>Ga0193743_1003008_pt1 | contig 11481 bp, 14 predicted proteins | sample L2c2metaG_FD_143038 | JGI IMG/M metagenome (GOLD analysis project Ga0193743, IMG submission 143038) | Soil microbial communities from a riparian zone of the East river system, Colorado, United States - L2c2 | ecosystem: Environmental > Terrestrial > Soil > Riparian zone | place: USA: East River...
CGTTGAACGACATCGTTACCGCCGGGGTGTGCAGCGGGACGAACTTCACCACGCAGGTGGGGAGGTCCTCGCTGAACGCGCCGTGGATCATGCCGACGAGGCGGTTGTCCACCGTGACCGGCGCCCCGGAGTCGCCCGGCTGCCCGCACACCTGGTTGACGATGGTGCCTGGCTTGTCACCGGGCCCCCAGGTGACGCCGCAGGAATAGCCGGTGGTGCGGCCGAGCTTGCACGCCACCTCGCCGAACATCGGGTCGGGTCCGATGCCGTCGATGCGGAACCCGTTCACCTCGGCGACCGGCCGCACCAGGTTCGGGTCGAACTGGATGACCGCGTAGTCGAGGCCTTCGTTGCCTGCCACCATGGTGCCCAGCACGCCGTGGTCCTCGGCGCCTTCGGCGGCCACCTGGGCGCCGGGCCCGCCGCAGTGCGCGGAGGTGAAACCGACGAGATTGCCCCGGTTGTCGTTGCCGATCGCGGTGAGCGTGCAGAACGTATCGCCGTCGATGACGATTCCGGAGCCGCCGCCAAGGGCCACGGGATCCTGGGCGGCACGCGCAAACGGCGCGGTCGGAACCGAGAACGCGAAGGCCAGAGCTGCCATGACGACCACTGTCGTGACAGCGTCGTGCCAGCGACAGCGATGTCTCAACACCACCGTTGCGAGTGTGTGATCTTTAGTGGTCACGCGACTCGCACCCCGTCTCGGGGTTGTTCGGCAGCCGTGCGGCCGCGTCCCTTCCGCGCTTCAACGCCACCGGCGGAGCGTGGCTCCGTCTTACGGTCGGCTCGACGCTTGACGGCGGCCCCAACTGGACCGACGACGCTAACTGGTTCCTCGTAGCGTGCGAGGTTGATGGATGCGTTGTCATCACGCTGATGCGGTACCGAACAGTCGGCACATTGCCAGTGTTCGGCCCACCCGATGTCCTGCACATGCCCGCAGGCATGACAGGTCTTCGACGACGGAAACCAACGGTCCGCCGTCACCAAATGCGACCCGTACCAGCCCGTCTTGTAGGACAGGTGGCGCCGGGGCGTGCCCAACGCCGCATCCGAGAGTCCACGCCGTCTGACGCGGGCACCCGGTAGGCCTTTCTGCCGGAACATCCCCGCCGCGTCCAAACCTTCGACAACGATCCGACCGTGAGTTTTGGCCAGCCTCGTGGTCAGGACATGGAGGTGGTGGGTGCGGACATCGTTGACCCGGCGGTGCAGCCGGGACAGTTCGGCGGTGCGTTCCCGGTATCGTCGGGAACCCTTCACGGCTCGGGAGCGGGCACGCGAAACGTGCCGCAACTCGCGCAGCGCCGTGTCCAGTGGGCGCGGGTTCTCGACCCGTTCGATCACGGTGCCGTCCGCGGTGGCCACGGTCGCCAACCGCCGCACCCCGACATCAACACCGACCCGCGACTCAGGCAACGCCACGTTGGGCTGTTGGGGGCGTTGGACAAGCACCCGCACACTGGCATCCAGGCGGCTGCCGTTGCGGCGAACCGAGATTGCCAGCACCCGCGCCCGACCGGCACGGATGAGGCGTTCGATACGCCGGGTGTTCTCCTGTGTGCGTACGGTCCCGACCACCGGCAAGGTCAGATGCCTGCGATCGGGCTCGACGCGCATCGCACCGGTGGTGAAACACACCCGATCGGCGTCGCGACCCTTCTTCTTAAACCGCGGGAACCCCACGCTCTTCCCAGCGCGCATACCCGCGCGGGAGGTTTGCCAGTTCCAGTACCCGTCCACCGCACCGGCAATCCCGTCGGCATAGGCCTCCTTCGAGCACTCGCGCCACCACGGCGCACCAGTCTCGGCGTTGACACACACCTCGCCTTTGACCGTGTTCCAACGCTTCCGCAGCACCCGAAGGGACGGCTTCTCCGTCGCGACACCAGTGGCGTGCCACGCATCGATATCGGCTTCCAACGTAGCGACGGTCCAGTTGTATGCCTTACGGCGAGCACCGAAATGCCGTGCCAACGCACGGGATTGATCCTCGGTCGGATCCAGGGTGAACCGGAACGCCTGAACCGTCCAGCCATCGGGCACCTCAAAACGCGCCATCACGCCGCCTCACCGTCAGCGGCGGCGTCGACAGCACGCTCGGCACGATTGGCCGCTGCGCGTTTCCCGTACAACCTTGCCCACATCGAGGTCAGGATCTCGGTCGTGTGCCGCACCAGGCCATCGTCAACCTCAGCCGAGGACACCTGTCCATAAACCGCCGTCAGCCGTCGTGGGCCAGGCTCGCCAGACGAGTCCACTACCAGAATCAGCCGACCCACTCGCCGGGCAGAGACCGGCACCAGCCCAGCATGAAACCAGCGATACGCCATAACCCGCGCTACACCATCACGCTGCGCCCAGACCGCCAGAACCACACACCCGTTCCTACAACACACCACCGACAACCAACGACCACTCAACCCCGCAACACCACCCCCATCGACTGCCCCGCCCGGATACCCGCCAAACCCCGTGAGTCTAACGTCGGCCGGGGAGCCTGAGCCCGGCGCGACATGGCAACATGAACGCCACTGACATCCCAATTTGGTCTCGACGCGGGGAGGACTCGTCCGTGAGCACAGGCGACCGTAAGAACGGCGTGCCGACCACAGTGACTTCGATTCCGCTGGTGGATCCGCACGCGCCGGTACCCGATCCGTCGATCGGCGACCTCGTCAAGGATGCCTCCGCGCAGGTGTCGAACCTGGTGCGCGCCGAGGTCGAACTCGCCAAGGCCGAGATCACCCGCGACGTGAAGAAGGGCCTCACCGGCAGCGTCTTCTTCATCCTGGCGCTAGTGGTGTTGTTCTACTCGACGTTCTTCTTCTTCTTCTTCGTCGCCGAACTCCTCGACACCTGGCTGTGGCGGTGGGTCGCCTTCCTGATCGTCTTCGGCGTCATGGTGCTGACCACCGTGGTCCTGGCCCTGTTCGGCTATCTGAAGGTGCGGCGGATCCGCGGGCCGCAGCAGACCATCGAGTCGGTCAAGGAGACGCGGGCCGCTCTGACCCCCGGCGGCGACAAGCACGACGGCAAGGCGATCACGTCGACCAACGGCAACGCGTCGACTGCAGATCCATCAGGCTGGTAGTGCCCCCTCCCGATCCGTTGGTGACGCGCATCGACGGTCCATGGCGTCATCTCGAGGTGCACGCCAACGGGATTCGCTTCCACGTCGTCGAGGCGCTGCCTACCGAGAACCGTCCCGCCGAGTCCGCCGAGCGACCGCTGGTGATACTCCTGCACGGGTTTGCGTCGTTCTGGTGGTCGTGGCGGCACCAACTGCGCGGTCTGACCGGGGCACGCGTGGTGGCCGTGGACCTACGGGGCTACGGCGGCAGCGACAAGCCCCCGCGAGGCTACGACGGCTGGACGCTGGCCGGCGACGCCGCGGGCCTGGTGCGCGCGCTCGGGCACAGCACCGCCACACTGGTCGGTCATGCCGACGGTGGGCTGGTGTGCTGGGCGACGTCGGTGCTCCACCCGCGGTCGGTGCGCGCGATCGCGGTGGTCAGTTCGCCGCACCCGGTGGCGTTGCGTGCCTCCGCGCTGACCCGGCGCGACCAGGGCCTGGCCCTTCTCCCCGGGATACTGCGCTACCAGGTGCCGTTCTGGCCGGAGCGGGTGCTGACCCGCCACGACGCAGCCGAACTCGAAGTGCTGGTCCGCAGTCGGTCGAGTGGCAAATGGCTGGCGTCAGAAGACTTCTCGGAGACGATAGGCCACCTGCGCCGGGCCATCCAGATCCCGTCGGCGGCGCATTCCGCGCTGGAGTACCAACGCTGGGCGGTGCGCAGCCAACTTCGCACCGAGGGCCGACGGTTCATGAAGTCGATGAAACGCCCGCTGGCCGTTCCGGTGCTGCACATCCGCGGCGACGCCGACCCCTACGTACTGGCCGACCCGGTGTACAAGACTCAGCACTACGCCCCCCACGGTCGGTACGTATCCATTGCGGGCGCAGGGCATTTCGCGCATGAAGAGGCGCCAGCGGAAGTCAACGAACAGCTGTCCCGGTTCCTCGCGCAGGTGCACGGCACCTAGGTCAGGAGATGCAGGCCCCGGTTTGCACCCGCTGCGTGTTGCCCACCCTGGCCATCTGCCTGGCCACCTCGTTGGCGGTCAGCACGAAGCCGGTGTCCGCGTCGTCCACCGCGGCGCCGAACACGACGCCCAGCACTCTGCCTCCGCGGTCGATCAACGGACCGCCCGAATTGCCTTGCCGGACCGTGCCTCTGATGGTGTAGACCTCGCGGGTGACGGTGGTGGTGTGGTAGATGTCCGGCCCGTTGAGCTGGATGATCTCCCGGATCCGTGCCGGGGTGGCGGTGAAGTCGCCGCCGCCGGGATAGCCCATCACCACCGCGTCGGTGCCCGTCGGCGCCTCCTGCATGTCGAACTGCAGCGGCGGCGATGGCAGGCCGGGCACGTCCAGGATGGAGATGTCGGCGCTGGGGTCGTAGGACACCACACCGGCGTCGTAGGTCTGGCCGTCGACCTCGACGGTGACACTCTCCGAGCCCGCGACCACGTGCGCGTTGGACATCACCCGGTTCGGCGAGACGACGAAACCGCTGCCCTCGAGCACCTTCTGGCAACTCGGCGCAACGCCGCGGATCTTGAGCACGCTGGGCCGGGTGGCGGCCACCACCGGGTCGGAGGCCAACGCGGCGTCGGGGATGTCGACGCTGATGATCGGCGTGCGGCCGAACGGTTGAAGCACGTTGGGCAGACCGGACGTGTCCAGGAGCGACGACAGCCGCGTCGGCACCCGCTTCAACCAATCCGGGGCAAGGGTGTCGACCTGGGCGAGTACGCGTGAACCACGTACCGCCGCAGCCAGATTCGGCTGATCGGACGAGGTGAGCGGGGTGGCCAGCAGCCACGCCGCCACCAGTACCGCGACCAGTTGTAGTGCGACGCCGACCACCGAGTCGAAGGTCCGCAGCGTCCGGTTGCGGATCGCGCCGCGCACCGCCCGGCCCAGCACCACACCCGCGATCTCGCCGACGACGACCAGGCCGAGGATCAGGAACAGTGAAACGAACAACTTGGAGCGGGGCCCGTCGATGTGGCTCACAACGTGCGGCGCGAGTAGGACGCCCGCGACGGCGCCGAGGATCACCCCGATGAAGGACAGCAACGAGCCAAGCGCCCCCGAGCGCCAGCCGGAGACGGCGGCGACGAAGGCGACGGCGAGGACGGCCAGATCGAGCCATTGCGACGATGTCATTGTTGGGGTTCACCGTAACCGGTGGCACCGCCGACGAGGGCCATTGCCGCATCGAGTTCGCGCACGTCGTCGCTGTTCCACGGCTTGGCCCAGCCCGCGACGTCGAGGATCGCCGAGATCACCTGACCGGTGAAACCCCAGACCAGCATCTGGTTGAGCAGGAACGCGGGGCCTGCGAAGCGGCGAGTGTTCTGCTGGCGGTACACCATCAACCTGTTCTCCGGGTTGATGAATGCGCGCACCGGGACGCGCGCGACGATCGCCGTCTCGGCGGGGTCGACCACGTCCACCGGGCCGGGATCGGGCGGATGAACATCCGCTCGAGCGTGACCAGCGGCCGCAGCCTGCTGGTGTCGAGGCCGGTTTCCTCGCGGGCCTCGCGCAACGCGGTGAACACGGGGCCACCGTCATCGGGATCGGAGGCCCCGCCTGGGAAGGCCGCCTGGCCGGCATGGTTGCGAAGGGTCGATGCGCGCACGGTGACCAACAGGTCCGCGTCGTCGGGCAGGCCACCCGACGGCGAGTCCCGCGGGCCGGAGAACAGCACCAGCACCGCCGCGTCGCGCTTGGCGCCGGTCAACGTCGCGGCGGCGTTGGCGGCGGTGATCGCGGCCAGCACGTCGGCGGGCAGCCGTCGGCGGTAGGCACTCGGCACGGCGCTCACGTTGTCGACCACTGGTTTCAACCAGGTCGGAGCGGCTGCGGGATCGAGGGGGGCGGGCCCACCCCCGTCGCGCCCGGAGTTGATTCCAGCGCTCAACCCGGCTCTCCTGTTTTCTGGCCGATCTTCGGATCTACCGCCGCCGCGATCTCGTCAGCAGTGGCGAACGACCGGGGCAGGACTTCGGCAACGCTACCGTCCGAGCGCAGTACGACCGTCGCGGGCATCACGTTGGGAACCTTCAGCGCGGCGGCGACGAGACGCCGCCCGTCCTGCAGGGTCGGCAGGTGCACGCCGAGTTCGGCCAGCCGAATCAGCGCGGCGGTCTCGTTCTCGTCCTGATGCACCGTCAGCACCGTCACCGCGGGGCCCATCCGTCTCTGGTACTCGGCCATCGCGGGTAGCTCGTCGGCGCACGGCCCGCACCAGTAGGCCCACAGGTTCAGAACCACCGCGCGGCCCTCGACGACCCGCGCGACGTCCACCGCCGAGCCGTCGCCCGCGCACTGGAGGGTGATGCCGCGCAGTGCTTCGGGGCCCTGGGCAGCTGCGGGTGGCGGGCACGGCTGCAGATCGGCGCGTGCGCGCGGGCCGGCCAGCGCCTCGGGGGTGTCCGCATTCCGGTGGTCGCGGGCCGTGCCGGGGCCTATGGATGAGGTCGGCGAGGCTCCCTCCCCCAGGTCGCGCAGTTCGCGCCAGAAAGCCACCCCGAGCGCGACGATGACGACCAGCACGGCGACGGTCCAGCGCGCCCCCCTGCTCATGGAGTCTTCACGCTGAGGTCAGAGGCCGGCCATGGCCAGCAGATGCTCGGTTTCCGGCCCCTTGACCAGCGGAGCGGCCGTCAGCGGGTCCGTCGGCCCTGTGCCGAAGGACGGGCAGTCCTTGGCCAGCACGCACACCCCGCACGCGGGCTTCTTGGCGTGACACACCCGCCTGCCGTGAAAGATCACCCGGTGGCTGAGCAACGTCCACTCCTTGCGGTCGATGAGTTCGCCCACGGCGAATTCGACCTTCACCGGATCCTCCAACGCCGTCCAGCGCCACCGGCGGACGAGCCGACCGAAATGGGTATCGACCGTGATGCCGGGGACGTCGAACGCGTTGCCGAGGATCACGTTGGCGGTCTTGCGGCCCACACCCGGCAGCGTGACCAGCTCGTCGAGGGTGTTGGGCACCCGGCCGTCGAACCGCTCGACGAGTTCCTGACCCAGCCGCATGAGGGAATTCGCCTTGTTGCGGTAGAAACCGGTGGGCCGGACCATCGCCTCCAACTCGGTTCGGTCGGCCTTGGCGTAGTCCAGCGCCGTGCGGTACTTCGCGAAGAGCGCGGGGGTGGTCAGGTTCACACCTTTGTCGGTGCTCTGCGCCGACAGAATGGTCGCCACCGTCAGCTCGAGCGGGTTGGTGAAGTCCAGCTCGCAGTACACATGCGGAAACGCCTGTGCCAGAGTGCGATTCATCCGCCTGGCGCGGCGCACCAGACCGATGTGGGTCTCTGTGTCGAACTTGGCGGACCACTTGCTCGCCGACGTCTTGACTGCCACGTGAATCAGCCTACTGACGCGGCCGACATCCATCGGATGGGACCGGTGGCATTTCGTGATCCTGCTGAGATCTTCGGCGTGTTTACTACAGCCTTGTGTCGTGGTTGCTCGTCGTATTCGTCCCGGGGTTGCTGATGCTGGCAACCTTCGGGCTGGACCGACTCGAAGCGAGCCTCGACGGCGACACGGTCTCGCCTGAGGACGTGGCGGCGGTTCTGGAACAGGCCAAGGCAGACTGCGCACGGCCGCCGGCGCGGGCCGACGATCACATCGTCGACGACGCATATGACACGTACGACAGCTGGCTCGAGCACCGCGCGTCCCCCGCGGACGATCGGGCTTTGCCGACCCGGATCTACGTCCACCATGGAAGTAATCCGGAATTTCAGCCGACTCGACAGGCCGATCGTGTGTAGCGTTGGCTCGTCGCGAAGCGGCCGGCAACTAGACTGGCCGAGCTATCCAGCAAGGGGTGGCCTGCGCGTGTCATATTCTCCAACAGCTTAAGAGGGGCAACGTGGACGAGATCCTGGCCAGGGCCGGAATCTTCCAGGGAGTCGAACCGACCGCGGTATCCGCGCTGACCAAGCAACTGCACCCCGTCGACTTCCCGCGTGGGCACACCGTGTTCGCCGAAGGTGAGCCCGGAGATCGGCTCTACATCATCATTTCGGGCAAAGTGAAGATCGGTCGCCGCTCACCGGACGGCCGGGAGAACCTGCTGACCATCATGGGTCCGTCGGACATGTTCGGCGAGCTGTCGATCTTCGACCCAGGGCCGCGGACGTCGAGCGCCACCACCATCACCGAGGTGCGGGCGGTGTCCATGGACCGCGACGCGCTCAAGGCGTGGATCAAGGATCGCCCCGAGATCGCCGAGCAACTGCTCCGCGTGCTGGCCCGCCGGCTCCGTCGCACCAACAACAATCTCGCCGACCTGATCTTCACCGACGTGCCCGGTCGGGTCGCCAAGCAGCTGCTGCAACTGGCGCAGCGGTTCGGCACCCAGGAGGGTGGCGCACTGCGGGTCACGCACGACCTGACGCAGGAGGAGATCGCCCAGCTGGTCGGGGCGTCCCGCGAGACGGTCAACAAGGCGCTGGCCGACTTCGCCCACCGCGGCTGGATCCGGCTAGAGGGCAAGAGCGTGCTGATCTCGGACTCCGAACGGTTGGCCCGCCGCGCTCGCTGACCGCACCGTCTCCCGGCCGGCGCCGTCTCTCTAGGTCCGCGCCGCCTCCATCCAGGCATGGGGCCGAATGCGGTCCTAGGCTCGTGTTCTGCGCCAGGGTCGTTGATCGAGCCCGCGCAGGGGTAATCGACAACCGTGGTGTGGAAAGCGCGCGTAGGACGTTCCGCGCGGGTGTGCCGGGACAGAAGGCCGGGACAGAGGTAGGTCAGGCGCGGAGGTACGTCAGCTGCGCCTGGACCGACCATTCGGCGTGGTCCCACAGCTTCTCGTCGACGTCGGTGTAGACGTGCTCGACGATCTGACGCGCGGTGGCGTCGTCGCCGAGCACCCGCAGCGCGTCGCGCACCTGGTCGAGACGCTCCTCGCGGTGCGCCAGATACATGGCGGTGACGGCCTCGAGGTCGCCGAGGTCCGGTCCGTGCCCGGGTAGCACGGTCCGCCCGCCGAGTCCGTTCAGCCGCCGCAGTGACTCGAGGTAGTCACGCAGGCTGCCGTCCTCGTTGTCGATGACGGTGGTGCCGCGACCCAGCACCGTGTCCGCGGTCAGCACCGCACCTTTCCCGTCGCTGCGCTCGCCCCGAATGTCGTCGACGAGGAACGACAACGAATCCGCCGTGTGTCCTGGGGTCGCCATCACCGTGATGCGCAGCCCGGCGGCGTCGATCACCTCGCCGTCGGACAACGGACCACCCAGGCCGCGCAGGAACCCGCTGCCCACCGCGCGCACGGTCGCGCCCGTGCGCTCGACCAGCTTGTCGATCGCATCGGTGTGGTCACCATGCTTGTGGCTGATCAGCACCAGCGGAATCTTGCCGAGACTCGCGATCCGGCCGACGTGCTCGTCGTCGTCGGGCCCGGGATCGACGATCACCATCTCGTCGCTGCCCGGCCCCTGCAGCACCCAGGTGTTCGTACCGTCCAGCGTCAGCAGGCCCGGGTTGTCGCACAGCAGCACCGACGCCGTCTCCGTCACGCGGCGCAGCTGCCCGTAGGCCGGATGTTCGAACGTCACGCCACCTCGACGATCAATTCCACCTCGACGGGCGCGTTCAACGGCAGCTCGGACACCCCGACCGCCGACCGGGCGTGCGCACCCGCGTCGCCGAATACCTCGCCCAGCAGTTCGGAGGCACCGTTGATCACGCCGGGTTGGCCGTTGAAGCCGGGCGTCGAGGCGACGAACCCGACCACCTTGACGACCCGGGTGACGGCGTCGATGCCGACCAGCGAATCCACGGCGGCCAGCGCGTTGAGTGCGCAGATCCGCGCCAGCGCCTTGCCGTCCTCGGGGCTGACCTCGGCGCCCACCTTGCCGGTGGCGGCCAGTTCGCCCGACTGCATCGGCACCTGGCCCGCCGTGTACACCAGATTCCCGGTGCGCACCGCAGGCACGTACGCGGCGAGCGGCGTCACCACATCGGGCAGCGAGATGCCCAGCTCGGCGAGCTTGTCCGAGACGCTCATTTCGGCCGCTTCAGATACGCGACGTGCTGCTCGCCGGTCGGGCCCGTCAGCACCGACACCAGTTCCCAGCCGTCCTCACCCCACTGGTCGAGAATCTGCTTGGTCGCATGTGTCAACAGTGGCACCGTGGCGTACTCCCACCGGGTCGGTTCGCTCATGTGGCTGAGCTTATCGGTCGGGAAGGGCGCCTTGGTTAGGCTGCTGGAGTGACAACCCAGTCTCCCGCATCCGACGGCCGAAGATCTGTCGGCTGGCCTTCCCGACTGTCCAAGGTGCGGCTGCACTTCGTCACCGGCAAGGGCGGCACCGGAAAGTCGACGATCGCGGCCTCGCTGGCGCTGGCGCTGGCGGCAGGCGGCCGCAAGGTGCTGCTGGTCGAGGTCGAGGGGCGCCAGGGCATCGCGCAGCTGTTCGACGTGCCGCCGTTGCCCTACCAGGAGGTCAAGATCGCCACCGCCGACGGTGGCGGACAGGTCAACGCGCTGGCCATCGACACCGAGGCCGCGTTCATGGAGTACCTGGACATGTTCTACAACCTCGGCATCGCCGGGCGGGCGATGCGGCGGATCGGTGCAGTCGAGTTCGCGACGACCATCGCGCCGGGTCTGCGCGACGTGCTGCTCACCGGCAAGATCAAGGAAATCGTGGTGCGGTCCGAGAAGGGAAAGCAACACGGCTACGACGCAGTGGTGGTGGACTCCCCGCCGACCGGACGGATCGCCCGCTTCCTCGACGTCACCCAGGCCGTCTCCGACCTGGCCAAGGGCGGGCCGGTGCACTCGCAGGCCGACGGCGTGGTCAAGCTGCTGCACTCGGATCGGACCGCCATTCACCTGGTGACCCTGCTCGAGGCGTTGCCCATTCAGGAGACGGTCGAGGCGATCGACGAACTCAGGGAGCTCGGGTTGCCGATCGGCAGCGTCATCGTCAACCGCAACATCCCCGCCTATCTCCCGGCCGACGACCTGGCCAAGGCCGCCGAGGGTGACGTCGACGCCGACGCGGTGCGTGCGGGTCTGGCCAAGGCGGGCATCGACCTGACCGACGGCGACTTCGCCGGCCTGCTGACCGAGGCCATCCAGCACGCGACCCGCATCACCGCCCGTGCCGAGAGCGCCGAACAACTCGACGCCATCGACGTATCGCGGCTGGAACTGCCCTCCCTGCGCGACGGCGTCGACCTCGGCAGCCTCTACGAACTCGCCGAAGAGCTCGCCCATCAGGGCGTCCGATGAGCGCAGCGAATAGGACGATGGAGCCCTGTAGATGAGCACCACACCCCGTGCGCTCGACATGCACGCGATTCTGTCCGACACCTCCAATCGCGTCGTAGTGTGTTGCGGCGCAGGCGGAGTCGGCAAGACCACCACCGCTGCGG
>Ga0193743_1003009_pt1 | contig 11481 bp, 9 predicted proteins | sample L2c2metaG_FD_143038 | JGI IMG/M metagenome (GOLD analysis project Ga0193743, IMG submission 143038) | Soil microbial communities from a riparian zone of the East river system, Colorado, United States - L2c2 | ecosystem: Environmental > Terrestrial > Soil > Riparian zone | place: USA: East River...
AACAACTGGCAGCGCACGACGCTTGGCCGCTATGGCAAGCCCGGGCCGAAATACGTCGCCTATATCGACCCCGGCCCGCCCGACAAGCGCGTGATCGCCCAGCTCAACCACGATCTCGATGTCATCCATGACGTCGCGCCGGAGGGCATGTTCACCCTCGCCAAGCAATCGAAGTCACTGAAGACCTGGTTCAAGGGGTTTCCGTTCGGGCACCCGGACCCGACCCTGCCGTCGGTGATCTTCAACCTGCAGAATCCGACCTTCCAGAACCGTGACGTGCGCTGGGCGCTGGCACTGCTCATCGACATCAGGGCCGTCTCGATGGCCTCCTATCGCGGCGCCGCGACGATCTCGGCCATCGGCATCCCGCCGACGGGCACCCATCCGGACGACTATCACAAGCCGCTGCAGGAATGGCTGGCCAGCTTCGAGCTCGATACGGGCAAGGAGAAGATCAAGCCCTACGATCCCACCATGGGCGCGCAGATCGCAGCGATGTTGCGTCCTTCGATGGGGGACCAGATCCCGACCGATCCGGCCGACATCGCGCGCTCCTTCGGCTACGGCTGGTGGAAGCCGAACCCGACGGCGGCGGCCGAGCTTCTCGAACGCGCCGGTTTTGCCAAGCGTGGCGATGCCTGGTACACGCCGGACGGCAAGCCCTTCTCGGTCAAGATCATGGTCGAGGGCGACTCCCGGCCGGTCATGACGCGGGCCGGCACCATGATCGCCCAGGAGTGGCGGCAGTTCGGCATCGACGCCAAGATCGACGTGGCGCAGGGCACCAACATGCTCGACCGGCGCGGCGCCGGCGATTTCGACACCTTCATCGGCTGGAGTGTCGAGAGCTATGGCGGCCACCCCGATCTCGCCTTCTTCCTCGACAGCTGGCATTCGCAGTTCGTGGCGCCGGCGGGCAAGACCCAGTCGCCGCGCAACTGGCAGCGTCTGAAGAGCCCGGAGCTCGACAAGCTGATCGAGCAGATCCGGACAGTGTCCTTCGAGGATCCGAAGACGGTCGAACTCGGGCGCGACTACGCCAAGTTCATGGTGCGCGAGATGCCGATCATCCCGCTGATGGCCTACAATGTCTTCACGGCCATGGATACGACCTACTGGACCGGCTATCCGACGGCCGACGACCCCTACACCGATCCGGTGCCGAACTGGGGCAATTCGCGGCTGATGATGGTGCGGCTGAAGCCGACCCAGCCCTGAGTTCCGCGAAGGCCACGCGGCGCCCGGCCGACGGGCGCCGCGGGCAAACCGATGACCGGACCATGAAATCCTATCTCGCCTACCTCGCCAAACGGCTCGTGCAATTCGTGGTCGTCGTCTTCATCGGCGTGAACATCACCTATGTCATCACCCATTCGACACCGATCGACCCCGTCGAGCAGAGCATTTCGGCCGCCACCTCCTTCGGCGTGACCAGCCCGGAGGCGGTCGAGATGATGCGCGCCTCGCTGCGCCAGCTCTACGGCCTCGAGGGATCGCCGATCGAGCAATACGTCTCGTTCTGGAGGCGGGTGGTCGTCGGCGATTTCGGTCCCTCGCTCTCCGCCTTCCCGACGCCGGTGTCCACCCTGATCTGGCGGGCCATGCCCTGGACGGTCGGGCTCCTCCTCGCCTCGACGATCATGACCTGGATCATCGGCAACTTCATCGGCGGCCTTGCCGGCTACTACAGGCGAAACCGCTTCCTGAAGCTGCTCGGCATCGTGTCGATGGGCGTCCACCCCATTCCCTACTACATCATCGCCTTCGTCCTCCTGATCATCTTCGGCTTTCTCTGGCCGATCCTGCCGATCAGCGGCGGCGCCAGCATGAACGCCAATCGCGCGGACACCTTCGGCTTCGCGCTGGATGTGCTGCTGCATTCGGTGCTGCCGTCCCTTTCGCTCATGGCGGTCGGCATCGGCGGCTGGTTCATGGGCATGCGCTCGCTGGTGTCCAACATCGTGACGGAGGACTACGTCACCTATGCCGAGCTCGGGGGCGTCAGGCCACGCACCATCCTGACCTCCTACGTGATGCGCAACGCATTAGGCCCCCAGGTCACGGGGCTGGCGCTCCAGCTCGGCGCCATCTTCAACGGGGCCATCATCACCGAACAGGTGTTCGGCTACCCCGGCCTCGGCTCGCTGCTCATCAGCGGCGTCCATGCGGGCGACTACAGCCTCGTGCTCGGCATCACCTCGGTCTCGATCATCGCCGTCTCGGCCGCGGTCCTGCTGATCGATCTGCTCTATCCCCTGATCGATCCGCGCGTGGAGGCACGTTGATGCAAGGCTTCGCCGTCTTCCGCGACCTCATCCGCTACAATTTCGAGTTCGCCGCGGGCCTCGTCCTGGTCGGCATCGTCGTCCTCATGGCGCTGCTGTCCTTCGTGTCGCCCTATCCGCCGCTCGACGTCTATGTCGTGGCGCCGGACGCGCCGCCGTCATGGGACTTCATCTTCGGCACGAGCTCGCGCGGCCAGGACGTGTTCTGGCAATTGACCGTCGCCATCCGCAACACGCTCAGCTTCGGCATCACGGTCGCGGTGCTGAGCCGGATCATCTCGCTCGTGGTCGGGCTGCTGGCCGGCTACAAGGGCGGATGGGTCGATCGCGTGCTGATGTCGATCAACGACACCTTCATCGTCATCCCGTTCTTCCCGATCCTCATCCTGTTCTACTTCATCATGCGCGACGCCATGAGCTGGACGTCGCTCGCCCTCATCACGGCCGCCTTGGGCTGGGCCTATGACGCGCGGCTGATCCGCGCCATGGCGATGAGCCTCAGAACCCGCGAGTTCACCAGCCAGGCGTATTTCTCGGGGGCCAGCACGCGCCAGATCCTGGTCCAGGACCATCTCCCCTTCGTCCTGCCGATCCTGTTCTCGACCACGATGAACAACATCAACTGGTCCATCGGCATCGAAGTCACGCTGTCGGTGCTCGGCTTCACCGACATCAACACGCCGACGATCGGCGGGATGATCTACTGGGCCAACCAGCATGCCGCGCTCGTCTCCGGCGTCTGGTGGTGGGTCGCCTTCCCCATCGCGCTGGTGATCATGCTGTTCGTCGGGCTCTTCCTGCTCGCGATCTCGATGAACGAGTACATCGATCCGCGCAGCCGGCTCGCCCGCATGGGGGGCGGCGCATGAGCCTCGCCCCTGACGTCCATCCAGGGCCGGGAAGCTCGGCCGGGAGCGCCGCCGCCACGGCGCCGCTGCTCGAAGTCTCGGGCCTCAAGGCATACTACCAGATGCGGTTCTTCGGCATCAGCCGCGAGGTCCGGGCCGTCGACGACGTCACCTTCACCATCCGCCGCAACGAGATCTACGGGCTGGCCGGGGAATCCAGCTCCGGCAAATCCACGCTGATCAAGACGATCGCGAGAGCCATCCGCCCGCCGCTCAATGTGGTCGGCGGGACGGTGGTCTTCACCTTCGAGGACGGTCGCCAGGACATCTACGCGATGTCTCCGGCCCAGGTCGCCGCCATCCGCTGGAGCCGACTTTCCTATGTGACGCAGGGCTCGATGAATGTGCTCAACCCGGTGCGCCGGATCCGCAGCACCTTCGTCGATTTCGCCGCGCGGCACCTCGGCGGCAGCCGCCGCGATTTCCTGGCGGCCGTCGAAAGCCATCTCGCTCGTCTTTCGCTCGACCCGCGGGTGCTCGACGCCTATCCGCACGAGCTGTCGGGCGGCATGCGCCAGCGCCTGACCATCGCGCTCGCCACCATCTGCCGGCCGGAATTCATCATCGCCGACGAGCCGACGACCGCATTGGACGTCGTGGTGCAGAAGGGCGTGCTCGCCATGCTGCGCGAGGTGCAGCAGGAGATGGGCTCATCCATCCTGTTCGTCACCCACGACATGGCGGTGCATGCCAACCTCACCGACCGGCTGGGCATCATGTATGCCGGCCGCCTGGTGGAGGAGGGGCCGACCCGCGAGGTCTTCCAGCGTCCGCTCCACCCTTACACGGCGCATCTCATCGCGAGTCTGCCGCGGCTCGGCGACGACATGAGGAAGACCGGTCTGCCCGGCGCGCCGCCCAGCCTCGCCGATCCGCCGACAGGCTGCCGCTTCCATCCCCGGTGCCCTTCCGCCGTCGGCCTGTGCCGCGAGGCGTCGCCGCCGATGGAGGAGCTGGAGCCCGGCCACCGGGTCGCCTGCCATGTCGCCAAGGCGCACGCGGAAGGACGAAGGCTTTCATGACCGCCCTTCTCGAAGTCCGTCAGGCGAGCAAGACCTACACCTCCGGCGGCCTCTTCGGACGCCATGTCGTGCGGGCCGTCGCCGGTGTCGATTTTTCGCTCACGAGCGAGCGCCCGGAGGTCTTCACGATCATCGGGGAATCCGGCTCGGGCAAATCGACCCTCGCCCGCATGATCCTGAACAGCGTCCCGCCCAGCGGCGGCTCCATCCTGTTTCGGGGCCGCGACCTCGCCACCATCAGGAGCCGCCGCGACCGGCTGGCCTTCATGGGCGAGGTGCAGCCGGTGTTCCAGAACCCGTTCGAGGCCTTCAACCCGCTGAAGCGCCTCGACCGCTACCTCTATTTGGCCGCGCGCCGCTTCTGTGGCGCCAGGACGCGCGCCGACGTCGAGGGACTGGCGGATGCGGCGCTGCGCAAGGTCGGCCTGTCGCTCGCCGAGGTGCGCGGCCGCTTCCCGCACGAGATGTCGGGCGGCCAGTTGCAGCGCGTCGCCATTGCCCGGGCGCTGGTGCCCGAGCCTGCGCTGGTGGTGGCCGACGAGCCCGTCTCCATGATCGACGCCTCGCTGCGCATGACGATCGTCAACATGTTCAGGACGTTGCGCGACACGTTCGGCGTGTCGATCATCTACATCACCCACGACCTCGCCACCGCCTACTACATCAGCGACCGCCTGATCATCATGGAGAAGGGCGAGGTCGTGGAGAGCGGCCCGGCGCGCGCCGTGCTCGATGCGCCGAGCCATCCGTATTCCATCAAATTGCTGCAGGCGGTCCTGCCCGTCGGCAACGCCTGGCGGGACGAGATGCCCGCCGAACCCAGGTCCCAGCCGGCGGCCTGACCCATTCCATCCGTCGCTTCCCCGGAGCCTTTCATGCAGACCGTCACGGCCACCATCGATCGCACCTTCACCATCGGCGAGACCGATCGTCGCCTGTTCGGCGCCTTCGTCGAGCACCTCGGACGCTGCGTCTATGGCGGCCTCTACGAACCCGGGCATCCGAGCGCCGACGCCAAGGGCTTCCGCACCGACGTGCTCGACCTGGTGCGGGAACTGGCGCCCACGACCATGCGCTATCCCGGCGGCAATTTCGTCTCGGGCTACAATTGGGAGGACGGCGTGGGGCCGGTCGAGAAGCGCCCGCGCCGGCTCGACCTCGCCTGGATGTCGACCGAAACCAACGCCTTCGGCACCAACGAGTTCATCGACTGGTGCCGGGCGGCCGGCATCGAGCCGATGCTTGCGGTCAATCTCGGCACGCGTGACGGCGACGCGGCGCGACGGCTCCTCGAATACTGCAACTTTCCCGGCGGCACGGAACTCTCGGACCTTCGCCGCGAGCATGGCTGGCCGGAGCCGCACGACGTGAAGTTCTGGTGCCTCGGCAACGAGATGGACGGTCCCTGGCAGATGGAGACCAAGACGGCGGTGGAGTACGGCCGCATCGCCACCGAAGCCGCCAAGCTGATGAGATGGGTCGATCCGTCGATCGAACTCGCCGCCTGCGGCTCGTCCTCCCGCACCATGCCGACCTTCGGCGGCTGGGAGGACACGGTGCTCGAACACACCTTCGAGCATGTCGAGTTCATCTCGCTGCACACCTATCTCAACGACTACGCCGGCGACACGGCGGCCTTCCTCGCAAGCCCCGACCTGATGGATTCCTTCATCGACGAGGTGGTCGCGATCGCGGACGCGGTGGCGGCCCGGCGGCGCTCGTCGAAGCGCATCATGCTGAGCTTCGACGAATGGAACGTCTGGTACCGCACCCGCCGCAAGAGCGAGGGCCGCACCAAGCTCGGCTGGCCGGTGGCGCCGAACATCCTCGAGGAGGTCTACACCATGAAGGATGCGCTCGCCTTCGGCGGGGCCTGCATCTCGCTCCTCAACCACGCCGACCGCGTGCGCAGCGCCTGCCTCGCCCAGCTGGTGAACGCCATCGCGCCGATCATGACGGAAACCGGCGGCCCGGCCTGGCGGCAGACGATCTTCCATCCCTTCGCGCATTTCAGCAATTTCGGCCGCGGCCGGGTGCTGCGCGCGAATGTGACATCGCCGACCTATGCCGCCACCTATTACGACCCCCGCGGCACCGCCGAGCTGACGTTCCCGCTGCCCGCCGTGCCCTACGTCAAGCTCGCCGCCGTCCATGACGAAGCGGGCGGGGCGGTGACGCTGTTTGTGCTCAACCGCCATCTCGACCAGCCGATGCCGATCCAGATCGATGCGCGCGGCTTCGGCGATCTCGAATTGGTCGAGGCGCTGGAGATGCACCACGACGACCTCTCCGCCACCAACACCAAGGAGGCGCCGGACCGCGTCAGGCCCGCCCCTCTGGCCGGGGTGCGCGTCGATGGCGGCCGGGTCGTGGCCACGCTCGCGCCCGCATCCTGGAACGTGATCCGGTTGGTGGCTTCGGAATGAAGGCGAGCCCGCCTTCGGCGGGATCGTCGCCTGCAGGGCGCAGAGGCAGTCGCTTGGAAGGGGCGTCGGGAACGCCCCTTCCTTTCCGTCACAACGCCGGGTGCCGATCGCCGAGGCCGCCCTTGCGCTCCAGCATCGCGCCGAGCCGCAGGAGCGTCGCCTCGTCCAGCCATTTGCCGACGAGCTGGATGCCGATCGGCAGCTGCTCCGAACTGAAGGCGTAGGGCACCGAAAGGGCGGGCAGCCCGGTCAGGTTGAACGGCGACGTCGCGGCCATGACATGGGTCCAAGGCACCGTCACGCCGCCCACGACAAGCTCCTGTGCGCCGTGTGGCGTGGCCGTCATCGGGTTCACCGGTGTCAGCAGGACGTCGTAGGTCTCGAAGAAGCCGGCGAAGGCGGATCGGAGGTCTTCGCCCTGCGCCTCGGCGGCGAGGAAATCGGCGAAGGCCGGGTCTGCCATGCCGATGATGCCGGCTCCGATCGCATGAAGTTCGCCCTCGCGACCTGCCGCGAGCGTCTTGATCGAGGGCACGATCTCAGCATAGATCAGTGTCATCAGCGCACCGAGCGGGTTGCCGAGGAAGGGCAGCGTCACCTGTTCCACCTCGTGCCCCAGATCGGCCAGCCGGCTGGCGGCCGACGCGACGGCAGCGACGATCTCGGGGTCGACCGGGCCGAAGGCGGCATCCGCAACCCAGCCGATGCGCAGCGGCCTGCCGGGGATGCGGCTCGCATCGGCGTCCGCATCACGTGGATGGACGGCATAGCCGTCGACGCCGTCCGGCCCCTTCAGGATCGAATAGCCGAGCGCGACATCGCCGACCGTGCGCGCCATCGCGCCGACATGCCACCAGCGCCTGATGATCGAGGGATAATGGCCGGTATAGGGGACACGGCCCTGCGTCGCCTTGAGGGCCGCGATGCCGGTGAAAGCGGCCGGGCCGCGCACCGAGATCGCAACGTCGCTGCCGATGCCGATGGGCGACAGGCCGGCCGCGATCGCGGCGGACTCTCCGCCCGAGGACCCGCCGGGCGTGCGAGCCAGATTCCAGGGGTTGTTGGTGCGGCCGGTGAGGAGGTTGTCGGTTTCTGTCCAGGCCGAGAACTCGGGGAGGTTGGTCTTCATCAGCGGGATGCCGCCCGCGGCCTTGAAGCGCGCCACCGCGGTGGCATCGGCCGAGGGGATATGGCCTGCGAACAGCTTCGAACCACGCTGGGTGGGGACACCGGCGGTGTCCAGCGCATCCTTGACCGAGAACGGGACGCCATGCAGTGGACCGAGGATGGCGCCGTTTGCGACCGCCGTGTCGGCCGCATCCGCCGCCTTCAACGCGTTCGCGGCCATCAGCGTGACGACAGCGTTGATCTGCGGGTTCACCGCCGCGATGCGGTCGATATGCGCCTGCACGACCTCGCGGGACGAAACCTCCTTCTTCCGGATGAGCGCCGCGAGCGTCGTCGCGTCCTGATAATGGATCGGGTTCGTTTCGCTGATCTTCACATCGGGCATGATCATGTTCCTGAAGGATGGATTGTGCCTACCTGACGACAGGTAGGCAATTCGCCGACCACAGCTGGGCCTTCCCTTTCTCGATGTCAACGCCTATCTGTCGTCAGGTAGATGGAGGTGATGATGGTAGCGGGCGAAACAAGGGAGCGGATTCTGGCGGCGGCACGGCTCACCGTGCAGGATCGCGGCTACAGCGGTCTCAGCTTCCGCGAGCTGGCGAAGGATGTCGGCATCAAGAGCGCCAGCATCCACCATTACTTCCCGACCAAGGGCGGATTGGGTGGCGCGCTGGCGGATCGCTATACATCGGACTTCGCCGAGTATCTGGACGGCCTGCTGGCTGACGGCCTCGATCCCCAGGCCTGCCTGGCGCGTTACACCGATGTTTTCCGCGACACGCTTCGCAACGACAACCGGATGTGTCTTGCGGGCATCATGGCCGCCGAGCACAAGGAACTGCCGGACGAAGTGCGGACCGAGGTGGTCAAGTTCGGGGCGATGAACGAGAATTGGATCGCACGAGTGCTGGCAAAGATCGGCACCCCGGATCCCGATGGTATCAGCCATCGCGCGCGTGCGATCTTTGCGGCGATCGAGGGCGCGCAGCTCGTTGCCCGCAGCCGCGGAGATGTGTCCGTCTACGAAGAGATCGTCGCGACCTACCGAGGAAGCGGCCTCATACCCTGAGCCCGCCTGTCTCCGTCGTTCATCGACCGATGGCCGGTGCCGTCCCTCGAGATGAAGCGATCGACGTCCCAGGCCTGCTCCCGCCGCGACATGACTTGGTCGGGCGCATAGCCGTCCATCTCGACCGTTGGCCGGCGATGTCCGCTCCCCAACAGGACGCCCGCCCAAAAGCCGATGCGTGTTTGGGGGAGCCATCTCGGTAACGTACGTCAGGATGGACCTCCGTCGTCGTTAGGCTTGCCGGAAAATTTCACGCTTGACGCCGAATATTTGTCCGGTAACGTACCTCAAAATGCGTCAGGGAGGCCGCCATGTCCGTGCAGTCGGGTTTCGTGCCCGACCCCGAGATTCGTTGCCGCGACCATCGCATCGGCGCGATCGGGGCCGGGTTCATCATGGCGGATGTGCATCTGGCGGCGTATCGCGAGGCGGGCTTCCCGGTCGTCGCGATCGCCAGCCGCAACCCGGACAAGGCGCGGGCGGTGGCGGAACGCTGGGACATCCCCCGCGTCCACGAGACGCCGGCGGCGCTGATCGAGGACCGCGAGGTCGAGATCCTGGACATCGCCTTCCCGCCCGACCAGCAGCCGGACCTGATCCGCCACGCGCTGCGCCAGCCGCACATCCGGGCGATCCTGGCGCAGAAGCCGATGGCGATGGACCATGCCGAGGCGCAGCGCCTGGCCGCGGAGGCCGCGGCGGCCGGCAAGATCCTGTCGGTCAACCAGAACATGCGCTTCGACCAGTCGATGCGGGTGCTGAAGCAACTGCTCGACCGTGGCGCCCTGGGCACGCCGGTGCTGGCGACGATCGAGATGCGGGCGATCCCGCACTGGCAGCCCTTCCTCGAGGCCTATGGCCGTCTGACCCTGCTCAACATGAGCATCCACCATCTCGACGTGCTGCGCTTCCTGTTCGGCGACCCGGTCGAGATCTACACCGCGGCGCGGACCGACCCGCGCACCCGCTTCCCGCATCGCGACGGCATCTGCTGCTCCACCCTGTCCTTCCGGGGCGGGCTGATGGCGGTGAGCCTGGAGGACGTGTGGTCCGGCCCGCGCGCCGAGGGCTTCGAGAGCGACATCTACATCAAGTGGCGGGTCGAGGGGACGGAAGGCCTGGCCCAGGGCACCATCGGCTGGCCGGACTATCCGAAGGGCAGCCCCAGCACCCTGGCCTATTGCGCGCCGGAGACCGGCGGCAGCTGGGTGCGCCCAAGCTGGGACACGATGTGGTTCCCGCACGCCTTCAAGGGCGTGATGGAGCAGCTGCAATACGCAGTGAAGACCGGCGAGCCGCCGCTGCTGAGCGCGGCCGACAACGTCCGCACCATGGCGCTGGTCGAAGCCGCCTATCGCTCGCTCACGGAAAAGCGCGCCGTCCGCCTGGCGGAATTCGGCGCCTGACACCAAGGACAACGAGAAAACACGGAGGAACGCGTCATGATCCAGGTCGGCATCTTCACCGGGTATTTCCCCTATTCTTTGCCGGAGACGGCGAAGAAGATACGCTCGCTGGGCTTCAACACCGTCCAGCTCGACCTCGCCTTCAAGGACATGGACCTGTCGACCGGCGCGATCACGCGCGACAAGTGCCGGACCATCCGCGAGACCTTCCGCGACCACGACCTGCCGGTCAGCGCCATCAGCGGCTACACCAACATCGTCCACCCCGACCCGGCGGCGCAGCAGGCGAAGCTGGAGCATCTGCGGACCCTGATCCGCCATGCCCGCGACCTGGGCAGCCCCTATGTCATCAGCGAGACCGGCACCTTCGCCACCGACAGCGACTGGGTGCACCACCCGAAGAACAAGACCGAGGAAGGCTACGAAGCGTGCCGCGCGGTGGTCGAGGACCTGGCCCGCACCGCCTATGACCACGGCGCCGTCTTCCTGCTCGAGACCTATGTGAACAACGTCATCGGCTCGGTCGACGAGACGCTGCGCCTGTTCGCCGACGTGCCCAGCCCGGGCCTCGGCCTGCTGATGGACCCGACCAACTACTTCGAATCCCACAACATCGACCGCATGGACCGTGAGTTGAACCGGATCTTCGACGCGCTCGACGACCGCATCCGGATCTCCCACGCCAAGGACGTGAAGCGCTCCGGCACCGACAAGTCGGAGAAGCACGCCGATATCGACGCGTCGGAGGCGCACAGCTTCCGCGGCGTCGGCGAGATCGAGCTGCCGGCGCCGGGGCTGGGGTCGCTGAACTATGATCTGTACCTGCGGCGCCTGTCCCGCCGGCACCCGAACATCCCGCTGATCATCGAGCATCTGGAGGAGGCCGACGTTCCCCGCGCCAAGGCCTTCATCGACGGCAAGCTGCGGGCGCTGGGGGTCTGAGGGTGGTCTTTTCCGTGCCCTTCCCTTTTCTGTCATGCCCGGGCTTGACCCGGGCATCCAGGAAATGTCGATGCCGCTCTGGGTGGCCCCTGTCATTGCCGGGTCAAGCCCGGCAATGATAGGAAAGGGGAGACTTAACCCTATGAAACAAGCCGCCCAGCCCCTCGACGCCGGCAACAAGGCGCGCATGGTCGACATCGCCCGCGAGGCCGGGGTCAGCCTGGCCACGGTCGACCGGGTGCTGAACGGCCGCGACGGCGTGAACGCCGGGACCGCGAGCCGGGTCCAGGCG
>Ga0193743_1003010_pt1 | contig 11481 bp, 7 predicted proteins | sample L2c2metaG_FD_143038 | JGI IMG/M metagenome (GOLD analysis project Ga0193743, IMG submission 143038) | Soil microbial communities from a riparian zone of the East river system, Colorado, United States - L2c2 | ecosystem: Environmental > Terrestrial > Soil > Riparian zone | place: USA: East River...
GTCCCGACGAACCTTGAACGCGTCGAAGAGCATGAAGGCGCCGTCCCTCTTGACGGCTCTGATGGTGTGGCTGCCGGTGGTGGTCCACGTCCTGGAGTAGACGGCCTGTTGCGCGAGCCGGGTGGGGTTGGACGTGTTGACGGTCTGTTGGAAGACGCCGTCGATAAAGATGTCGATGTTGCCCTGATCGGTGTTCTTCTCTGTCAGCAGGTCCACCCCGGTTCCGGTGAACGTGTAGGAGACGGCGTTGCCGTTGGCGGTGGTGTAGCGGACGTCGTCGAGGTAGTCACCGACGCCGCGGTTGCTGGAGACGGACCAGGCACCGGTGTAAGTGATCGACGGGTCGGTGTTGTTGACCAGCGTGCCCGCCGGTGTGCCGTGCACGCTGCTGTTGAGCTGCCGTAGCACGGCGAGGCTTTGCGCGGACATGGTGCCGTCCTCGTACATCATCAGGTTGAACGACAGCGGTACGGACCGTGCGGAGGCCGCGGAAACGCGGGCGATCGCCCAGTTGCTGTCGAAGCTGGTGGCGCCGATCTGCTGGCCCCGCAGATGCACGCCCCAGTCGTTTTCCATGGTGAACATGCCATGCTCCAGCAGGCCCTTGTTGGGCCCGGCGGTGAGAACGCCGTTGCCGCCGGCTGGGGCTCCGGGCGGGGTGCTCTGTCCGGTGTTGCCTTCGCCGAACCAGACGTCCTGGAATTCGGTGAAACGCGGGTAGACCCAGCTGTTCCAGGAGACAGCGCGGTTTGGGTTCCCGGTACGCGCAACGGCCTGCAGCTCCTCGAATCGAGCCGGGTAGTAGACCATTCCGTCGTCGAAGAAGAACCCGTCGAGGTTGGTGCCCAGGCGCTGGCCAATCTCCCCGACGACGTTCTTCCAGTTGGTGAGGAAGGTGCTGCGGTCGCCGGTGCCAGTGCCGGAGAACGTGGAGGGGAAGTTCTGCTTCTGCCAGAAGGCAGCTTCCTCCTTGCCCTCGTGGTAGTAGAGGGCGAAGCGGATGTTCTCCGCGTGCAGCGCGGCGGCGATCTCGCCGATCAGGTTCCGTTGCGAGGTCGCGGCACCGCCGTTTGCCATGATCGTGTCGAGTGCGCTGTTGGGCATGTCTGGCCGGTAGCCCCACCAGCTGAACGACCAGATCACATACGCGGCCCCGGTCTGCTTGACGGTGTTGACGAAGTTGGGCACGTTGAAGTCGTTAGCCTGCGCTTCAAGGCTTTTGGCCGGGCCTCCGCCGCTGGGGAAGCCCCAGGAGCCGTACTGGAACATCAGGCCGTACTTGCTCTGCCGCAGCCAGCTCAGGTCGGCCGCCGCCCGGCGGGTAGCGACGCGCGCCTGGTAAGCGGCGTTGTCGGAGTCGCGGAGCAGTTCCAGTGACTTGACCTGCGCATCGCCGCTGAGGGTGCCGGTGCGGCGCAGCTCGATCGTGCTCGCGCCGGCCGGCAATGCGAGGCTGCCCGCGTCGATCTTCAGCCAACCGCCCGCGGTCGTGAAGGACACCGACGTGCTCCTGCCGCGCACGGTGAGCGTGAACTGCTGGCCCGAGGAGGCGTTCAGCAGCGCGGCGAACCGGTACGACGCGGCGGCGGGAACTGACACGGTCCAGGCGAGGTAGTCCGAAGTGGCGGTGAAGTTCTGGACATGGAAGTTCTTGGCGGGGTCGCCGTTACCCCACACATTGATGGTGGAGGTCCGCTCCGCAGCCGAGGCCATGAGCACGACGAGGTCGTCAGAGCCCGTGCCGGGGGTGATGACGATCGGGTTGGGGCCAACCTGGGCGATCGTCGCGGCGGCAGCCGGACTGGCCACGGCCGCGATCAATGTGCTGGTCAGAGCCACACAGAGGGCGACCGCGAGTGTTCTAGGGCGACTGAAACGCATCGAGGGCTCTCCTTGCGAAGCAGGAGCGGCGACGGCTGAAGCGGCAGCGGTCGCAGGGGCCCGGGACGAGGCACCTAATGTGGAGGGTGAACCCGGCGGACAGCTGACCGCAATACCCTGGCGACATTTTTGTTGCCCTAGGCGTCAAAAATCCTCGTCCATGGTCAAATCTCGATGTCCGGACGCTCTTGATCCGTTAGATCGTGGTGACCGGTAGCGGTCGGGTCCCGTCGAGCATCTGTTCCAGCACCGCCAGGGCGGCGCCCTCGACGGAACCCCACGCGCCGAGGACGGATTGCTCGATCTGCGGCGGGTCGTCGTCAGTCACCAATAGGGACGCCAGAAAAGAGTTCCGGACGGACGTGAGCATCCACGGCGCGAGCCGGGTGTAGTGGCCGCCAAGGACGACCATGCGGGGGTCGAGGATGGCGCACACGGCGGCGGCGCCGATGCCCAACCAGTGGCCCGCGTCGGCGAGCGCGGTAATCGTCCGCGGGTCGTTGGCCTCAGCCCGGCGAACGAGTTCGTCAACGGCGGCGGACAGCGCCGTCGTGGCCGCGAGCGGGTAGGGAGCCGCGGACGCGGGAACGTCGCGGCGCGTGGGCGCGGCTGGGCCGTCGCCTACGAGGATCTGGGACTCGAGCCCGGCGGCGGCCAGGATCGCGTGGACTCCGGCCCGGGTCTCGAAGCACCCGCGCCGTCCGCACACGCAGCGCTGGCCGCCCGGCTCGAGGATGAGGTGTCCGACCTCGCCGGCGAGCCCGCGGGCGCCCCGCCAAATCCGGTCGCCGGCCATGATGCCGGCGCTGATGCCGTACGTGCCCGTGAGGTAGACCAGGCTCGTCACCCTGCGTCCGCCGCGCCGGCGGGCCCGGCTTTCGGCCAGGACGCCGAAGTTCGCGCCACTGTCGACGATCACCGGGGTCGGCGGGCCGGCGGAGGCGGCGGTCAACGCCTCCTCGACGCCGGCGCGGACGGCGACGTCACGCCAGCCGAGGCTGGGCACGTACTTGATCGTGCCGCTCGTGGCGTCGACGAGTCCGGTCACGCTGACCCCGGTGCCGAGGAGTTGTCTGCCGGCGGTGTTGACCTGTTCGATGACCTGGTAGGTCGTCGACGCGGCGACCCGGAGCAAGGCTCGGGGGTTGCTGGTGGATACCTCGACGGGCTCGTCGAGGCCGAGTAGCTGCCGGCCCCGCATGGTGAACGCGCCGGCCAGGACACGGTCGAGTCCGATCTCGAGGCCGACGACAGCAAACCGGTCGTCGTCGACGGCGAGGAGGTTGGTGGGGCGACCCCGTCGCCCCGTGCCGGGCGAGGGGACCTCGTTGACCAGGTCGCGGCGCATGAGTTCGTTGACGACGGACGAGGTCGTGGCGCGGGCGAGGCCGACGCCGTCCACGAGGTCGGGCCGGGAGATGGGTCCGTAATCCGCCAAATGGCGCAGTACGACCCGAAGCGTTACATCTGCCTCCGCCGGCATGAGTTTCCCCCAGTTCCTCGCTGAACGTCATCGTGCCCGTTCAGTTTTGGGTCCGCCAATCCCTTGATTTTTGTCGTCTGTGGCGACGATATTGTCGTCACCTGGATTCGTGCCAGGCGGGCGGTATCTGGAATCACTGCTCCGGAGGGAGTGTCATGCACAGCTCTCGACTCTTACGAGTCCTCGCCACGACCGTCACAGCGGTCGTGACCTTGGGCGGCCTGGCGGCATGTGGGGACAGCGGCGGGGTCGGAGGCGACAAGAACGCCGACCAGGCCACCGTCACGGACGGCCAGCCGGTCACCCTGAAGTACTGGACGTGGTTCCCCCCGGAGGTCACCCTCCGCGACACGATCGCCGCCTTCGAACGCGACCACCCCGCCATCAAGATCGATCTGCGGATCTTCGAGGCGGCCGACTACCAGAAGCAACTGCCGCTCGCTCTCAACGGCGGGGAGGAACTCGACGTCGTCGGCGTGCAAGTCTCGGCGATGACCAACAGCATCCGCGAACAGGTACGGCCAGTATCGGAATGGGAGAGCAATCTGCCAGCCGGCTGGCGCGACAAGCTCGCCGCCGGCCCGGTCCGCCAGACTGAGAAGGTCGCCAAGGACGGCAAGCTCTACAGCATCCCGATGGGCTCCCTCGGCAGCGCGGTCATGCTCTACAACGCCTCGATGCTTTCCGAATTGGGCATCGCGGTGCCCAAATCCGCCGACGAACTCGCCGCCGCGGCCGCCAAGGTGCGCGCGGCCAAACCTGACGTGACTCCGATGGTCTTCTCCGGCGAGCCGTACTGGCAGGAGGAGATGCTGTTCACCATCGCGGGCCAGAGCAACCCGACGCTGTCCGATGACGTGTTCGCCGGACGCAAGCCGTGGAACTCGCCGGAGATGGTCGCGGCACTGGGGCAGTACAAGTCGCTGTTCGACAAGGGCATCGTCGGAACCGACGTGCTCAGTTTGAAGGGCAACCGGCCGGCGGAGCTTTTCACAGGTGGGAAAGCGGCCTTCTATGTCGACGGTTCGTGGCAGTCGTCCATGTTGTCGCAGGCATCCCGCACGGCAAGCAAGATCGAGCTCACCGACGTCGGCGCGGCGGCGTTCCCGGTCGTGGTCGCAGGTGGCAAGCCCGCGGCGCGCTCGTACGCCGAGGGCGGGTTGGCCATCCCGAAGAAGTCCAAGCACGTCACCCAGGCGGCCACGTTCGTGGAGTACATGACCATGGGAAAGGGCGTTGACACTTGGGGCAAGGACCTGGTTCTGGTGCCGACGGCGAAGAGTTACAGCGCCGACTCGTCCGTGTTGGCCAGCCAGGCGGCCCGCGACGGGTACGCGGCGATCACCACTTTGATCAACAGCGCCGGCTCGGCACGTGACAGTAACCAGGGCTTCCTCAACCAGGTCGAGGGCAACGCCATCCTTGACGTGCTGCGTGGGCAGAGCACCCCGCAGGCCGCAGCTGACAAGCTGCAGAGCGAGTGGACGTCCGGCAGGTACACCGCGAAGTGACGTCGACGACCTCCAGGAACGCGCCGGTCGCCGCCGCCAGCGGTACGCGGCCGGCGCGTGCCGGGCAGTCCCGCCGGACCCGGCATCGGGGCCGTGCCCTGGGCACGGCGTTGCTGTTCCTAACTCCGCTGCTGTTGATCTACGCGGTCTACTACCTGTACGCGTTCGGCTTCCTGGCCGCGACGAGTACCACCCGCACCACCCTGTCATTCAGCGAAGCGACCGATGTGGGCTGGGAGAACTTCCATCTGGTGCTCACCGACGCGGTCTTCATCCGATCGGTGGCCAACAACCTGCTGTTCGCGGCCGTGTCCATCGCGGTGGCGCTGACTCTGGGATTCTTCCTCGCCGTGGTGCTCGCATCGGGGGTACGGCTGAGGAGGTTCTTCTACGCCGTGTTCCTGCTGCCGTCGCTGATCCCGTTGTCGTTGTTCGCGACGGTGTTCGGCCGGATGCTGGAGACCCGGGACGGGGCGGTCAACGCCACGCTGCGCACGGTCGGCCTCGGCGCGCTGTCGCAGGATTGGCTCGGCGAGTCGGGTCCGGCGTACGCGGCGCTGTTCGTGCTGCTGGTGTATCTCGTGGGCCTGCCCATCATGTACTACACCTCGGATTTGTCGACGGCGAACACCGCCGTCCTGGAGTCTGCCCTGCTGGACGGGGCAAACACCGGCCAGATGTACCGACTGATCCTCTTCCCACTGCTGCGCAACACCCACAAGACGGTGATCCTTTCCGTACTGCTCGGCAGCTTCCGGGCCTTCGACATGGTGTTCTTCTCCACCAAGGGCGACCCGGGCGGGCGCACCGGCATCACGGGCACCTACGTGTACAACGCGATGCTCGGCGAGGGCCGGGTCGGCTATGCGTCGGCGGCTGCCGTCGTCGTTCTCGTCATAGCCCTGGCGGTGTCGGCCATACACCTGGTCATCCAACGAAAGGGACAGTGATGACCACACCGACCGGCCCGCTCGGCCTGCTGCGGCAACAGCGCGGCCACACGGTGGGCGCATACGTGATCCTCGCGGTTGGCGCGGTCCTCTGGCTCTTCCCCATGATCACCGCTGTCCGTGCCTCCCTGGCCTTTGGTGGGCCCGGCAACTACCTGACCGTGCTCGCAGGTACGTTCAACGGGGTCAGCCTGCCGCGTACGTTCGTCAACAGCCTGATCGTCGCGGCGCTACACGCTCTGATCGTGTGTTCGGTCGGATCTCTTGCGGGCTACACCTTCTCCAAGATCCGGTTCCCGGGCCGGGAATCCCTGTACTACGGCGTCCTGATCTTCTTGGCCGTCCCGGCCGTGGCGATCCTCGTGCCGGTGTACTGGATCACCGGCCAGCTCGCCCTGTTCAACACGCACATCGGCGTGGCCCTGCCCGAGGCGGCGTTGACTCTGCCGTTCGCGGTACTGCTGCTGCGCAACTACGCCGACGGCATCCCCGACGAGCTGATAGAGGCGGCCAGCATCGACGGCGCCGGGCACGGCCGCGTCTACCGGCTGATCTTCCTGCGCCTTTCCGCACCCGCACTGGTCAACCTCGGGGCACTGTCGGTGATGTGGTCGTTTCAGGATTTCCTGTTCCCGTCCACGATCCTCAAGGACTCCGGGCTGACCACCGCCGCTCAGGCCGTGCAAACGATCCAGAGCGGATTCGGACCCACTCCGACCCAGACCTCGCAGTACTTCGCCGCGCTCGTCCTGCTCGCCGTGCCCGCGCTGGTTCTCGTCGTCACGGGCCTGCGGTTCATTACTTCGGGCATCACCCAAGGGGGAGTAAAAGAGTGACCGATACAGCGTGGTTCAACCGCCTGGGTCTGGGCCTGTTCGTGCACTGGGGACACGCCAGCACCCAAGGTTGGGAGCTGTCCTGGCAGCTCACCGGCGGCGTGCACCTGCAGGACCCGCCGCTGTCCCCTGTGGACTGCGAGGTGTACTTCGACAACGCCACCTCCTTCCAGCCTGACCTGTTCGACGCGCAGGCGTGGGCTGACCAGGCATGGCAGGCCGGGGCCCGCTACGTCGTGTTCACCGCCAAACACCACGACGGGTTCGCGATGTTCGACAGCGCCCGGTCGGACTACACCAGTGTGAAACTCACTGGCCGCGACTTCACCCGCGAGGTCGTCGACGCGTTCCGGGCCAGAGGCCTACGTATCGGTCTGTACTTCTCGATTATCGACTGGCACCACGAGGACTACCCGCGCTACACCGACGCCACAGTGCCCAAGCCCTACGTCGTTGGCGGGCACCCACGCGCCACACCAGAGGCGTTCGCCCGCTACCGCCAGTTCATGCTCGGCCAACTCGACGAACTGCTCACCGGCTACGGCCAGATCGACATCCTGTGGCTGGACGGGGAGTTCGAGTACACCCCGGCGGAGTGGCGGTTCGACGAGATCCGCGAGTTCATCCGCGAACGCCAACCCGACTGCATGGTCAACGACCGCTGCTTCGGGCACGGCGACTTCGTCACCCCCGAACAACAATTGCCCGTCGCCCCGCCTCAGCAGCCGTGGGAGTGCTGTCTGACGATGAACAGCACCTGGGGGTACGTGCCCGACGACGACAGCTGGAAGTCACCGCGGACGCTACTGCACAGCTTCGTGGAGGCGGCCTCGATGGGCGGAAACCTACTGCTCAATGTCGGTCCTACCGGTCGGGGGGAGTTCCCGCCGCAGGCGGTCGAGCGACTCGATGCCTTCGCCGGCTGGATGGCCACACACGCCGAGAGCGTGCGCGACGTACGCCCCGGGCTGGAGCTATGGCAGTTCCGCGGGCCCAGCACCCGCCGGGTACACGCCGACGGGAACGAACGGTTGTACCTACACCTGGTGATGCGCCCCTACGAACACATAGTGGCCCGCGGGCTGCCCGTCAACCGGATCACCGCCGTCAGCCTCCTCGGCGACGGCCAGCCACTGCCGTGGCGGGTCACCCCGCACCTCAAGGACGTGCACCTCCGCACCCCGGACCCGACCGGCGAACTCGTCGTGGACATCGCACCCGGACGCCTCGACCCGTTGTGCAGCGTCATCGCCATCGACCTCGCGCCCCCGACAGGACAGTCATGACGCAGCGATTCACCGACCTGGACACCCTCGACATCCGGTTCCCGACGTCACGCGACCTGGATGGGTCCGACGCGATGAACCCCGACCCGGACTACTCTGCCGCGTACGTCATCCTGCGAACCGACGAGGCCGAAGGGGCCGAAGGCCACGGGTTCGCGTTCACCATCGGCCGGGGGAACGACATCCAGGCCGCCGCGATCCGAGCGCTGGCCCCGTACGTGATCGGGCTACCCGTTGACGCCACCCTCGCCGACCTCGGCGGCCTGTGGCGCAGGCTGGTGCACGATTCGCAGCTGCGCTGGTTGGGGCCGGAGAAGGGCGTCATGCACATGGCGATCTCCGCCGTCATCAACGCGCTGTGGGACCTGCGGGCCAAACGAGAGGACAAGCCACTGTGGCGGCTGCTGGCCGAGCTGTCGCCGGAAGAGATCGTGGACCTGGTCGACTTCCGCTACCTCAGCGATGCGCTCACCCCCGGCGAGGCGTTGGCAATCCTGCGCCGCGCCGAGACGGGTAGAGCAGAACGGACCACCCGGCTCCTCGCCGACGGCTACCCGGCCTACGCCACCTCCCCGGGCTGGCTGGGCTACGACGATGACAAGCTGCGCCGGCTGTGCAGGGAAGCCCTGGCGGACGGGTTCACCCAGATCAAGTTGAAAGTCGGCGCTGACCTCGCAGACGACATCCGCCGGATGCGCATCGCCCGGGAGGTCTGCGGCCCCCACGTGCGGATTGCCGTAGACGCCAACCAGCGCTGGGATGTATCCACCGCCATCGCCTGGATCCGAGAACTCGCACCATTTGACCCGTGGTGGGTGGAGGAACCCACCAGCCCAGACGACGTCGTCGGCCATGCCACCATCGCGCGGGCCATCGCACCGATCCGGGTCGCCACCGGCGAACACGTGCACAACCGTGTGATGTTCAAGCAGTACCTTCAGATCGGCGCCCTATCGTTCCTCCAAATCGACGCCGCTCGCGTCGGCGGCGTCAACGAGAACATCGCGATCCTGCTGCTAGCAGCCAAGTTCGGGGTGGCGGTGTGCCCGCACGCCGGCGGCGTCGGGCTGTGTGAGCTGGTGCAGCACCTGTCGATGTTCGACTACGTAGCCGTGTCGGGCAGCATGGACGACCGGGTCATCGAGTACGTCGACCACCTCCACGAACACTTCACCCACCCGGCCGTCATCCGCAACGGCCGCTACGTCGCACCGACGGTGCCCGGCTTCAACGCCACCATGCACGAAGTCTCGCTGGCCGAACACACCTACCCGGGCGGCGCGGTATGGGCCGTGGCGGTGTGAGCGGGGAGTTCGTCGGACGTGCGGCAGCCCGCAAAGGTAGACCTCCGACGACCAGGTGCTAGTCGGTGACGTCGATCGTGGCGTACCTCCGAGGACGTGGCCGACGAGGAGCTCACCGCGCTGGACTGACTCGCGTGTCCGGGGCGGGCTAGCCGGTCGCGGGGCCGGCGCCGTCGTCCGCGCGTCGGGGCGGCGGCACCCTATGGACCTGGCACGCCGCAAGAGCAGATGTGCAGATGGGCCGGCGTCCGGGCGCTGATGCTGAATCGCGTCATCGCTGGCGGTGGTCGGGTTTGTAGGTACTCTCGAAACTGGTGTGCTGTCGTGTGCTTCGAGGAGATCATCGAGGCACACGACGGTCCGTCGCAGCGTGTTCCCGGCGTCGAGGTAGGCGCCGGTCCGCGTCTCGGCTAGCCAACCCGCCTTTCTTATCTCCGCGAGGCCGTGATCGCCGTAGCCCCGCCGCTTCCCCACACGAACCATGGTGGTCAAGCCGTCGCTCACTTCGAATCCACCGTCTTACGACCCGACATCTCCCGGCGGCGGCGAACAGGTTGAGCTGATCGGGTTTCGCCCGCCGGTAGCTACCAACCCATGGGTACTCGGAACCGACCGAGAGGGCATGCGTGCCCACAGGGGGTCTGGCTCCCACACCTCAGATCTGGCTGGGCAAGCGTCACGACGTCGTCACCAGTCACCGTTGATCAAATCCCGCTCCCCTGCCTGACGTCGCCCGCCGGCCGGTCCAACCTGCGCTGCCGGTATGCGATCAGGCCGAAGACGACTCGACGAGAGCAGTCCGGGCGTCTGCATCGGACGCTTCATGACGGCACCTCGACCGACCTCAAGATCGAGCAGAGCGTGCAGGTGGCGAACCTTGGCACCGCCCCGCTAGTCGTCACCGCGGTCGACCCGGCCCCGGCGGCGCCGCTCGAGCTGCGCACCGCGCCGCCGTTCACCGTGCCACCCGGCGAGGTGAAAGACCGCGTCGTACGATACACGCCGCCCAGCGCCGGCCCGGCGCAGGCGGCGAACCCGCCGGACACCACCGCCGGCACATTCCCCGGGCACAACCAGCAAGTCAAGATCACCGCCAAGGCCCAGGAGGTCGAGGTCGTCATGCTGCTCGACGACTCGGGCAGCATGGCCTGGGACGCGCTTGGCAACAGCCTGTCGGCGAACGCGCCGAAACATGCACTGCGGGCGGCCCGAGAAAGATTTCGGCCGCTGTCCGTGATCCGGCTGTGCACGCGGGTGCCGGCGGCGATAGTGAGGAGTTGTCCCTCCCTCCCCGGTATCTGGGGGCGACATGGCCGCCTATTCCCTCATCGCGAAACTCTTCCCAGTGGTGACCGCCGTCGCCACACTTACCGTCGGCGTGGCATCCGCACCGACGCGCGACCCGGATCCGCGGAAGCCGGACTACACCGTTGTGACGGGCGTGGAGGAGGCTCGCCCCGGCCACACCTTCAACGTCTGGGTCCTGGACGACATCGCCGGGTGGCGGATCACCGGCTGCGAGTTCACGCTTGGCACGGCCAAGCCGAGCGAATGTGGCGAGACCCAGCAGGGCTGGTCGGCTGGCCTACGCATGCCCTACGACACGCCGCCGGGCGAGATCGGTCTGGTGTGGCAGATCTGGTACGTGGTCGACGATGAGATCGACGTCGCCCGTGGACTGTCGGTCTACGTCCCGCCGACCGAGACGCCGCACCCGGACCCGACCGAGAAGCTGTTCGACGAGACAGGCAAGCGCGCCCTCAGGGTGCTGCCACCGTTCACGCCGGAGTTCACGGTGACCCCCGACCGGTCCACCGCCCGGCCCGGAGAGTCGATCAACCTCACCTTCGCGACCACGACGCCCGATGTGCGGATCGACGCGTGCCAGGCCCAGGTTGCGGGCAGCTCGGCGGCCTGCACCGACGAGCCGGCAGCGAAGCGCACGGTGTCGGTCAGAATCCCGCCGGCCGACACCTCGACGACGGCCGAGCTCACGCTGACCTGGCGGCTCATCTATTCCAGTGAGACCGAGGACGAAAGGCGCGACTCTGGCGGCGAGATCGTCATCGGCCTCCTGCTGGATCCACCCGAATTCGCAGTGCGGGCTCTGCCGGAGACGGTGCGGCCGGGATCGTCGGTGACCATCGAATTCGCCAGCCTGACCAACGGTGTCGCGATCACCGGATGCGGCGTGGGCTCCGGCCTGGTCACCCGCCGCGACGTGGTCGAG
>Ga0193743_1003011_pt1 | contig 11480 bp, 10 predicted proteins | sample L2c2metaG_FD_143038 | JGI IMG/M metagenome (GOLD analysis project Ga0193743, IMG submission 143038) | Soil microbial communities from a riparian zone of the East river system, Colorado, United States - L2c2 | ecosystem: Environmental > Terrestrial > Soil > Riparian zone | place: USA: East River...
GCAGATTATTTATAGTAGCAGGAAGCTCCTGATGATTGGTGTCCGGGAAAACGCCCAATAGTCAAAATTTCTTCGGATCAGAGACGGCCACGTGACGTCCCAAAATGGTAAATGTCATTGTCCCTGGTTCTTAGCCTTCATAACTTCCTTCATAACTTCGTGTGTTTTTCGCGTTGGCGGACCAAACTATTTTTTTACTAGGACAGCAAGCTATCCACCGTTTCACCTTCTGTTATAACCTCACGTATCACATAATGATTAAGGTTCGGCGCGCCCTGTTCTCATTAATTTTTCCCAACTTGGCAAAAAATCTGCCCTCAAATAGCCAAACCCGCGGACACGACAGGAGCTTCCCGGTCACCCGGTGGATGACTTGTCTTTAACGTTTTTTTTTTCTAAACAGCTTCCAAATCCTAAAAATCGGCAACGTTGACATGATCCCTGAAAATGTTTTAACTCTCCCCAGTTCTTATTTCAGACTGGAGTTGCCTTTCGAACCTGACCCCTGCATGACAAATCCCACTGAATCAAATTCGTAAAGTCGTCCAGTAAGTACATACGCATCTAAGGATTCGCGAGCCTCCTTGTCGCAGACGCGCCATCATTTGCTATGAAGCAGGCCTTACCTTTCCATACTCTTCAAAGTATGTCACGAACGGCTTTAAATCATTTTGCATATCTACGTTCTCGTAGAAATCGTATGATATTCCCATTCTCAACGCCAAGATGTTTCCACACCACTGGTGCCCTGCCCTACCTCCCGTAACATGCTCGATGCAGCGGTTTACAGGCGATCCGTTGATCCCAAAGTTGTCGTCGTACAGGAAGCAGAGGCTATACCCAAGTTCCGGCCCATTAATCCCCCACTGGTGAAAGTACAGGGTTCTCTTTGAACTCTGCGGTTGTTTGAACCATATGTCTGCGTCGAGTTTCTGGTATCGGACCGGGTCGTCCTCGTCTCCGGGAATCAACTCCCAAGGAATCTTAACGAGACGAGGCTTGGTTTCATTCACGGCGAAGAGGATGGCATCGAAGGTGTTGGTACCAGCTGCCTTGATCTTGAGGCAATACTCTTTGTGAAATTTCCAGTCCTGAAAGCGAAACAGGGAGGGGAGAGGATAGGGTTTTAGGTACAGACGATTGGCACTGTTTAGATCCCACCTTTTTCTGATGCCCTTTGTTACAATAATAAACACATTTGCAGCTCGAACACAATTTTGTGGTAGGAATAGCGCACACGAGGCAGCTTCCCGCGGTCATTGTGAACGGGGGGGGGGGGGGTTTGAAGTACAGGTGTTAAAGAAGATGTCTCTGACGGGTGGGGACAACTTGCGGTCAAGGGCGATATGTGCAGATGGTGGTTTGTGTCAGAGAGTTCGCAGGGGATAAGACGGCCGTCCAAGACTCCAAGCTTGTTATCTGCAAAGACTTGAGACTTCCAGATTGATCTAGACCTAATTTTGATCATGGACTAGACCTCCTGTCGCATATTTAATCACGCACTATTAGATTAATATAAACGCTGGGATTTTTATGGTCAGATTCGCCAGAAACCTGAGGGAGCGCCGACATACATACTTTCTTTCTTTCTTTCCTCCACTATATATCTAGGTATTCCAGTAATGTGAGGTATTGTGTAACCTGATAATTAATACCAATTACCAATTTGAGACTATGATATGGCGTCCTACTAACTTTTCTCAAAACAAAAAAGAAATCCAGTACCTATCTGGCTCGAAAACGACTGAGACTTACTGCGAGGATATGCGACGAACCTTCCAATATCAATGAGTGTACCTGGAGGTCTGACAGTTTTCCTTGCAAATGGTGCGCAGCCGACGCCAGGATGAATGAAGCTGGTATGGTTTATTAAATAATATCATCGTCTAATAAGCAGCAGAGATCCAAATACTTCCTAAAAAGGCACTCTCTCCCATCATCGTGGACCCCATCAAACCCGCCACCCCCAAAAACTAGGGTAAGGCGCCTCGAGGCTGAACATGTGGCTTTGAAGGGACAGTTGATTAGATATCTACGGTCCACGGACTTGAAGACGGTAGGCTGTACTTTTTGACTGAACTTGAAGAAAAAGTGTTGAATAAAAAAATGAGAACCCTAACCCATCGGCATCGCGGGAATCCAAAATAAAGAAACAAAGCCAGCAAGATGGGTTGGGCCCTTTTCCTGACGATTACTACCATCATCTCACCAAGTGGTGTATTAGAAAAACTGATATCGAACGAAATATACACGTACTCACGAATACGACGCGTCAAAAAGAGATAAAAGTTGAATGAACACGACAACGACACGAGGATTGTGCCACCATGGTTGCTCTTCAAGGTACTTTGAACTCCTTTTTCTTTTTCTTTTTTTTCAGAGTCATAAACTATTTTATAGAAGTCTCTGAGAATTGGGATGATGATTTTGAATTTCAAGTAGAGAAGAGGAAGATGTCGACTGCGACTAGGGCTACTGAAAATTGGGATGATGATTTTGAAGATTCGCGACAGTCGCCTAAAAAGATAATTCAACGACAACGAGAAGAGAGTTGGGATGATGAAGACGAAGAGGACGACAGTGCTGAATTTGGGTTGTTCGCTGAGGAAGACCGTACAGTGACTGCTAAATCTCGTCGAGCGGCTCTTGCTAGACTTTCAACGCCTCTGCCTCGTCCACCCCACTCTCCTAATTCATCCGTCTTCTCGGTGCCAACTACCATTCATACATATTCATCTACAACCCATCTCCGTCCTACTAGTACTTTCGCCTTGCTCCCTCCTTCTCCCCCTATACACAAAGGACGTCGGTTAAGGAAGAAGAGCAGACCAAAACCTCAAGGTGTCTTTGAATTGGCTGATATGCCCTCTACACAGGAGAGACGTTCTTTTTCGGATGTCGAAGTCGAATTGCCACGACCTGCATCGGAGTTATCAGACCTTTCTTCTATTGATGAACGCCCCCCGCCACTCGTCGCCACTGTTGCCGCTGCTGATACCTCGATTGGGTCTACAAGTGGACCTGTTGCTATCCCGCCTACACCGACGAAAGGCGCTGCTCTACTGAGTCGTATTGGCAGTGTTAAGAAATGGGGTGTGAGAAGGAAAAGAGGGGATAGTACAACACCGGCGGATACTACGGCAATGCCTGATGGTATGTATATGATGAGGGGACGCGACTTTCACTCACACTTCTTCTTTCATCATAGAAGAACGCGACGTCAGTAAATGGGACCCGAGACGGAGAAAGAGAGGCGATAGTACAACGCCCGCTGATACAGGTGAGTTTTGAGCCACCTGCAGAGAGGATTCTTGATTTGGAATTGTTGTCGTTATCTGCTTTCTCTTCTTTATACGCGTCTTTTCTATTACTAACCAACTCTTTATCACAAAGATGCCCCTAACCACCAGTTGGCTTCGATCGTTTCCTATTTACCTACGGGGAGAAGGCGAGGTGGGAGTACGACCCCTGCAGATGTTATTTCGAGTGGTAAGTTGTTGATTGTTTTTTTTTTCTATGGTGGTTACGGCCGATCCTGCCTGACACACAAAGCCCTTGGACGACAAATCCATTTTTTTCGTTCTCTTTTCTATAAAAACAATCAAAAAATAATCGTCCTTTGATTTTTCAATAGATCGTCGGAATGAATTTGATTCTCGATTGACGCCTCGTGCTTCATCTTCATTATCTTCTTACCAACACCAACAACGCCCTCCTCCTCTCCCCCCTGCGCTACCTCCTCTTCATCCACAGTCCGATTCTTCCCAGTCAACATCCCACCTCCAAATACAACAACAACAACGTGCAGCTTCCTCTTCAAATTGGTTTTTTCGGAGTGCTAGTAAGAGTAGCAACAATACCACTACCACTGCCACTACCACCAATACGAACAGTGAATTGGGATCTACCTCTTCTTCGCCGTCAAATGGGGTGGTTAGGTCTAGGAGGAGCGGGAGTAGAAGTAGGGTTAGCAGTGGACGAGATGGAGATGGAACCGCAAACTACCCCGGAAGCTCAACTAGCAACCCCAATGGAAACGGAAACCCAAACCCAAATGGTGCTCCCAACTCCAACTTCTACTCAACCAGGACGCCCAATGGAAGTCGGACGGATTTAAATGAACGCGAAGACGGTTCTTTGAGTAGGAAGGTTAGTGGGAGGAGGAAGGGAGGGAAAGATGTTGGGGTCAACTCTTTTGGTGTTACATCCGGTGACGGTGGTTCTGGTATTGGAGGAATTTCAAAACTTCCCACCTTGACACCAACGACTACACCGACGAAATTAGTGAAAAGGAAGAGTTTTGGGTTCGTTCATCTTGGGAGGGGGTTTGGTGGACATGGGGGTGGCGAGAATGAAGTTGTGGGTCAGAGTGCAAGTAGGAAGGTGGAGGGAGGCGAGGTGGATGAGGATGAGGAAAGAAAGCAAGCTCAGCAGGCTAGGATGAAAGATGTGATGCATGAGAGGTATGCTGGGTTGGGTTTGGGACGTGCTGGTGCTAAAGGAGGAGGTGATGGTGCGGATGAATGTGAAGGGAGTGAGACTCCGAAGAATGACAAGAGGAGTCGACGACGATCATTGTCTCGACTGTTAATGGACCGAGACACAGATGGAGCACGAGAAAAGGACAAAGAAAAAGAGAAAGAAAACGAAGACTATCATCAACGCCACCTTCCTAAAGAAAAAGAAAACGAAGGTTCACGTTCATTCATGGGTAGTGTTCGTCGGATCAGTTTGGTTTCCGTTGGTGTCGTTGGGAGACATAAGAAAACGAAGAGTGGTGGTGGCTTCGTTGGCGGTGGTGGTTCCCCTTCTTGTATCCCTCCGTTGCCGCCTTCGTTACCTCTTATTCTGGCCTCTGCAAGTCAAGTGTCGTTGAGGATTCCTTCGTCGACGAGTTCCGACATCTCAGCTGCTGATCTTCGAAGGGCGACTTCTTTATCTTCTCCTAATAGCGGTGGTTCTGGCGATCCTACTTTTTCCTCTACTACTACACCTGTTAGATCTCATCCAGGTCCCCATTCCCGACCTCCGTCCATATCATCATCGACCAGAAGAAGACGACGAACGTTATCCAAATCTAAATCCAAACCAAGGAAATCAGAAGAATCTCGAGAATTATCTAGAGATAGAGTTCGGAAAGCCAGCCTAGATCTCCAAGGAGGGGATAGAGAACCATCTGACGAAAACGACGTTTCCGTTCCGAAAACCCCCACCCGATCGACAGCAGTGGTGGCGATATCATCGTCACAGCCACCCCCCCGTCCAGTTATACCTCTCCTACCTCCTATTGAATTACAACCTCCTTCACCACCGCGTACAACGACGACGACGACGACAAAAAAACATATCCAAAGACGGTCTAGAGCCTATACGACTAATGAATTGGTTGAAGGATTGGAATTGGAGAGTTTACCAGTTTTGCCTTCTGCTTCGTCTTCAGTGTTTTTTACGCCTACTCGAGCTGGCGCTGGGAATATACTGCCGTTACCGCCTCTATCGCCTCATAAATTGTCTCCTGGAAAATCTTCCTCGCAGTCTCAGCAATCGGTTTCGTTGGGTCGTTCGACTGCCGTTAATGTTGCTGGTGATGAAAATACTGGATTGTCGTTAGCCAGTGGGAGTGGGGGTGGTGGTAACGGAGGAGGAGGGTTACCGAGACGGAATTCATTAGGCGATTTGAAGATCCCTGCTAGGATCAGCCAAGCGCAGGTTGGGTTGAGGAGAGATTTAGGGATGGTTCGAGAGTTTGCTAGTAATGTGGAACGTGGGTTTTTTGTTTTTGTTTTTGTTTTTGTTTTTTCAAGTGAATCTCATGTTTTCTTTGATTGGGTTTTGTAGAATTGAAGGAACTTCAAACGACATATAATACCCTTGTCGTAGAAGTCCAAGCATTACTTGATACCCATATTCAACGTGTTCAACCACCTGCACCAAAATCGTCTCCTCCGACTGCTGTTCCACGAACTACCTCTTCGACTTTCTTTGCCCAACTCAAACCAAAGCCCAAGACGCGTGCTAGATCCAATACTAATCCTACCGCTGGGTCTTCTACTACTACACCTATACCTGAAGCCGCTGTTGATTCAGGTTCTTTGGACCTTGCGATTACATCATCGCAAGCGGTATATAAAAGTCTTGTGGAGGCGTTTTGGAATATCACTTCCAAGTATAGGATTTCGTGGGAGTGTGCGGAATTGCTTATTGAGTTGGGTAGTGGAGGGGATGGCGGGGTGATGATGTCTGCTCCTCCTTCGGCTGCTATGACGACGACAAGTGTATCGGCGCCTGCGATTCAGCAGCATTTGACTGGTGCGGGAGGAGAAAGCAAGGCTAGTTTGAGAGGAAGGGACAGAGCTATCACGTTAGTTGACGATGAACCTAAACATTTGACGACACCGACACCTCAAAATGACGCTCAAACCCAAGTTCAATCGCAACCATCCTCAGCCGTTGTTTCCATGACGGGTTCTAGCAGCATGCCCGGCGGTGTGCCGTCTGCCAATGACGCTAGCAGTGGTCCACCGCTTGCCAGTCCGCCGAATATGTCCTGGCGAGCATCGACGGGTAGACATGACCTCAGTCAACGTCAACTCGTGCTTCTCCGCGAAATCCTCAATAACAATAACGGTAGTAGTATAATCGCCGCCTATGGTGATGAGGAGGGAGGATTACGTCGTCCACCACCACATTTTTCCATCCCACTGGCCGAAGATTCTACGTCAGCGTTCTATCCATCGGCACGTTCTCAGTTTGTTAATCGGGATTGGAGATGGGGTGATGCGATGAACAGCACGATTACGTTGTCAGAGGAGCAGGAGAGTGATTTTGTGGATGGAGGAGATGGGAGAAGGGATAGGAAGCTGGAGAAGGAGAAGAAGAGAAGGAGTGGGAGGGTGGGTATGAGTGGTATACGGGACATTCTGAGATCATTGAAGAAGAGTCATGTGGAGGAACCGCGAATTGGGAATTCGAACTTGCAGCAGCAGCAACATTACTACCACCACCATTATCATCATGGTCGTTTGCCACCTGCTGTACCTGTGGTGCATTCCACCACGTCTCTCAGTACACAGTCTTCGATCGGTAGCAAGAGTGTCCATCATCAACCTCAGCCTCAGCAGCAGCAGAACCATCTCCCAATCCCTCGTATTCCATCTCAAATCAAACGTCGTGGTCGATCCAGTACCGGACCCGAATCGATGAGGTCGAACAAAGGACCTTCACCCACGTCATTCACCCCTTCATCCTTCACAGCTCCTAAACCATCCCCTCGTCGTCCCAGTTTGGCTTCCATCTTCAGGATTGGAAGTAACAAGACGAGGCCGGTGAGTGGGGTCGTTTATACTGGTGTTGGTATCAGTGTTGAAGATCCGACTGCATCATCATCTTCTGCATTTGCTGCCTCGAAACACGATCTCTCAGCCGCTCAAAGCAGTAGCGTAGCCACTGGTACTGGGGGCGAGGATAGCAATAACAGTACGGGCGAGGAGGAAGAGGAGGATTGGGATAGGATGGATTCGGCTTCAGACTTGGATGCTGCTGCTGCGGTTGCAGCTGCCAAAGCACTTGGGGGTGTAGATGGGCCATACGATGTGTCAGCAACGGTTAGAGGTCGGAATAAGCTGAAGATCAAGGCGGATGAGAGGAAGAACGCTGGAGGGTATCCTTATCTTCAGCATCAATCATCGTATGAAAGTGATCACCATCATCCACCACCGCCACTACCCTCGCTTCCTGCTTCATCGTCTTCGACTGGTCTAGGAGGGTTTTTGGCTCGTCATTCTATCATACCAAAGCGATCTTTCAGTGCTTCTCAGTCGTCTATTTGGGGTAGTGGAGGATGTGATGGGCAACAACAGCACTCTCCTACTGTACCCTCTCGTCTATCTCGACACTCCAATTTTGAGGAGCCTCAACAACCTACGAACACTGCCAACAACGTCGAGCCTGCGTCCCTCCGCATATCATCTTCCAAGTCGGCTCCAACAAGGCTACTCAACTTTGTCTCTAGTGGTACTCCGGGTACCTCTTCCTCTCGTCCATCATCTTCTCGATCTACGAAATTTCCCAATGTCAATGTGAAAACAGGGTCCGTCCGTTCGATGCCCCCTCATCTTGTTGGCTCTTCTCCTCTTTTTCCAAGTGGGGTTCAAAGTCAACCTTCTCCGTTACCGGACCCTAAGCTAGCGATGATCATGACGCCGGAGAATATCAAGCCTTTATTAGAGAATGCGAAAGAGGTGCATGTGAAACTGCATGAGTGCATTGCAGAGATTCGAGCGCTCATTGAGGGTGCTGTTGGTCAGACTGGTGGTGCTCAGATGACTGCGACGCAGGCATCCATGATTTGTTGATTTTTCTTCGTCTTTGTTTTTATTTCACTGGTTTTTTTTTTTTTCGTTTGTCGTCACACATTTTACACTACATCTTCCGTCAACCACATCTTCCCCCCCCCCATATCAGGTCGTTGTCATTCTATTCATATACATAACATACCAGCCCGGACTCTATCATAATCTCCTCAGCTCGTACCCTACTCCATCCTTGCTTGCTCTGCATAGTCCTTGTTTTCGCTCGCTTTTTTTTTTCTTTTTCTTATTTATTTATATTTCTTTGAATTGACTGTATTTTATTTCTTTTTGGTTTTTCTTTTTGTCTTTTTTTTTTTTCTATTATATATCTTGAATAAGAATTTGATTTTTTGATTTTTTGATTTTGATTTTGTAGAGTTCTTTTTCAAGTCAAGTCCTGGTCTGAATTCAACCCATTTTTCTCGACCCCCTTGTATCACATATTTTGCTATGATTGATCATTTTGGAATGGAAGAAATGAGATAAGATGAAAGAGAAAATGAGCGGTTGATGATATCGAATGGTGTAATCATTGGGAAGTCTCATGAATTTAAGTGCGAGTGAGGCAACGGTTGGAGAAGGCCAACTGAGAGCTGATAAGCTGACGCAATAACGTTCGAATAAAAGAGAGCCCACATGTCTGGGGCGCATCGACAGCCCAACATTGGAAGTCTCGGAATATGGCCGGTAAGAGTTCTCTCTGTACCTCTTAATCCCGCATTAATTGCATGGGAGGTATGCTAAACCCGAGTTGTGATCTAAAGAACTCATGAGTATTGCATATATAAAAACAAGTCTACCCACTCATACCTCTCTGATTCCGTGGCGCGAATTGACGATCTCATACAATTCTCCTTCCAAGGGCATCGACGGTGTGGAATCTAGGAAATGCAACGCGCTGCGGCAAAGATGGGTCAAAGCCAAGCACAAAGATGGAATCATTAGTGTGATTTGAAGATCCCTGCTAGGATCAGCTAAGCGCAGGTTGGGGTTGAGGAGAGATTAGAGGGATGGTTCGAGAGTTTGCTAGTAATATGGAACCTGAGTTTTGGAATATTGCCTCCAAGTATAAGATTTCATGGGAGTGTACAGAGTTGCTTATTGAGTTTGGGCAGTGGAAGTGGTGGAGGATGGCGGGGTGATGTCTGCTCCGCCTTCGGCTGCTACGACGAGTGTGTCGGCGCCTGTGATTCAGAAGCATTTGACTGGCACCGGGGGAGAAGGAAAAATGCTTAGTTTGAAAAAAGAAGGGAGAACGCTTTGGTGATAAATCTAAAACATTTGGCGACGCCGGCGCCAACTCAAATCGAAGCTCAAACTCTCGAGTTCAATCGGAACCATTCTCAGCTGTTTTTTTTTGTCTTCATGATGGGCTCTAGCAGCATGCCCGGCGGTGTGCAGCCAACTGATGACACTATCAGTGGCCCACCGCTTGCCAGTCCGTCGAGTATGCCTTGGCGAGCATCGAAGGGTAGACATGATCTCAGTCAACGTCAACTCGTACTTCTCCGCGAAACCTTAATAACAATAACGGTACCATCATTCTTCTCGATCAACGAATTTCCCGATGTCAGTGTTAAAACAGGCTCCGTACGTCCGATGCCTCCTCATCTTGTTGGCTCTTCTCTTTTTCCGAGTGGGATTTCAAAGTCTAGCTTCTCCGCGACCGGGCCCTAAGCTAGCGCCTTTATTAGAGAATGCAAAGGAAGTGCATATGAAACTGTGCCCCGTCCCTACTTATTACTTTCTTTGTAACTTCATGTTTCAATAATGACAATAAAGCTAGTCCGTTGGAGAAAGTAGATTCACAGGTATCTGTCAAGGTAAACTGTGAGCAATTTTGTCAGGGGTCGATTGCGGTTCTAGGAAACCACAATGGGAAGCTAGTAACATAATCATAATCCCACCATTGCAAGTGCGTCATTTTTAGACCATCCATTGATATCGGCCATATTTGTGGTTCGCGGGCTTGAATGGATGAAGCTGGCGCTCCGGGGAGCAAGCTTGAGCAAGCCTTGGGATTGTCCATCTAAAGGAGGGTAGTGACGCCTTGGTGTGATGGGGTCGATGTTTGAACGGATGTTCACGGCAGCTCAGTCACAATAAACGGTAATTTTAGAGTTATGTATGTAGGAAAAGCCGAAGCCTGGAAACTTATGTCACTTTTCCCGAAACCTGGCTATTCTGCCGTTAGTTGTCGATCAATCCCATTGGAAGCTAGCTTCGGAGGCTCTAATTAACCTAAAACCGCTAAAACCCGAATCTAGAATTACTGTGTACCACATTCACCAGGCCGATCCATTTCCATTCTTCGTGCAGTTTCCAACTTTGTAAGTCATTTGGCCTTTCGCGTTATAGCAAGGGTTGAGTAATGTGCAGAGGTTCAAACTGACAAGTCCAAGAGTAATCGGAGCTGGCCGTATCTTTTTTTACTCCTAATGACTCTTGTTTCTTAAGCTTTTGTCAATATCGTGCGCCAGGGAGGTCGATATCTTATGTTAGTGAGTTGTGTTCGAGGGTAAGTTTCTTGAGCTCCGGTTCCGTAACAGCTTCCACATTCTCTAAAACGTTATTTCTCTGGTCTGTCTAGACCGTCACACCCAGAACGGCCGTGAGCTTTTATTGATGTGAATACAAACGAGATAGTATTGGACATCGTAGGAGGCGGAGACGCCGACCTGTCGCATTATTCATCCGCGCGGCAAACCACCCATGCGGCCATACCAGAACTTTGACGGTAGATCACCCATGTATCACGGGCAGTTTTTTAGAATTTGACCACGCGATCATTTTGGCAAAGTATAAGAACGTGAAAGTAATTTGCAGCTTAAGCAAGTCGGCCCCTTACCTTTGTCCTACCATTCTCTTTGCAATCTCTATCACATGCGCCTGTTTTATCTTGCGACCACTATCGCCATGGTTTTGCTCACCCAACGGTAACCCATATCTTTGCTAATATAGTCACGGTAATGGCCAGCACTAACCAGATTGTCACAGAGGCCTCGTCTGGGCGATTACTTGCAGGTGTGAGTATGACGGTCTCTTTGACCCCGACGACTGCCCCTTGAGTTGTTGTGCTGTGCAGGGAGGAAAATGGGTCAATTCACATGTTAGCTTTTCTGCTCGTTC
>Ga0193743_1003012_pt1 | contig 11474 bp, 8 predicted proteins | sample L2c2metaG_FD_143038 | JGI IMG/M metagenome (GOLD analysis project Ga0193743, IMG submission 143038) | Soil microbial communities from a riparian zone of the East river system, Colorado, United States - L2c2 | ecosystem: Environmental > Terrestrial > Soil > Riparian zone | place: USA: East River...
GGTGTGGCGGTCCGCCGCGAGTCCGATGGGCAGGAAAGCCAACAGGGCCAAGGCGATCCAGACATACAGGTTGCCGCCTAGGACGGCGCCCAGGGATCGGCCGCCGTCCACCCACAGCCAGACGGCGCTGGTGCACAGCAGCGCGTAAGCGGCGACGACCAGGGCCCGCGCAGTCCGGCCGCGGGCGGCGGTCCAGGCCAGGTAGAGCGCGGGCAGTAGCCACACCAGGTGGTGGACCCAGGTCACCGGGCTGATCAGGCAGGTCGCCACGCCGGTCAGGGCGAAACCCGCCCGGTGGTCGCCGGCCCGGGCCGCCCGCCGCGCCCGAACCATCCACAGTGCGCAGACACCGAGCACGGCCACCGCCCACCACCAGCCGGGCAGGCCAGCTCGGGCCAGCAGGCCGCGCAGCGACTGGTTGGACACATAGGCCAGGTCACCGACCCGGCCGGTGTTCCACAGCGCCTCGGTCCAGAAGACGCGCGACGCCGTCGGCGAGACCGCCGCGGCCAGCAGGACAGCCGCGAACACCGTGCCGCTCGCCACGAAGAAGGCGCGCCAGCGCCGAGCCACCGCCAGGTAGAGCACGAACAGGCCGGGCGTCAGCTTGACCGCCGTCGCCAGCCCGATGCCGACCCCGGCCCGCGGCGAGCGGCGCAGGTCCCACCAGACCAGCGCCAGCAGCACCAGGTTGACCTGGCCGAAGCTGACCGTGTCGCGGACCGGTGCGAGAAACACGCAGAGCAACGCCACGAGCAGCCACCGGCCCCAGCCGGGACCGACCAGCGCGTGGATCACCAGCCCGCCGGCGAGGACGTTGACCGCGATGCTCACCGCGATCACCGTGTGCCACGGCAGCGGCGCCAGCGGCACGAACAGCAGCGCCGCGAACGGGGGATAGGTGAACCCGTACACCGTGCCGGGTCGCATGTAGTCGTAAAGCTGCCCACCGGCCAGCCAGTGCCGCACCGCGCCGTAGTAGACGCCGACGTCGAAGAACCCGCGCCGGCCGGGCACCAGGACGACCCAGAGCACGGCCAGCGCGGCCAGGACGGCCAGCGTGCGGCGGGAGACGCTCATCGGGCCAGCCCCGGCGCGAGGCCATCGTCGAGCGCGAACGCGGTCGTCACCAGCAGGGCAACTGCCAGACACCCGCCGAGTACGGCGAAGCCGAGCGTCCCGGCGTTCGGCGCGAACCCGTCCGGGAGCACCACCAGCGTGAGCACGGCGCACGCGGCCGCGGCGAACCGGCCGGCCCGCCCGTGTGGCGCCGCAGCCGCCAGCGGGACCACGGCCCAGAGCAGATACCAGGGCCGCACCACCGGGCCGAACGCCACCACGCCGCCGAGCACCAGGCCGACGCCCTGCACCGGGCCCAACGTGCGCCGCCGGCCCCAGACCAGCAGCGCCGCGGCGACCGCAGCGCACATCCCGGCGAGCCGCCAGGCGGTCATCGGCGCGGTGCCGAGCGAGGCGTCCAGGGCGGCCAACAGGCTGTCGGTAAAACGGCCGAGGACGCTGGTCACCGACCAGCTGTCCGCCGTCACCGGGGTGCGCAGCGCGCCCACCCAGCCGAACCCGGTGCCGGCGACCCAGGTCATCGCGACCGTCGTCCCGGCGGCCACCAGAGCCGTGCCCACGACAGCGCGCCACCGCGCGTCAGCTTGGCGAGCCCAGATCAATGCGACCGCGGCCAGCGCGACCGCCGCCGGCGCCTTGACCAGCGCGGACAGGGTGACCAGGAGCGCGCCCAGCGCCGGCCGCCCGGCCGTAGCGAGAGCCAGCCCGGCGGCCAGCAGGCCGATCATGATGGCGTCGTTGTGCGCGCCGCCGACGAGATGCAGCAGCACCAGCGGGTTGAGCACGGCCAGCCAGAGCGCGGCCGCCGGCGGCACGCCGCAGCGCCGGGCCAGCGGCGGCAGGGTCAGCGCGAGCAGCGTCACCCCGGCCACGGCCACCAACCGCAACAGGAGTACGCCCAGCGTCATGTGCCCGCCGACCAGGGTGGCCGCAGCGGTGGCCAGGAGCAGGAACGCGGGGCCGTACGGGGTGGGGGTGTGCTGCCAGATCGCCGGCACCTCGAGGCCGAACGGACCGCCCAGCGCGGCCGGGCCCTCGTGGTAGACGTCGAGCCCGGCGCCGACCATCGCGCCCTGGGCCAGGTAGCTGTAGACGTCGCGGCTGAACACCGGCGGCGCGATCAGCAGCGGCGCGGCCCACATGATCAGAGTCGAGAGCAGTTCATCGGTCCTCGGCTGGCGCTGGCCCGCGCGCTGCCGCACCAGCTTGCCCAGCCGCCACCAGGCGACCACGAGCAGCACCAGCCCGAAGTAGGCGACCGCGACGCCGGGGTTGAACAGGTCCACCGGCAGGTCCGGGCGGGCCAGCGGCCCGCCGGACGGCCCGGCGCCGGCACCCAGCCCGCCGAGGGCGACGCACATCGTGCCGGCCACCCCCCAGGCGCGGCAGCGGCCCAGTTGACCGGCAGTGTTGGCGACGACCGGCGCGGACACCCGAGGAAGGTGGCATTCGTTGATGGCCGGTAGACTCGCAGTGTCTGTCCGCCGAGTGAAGATCAAGGCAGGAAATGGCCACCACTAACGACCTGAAGAACGGTCTCGTCCTCAACCTAGACGGCGAGCTGTGGTCCGTCGTGGAGTTCCAGCACGTCAAGCCCGGCAAGGGTGGCGCTTTCGTGCGCACCACGCTGAAGAACGTGCTGTCCGGGAAGGTCGTCGACAAGACCTTCAACGCCGGGACGAAGGTCGAAACCGCCACCGTCGACAAGCGCACGATGCAATACCTCTACATCGACGGCGAAGACTACGTCTTCATGGATCTCGACACCTTCGACCAGATCCACGTGAGCGGCGGCACCGTCGGTGAGGCGGCCAACTACCTGCTGCCCGAGGCCGAGGCCACCGTCGCCACCCACGAGAGCGTCCCGCTCTACGTCGAACTGCCGACCAGCGTCGTGCTCGAGGTCACCTACACCGAGCCCGGCCTGCAGGGCGACCGCTCGACCGGCGGCACCAAGCCGGCCACCGTGGAGACCGGCGCGACCGTCTCGGTCCCGCTGTTCATCACCACCGGTGAGAAGATCAAGGTCGACACCCGCGACGGCCGTTACCTCGGCCGCGCCTGATGGCGGAGGGCCCGAAGAGCTCGATGCCCGCCCGCCGCAAGGCGCGCAAGCGGGCCCTCGACGTGCTGTTCGAAGCCGACCTGCGCGACAAGCCGGCGGGCGATGTGCTCACCGACTACGTCGCGCGACTGGAGCGACCGCTGCCCGGTCACCTCGACTACGCGCTGGGTCTGGTCAACGGCGTCGCGGCGCACCTCGACCGGATCGACGAGCTGATCGGCAGCTACGCCGAGGGCTGGACCATTGACCGGATGCCGGCGGTCGACCGCAACCTGGCCCGGATCGCCGTCTACGAGTTGCTCTACGTCGACGAGATCGACGACGCGGTGGCGATCTCGGAGGCGGTCGAGCTGGCCCGCCAGATGTCGACCGACGACAGCCCGCGGTTCCTCAACGGCCTGCTCGGCCGGATCGCCGAATACGCATCACGCTAGAGACGACAAAGGGCCCCTTCCACCGCGGTAGCGGTGGCCAGGGGCCCTTTGTCGTGGAAGGGACTTAGCTGGCGAAGAACGCGCGCGGGTCGGCGACCAGGACACCGTGCTCGTTGAGGCGCTCGATGAGGCCCGACGGCGACGAGTCGTAGACGATCGCCAGCGCGCGCAGGTCGTCGGCGCGGATCGAGAGGACCCGGCCGTTGTAGTCACCGCGCTGCTGCTGGATGGCCCGCGCGTAACGGGCGACGTAGGCGAGCTCCTCCGAAGCTTCGTCGTAGAGACGCTCCAGGTCGAGCACGATCTTGTTGGTCGGCTCGTGGCGGACACCGCTGCCGTCGGGCAACAGCTCCGAAACGGGCACCCGGTAGAAATCAGCCAGTTCGGCGAGGCGGGACACCGTCACGGCCCGGTCGCCGCGCTCGTAGGAGCCGACGACGACCGCCTTCCAGCGACCGTTCGACTTCTCCTCCACACCTTGCAGGGAGAGGCCCTGCTGCTGGCGGATGGAGCGCAGGCGCGCCCCCAACGACTTGGCGTACTCAGAAGGCATTGACGACTCTCCCAGTGCTGGTACCCGGGGTTCTCCCCAGCGTTCGCTACGGAGCGTGACGGTACGGGGAATGAGAGAACTGGTCAAGTGCTCATTACCCATCACTTGGGATGACTGTCTTCTCTTGTCCGAATTTTCGTGCACCATGCATCAACGACTCGCGCCAGTGTTACGCACGGCACGCTGCGCTTACCCCCGCTCCGCGCGCTGGTAACGTGATCGACGGTTCGCCGAAGACATCCTTTAACGACCCGTCCAGTGAGGCGGGGAAGGAGGTCCGCCGTGGCCTATCCCAAGGCCGCCCCATCCTCGACGACGTCCGGTTCGCCACCGTCTGTGAAGGTCATCCTCACTGAGACGGATCTGCAGCGGGTCGTCGATCGCATCGCACACCAGATCCTCGAAAAGACCGACGGTGCCGACGGCACCGTCCTGCTCGGCATCCCGACCCGGGGCGTGCCGCTGGCCCACCGGCTGGCCACCCGGATCGCGGCCTTCGAGGGCGTCGACGTTCCCGTCGGTGTGCTCGACGTCACGCTTTACCGCGACGACCTGCGGCTGCGCGCGACCCGCGCGCTCGGCCCGACCAACATGCCGCCCGGCGGCATCGACGGCCGGCGGGTCATCCTCGTCGACGACGTGCTCTTCTCCGGCCGCACCGTGCGTGCCGCCCTCGACGCCCTCTCCGACCTCGGCCGGCCCAGCTCGGTCCAGCTCGCGGTGATCGTCGACCGCGGCCACCGGGAGCTGCCGATCCGCGCCGACTACGTGGGCAAGAACATCCCCACCGCGCGCACCGAGAGCGTCAAGGTCACGCTGGCCGAGATCGACGGCAGCGACGAGGTCAAGCTGATCGGCGAGGAGCTCACATGATCAAGCACCTGTTGTCGGCCGCCGACCTCGACAGCCAGCAGGCGATCCTGGTGCTGGACACCGCCGCCGAGCTGGCCAACATCTCCGGCCGCGAGGTCAAGAAGCTGCCCACGCTGCGCGGTCGCACGGTGGTCAACCTCTTCTACGAGGACTCGACCCGCACCCGCATCTCGTTCGAAGCGGCGGCCAAGCGGCTCTCCGCCGACGTCATCAACTTCTCCGCCAAAGGCTCCAGCGTCTCCAAGGGCGAGAGCCTCAAGGACACCGCGCTGACCCTGCAGGCGATGGGCGCCGACGCGGTGGTCATCCGGCACCCGGCTTCCGGCGCGCCGCACCGGCTCGCGAGCTGGGTCGGCGGCTCGGTGGTCAACGCCGGCGACGGCACCCACGAGCACCCGACCCAGGCGCTGCTCGACGCCTACACGATGCGTTCCCGGCTCGGCCGGATCGCCGGCCTGCACGTGGCGATCGTCGGCGACGTGCTGCACAGCCGGGTCGCCCGCTCCAACGTGCTGCTGCTCACCACGCTCGGCGCGAAGGTCACCGTGGTCGGCCCGCCGACGCTCATCCCGGTCGACGTCGCCCCGGCGCTCTCGCCCGATCTTCAGGTCTCCTACGACCTCGACGCGGTGCTGCCCGAGGTCGACGTGGTGATGATGCTGCGGGTCCAGCGGGAGCGGATGAACGACTCCTTCTTCCCATCGACCCGGGAGTACGCGCGCCGCTATGGGCTGGACGCCCAGCGCATGCGCCGGCTGCCCGAGCACGCGATCGTCATGCACCCCGGCCCGATGGTCCGGGGCATGGAGATCACCCCGGAGGTGGCCGACTCGGCCCGCTCCACGATCGTCGAACAGGTCGCCAACGGCGTCTCGGTCCGGATGGCCGTCCTCTACCTGCTCCTGGGGGGCAAATGAGCACCACATACCTGGTCAAGGGGGTCAGCGTCGCCGGCGCCGAGCCGACCGACCTGCTGATCCGCGACGGCGTCGTCGTCGAGACCGGGACCGGCCTGTCGGCCCGGGACGCACAGGGAGTCGACGGCGCCGGCCTGGTCGCCCTGCCGGGCCTGGTCGACCTGCACACCCACCTGCGCGAGCCGGGCCGGGAAGACGCGGAGACCGTCGAGTCCGGCTCGCGGGCCGCGGCCCGCGGCGGCTTTACCGCGGTCTGTGCGATGGCCAACACCTCCCCGGTCGCCGACACGGCCGGCGTGGTCGAGCAGGTCTGGCGGCTCGGTCGCGAGGCGGGCCTGGTCGACGTGCAGCCGATCGGCGCGGTGACGGTCGGCCTGGCCGGCCAGCACCTCGCGGAACTCGGCGCGATGGCCACCTCCGCGGCCAAGGTGCGGATCTTCTCCGACGACGGCCACTGCGTCTCCGACCCCCGACTGATGCGCCGCGCGCTGGAATACGTCAAGGCGTTCGACGGCGTGATCGCCCAGCACGCCGAGGAGCCCCGGCTGACCGAGGGCGCCCAGATGCACGAGGGCGAGGTCTCCGCGCGGCTCGGCCTGACCGGCTGGCCGGCGGTCGCCGAAGAGGCGATCATCGCCCGCGACGCGCTGCTCGCCGGGCACGTCGGCGCCCGGCTGCACGTGTGCCACGTGAGCACCGCCGGCTCGGTCGACGTGATCCGGCAGGCCAAGGCGGCCGGCGTACGGGTGACCGCCGAGGTGACCCCGCACCATCTGCTGCTGACCGACGAGCGGGCCAGCTCGTACGACCCGGTGTTCAAGGTCAACCCCCCGCTGCGCACCCAGGCCGACGTCGCGGCCCTGCGCAAGGGACTGGCCGAGGGCGTCATCGACGTGGTCGCGACCGACCACGCGCCGCACGCCGTCGAAGACAAGGAATGCGAGTGGGCCTACGCCCGGCCGGGCATGCTCGGCCTGGAGACCGCGCTCTCCGTCGTGCTCGACGTGCTCGGCCCGGACTGGCCGCTGATCGCCGAGCGGATGTCGCGGACGCCGGCCCGGATCGCCGGGCTGGCCGACCACGGCCACCTGCCGGCGGCCGGCGCGCCCGCGACGTTCACGCTGGTCGACCCGGCGGCCCGCTGGGAGGTCGACCCGACGGCGTCGGCGTCCCGGTCACGCAACACCCCATACGCGGGAATGACCCTGCCCGGTCGGATCGTCGCGACGTTCCTGCGCGGCGAGCCGACGGTGCTGGATGGGAAGGCAGTCAAATGAGGCGCCCGGCGCTGCTCGTCCTGGAGGACGGGCGGACGTTCCACGGTGAGTCCTACGGCAGCGTGGGTGAGACCTTCGGCGAAGCGGTGTTCACCACCGCGATGACCGGCTACCAGGAGACCCTCACCGACCCGTCCTACCACCGCCAGGTCGTGGTGCAGACCGCGCCGCACATCGGCAACACCGGCGTCAACGACGAAGACGACGAGTCGGCGAAGATCTGGGTCGCCGGCTACGTGGTGCGCGACCCGGCCCGGCTCGCCTCCAACTGGCGGCGCACCGGCGACCTGGAGGACCGGTTGGCCGCCGAGGGTGTGGTCGGCATCGCCGGCATCGACACCCGGGCGCTGACCCGGCACCTGCGCGACCGGGGCGCCATGCGGGTCGGCGTCTCCAGCGTCACCGACGACCCGGAAGCGCTGCTGCGCAAGGTCCGCGAGGCGCCCGAGATGGTCGGCGCCGACCTCTCGGCCCAGGTGACGACCGCGCGGCCCTACACGATCGCGGCCAACGGCACGCACGAGTTCACGGTGGCCGCGGTCGACCTGGGCATCAAGCGCAACGTCGCCCGGCGGCTCGCCGCCCGGGGCGTGACCACGCACGTGATGCCGGCCGGCTCGTCCATCGACGACCTGCTCGCCACCGGTGCCGACGCGGTGTTCTTCTCGCCCGGCCCGGGCGACCCGGCCACCGCCGACGGTGCGGTGGAACTGGCCCGCGAGGTGATGCGCCGGCAGATCCCGCTGTTCGGCATCTGCTTCGGCTCGCAGATCCTCGGCCGGGCGCTGGGCTTCGGCACCTACAAGCTCGCCTTCGGCCACCGGGGCAGCAACCAGCCGGTGCTCGACCGGACCACCGGCAAGGTCGAGGTGACCTCGCACAACCACGGGTTCGCCGTCGACGCGCCGCTGGAGGGTTCCGTGGCGACCGACTTCGGCGACGTCGCGGTGTCGCACGTCTGCCTCAACGACAACGTGGTGGAGGGGCTGCGCGCGCACGACGTGCCGGCCTTCACCGTCCAATACCACCCGGAAGCGGCCGCTGGTCCGCACGACGCCGATTACCTCTTTGATCGGTTCGCGGAATTGATGGAGCGAACTGGCAAGCACAGTCGGGAACTGATCGCGGGGGAGAACGCCAGTGCCTAAGCGCAGCGATTTGTCGCACGTGCTCGTGATCGGCTCGGGGCCGATCGTCATCGGGCAGGCGTGCGAGTTCGACTACTCCGGCACGCAAGCGTGCCGAGTGTTGCGGGCCGAGGGCCTGCGCGTCTCGCTCGTGAACTCCAACCCGGCCACCATCATGACCGACCCGGAGTTCGCCGACGCCACCTACATCGAGCCGATCACCACGGAGTTCCTCGAATTGGTGATCGCCAAGGAGCGGCCGGACGCGCTGCTGCCCACGCTGGGCGGCCAGACCGCGCTCAACGCCGCGGTCGCGCTGCACGAGGCGGGCATCCTCGAGAAATACGGCGTCGAGCTGATCGGCGCCGACATCGACGCGATCCAGCGCGGCGAGGACCGGCAGAAGTTCAAGGAGATCGTGGCCAAGGCCGGCGCCGAGACGCCTCGGTCCCAAGTCTGCGACTCGATGGACGCCGTCCGCGCGGCCGCCGGCGACCTCGGCCTGCCGGTGGTGATCCGGCCGTCGTTCACGATGGGCGGCCTCGGCTCCGGCATGGCGCACACCCTGGAAGACCTGGAGCGGATCGCCGGCGCCGGACTGACCGAGTCGCCGGTGCGTCAGGTGCTGATCGAGGAGAGCGTGCTCGGCTGGAAGGAGTACGAGCTCGAGCTGATGCGCGACAAGCACGACAACGTGGTGGTGGTCTGCTCGATCGAGAACCTCGACCCGATGGGCGTGCACACCGGCGACAGCGTGACCGTCGCGCCGGCGATGACCCTGACCGACCGGGAATACCAGAACCTGCGCGACGTGGGCATCGCGGTGCTTCGCGAGGTCGGCGTCGACACCGGCGGCTGCAACATCCAATTCGCGGTCAACCCCGACGACGGCCGGCTCGTGGTGATCGAGATGAACCCGCGGGTGTCCCGGTCGTCGGCGCTGGCCTCGAAGGCGACCGGCTTCCCGATCGCGAAGATCGCCGCCAAGCTGGCCATCGGCTACACGCTCGACGAGATCCCCAACGACATCACCCTGGAGACGCCGGCCGCGTTCGAGCCGGCGCTCGACTACGTGGTGGTGAAGATCCCGCGGTTCGCGTTCGAGAAGTTCCCCGGCGCCGACCCGGAGCTGACCACCACGATGAAGTCGGTCGGCGAGGCGATGAGCCTGGGCCGCAACTTCACCGAGGCGCTCAACAAGGCGATGCGCTCGATGGAGACCACCAGCGCCGGCTTCTGGACCACCCCGGACCCGGCGGGTGCCACGCTGGCGTCCACTCTGGACGACCTGGGTACGCCGCACGACGGCCGGCTCTACACCGCCGAGCGGGCGCTGCGGCTGGGCGCCACGGTGGCCGAGGTGTCCGCCGCGTCCGGCCGGATCGACCCGTGGTTCCTCGACCAGATCGCCTCGCTGGTCGACCTGCGCGCCGAGATCGTCGCCGCGCCGGTGCTCGACCTGCCGCTGCTGCGCCGGGCCAAGCGCGCCGGCCTGTCGGACCGGCAGCTCGCCGCCCTGCGCCCCGAGTTCGCCGGGGAAGACGGTGTGCGCCGGCTGCGGCACCGGCTCGGGCTGCGGCCGGTCTACAAGACGGTTGACACCTGCGCGGCCGAGTTCGCGGCGAAGACGCCTTACCACTACTCGTCGTACGACGAGGAGACCGAGGTGGCGCCCTCGGACCGGCCCAAGGTGCTGATCCTGGGCTCCGGGCCGAACCGGATCGGGCAGGGCATCGAGTTCGACTACTCCTGCGTGCACGCGGTGATGGCACTGCGGGCCGCCGGCTACGAGACCGTGATGGTCAACTGCAACCCGGAGACGGTGTCGACCGACTACGACACCGCCGACCGGCTCTACTTCGAGCCGCTGACCTTCGAAGACGTGCTCGAGGTGGTCAACGCCGAAGACACCTCCGGCCGGGCGGCCGGCGGGCCGGGCGTGATCGGCGTGGTGGTGCAGCTCGGCGGGCAGACCCCGCTCGGGCTGGCCCAGCGGCTCAAGGACGCCGGCGTGCCGATCGTCGGCACCAGCCCGGAGTCGATCGACCTGGCCGAAGACCGGGGCGCGTTCGGCGCGGTGCTCGGCAAGGCCGGGCTGCGGGCGCCGGCGCACGGCACCGCCACCTCCTACGACGAAGCGAAGGCGATCGCCGACGAGATCGGCTACCCGGTGCTGGTCCGGCCCTCCTACGTGCTGGGCGGCCGGGGCATGGAGATCGTCTACGACGACCCGACGCTGTCCGCCTACATCGCCCGGGCCACCGAGATCTCGCCGGCCCACCCGGTGCTGGTCGACCGTTTCCTCGACGACGCGATCGAGATCGACGTCGACGCGCTCTGCGACGCCACCGGCGAGGTCTACCTCGGCGGCGTGATGGAGCACATCGAGGAGGCCGGCATCCACTCCGGCGACTCGGCGTGCGCGCTGCCGCCGATCACCCTGGCCGCCTCGCACATCGCCGAGGTGCGCCGCTACACCGTCGAGATCGCCCGCAGCGTCGGGGTGCGCGGCCTGCTCAACGTGCAGTACGCGCTCAAGGACGACACGCTCTACGTGCTGGAGGCCAACCCGCGCGCGTCGCGTACGGTGCCGTTCGTCTCCAAGGCGACCGCGGTGCCGCTGGCCAAGGCGGCCGCCCGGATCATGCTCGGCGCGACCATCGCCGAGTTGCGCGGCGAGGGCCTGCTGCCGGCCACCGGCGACGGCGGCGACCTGCCGGCCGACGGCCCGACCGCGGTCAAGGAGGCGGTGTTGCCGTTCAAGCGGTTCCGCACCCCGGCCGGTCGCGGCGTCGACTCGCTGCTCGGCCCGGAGATGAAGTCGACCGGCGAGGTGATGGGCATCGACCCGGCCTTCGGCAACGCGTACGCGAAGTCGCAGGCCGCCGCATACGGCTCGTTGCCGACCTCGGGGCGGATCTTCGTGTCGGTCGCCAACCGCGACAAGCGCAGCATGATCTTCCCGATCAAGCGGCTGGCCGACCTCGGCTTCCAGATCGTGGCGACCATCGGCACCGGCCAGGTGCTGCGCCGGCACGGCATCTCCTGCGAGATCATCCGCAAGCACTGGGAAGAGGCCGGCGAGGGCCCCGACGCGGTCACGCTGATCCGCAACGGGGAGGTCGCCCTGGTGGTCAACACGCCGCAG
>Ga0193743_1003013_pt1 | contig 11473 bp, 23 predicted proteins | sample L2c2metaG_FD_143038 | JGI IMG/M metagenome (GOLD analysis project Ga0193743, IMG submission 143038) | Soil microbial communities from a riparian zone of the East river system, Colorado, United States - L2c2 | ecosystem: Environmental > Terrestrial > Soil > Riparian zone | place: USA: East River...
CCTGCTTCAGTTGGCTCCATCGCCCGTCCTCAGAGGCCTCGCTCCTCCTGCTTGTACCAACCTCCACTGCTCCAACTCAAATCAAATGTGCGAAAAATAGCCTACGTTATCCAGACACCGCATCGCTCAGTAGGCTTATCGAGATCGCATACTCGGATATAAAGGCACGCGTAGAAAACGGCTAGTTCGAGAGACGTTTTTGAGGGGGCCGACTGAGCCTCAGATTATTCCTGGAAAGCGTTTAACTCTCCTTGACCAGACAGGATGAAAAGAAGCGCGAGCCAAGCGAAGATGGTCAGAGCCGATCGGATGACAGGTGCAGCCCGCGCCGCTCCATCGGGCGTTTCCTGGACGAGGTCACGGCAAAGGGTCAGACAGCCACCACAGGTGCATAGCTTACCCTTCCAGGCTGTCATCTTACCCGCGTCGAAAGGCCGCAAAAGGTCTAATGGAGGGCGCTCGGTTTGGCTTGCGCCAGCGGTCGTAACGCATTCAGGAAGGTGCCGTCGGCTGGAATTCCCTCCAGGATATAACCCGCGACCCGGGGGAAGTAGCCGTCCGGATCACGGGCCTTGACCTTCTCGTGCAAAAGACCAGTTGGCTACGACTTGCCGCGAGAAGTGGGCGTTGGCGATTTCTCTTTCAAAGTAGAAAGCAGAAGCTCTGCCGATGGCGGTGGTTGCTCGCCGGAAAATATCTCTTCGCCCGTCACCTTTTTTCCGTAAACCTTCTCATTAGCACCAGAGTCTGGCCCCAGCGAAGTTCCGGAGAGTGAAACCCCGGCAAAGACGCCCTGTGAGCGTGAATAGGAAAGCATCTCAGCGCTCATCGCCGCGTTCGTGGAGGCTTCCGCAGTCCGGCCTACAGGGCCTGCAGCGACACTGGCGTCGCCACCTAGTTTGGCTTTCCCGTGCATCACGGCGCGTGCGCCCTTGTCATTCATCACCAGAACGACAAAATCAGTCGCTTGCCCGCCGGCCTGGAGTCCAAAGCTGCCGCCGCTCGACTGCATCATGATCGGGGCGCTCCAGGAGCCGTCGAAATTCTCTCCGCTTCGGCAAGTCATGGCGCCGCGACCGTACTGTGCGCCAACGACAAATCCCGCCTTCTTCACCGAAGGCAGAACGATCACGCATTCCGCCTTGTTCAAAACATCCAGCGGAATTCCGCTAGGGCTGTTCGCCAGTTCCTTGATCACCTCGCCCGCCGCCTTCAGCCTGTCTTGCTCCGTATCGTTATCTGCCGCCCTCGCCAGCGTAGGCATCAGGAGGCATACCAGAACGGCGAGACTCGCCATCCACCTTGAGGTCGTAGACCGACATTGATTCTCGCGTTGATTCACAAAAGCCTCCTTTTTCTATTAGGTGCGAACACTGTGATGCACCTTTGGAGCGGGTTAGATTGCTTCACAGCAGCGATGGAGAAACTGCCGTTATCAGATAGCCGTCGCCATTGAATCTGCCTCCCGAGAACCTTGCCATTCCAGTTCGCCGCACCATCAGGTTGCGGTCAGCCGCTACAAATCACTTCACTGAATAGCTGCGGGCATCCATTCAGGCAGAGAATCCGCGTTTAACGTACTAAGCCGCTGGTTGTATGCTGCCTTCCTCTGTCCATAGGCTTGCTGCTGTTGGTGAACAGCCGTCTGGGCGCCTGCTTCTTTCGAAGCCTCATTCGCCTGGCGCTGTTTCCTCCCGCCTCGCACTGTACGGTGTCCAGGCTGGAACGGAATCGCGGACATCGAGTTTGATGACCCCCTTAAATGGTTTTGTAGGCATTTGCCGCTCCCTCTGTATAGAGAAGTTCTCCTCCGAATTAGCCTAGGCCGCCTCTCCTCTGTTTGGGCACTGGCAAAACTTACAGTGTGAGGCTGGCTCTCGGTGGACCTTCACCGCCTCCCCGCTATTGATTGTGTTGATGGGAGTCAGTATGTGTTGGGTGGACGTAAAACGTCCGCCACCCTGAGCGGGCAGGAAGGCGATTGGCGCTGAAAGATCGGCTGCTAAGCCCGCAGCCGTCCGGCGCCGTGAGGCCAGTCTTAAAAGTGACCCGAGGCAGCTGTGTTTCATATGCGAATGCTGGTCGAGGGCGATGAGTTCGCCATCGATCACCGTCTCATCAGGCCAAGTTGCAAGACCAGCAGTGACGTGTTCGAAACGCTTTTGAGAGATCAGTTCTGCGGCGAGAGTAGAGGATGACCCTGCCTGCCGTCTTCACCGCGACCTTGGAGGAATAAAGATGTCATTCTGTCTGATCGCAGCTTTCTGCGTCGCGATCGTTGGCATGATTACGTCCTTCGCGATTTCTTGGACGAAATCAAGACGGACACTCGTTACAGTTCGCATGGACGTTGAAGACGAGCACGGTATCACTCGAAGCATAACAAAAGAGATCCCATCCGCAGTCGCCAAGTCGCTATTTGCAAAGACCTAAGGCAGCGAGGAAGGCGGAGCTCCTATTAAAGTTATGGCTTCTGGAATGTGATTGGTGGACGCGGTAGGAATCGAACCTACAACCTGTCGATTAAGAGCTATCGAGGCAGAGCGTAAGCGTCGCCGCGAACTAGAAGAGGGCTTCAATGGAATCGACAGCCGGGCCAAGAAGGAGCGGGTGAGCACGGTCGCAACCGCCAGTGCCGTCTACCTGAAGGAGTACCGGCTCAAGCATCGCGTCACCCGTTTCGCCGACTATGGGGTGCAGCATCTGTGCCAGCATCTCGGCTCTATGATGCTGGGTGCCATAAGCGATAGCGTCATCAACGACTACCAGCTTGCGCGACTCGAAGAGAAGGCCGCACCGGCAACGACCAATTAGGAAGTCGGCATCCTGCTCCGCATCATGGGGGAGCGCGGCGATCTTCTACGTAGCCGACTCCGCCGCAAGAAGAAACTCAATCTGAAAGTCACCGAGCTGCCGGGGAAGGCGTTTGACGTTACAGAGAAGGATCGCATGCTGCTGGCCGCTGAGACCTCCCGCTCGCCGTTGATCCTGCCAGCCCTCACATTGGGCCTGAATGCGGCTATGAGGGATGCGGAGATAAAGACCACACGATGGTCGCAGATCGATTTCTCCAAACTGATCCTGACGGTGGGCAAGAGCAAGACGGCTGCCGGTGAAGGCCGAACCATTCCGCTCAATAGCGAAATCCTCCCCGCACTCCTGAAGCATGCCGAGTGGTACGTGAAAAAGTTCGGCGAGCTTCGTCCCGAGTGGTACGTGTTTCCCTTCGGGCGTCGCGGTCGCATGGACCCGAGTCGGCATATCACCACGCTCAAGACGGCATGGGCGGGGTCCGCAAGAGGGCAGAGGTGAAAGGCCGCTGGCATGATGCGCGGCACACGCTCATCACGGAGCTGGCAGAGAGCGGCGCGGGCGACGAGACCATCATGGCTATTGCTGGACACGTCTCACGGCAGATGCTCAAGCGCTACTCCCACATCCGGACGCAGGCCAAGAGAAATGCCCTCGAAGATGTGCTCAAGAATCGACAGGCTGCGCGGGATTTGAACGCCGCGAAGAAGGAAGCCGAGCAGCACGCAGTAGTCCCCGAGATAGTGAACTAACGGCCCCCTGCGCCGGGGTATGGATTACCCCATCCCCGCCCCCTCCGGTCGCTCACAGGGGACCGTGGCGCGATCCAGCGCGGGTCTACGGGGCATCATCACCACCTTCGCTGAGGTAGGGTGCAGCACTGCTCCGTATCCGTGATGGGCGGCGCTATCGCCTGAAGGTTCAGGCCGTATAGACGCAAGGGTAATTGTGGTCCCCGCTGCGACCCTGTTACAAAAGGCCGAGCCGTCCCCCCGGAAGGTCTAAGGCCATGCGAGTTTTCAAAACGCTATTCGCAGGAAGCACGAAGGAACATGAGATTGGTTCACTTTTTTGTGCCGCGTGCTATCCGCATGCGGAGAAGCATACCGGGTGCGGTGTCACTCACAACGAGAGAGTCCCACACAAAACCAGGCATGCAGAGGATTGTGACATCGTTAGCCTTTGTGACGGATGCGGCCAGCCGCAATAGAGAGAGCGTTCATCATGGCTTTTATTCTCGTGCCAGACATCGACAACGACAGCACGCACTTCATCAACTCCGCATACATTGTCCGCACCACGGTTTGGAAGAAGGCCGGAAAGGCCCGTGTTCATCTCAGCGATGGCGCCTCGATTCAGGTGCTCCCGCAAATCGCTGAGGCCCTCAACGTGGAACTCAACATAGAGAAGCTCTAGGGAAAGCCGCAGCTTCACTTCGGCTGAAGCAGCCGACGGCTGCGTTGACTTCGGTTGCTCACATCCAATCACAACGATAAGGGAGAGCAGGAGCAGGGGCCGATACATGCTTCCTCGTGCGCCAGCTAGGGAATGTGCAACCGCTGCGGAACACTATTGGGAGGGTCTCGGTGTGGATGTGGATGTGTGGAATGACTACACTTCGCATTTCAACTCTCAACGCTCCGAGTGTCTTATCCGCGTGACCCATAGCGTTGTTACAGGGCGTCGGGTAATAGTGGACGATGACATCGAAAACGCAGTGGACCGAACTAGGGTCGCAAATCGACATGAGGATTCCGATGCCTCAAAGAAGACAGACTCGGTCGTGATCTCCGGATCGCCCTTCCCGAGCGATCAACGAGCCGCACAGCAACAGTGGCTTGATGACCTCATGAGAAAGTAGGCGGCGCCCCCGTTATGGGCTGTGGCTGTCAGCGGACGATGGTCTTCAGCTCCAGCGAGAGCGCCTTGAGTGCGGCCAGCTCCTCCGTTGCCTGCTGCGCCGCCATGGTGCCCTCGCAGTTTGGATCAACGCATTCGAGGTTGGAGCAGCCCACGCAATCACCATCTAGACATTGGTCACACATGCAGGCACATTCTTCATTCTTTGCCAGCAGGCGCTTCAACTCAGCCGAGACGCCACGTAGCTGAGCCAGGACCTCGTCGTTCACATCGGAAGGCTTGACGCTGCGCAGCACATCCTCGATCTGCGCAATGGACTTCACGCTGACGACTTGCGCCCGTGGGTTTGCTGGTACCGCCACGAGGCTGATCTCGCGCAGATGTACTTCCTTCAACGTCCGGGTGCCATCGTCGCTGTACGTGACCTTGCCGCCGTCACGAGGCAACGAGTAGCCGATGGACATCCCCTTGACGACACCAGCTTTCAGGAACTGGTAAGCGCGCTGCGCAACGCTGTCGCTCATCAGAAGGGTGCCGTTTACCACCAGCCCATTCGCAGAATCGGACAATTTCGCAATTCCGACCGGTTCATCGGTTCTGTGGGACCACAATAAGGGCAGGCCCGCGCCCTGTTGGGCGATGCTCTGAGCGAATGAACCGGGTAACACGATGTCGCCCGTGAGGTCCGCAGGTGGGCCGTAGGTTGAAGCGTAGCCAGTAAAGGATGCCCTCCACGTCGCGTAGAGTACATTTCCGCAAATGCCGGACGGTGCGGAGGTAGTGCGAAGGGTATGAAGAGGCACGAAATTCACGCCAGTCTTTTGATCAACCGTGATCAACTGTCGCCAACCTTGTCACGTTTTGGTGGAAATGTGGGGCCAAAAATAAATCTGACCGATCCCGAAACGCTATTGGTGCCCGGCCAATATGTCCCGGTTAATCAGGAACATAAAAGCTCCAGCAGGGGGAGAGCACTCATATCCGTGTTCCATATATGTATCTGCAACAGTCACAAGTGGGGATTGGGATAAGTCCTTAGGCAAGAATGATTAGGCATGAAAAAGCCGGGAGCTTTTGACTCCTAACGTGATGTGGGCCTCCTCTATGTTGCGAAATAAGCGAATTATGCGAATTAACGGGGGCTTATTGCGCTTATTTCGCTTATTTCGCAGTCCAAACTTCCGTTGACCTGCCTTCGCCCCTCGGGGGGTGCTGAAGGACTTGGGCGGCATGCAGGTGTCAGAGACGTAGCCTGCTCGATCAGAAGCCATGGTGAGCTGGAGAACGAATCAGCATACTGACGCCAAGCAGGATCGGCGCGGCCCGAGGCGCTGCATGATCATCCAGACCGGGGAACGATCCCCCGCCGGGACCCCCACGTGGAGCCGTCACCTTTTCGACTGTAGCGAATGTAGCAATTTTGTAGCACAACTGTAGCGGAAATGGGGTGTTTCTGGACCATCCGGGGGTATTGACGCTCTTGGGAAGCGCCCCGTAAACCATTGCATCTATATGGTTTTACTGGTGGACGCGGTAGGAATCGAACCTACAACCTGTCGATTAAGAGTCGAATGCTCTCAACCCTAACTTCCGCCGTAAGATCATTGCAAATCAATGACTTACGAGGCAAAACGCCCGCACAGACATCGCTTACAAAGGTTCACTTTGCTCAGTAAATCGGCCGACGTCTACTCAAGTTGGTCAGGTTTTGGTCAGGTTTTTGCGGCAGAACCTTTCACTCTCCAGGCACACCATCTGCCCCCCCCGCTCCTTCCCTTCCCCAAATCATTGATAACACGACCTAAAGCTCTTGCCCTGAGCCATTTACATATCATCAGCACGTTACCGGCAGTAGGCGCGAGTAGACGCCAGATCTAGCAGTCGGTGCAAAATCCGCTGCAGTGCAAACCACCAAAATTGACTCGCGATATGGTGGCGACAATGGCGGTGTAGCGGTCACATCGCGCTTGAATCGATCGAGGCGTTATTTGGCGAGGTGTGCTGCACTCGCGCAGCACCTTATATAAGCACCTTATATATTTTGTAGTCCGGGTTGGCACTTTCGCCTTTTGTTTGCCTTTCCACATCCTACCGCGCTACCCTGCCGGTATGCTAGCTCCCGAACGGAATCACAACCAGGTGGTGCGCTGTAAGGGATGCAGGCCATGCATCCCGATATCAGTGGAGGCAGTGATCGGCTCGGTCACTGTGGCCTGCCCTGTCTGCATGGAGCGGAGATCCTACATCGTCTACGGAAGTCTTTCTCGGCCAGCCGTCCTGGGAAGTGATGCGCGTGCTCCAGGGGAAACGGTGATGGACGAGAAGACCGCAGACAAGTCCGCGGTGTCGTGGCTGTTGTAGCCGGCTTGATCGCGGCGGTGAAACTAGCTCGGGTGGAAAACAGAGAGATTCAGAATAAGAGCCCGCGGGTTCGATCAATCATTTCGGAGTCCGTTACGATTGCCCGCATGGTGGTCGAGGTTAGCAAAGCGAAACAGTGACTTGGCAGCAGGCAAAGCGGAGGCCTGACTGGGGGTGTAGCCATTTGCGGCAGATACGTTCGTCGCTCTGACAAACAACGCATCGCAGAATATTTCCAGGTGCATGGCCTGTCCAGGAGCTTTTCAGATTGGCAAGTGGTCGTTTGGGCGCGAAGGAGTTGCCTTCCGGGTTTGGTTTACCGATTATGATGAGTATAATCACTTGTAAGAGGTAAACCGAAATGGACAAGACACTGAGAGCGAGAAAGCCAAAGGCCGGGATCAGAACTTCCGAGCAAGGTGTGAAACGTTCGGTCGCATCCGCAGTTTTTCGGAGTTCCCGCGACGGCGAGATTTCCGCAAAAAAGGAGAGGGTCAATCTGGGCAATCCAGACCCATGGAGAAAAGACGTACGCCTAAAGATTGAGACGCCCGTCGCGAAGGAGCGAGCGATTTTTCAAGCGCGGGCGACACGGGCGGTTCAGCACCTATTGGCTACGCTTGACTCGTCCGTATTGGTCGAGGCGGCTTCGGCGCCGACGGATACGGGAGTGTTGCTGTCTGCCCTTCAGCAACCGAGCGTACTGAGTTCTCTTTTGAAACAGGACCCGCTCGCGGAAGCGAAGCTCCGTGGCCAGACACGACGAAAGGAATTATTGGAGGCCGAGGGCGGCGTTATGGGGCCGGAGGAGGTCGGAAACCTCCTTGGTATCCAGAGACAGTCAGTAGACAAGCGGCGCAAGACAGGGACTCTTTTGGCGCTCGAGCTTGGCAACCGGTTCGTTTTTCCGGCATGGCAGATCGACGGAAACCGCACTGTTCCGCATCTCGAAGAAGTATTGGCGGCGCTTCATGACCATGACGAGTGGCGGAAGCTATCCTTCTTCGTGAACGAAAATGTGCGGCTGGATGGAAAGTCTCCACTGCATGCCCTGCGGGCAGGCGAATACCAAGACGTGCTGAAGGCGGCGAGGTCGCTCGGAGAACACGGGGCAGCTTGAATCCGACGCAAAATAAGCCGGGTGATCTTCCGCTGCCTTCGGCAGCGTTAGACTTGCGCACGCCGATCATCACCTCGCTCAGTGGTCCTTTCTTCCGCATCTATCGCAAAAAACACAAGAGCCCGATGTTCTTCGGCAAGACGCTGGACTATAGGTTTGATTCCGCGAGCGGGGAATGCGGGGTGCTGTACGCATCTCAGGAACTGGGGGGAGCGTTCGTCGAGACATTCATGCAAGAGTTGGGTAAGACCAGCATCTCCATGAAGGAGCTGCGAGAACGTCCTGTGGCTCTAATTTATGCGAAGCGCCCCCTGTGATTGCTCGATCTCTTCGCAAGAGGGGGCCAGATGAGGCTGGGGCTGGACGGGAGGATCTGCACTGGTTCGTATGCGGTAGCGCAGGCATGGTCCGATGCATTACGGAAACATCCCGTAAAGCCCGATGGCATTCTCTTCCCGTCGAGGCATGAACTGAGTCTTCCGTCCTGTGCCATCTCGAGACTGCCAGGAATGATTTACGTTGGGAACGCTGGGGATCACTCGACGAACCTCGACTGGCCGAAGAGCTAAGCGCATTGTTGGCGATGGGAGCCATGGGACTCGATCCATAGCTCGAGCTTTAATCTGTATAACCGACGTTTCGATGTCTATCTGAAGACTCTCGATTTCTGGCACGCCTTGAACGACTGGAAGTCGACGGATCGCGAGAAGAAATCGACCACGTTGGAGGATTCGCCCGGCCTCAAGAGCATGAAGCCGGAGGATGCGGGTACGGCATCTACCGCCAACTCACGGCGCTGGGTCATCGATGCATGGTTGTCGCAACGTCGATGATTCCGCGCAAGCCCGACGGCATCGACTGCACCTCGGCGCGATTCGAGTCTTGGCAACTTCTCGGCGGTGCCCCGGTCGTTGACTGCGCCGAGCAGCACCGTGACTTTGGCATGGTGCGATCCCGGCAGGATTATTATTATGAGCTACCGAGCACGCTGTCTCCGGCCGGAACGAGGAAGTCGAAGCGGCGGCGATCGAGCGTGCAGTGCAACCGCTGCAGCCAGGCGCCGCGCCTATCGGTCATCTCGGACCTGCTGAGTTTTCCGCCTTACCGATCTCCACTTTCGAAAAGGGTTGCCGATTCGTACGCGGCGTGCTCCCGCTTCGCTTCGCGCACCTGGAGAAGTTGTTCTCCGACGGTGTGCTTCGGCACGTAGCAGAACTGATGGAAGACTGCAAAAATGGTCGAACTGCGGATGTTACGTTCTTGTAAATCCTGCCAGTGCTCACGTAAGCAGCGTTGCAGAGCTTCGGGTGAGATGTTGTAGCAAGTGCGTCTCCCCTGATCCTTCGGCACTGCCTCCAGCCAGCCCTGGTCGATCCAGTAGCGAATTTCTGTCTTCCGTACATGCATGGCTGCTGCAAGGCTGTTCACAGAAAACAGATCACACCTGAGTTCCCTCACCCGGATTCCCAAACGCCCGCAGAGCTGCCGCACCGAAGACGTGCTTCGACCAATCTTGCTGGCGACGGTCTCTACTGGATTGGTTATCAGGAGATCACGCACCTGATCGATCTCCTCGTCGCTCCAGGAGCGTCGTTTGGGTTGCTCTTGCGCGCATCTGTGGATGAGCACAAGGCAGTCCCGCCGGGATCGTCCGGAGCGTGCTGCAGTTTTCGGATCAAAGGCTCGATTTTTAGGAAATTGAGAGAACGTGCTTGACGAGCAAGCGCGTATGCTTCTGGCGACCATGACTGGCGGATACGATTGGGTGCCACGTTGGACTCCTAAGAAAAGGCCTCTACTTATATAGGCCGTGGAAAACGGCGAAAGCGGACACGCAATTTGTAACCACACATTTTTCTTTTTCGTCTATACAACGACGGTTACGGTCGCCGATAATCTGGTGGAAATTATGGTGGAAATCTGGACAATAAACTTTCGGTACACGAACCATGGCGACCTCCCCCTCCCCATATCCGACCGAGCCGACGTCGCTGGTTCTGAATGCGCCGGGCCGCACCAGGCTCGTCAGCGATGTGCAGACCATCGCCTTGCTGCGTGAGGATCGGGATGCATTGCAGAGGTGCGTGGGAGAGCTGGAGGCCGAGGTCAATCGGCTCCGGAGCACATAGGAAAAACCCCGGTCTATGGCTGGGGTCTATTCTTTTGCTCTATGGAAGTTCACTTCTGGAGCAACGTAGTCACTGGTGTCGTGGTGTTCGTGCGTTGGACTACAGGGAACGCCTATTGCAAGAGCTGGGGCAAGCCGGAGATTCCCCAGCGAAATACCACTCACGAGGCAACTCGGACACCTGTTGACGCAACTCTACGCCGCGTCAAGCGGGGCGACGCGTTCGCTTATTATTTTCCGGTCCGGCAGGCTGTTGGACATCTCAGAAGCCTGTGTCCAACGAACTCGCTCATGTCACGGGTGGCCAGCAGCAGTAGCGTGTGGAACAGGGAAGGCAGCAACGAGGTCATCGACCACGCTGACGCTAACGGGATTGACATGCAGTCTGCGAGGGCAAGCTGATGTAGTGGGACTCGAGGGCGCTTTCCATATGCTTCCATATTCTGCACTTCTGACGATTGAACCCCTGAGCGGACAGGGCCTCGATAGCCTCGGCTTCGGTTGCGTGCTCGGAGATCAGTTCACCTGTGAAGTCGTGACGAAGGTCGAAGCGCAGCTCAAACAATGGTTCCAACATGGATATTCTCCTTTTGGTGGCTGGCTTTGAGGTCCTGCGAACCTGCCCTCCCCGGAGGAACCTGGGGCTGTTCGCATTTATGAGATCTACGGAAGCGCTGGATGAGCCGAGCGCGCCAATGCAATCCATGAAGAGGCCTCGGGACATCTGCGAAAATTGCCTAACTCGCTCTGATTGGGCGGTCCATATGCATGGAGGATGTAATCGGAATGCTCGCCGCCCAGGTGATTCGTTTGGGGACCTGCTTCTTTCCACTGCGGGCGGTGATTGCGGTGCTGAAGTCTCCGGACCGTCCACATAGACAGTTGGAGTTCTTGCGATCCGACCGGAACAACTGAGGCCAGGAACAGACCTGCGACCGCCGGATTCTTGGGACGGCGTCAAACGTGACCAACTTGGCCTGGACGCAATGCTAGCCTTGCCCGCAGATCGAGTTATACGTGAGATCAACGGCTCCAATGAGATACGCCGGTCGAGGAACGTGCCTTGCTTTGAGTCCAGTGAGTGACGGGCGACAATAGGAAAGTTCGACCGACGACAACCAAAATTCCCGAACATTGACAATCAGGCCAAGCGGATTCCGATGCGTTTGAGGCGGAGGCGGATTGGTCACAGA
>Ga0193743_1003014_pt1 | contig 11472 bp, 11 predicted proteins | sample L2c2metaG_FD_143038 | JGI IMG/M metagenome (GOLD analysis project Ga0193743, IMG submission 143038) | Soil microbial communities from a riparian zone of the East river system, Colorado, United States - L2c2 | ecosystem: Environmental > Terrestrial > Soil > Riparian zone | place: USA: East River...
AAAAAAAAAAAAAAAAAAAAAAACTTTAATGATTGTGCGTACAATGCTATAAACACAAGTAAAAAAATAAAATAAAACTACAGAGATTATGCGATACAAGGACAACTGGCAGAGAGACAACCATCTCGAGTGAATATATGACTTGACGAGAGTGATGGGGTTTTTTTTGTTTTTGTTTGTTACAGACAGCAGAGACAGTTGTTGAATCGATGGTACAAGCAGCATCATGCAAAAAAAGAAAAAAAAAGAGAGAGGCCGAGGAGAAGCATTGACGTATGAACGAGTCTCGAGATGATAGGAAGGTCCAAAAAAAAAGAACAATCGATGGATATTGATTTGATTCATGAACGATAGACGATGCAAAAATTCCTGGAGAATGGTGTGAATTTCGTCCTCATGCATGCATATGAGGAGATGAAGAATTGATGTGTGACACCAGAAAAAAAAAGTCCCAAGAAGAGGAAAAAGGGAGGCCCAAGGAGAGACGAGGGTGAGGGCAGAAATGGGCGGGCCAAAAAAAGAAACTTGAATGATGATCAGAACGGATGAAGGACCTGGAGAACACAGAGGGCAAAAAATGGGAGCGAATACGATGGAGTGCAAAGGGGTACTAAAACTCCTCACTTCCACCCCTCTTCCTCAACCCACCACCTCTTCTCAGCGCCTCTAACACTCCACTCAACAACTGCCCCTGGACCCGTTCCACCATTTCCTCCACCAGTAGGATCACCAACCCCAGCAACATACATTCTCTCTCCAGAAGGATCAAAACATATCCCAGCCAAATCCAGATCGTCACAATATCCATACAAGGAACCATAGCCGTAGTTATGTGCAGGGTTCTGGTTAGTGTGGGTGTTGATTTTGGGAAAGGCTATGGAAGATTGTTGGGGTGCAGCGGTTGAACCAATGCTAGTGCTGGCAACGGCGGTGGAAGTGGGACTGGTATGCCGTCGCGAAGAAATAGATGAGTACATTGGCACAGGTGATTGACGTATGACATTCCTCGTCCTCGCTGAGTTTTGATCTTCTTCGTCTTCACTTTCTTCACTTTCGCAGTCCTCTTCCACGCCGCCACCCATATCCACATCCACGTCCATCATATCGTCCATTCCCTGTTCCTCTTCTTCCTCAACCCCAAGGTCGTGTTCGGTATAGCCTAATCCTTGTCTAATCCCACCTCTCAATCTCCTCCTCGTCCTATGGGAAGATGAAGATGAAGATCCTCCAAAGTAATATTCATAATCCCCATGGCTAGATCCTGTATTCACGTCATCCACATCTGCATCGACCTCCCCATCAGCATCAAGGTCACCTCCATCCCGAATATTCTCATTGCCACGTTCCTCTTCCTCCTCTTCCAAGAATCCATAAGGTAGCCTCGTCCTTCTCGGTCTTGGCCGTTGTCCGGGCCGCGCTGTCCTCTCCACGCCGTTTTCCTCAGAACTCCCACTCCCATTCGACAACCGGGAGGCAATTCCATGTACTTCCAAAAGTGCGTGCACATCATTCTCTACGGCTCGATCTCCAAAGGATGGTATGACGAATATACTTCCTCTTTCTTCGCCATCATCTGCATTTTCACGGCGTTCGCGATCATGCTGACGCCCATCGAGATGGTTAGAGTCCCTATCATGATCCCCAGATGCCAAAACCCCTAAAGACTGAGACCAATCTCCAGTCCAAATCTCGTCATCTTGTCGTGGGCTCGCTGGTGCCGATGGCGGTGCAGCACCACCCAATATAATCCCTCGTTGTCCTCGTGTACCAGATCCAGAACCGGTGTTGCTGCTGGTCCCACCTTCACCGCCACCAGTGGTGCCATCGAACCCTAATGTCCTCCATGTCGAATCACCAATACTAGCAGGGGCTGAATATCCAGGGATAGGGACACGGAACACATCACCGAGTGCCTGGACGACTGAATTGTTGGTGGATGTTGACGACTGTGATTGTGCATGTTGAGCGTGGAGTTGAAAGTCAGAGACAGGCGGCGGTGAAACGGGTGGGGTGGTGTTGTCAACGCTATTAGAAGGTCTCAACTGTCCTCCAGGAGCCAGAACTGAAGTAGGTCTCCGCCTCAATGTCGTTATTATCAAGTGTTCCAAAGGATTCTCGGATTCAGATGCAAGTCCTACCGTAGCTGCTCCTGTCCGCATTGCCTCTCCGGATGGAGAGGTACTTGTAGATGGGGAAGGTGATCCAGAAACAGAATGTCTGATACTGCTTGTAGGCGGCACTGTCAACATATAATTTTGATTCATGCCCGGATCATTTTCCAATGCCGATGGCCGCCTAGGCGCCCTTCCACCGGTTGACATCCGACCTCGTCTTGATAATTGAATTGGCCGAACTCGAGAGGATGTTGAAGCACCAGGTGGAGGTGAAGCAGGAGATGCTGCCGAAAGACGAGGAGAGGAATTTGCCATTTTGTGAATGGTAGGTACTCGTATTGTTTCATCTACTTCAAACGTCCGTGCATCAACAATATGTATGAATGACGTATGCTGTAAAATGAAGACCGCTTTCATAAAAGTGTACGAAACATGAAGCAGAATAACTGACCTCTGTGAAAGCCAGAATCTCCTTCCCCAACCTTGCTCCTTCTCCTCCATTAAATTTGACATTCCTTACACACCATCCTGGTGCTTTGTTACCTCTGGTCCACTCCCACGGATCATCGGACAACCACCCTGTAGCCGCTCCATTTCCTACAAAGCCACTCGCATTCCCTCCCGGAACCCTCGTCTTATCTGTCTGAAACACTTTGATCGGCTTGGATGTGCTCCTGACATCCCATACAGCCACCACCCCTTCTTGAGAAGCCACAGCAAATTTCGAGCCATCGGAAGAAAATGCTGTCGAGAAAGAGGCAGCAAGAGAAGAAATTCCTAACGGAGATGAGTCGGGAGGGGGAATGACAAGGTTAGTTATTGGGGAGAAAGTGACTTGTGCACCACCGGTTATACGATGGAAGTAAACTTTGTTGGAATCACCCACGGAGAGGAGAGTGCGGCCATCAGGTGATATTGAGGCTTTAAAGATGAAGGATGAGGATGGGAATATATTTAAAGAAAAAGCGCGTACAATGATTAATGGGAACATCGAGTCTGATTTCTCCCACCTCGGGCAACCTCCTCCTACTGTTGTGAACTCTCATTGGAATATTGTAAAGCTTGACAGATCCATCGTTGTTGCTGATGCCAACTCTTGGTTCAACGCTACTCTCGTTCGCTCTGGTCAAACTCAAGGAAGTGAGCAGAACTGAGTTGTTGATTGAACCACCTAAGCGATCTTCGAATTCCCAAACTTGCCGGGTTCGGGTAGACCGGGAAGAGGATGGGGTGTGAAGAGATAAATGAATCTCCGATTCTTGACCACCTGCTGCTAGGAGAGTATCATTCACGCCTACCGGGAGATAAGTGAGTGAGTTGGGTGTAAAATGGAGTTGAGAGAGTATTCGGGTCGGCTGCAAAGGGTCAGAGTCGTGTCTATCAGATAAATACGGAGAACTCACTGCGCCAGCGGCGTTAATATCCTGTTCTACGATGGCTTTGGTTTGTGCATAGTTGACAATTCCACGCTCTCGAGGACAAATTATAAGATCTCTTAGTTGACTTAAGGATGAAGTTGAGTCAAATCATAGTCGTCAAGATGATGAAAGAAACATACACATGTGCGATTTGAACGTTCGCTGGTGCGATGGCAGTGGGTTGATGTGATGTGAGTATCGATGGGTCTCTTGCCATCGCGGAGGATGGTGGTGGTTGGGAGCAAGTTAACTTCTCGGACATCTGACCTGGAAGCGGACTCCACACGTGACCGCTATGGCGGTGTGATGAGTCATTCCTCTTTTGCTTGATTCTCGGATCTCACTGTCCAACCATTAATAGCTGCCAAGTCTAAATTAATCTACAAGGCCTGCCAGTGATCATTGTCCTGGGTATAGCCTTGAATTCAAGAGAGAGAAGCAGAAAGAGTTCAATTAGAAAACTCTTTTCTTTTTGTCGATTTTGAAGCATCCGTTCAGCACTCACTGCATGTATAAAGTGACCAAGCAACCGCAAAGACCTTGGACCAATGGACCAGACATAAATTTGTCCACGACCCCCGCGCTTTTTTTTTTGCCCACGCAATTCGCGTCCGCCTGCTCAATAAATGAAGAAAGATCAATCTGTGTTAAGTATTGCAATCCTGAAGTCGTTTTGAAAGAATATATAATGATTAAAGTTCAGTGTTCATATTATTTTTTTAACGGCATTTGCGTACGCCGTTACTTCGGGCATGATAACAATCTCAACTTGGAAGGACATGACCTGGTGTGAAAACTTACGTCCCTGGATTATCCTACTTTTCTCCGTCCAAGGCTATAATTGAGAAGGTACAATCAGCAGAGGTCGAAGAAGATGACAGAGAGAGAGACAATGTCCCGAAATTGAAGATTCCAGATAATCGTAGATGTGGGAGATCCAACCATATAGGTTAAGCACAAGCCAACACAGTGGCGGGGCGTGCAGCGGCGATCGACAGGACACCAGCAATATAAAATCGTTCAAATATCCTATCCTGGGAGAGCGGTTCTGTCAACATTAACACCCTAACCTTCAACGGGCGCCAATCTAGATTGACACGTGCTCAAACCGTGGCAAATAAATCCATCCCGTAAGCATCACATCAGGTTCGTCGGGACATCCGACAGAGTCTGTCTGTCCTGCACGGCAACACGATTAGGCTCACAATTAATGTCACCCTTGGGAAATATAGCGAGAGGGCTCCAACGTTTCCGCGAAATATGGAGGACAGCGGATAGACAGCCTGAGAAAAGTGAATACGACGAACAGAAACAATAACTTTGGGGTTGCTGCAACCTGGAGCGTCCTGACAGTGTCATGATTGCAAAGCAATTAAGATGAGTTGGGATGACATCCAAATTACGGCCTAATAAACTATAACAAACTAATGGGTAGTTGTCAGTGAAGCATATAACATCACGAGACGAATTGGTCCATCACCACCTCACATATCGATGGGAATTTCAAATTGCATGCATAGCCCCAAGGCCCAGCTCAACCTGAGAGGCAACTTTTGATACGTGCTTCATCACAGCATGCCTTTCACTAGCCAGACAATAAATTTCGTCGTCCAACGAACTTTGCGTCTTCCGCCTTGCCATTCAACTGCGTTCGACCTGATTCTACTAATCTCACAGTCAAGTTGCTGACGTAGGGTCAAAAAGGCGGCGTCAGTTTCACCCCGAGCTTGCATTGATTCGGAGGTAGCCGATTCTGACGGGATGATCAGCAGGAAGGAAAGTTCAGTGTCAATATGGGCGGATCGTGAGTTGAGATTTGTGGACCCAAAGAGGGTTAGGACAGGCGGAGAGGACAAGTTTGGCGACAGCCATACGCCTATGTATTTCAAGTAAGAGTCAGGTCCACCTGATGACACGGAGCTCAAACCTTTCGCGTGGTATGTCCACCCTGGTTTTTCCCACTCACTCAACAAAACCCCTGCCCCATCGTTCTCGGGCCCTTTCCACAATCTGCCAGCTTTGGCGACAGCTCTCATAAATCGTTGTTCGTACAGTGTATAGCCTTCAGGAATTCTACCAGAGATGCCACGTGAACCATAGAAGCCATTGGCCTAACCAAAAGTCGTCACGGAGAAGTAGACGTGCCGTAAAAAAAAAACATCACCTTGGGACTTGCCGCCATGATGCGACAATCTACGTTAGGCACTTGAAGTATGAGATCCTGATATGGCTTGTATAAGCTGAAATACCCGCTCGTCAGATTCAACATCGGCCGCCACGCGGTTAGTTTTCCTAGATGGCGAAATAATAATTTAAAGGTCGATTCTTCTTCTCTGATATTGAACTGTCCGGCTTGGATGATGGGGATGAGAAGGGTATTTCGGGTCGGCGGTGTTGCATCTCTCGAATTATCTTGGGTCAACGGTGGACGATAGAGTTTTTGCAATTGTGAAAAAGCCTTCTCCGCCTTTTCATTGATATGGTGGGGATGGGTATCGGTGTATGGCCAGTTGAGGGTATAATCTTCACGAGAATAGGAATGGGGAGATGACACTCTTGAGGAATGACTTGCAAAATTAGGCAATAGTTGATATGAGAATTTTGTAACAGTGTTCACGAAATCGAAGCAATATTGCGCCAGTGTTTTTTCAGCACTGAAATAGAGATAGCGGTCTTGTCGGTTCGTAAAGTAAGACTTGTTTAGATTCGCACTAAGATAGAAATTAGCAGGCATAGGCATCAAGGAGCAAGTAAGTCACGTAAACTCACCCACTGATCATAACGTCGTTGTCAACGCCATAAATCTTTGCATGCCATGTTCCCCAACCTTCGTTGAAACGAGGAGGAACTAGTTTGGCGAGAAGGCCCCGTAAGCTAGGACTTCGAAACATCGAAATATGCACACGTGATGGAAATTCGCGCAATAGAGGGAGTAAAATCTTTGCTGTGGATGACGGACCCGGACGCGTTGAACGATTCAGGTCAAGTAAAAGATAAAGATTCAAGCCAGGCTTTTCTCGAAGACGTTTTTCTAGTGTATAAATCTATATCATTTGGTTGAACCATCGAATTGACGATAAAAAAACAAGAAACTGACGCACAAGGTCAGACTCCGACGAGCCAATGTAGAGGGATGATATGAAAATTCGGTGTTCAGCTCGTGTTATCATGTCCTACAGAAGGTTGTATATGATCGCAAATGGATGAGTTTGAATGATAGATACCAGAAGAGTCTTATAGAATTGAGATGGTTCGGCCAAAACCCGAATGGATGACGGAGGAAGTTCGAAGACAGGTTGTTCCTGGACCAAGCTCGAGGTGAAGGCACGAAGTGATGGGTCAAGGTAGGTTGTAGAAATGCATCTTCTTGGACACCAGAAGATGCTTGGAAGCCTCTGCCTGTTCGCCCTTCTCCATAGTCCTTGCCACATTAACTATTCAAGCCTGTTGGTTGAACGGAAGGCCGCTTATTTGGTAAAAGCCTGTGTGAGAAATAATGCTCGGCAACCGTCGGGCCTCGGAGTCGGGACGTTGTGGCGTCACACACTGACAAGCGGACTTCAAAGCAGGTACGATTATCTTTTGGGCCTTAAAATCATGCTACTGGACAGCCCCCTCCAACGATCGTTCAAAGTTCAAGTTCTACTGCATCGTCGAATGAACGCGCTGCTTTTCAGGCTCACCTGAAATCCCAATTGTTTTAACTACCATTCAACAAAACTGACAATCCTTCAAAGATATGACACTAGTTCTATAGTAGACAGGTCCACCACAGCGAACGCACGTGTTGCCAAACGCCTCTTCTTCCCCATACTACCCCACACGAGGTAAGAATAGCTCAGAACAAACCTGGAAAAGTAAGTTTTATTTTGATTATCAATTTTCCTTTGGCTTCTGTCCTTCCTGCTCCCACCATCTTGATTTATCTCACAGCTCACGCCCCGCTCCGACATTCCCCATTCTTACCATTGTACAATGGCTAGTGACCTTAGAGAAACAGAACCGAACGCAATTGAGGAGGTCTTTGAGTTCTACCACGATTCGGGCGACGAATTGAACACGGAGTGAGTAGAATACTCATTTGGCGTATATTTAGCCGACCACGTTCTGCTAACAATACAGCGTCGCAGCGAGGAGGAGGACGGAAATTTCTATGACGGTTATCTAGATCATAACAATGTGTCTAGGTCGTTAACACCCTCGCCTAACGTCCAAGACGAAGAATTCCATGAGGATGCTGATGAACGCGTTGGTGCATTGGCTCTGCCTGCACAACTTGAGGATCGACTGCACTCGATACAATCGAAACAGCGGTCACGGTCCGGCACAGTGACATTGGGGAACATGTATGGACGTGAGCCAGGAAATAGCGACAGTGACGCACCTGAATCAGAGGATGAAGATGCACAATCTCAGAGCTCAGGAAGCTCAGACTGGGAGCATTAGGGTAAGCCAACTTTAAATCTTGATCCACACGATATCCGACATCTCCGACATCTTCTCCTCAGACGTTCATAATCCCAGGTCACTATCCTTGCTACTAGTAGTGGGATATCCGATGTCATCTTATTTGGTTTCTACAATTCTTTCTTAGATAATAACAGCTCGCCAGGATCAATGACAAATTAGGTTGTATCTATATATATATACACAGACTTGCAGAGTTTCGTAAAATTCCATAGGAACTACTTAATCACGAACATTGTACTAATTTATAGAAATAGTAAACTCTATCAATATATTTCGATAACGTCTACCAGCCTTCGTGGGATATACTTAAGTTTGTAGGGAGGTTGTAGGAGGTTGTACAAAGAGCATCGGTTCCAGTTAAAACTTCAAATTGTCAAAGCTATCTCCATATAGTCATGTTTTTTTTCCAACCTTCTATATCAAAAGCCTGACGAGACGGATATGAGCTATTTTACTTACTTACTTATAGCTTGATCAAGGATCAAGCATGATGTCACGTACACCAGGCAACCCATTTTGGCAATTCTCCTGGCAGGCCGGTGACGTCTAGATGGTAGGTATTTACAGGGTTAACATATAGATGTGCAGTGTCCGTACCCGAAAACATCTTTCTTAGAGGAACTTGCAAGCGTCATTGATTCTTTGGCGCTTGGTGACCAGGCGCTTAGCGATCAGTGGCCTCTACGCCGACACCAACGCAAAAGCCCGCAACATTCCGGAATGTCACGCACGATGGGATGAGCAACTGATGAGTATTATCTCCACTAACTTAGACAATCAATCGGGATCCGGAGTGATGATTGCATGCCACGCACATACTATCACCCCAAAAAACTGCATGGCAACCGCATGCAACGTCCAATGCCCCAAAGGACCAGGGATTGAACGCGTTGAACGTTGAACACTTGACAGTCTGAAATCGCCTATTTCCTGTGCATAACGACACTGACGTTCATATGGAATTAATGGACCTCGAAACATTAAGATTGCCACTTTTGATAAAAATAGTAGCTACCCATGGGCTGGCTCAAATATCGAAGTGCCAATAATTGTTTTCAGGGACTACACGTGCTGACAGTGCAGATCACCTTGCCGGTATCAGTTCAGGATCTAAGGGATTTATCAATGAGTTATAAAGAGTTGATATAATGAATATAAAAAAAAAAACGAAATATGGATGACGTTGTTAACGTTACGAATATTAGTTAGTGTATGAACGAATTATAGGTCAGAGAAGTTAGCACCAGCGAAATTATTAATAAACTAAATAACGAAAGAAACACGCGGATCAAAAGTGAAAGGCTTTCGGCTGAATCATCAATATCCACTATACCAGTCTTTAAACTTTTCAATCATCCAGATAAACGATATCACCAACCCCAACCCCCCAAACAACAACAAAAGAAACAGAATCGGACCTAAAACACCTGCGATCGCGTGAGTCGACAGAGTATGAGGACTATACAGTCCCTTGGCCACGGCACCAATGATAGCGGCGACGGCGCTGTAGGTCATCTCCTTTGACAGGAGAAACGCGTATGAGGAGAATGAAAGAATCGTATTACTCTCGGTATGAATTTGGTCTTTCCTTGCGAAGAGGAGGGCGAAATATACGAGGGTCAGGACTGTACCGCCGATAGCTCCAATGCGAGCCGACGTAGAGAGAGTTGTTGATATGTCCAAACAACCCAAACGTTGAAGCGCTTTGCACCCCAAAAGTTGGAAGGTTGAATACTTGGCTGGAGAGCTTGCTGCCTCTGCAAAGGCATACATATATGATTCGTCTACAGGCCACCAACCTGGAAACGAAAGGCTCGGGTAGAAACCAGCCTGAAAGAATGATCAGATTATGGTGGATGTTGTTTGGGACGTCAATAGCGCCAACGGAGGCTGGAGAGAAAAAGAAATACGTACACGACGGTGAAGTGCTTTGGTAGTTAGATGTTCTGATCCGTCGGAGTCAATTATGACGTCCATGCAATTGGGAAAAGTATGATATTTGTTCATTTTCGGAGGGCTGAACAGTGAAAGGGATAGGAAATGGGATTCGAAAGAGGGTATACATGAGAAAAGTTGGGGCAAGGTGCTTTATATATAGGCTGATGGAATGGGTTTGATAAATTTTGCGAGGTAACCCTTGGTGGGTTGTTGAAGGTTGTTGACATTTGGCATTTGTGTAAAGGATCGGGATCTGATAAGGGGTTGCGCGGCGTGTATACCCATGCAGGATTTTCGTGGCAACTCAATGTAAAATGGGCCAATTGGATTCGATCGAGATATTGCAAGATAGGAAATCAATTGCGATTGAGGGATATCGATGCCAGGATTTGTACAGGTGTGTAGACCTCTTGACATGTAGGTGGCAGTAGTACCAGGGATTGGAATTGAGATACTTATTGGCCTCTGACCCAGACCAGAGTTGGACGTTCAATTTCGATCAATCTTTGAAGAGTTACCAGTACACGCTAGTGCCCGTGCGCGTGACACACCCTACCCTTCGGATCCTTTCGGCATTAACGGTGAGTGTCGGGCATCGTACGACAATCCAGTACCAAGCTAAGTAGGTAGCAGCAGCAAAGTAGTCACATCAGCACCATCGTAGGACCCCCGAAAAGCTCACTGGGAACCATACCCAGATAAAAATTGGGTCATCTGGTCAAAAAACCTCATCCCCAAGTCTGGATAAACAACTTGTCTGAGCCAAACCGCCACAAGAGCCTTTTTTTTGCGTCCATGGTAAAAAAAAAAACCTGCCAAAAAGATAGAAATGGGGGGATCAGGCATTTCCGGGTCCTGCTATGATAGGTGGAGTGCCGATCCAATATAATCTTGCAGCTTTTTCGCTTAAGATCTAGCAATTGTTTCTATGGTGTAACTCAAGCTGACAAGTGGGTCGCATCGTTATGTATCTTACGTATGCATGAATTGGGGCTGCTCCGGAAGGGGGTTTGACCGAGGCAGATTTTTTAGTTGCTCTGAGACAACTTTGCTAGCACGTTCGGATCAGCGGAGGCAATACCTTTGGTTAGTTGTTCGCTTGATTATAATCAGAGAGCCTCGAGTCTGACATGTAGAAGGTCACCAGCAGCTAGGGGTTTAGAATATCATGCTCTGGAGAGTGGATGATGGTGTCTGTTGACATTCACCGGATGAGCAGTCATGTACTTTCCTTAAGGAGTTGCAAGTGCTTACTAGTACAAGTACTTACAAGTGTGGGATTTACATAAATTTTGCTTTCCAAAAGTTTACGGCAACCGCAAGATCTAAACAATAACATGGAAAATCGTTCGTCAAATTCAACCAGAGCCTTTCGATGCATGATCACCGGTCAATGGTTAGCTACAAAGAAAACTCTCCGTCAGTTTTGAGCGGACTTGAGTGACTGATCTTTTAGTTAGTCCGGTAAATGTCTTATAAAAACGGACAACGGGATCGAAGCTGCTGTAGCGCTGTCAGTGTCAATGTGTTAT
>Ga0193743_1003015_pt1 | contig 11470 bp, 5 predicted proteins | sample L2c2metaG_FD_143038 | JGI IMG/M metagenome (GOLD analysis project Ga0193743, IMG submission 143038) | Soil microbial communities from a riparian zone of the East river system, Colorado, United States - L2c2 | ecosystem: Environmental > Terrestrial > Soil > Riparian zone | place: USA: East River...
TTTAGATTGAAGACTGTGTGTTGAGTTGGGATTGAAGACTGTGTGGACTGTTGGGATTAGAGACTGTGTTAATTATTGGGATTGGAGACTGTTTCCACTGTTGTGATGCAGCCAGGGGTCTGGGGGCGTCACCCCCAGCAAGCCCCGAATCCGTGCTGTAGGCAGGCGAAGCAGAGTGGAGCCGTGCCGTAGGCACGGGTTCATGGCTTGTGGTAAGATAATTCCATAGCGACCTTGTAACGGACACACATAATAGGCCTTACGAGTACGCCAAGCTGACTGATCCTGGTCTCCACTTTCTGACCAACACATCGCACACTGCGAAGGTGGCTTTGCAACCAACTGCATTCACAATATAAGGTGACTAACGGAAAATCGTGGACGATGGATCGTGTAAAAAAAAACTGAACAACCTGACTTGTTCACGATGTTGAACCAGGACATGCTGGACGATTGAGGAAACATGAGCTGTCTCTTAAAGTCAGAGCGAGAAATGTTCCATTCGCAATAGCGTTTCAAGTTCTCGTTTGAGAAAGTAAAAGTGTAAACGTGGCTAATATAACGTTCCAAAGAAAATAGTTTAGTTCATGGACGATGACTGCTGATAAGTTCATATCGTAGCCATACCAAAATCGGGGGAAAAATAGACTGGCGGGTGGATAATTAAGGACCAATCTGGATACAAGACGTTACTGTAAAAGAGGGTTGCATCAGAGAGGGGTCTCAAACGCACATATTCCACGATGAAATAGTCCTCCAGCTGATTTGCGCATCCAAAAAAATTTATTTGCAATTCTCCATCTCGTCCTCAAGCAAAGTGGAGCCAACCACCGATATCTCTCAAATATACTGGGACCTTGGAGTAATCAGCACAGACTTGGTGTCATTTGGAGGCGTCGCTTGTACATGAAGTCACAGAAATTCTCGCATCCGCCCAAGTACTTGCATGGGTTGCAGTAGCAGTAAGGCTGTCTCTGACTCAAGGTTAGAGTTCTCGTCTTTTATTACTCTCTTGGCGTGGCCGCTGACCAGCGTAATTGTTAGTGCTCAGACAGAGGATCTCGAACAGGAGATCACATTCTACCGCAAAGCACTCACTCTCCAGCCTCGTGGTCACCCAGATCGCTCCATTTCCCTCAACAACCTCGGTAATTCTGTCCTTACTCGTTTTGAGCAATTGGGAAAAATAGAGGATCTCAATGACGCGATCGCATACCAGAGTGAAGCACTCACTCTCCTTCCTCCTGCTGACCCAGATCGTTCTACTTCGCTCATCAACCTCGCCAATGCTGTCCTGACTCGTTATGAGCAGTCAGGAAGAATGGAGGATCTCAAAGACGCGATCGCATACCACAGCGAAGCACTCGCTCTCCTTCCTAGTGGTCACCCAGATCGTTCTGCTTCGCTCATCAACCTCGCCGGTGCTGTCTTGACTCGTTATGAGCAGTCGGGCGGAATGGAGGATCTTAATAATGCGATCACTTACAACACAGAAGCACTCGCACTCTGTCCTCTTGGTCACCCACATCATCCCGTATCCCTCAACAACCTTGCCAGTGCCGTTCATACTCGCTATAAACAGTCAGGCCAGATGGAGGATTTGGAAGCGGCCATCACATATCATAGTGAAGCACTCACTCTCCTTCCTAGTGGTCACCGAGATCGCTCTATGTCCCTCATTAACCTTGCCAATACAATTCGTGTTCGCTATGGCTTGTTGGGCAACATGGAGGATCTCAATGAGGCAATCAAATACAACAGAGAGGCACTCGCGCTCTGTCCTCCTGGTCATCAACATCATTCCGCTTCCCTCAACAGCCTGGCCGTTGCCCTCCGTACTCGCTATAAACAGTCGGGCCAGATGGAGGATCTCGACGCGGGCATCACATACAGCAGAAAGGCACTCGCTCTCCGTCCTCTTGATCACCCAGATCGTTCCATGTCCCTCATCAACCTTGCCAATGTAATTTGGGATTTCTATAAGAGGTTGGGCAGGATGGAGGATCTGGATGAGACAATCAACTACAATCGTGAAGCACTCGCACTCTCTCCTCCTGGCCACCGATTTCATTCCGCTTCCCTCGTTGGCCTCTCTGTTGCCCTTCATACTCGCTATAATCAGTCAGGCCAGATGGAGGATCTGGAAGCGGCCATCACATACAACAACGAAGCACTCGCTATCTGTCCACTTGGTCACCCAGATCGTTCCACTTCCCTCAGCAGCCTTGCCAACGCTCTCCTTACTCGCTATAACCAGTTGGGCAGGATGGAGGATCTGGAAAATGTGATCACGTACCACAGAGAAGCACTCGCTTTCCGTCCTCTTGGTCACCCAGATCGTTCCAGTTCCCTCATCAACCTTGCCTGCGCAGTTCGCGATCGCTATGGCCGGTTAGGCAGGATGGATGATCTGGACGAGACAATCAAATACAGCCGTGAAGCACTTGCACTCTCTCCCCTTGGTCACCAGTGTCATTCTGCTTCCCTCAACAACCTCGCAACTGTGCTTTCTATTCGCTATAAACAGTTGGGCAAGATGGAGGATCTAGAAGATGCAATCACATACAACAGAGAAGCACTCGCTCTCCATCCTCTGGGTCACCCAGATCGTTCCATGTCCCTCATCAATCTTGCCAATGCAGTTCATAATCGCTATGACCAGTTGGGCAGGACAGAGGATTTGGATGAGATGATCAAATACAGCCGTGAAGCACTCGCAGTCTCTCCTTTTGGTCACCAAATTCATAACACTTCCCTTAACAACCTTGCTGTTGCCATTTATGCTCGTTATAATCAGTCAGGCCATATGGGGGATCTGGAAGAGGCCATCACATACAGCAGCAAAGCACTCATTCTCCGTCCTCTTGGTCATCCAGGTCGTTCCATGTCCCTCAACAACCTCGCTAATGCTGTTTTTTCTCGCCATCGTCAGTTGGGCAGGATGGAGGATCTAGAAGAGACAATTACGTACTACCAGGAAGCACTCACTTTATGTCCTCTTGGTCACCCATTTCGTTCCGCACCCCTGGCCAACCTTGCCACTGCTGTTCTTCGTCGTTTTGGCCAGTCCGGCAATTTTAAGGATCTTGATGAATCCATCATGCTGTATGAACAGGTAGCAAATGACTTGGCTGCAAGTTTCAAGAAGCGGCTTGCGGCTGCTATAAAATGGGCAGATATGGCGCGACGTCACCACCACAGCTCCATCATACGGGCCTACTCAATGTCACTTCATCTCCTTGATCGTTCCTTGATTTCGTACCCTGATGTTGACTCGCAGCAAAAGTTCCTTGCCACTGCCAAAATACCAAAATCACTTGCCTCCGATGCCGCTGCCGCAGCGATTGACGCACAAGACCTCGAGGCAGCAGTTGAATTACTTGACCAGGGCAGAGCCATACTGTGGTCAAAGATGCAGGGTTATAGATTTCCACTTGACCAACTTCGCCAGATTGATGTCCAGCTTGCTGATCAATTTGAGAGCGTAAGTGTTCAACTTGAACATCTTGCATTGTCGTCGAAATCTGGGCCAATGGACAGTGAAAGCCCCATATCTCTACCTCATTGGGAGGATCAAATGCAGAGATGTCGTATCCTTTCAGAAGAGTGGGAGAAGTTGATTGGACAAATTCGGAAAATTGAGGGTTTCAGCAATTTTTTACAAGCTATTCCATTCACTACCCTTCGAACAGCTGCTGCAGAGGGCCCCGTCATTCTCGTTAACATCAGCAAGTATCGTTCTGATGCCATAATCCTTCACATTAACGAACCCCCAATTCTTGTGACCCTTCCTAACGTACAACCTAAGCATCTTGCCCACCTGGGTGAGCATCTTGCTGTTGCGCGAGACCTAGGTTCTGTTCCCAACCCCTCGAAACTCATTCTTCCAATACTGCGCGATCTGTGGAATAATATAATTTCTCCGGTGCATGATTGCCTGACTGAGCTGGCAGTCCCGCAGAAGAGTCGTATCTGGTGGTGCCCAACCTCCGAATTGTGTGCTCTTCCCTTCCATGCTGCGGGTCCATACCAGCCCCAGAAAAAGAATCTCCCCGACATCTACACGTCTTCTTATATACCCACTGTATCTGCACTAATTACCGCGAGATCCAACATGGTTGGCCCATCCGTAGTCCCGAAGTTGCTTTTTGTCGGTCAACCTGATGAAACACTGCAAAATGTTCAGGATGAAATTGATATTGTTCGACAACTCGGTGACTTCGTGGATGTCATAGTTGGTGCAGACGCCAATCGTGACACTGTCCTCCGTCGTCTTCCACAACACTCCTGGGCCCACTTTGCTTGCCATGGTTGTCTAGGGAACAATTCTCAACCCTTTCATGCATCGTTTCAACTTCATGATGGCAGTCGCCTCACTTTACTCGATTTGATACAGGCTAGACTTCCAAATGCGGAATTGGCATTTCTATCAGCATGTCACAGTGCGGCAAGAGATCTGACTACCCCGGACGAGACCATTCATTTAGCAGCTGCTTTGCAGTTCTGTGGATTCCGAAGTGTGGTAGGGACTTTGTGGGCAATGGAAGATGAAGATGGACCGACTATTTCAAAGGAATTTTACAAGTATATGTTCCGCAATCCTGGAAATAAGGTGGACTTTAGAGATTCAGCAGAGGCGCTCAACGTGGCTACTCGGGCGATGAGGAAAAATCGTGTGCCTTTGGAACGCTGGATCATGTTCGTTCATATTGGTGCTTGACGAGTCATGTCCCCACTGTCGCAGATTTTCAGCGATTGACCTTTGTATTTTATGGCCAGAGCAACGGATATAGGCTCCGTCTTGTTCGACTTACTACTATGCCCATTCAAATCTTGTTCAAGTTGTTTATCAAGTATACTATGATGTCCATTGATTCCTCCGACATTGATTCCTCCCTCATGGCAATGTATATCATCATCATATATGTGGTGGGAGCCAACAGCGCCAGCGTCTTCTATCGTATGATTAGCGTCACTTATAGTTCGCATCAAGAACAGGCGTCGTCACTACCCATAAATTCCCGAAGAACGGGTCATCAAATAGACCGATACCACTTACTAGTTGCCCATCGTGTTGAACAGAATAGTCACCGTAGTAGAGACAGACCTTATAAATGAACAATCACTGTTGTGGATATATGGTCACCGGTCTAGTCAAGGATGGCACAAAGAAAGAGATCGATTTTCTCAATTTAGTCAACAGTATCTGCTCCGAAATATTCTGAATCCTCAGCCGCTACAAGATACACTAGTACTATATGCAGGTTATCTTGAGCCAGAACGCTCACCGAATTATCAACCTGGATATATCATTGAACCCGAACTGCAGCACCACTCGCAAAAATCAAAGTGCCTGACCCAACAAGAACTTTTTCTTTCAAGTACAAACAGATCGCAATAACTCCATACGAAGGTTACGATTGTTATCATTGCTTTCGAAAAGGAAGAAACAAAGTACCAAGTTGCAAATCTGTCATAGAATGAAAGGGGAGAATGGCTTTTCGTCCTCTACGGAACTCCTTTCCATGGTAATTCTTGTTGTTGTTTCTTCAAAATTCATATCGACATCATCACAGCAGAAACACCAGTAAAAATGATGGCTACAAGATTTTAAATTCATATAAGAGCAGGTGGAAACTTGGAAAAGAAAATGATGCACCTGCAATGTTGCCCGTCATGATAGCGATTACTACCCATCCCATGATCTCAAAGTAGTTTGAGCAAGAAACTAGGTTGAATCCATATCCGTGCGGAATAGCAGGCTTTCGCGTGCCTTCAGGCCTTAAGGATCAGAAGCAGATGAGTGTGCAAACTATTTCTGCCAACTGGAGAGCGGTTAGACTTCGGGTAGGTGATGACGGAGATAATAAAAAGAATTGAGGGAACTTACGGCCCATAGCCCCCTGCATATCGAAAGGAAATGCTCGTTGTCCCTAATTGCATTCACAATATAAGGTGACGTTGGGGGAGAATCGGGAACGATGGATGTACAACGCAAGGAATATATCCTGGGCAGCAAGAGAAAAGTTGAAAAATGTCAATATGATAAATTTGCCATATAGAATGTGGTAATTGCGTTGAGCTAATAACAGATTGCTTACGACTATCGTGAATACGCTGAATGATTGACTTCACAATATTAAACCAGGGTATAGTTCCATGCAAGAAACAATGAACGCTTGGGGAAAACAATCAGTCATGCCTTAAAAAAAGTCGGAGCGAGAAACCCATTAGCTTTTTCAAAATGAAGCATGACGAAAGCATAAACGTACCTAATCATACCGTTCCAAGATATTGGCTCATGGACGACCGACAAAGAAAATTGCTTATTCTCACTTTTGCAACTCGCTATATTTCGCCCTGGCCATACCAAAATCGAGGGAAATATTAGACTAGCGGGTGAATAATTCAAGGACCAGTCTAGATGCAAGACATTAGAAGGACATGAAGAGGGGTCACAAGTCTCAACGCACTTATTCTACGATGAAAACCGTTCTTCAGCTGATTTGCGTGCCCAAATCTTTTACTTGCAATTCTCCATCTCGTAGGTTGGCTCCGAGTGCAGCGCTGAGCTTGGTGTCATCTGTGAGAGGATTCTTGTCTCCTTTAACTGTGATATTTTGTCGTGCAGGCCCAAACTACTCCAAGAGGTCAAGACACCACGAGAGAAATTCGACATAATGAAACGTCATTGGGAAAGTGCCCTAAATCTTCTCATGGAAGTCTGACCATGTCCTAACAGATTAAAAGTGATATATATACAAAGTTGTAGCAATTCTTCAACCCATGATCTCACGCTAGAAGAAAATCGAATGAGGCCTCGTTGCACGCCAAAAAAGAAAAGAGATATCTAGACTCACAGTGTATGACGTCCGCGCCCCCTGTAAGAGTTTGGAACTGAGGATCCGCGGAGGAAACAAAAGATGAGACTGGATAGGCCTGAATAAAAGGATTAGTGTTGAAATCTTCACTCTGAGCATAGATTTGCACACCGCAATCGGTGTTTCAACATCAGCATCCTGAATAGAACGGTAAAACGTCTTCAAGGCCGTTGCAATATCACTATTCACCAGACAGTGTTTCGTTTATTATCGCACTAAATTGAGGTAATAAAAATCCTTAGCATTCTATCGCAACTATCAAACAAGCCTACCCGACGATTAGGGGCCCTTTGGCAAAGTTACCAGAAAGAATGGATCTTGTAAGGAAAATCTGTAAGAACCTTTCCATCAAGAACGGGGTGGAAGCTACTGTATCCCGAAGCTGTGCTGAAGATTGGGTGTATCACTAAACAAGTACTGTCATCCAAGTCTGGATTGATCCTGTCCCACATCCGGCATGGCTTGCATAGAAGTCGAAGAACGGCTGATGTGGTCAATCTGCAAGATGACATTCACGAGGAAAAAATCACTGGCTCACCTCTTGCTGCTCAGGTGTTGGCAAAGGCGTTCTGCAAGCTCTCTGCGCTATAGATCTGTGGAAAAGTCTCTCGACATTGGTGGAGTTCAACTGAGCTCTGACTCCGTTGATAGTGAGTTGACTGGGATTACCACCAAAGCTCGCTATGCTCTCTTTGAGCCATATCAAGGCTTTGGTTTGATCCAGGAAATCAGCATTAAGATCAACCATTGGTGGAGTCTCTGAATCCAGGCGTCGCAAGGAAACCGAAAGATGAAAGAACGGTAGTATATCGAAACATTGAAGGATCCAGTGATCGAAGAGCCAGTTCAAGGCCAGTTGGCAGGATTACTGTAAAACATAACCTTTATAGATGGCAATTGAGAGGGAATAAAAATGCAAAGATCTATGAACTTCACCTCTGCCGTGCATGTATCATTATCCCATCCACATATACGCTTCTCGACAGCCTTCTGAGAATCTTTTTTGAAAGGATTATCCATACTTTCTCCCCTGTCTCGTCAGCTCAGCGTACGTCCTACCTGATCGCGTTTGTCATGCTCAAAGGAATGAGTGCTCTTATTTTCAATATGTTCCAGACACTTCCTGCAAACAAATCGCGACAATCTTCACTAGAATGTTGCGATGGTTCGAAGCATGATAAACCTCTTCCTCTTCTCAAGCTCCTTGTATACCCGGTTATTCTTTCAGTTGCTAATTTCTCCACTAGCAGCCAGTTCAATGAGCATGGTAGTAACTCCGTTGGCCTGGAAAGATACCAGGCAAATTGATTGCGTCTTGTTGGGTGAAAGTGGTGCCGGAACTATGCGAGCGTTTGCCAAGATAGCCAGTATCGAGTGAAAATTTACCGATGAGTTCTGTTCATCCGAACACCATATCATTGAATTCCAAATCGTTTCGAAATCAACAGAACATTCCAAAAAATTTCAATGTAGAATTCAACAACGGCCCCAACAACGGCCCCCCGGCTGTGTAGCCAACTATGAATAGATCTGACAGCCTGGGTATACTCAAGTGCTCGCACCAATATGCCTCCTGGCACTTGCAGACGAACCCTCGATGTCTTCCAGGAGCAGGAAGTCAAGGTACAGGAGCAATAACTCAAGGTTTGGGTCTCGTCTTTTCACTCCCTCGGCGTGGCCGCTGATCAGTATAATCGTTAGCGCTCAGGGGGAGGATCTTAAACAGAAGATCGCATCCTACCGCAAAGCACTCGCCCGTCGTCCTCTCGGTCACCCAGATCGTTCTACTCTACTCATCAACCTAGCCCAAGCTACCATTACTCTTTCTAAACAGTCGGGCAGATTGGAGGATCTTGATAATGCGATCACATACAGCACTGAAGCACTCGCACTCTCTCCTCTTGGTCACCCAGAGCGTTCTACTTCACTCATCAACCTCACCACTGCTGTCCTTGCTCATTATCAACAGTCGGGAAGTATGGAGGAGCTTGATAATGCGATCACATACAGCAGAGAAGCACTCGCACTCTCTCCCTTTGGTCACCGACATCATTCCGCATCCCTCAACAACCTTGCCATCGCCGTTCTTGCTCGCTATAATCAGTCAGGCCTAATGGAGGATTTGGAAGAGGCCATCGCTTACAACAGCAAAGCGCTTGCTCTCCGTCCTCCTGGTCACCCAGATCGTTCCACTTCCCTCATAACCCTTTCCAGTGCAATTTGGGAACGTTATAACCAGTCAGGCAGGATGGAGGATCTGGACGAGGCAATCAAATACAACCGTGAATCACTGGCGCTTTCTCCCCTTGGTCACCCATCTCATCCCATTTCCCTCAACAACCTCGCCCTTGCAATTTGTACTCGCTATGAACAGTTGGGCAGGATGGAGGATCTGGAAGAGGCCATCACATACATCAGAGAGGCACTCAGTCTCTGTCCTTGTGGTCATACAGCTCGTTCCACGTTCCTCAATTCCCTTGCCAGTGTTGTCCTTACTCGCTATAAGCAATTGGGCAAGATGGAGGATCTAGAAGATGCGATCGCGTACAACAGAGAAGCACTCACTCTCTGGCCTCTTGATCACCCCGATCGTTCCGCTTCCCTCATCAACCTTGCCGATGCATTTAGTAATCGCTATGACCAGTTGGGCAGGATGAATGATCTGGATGAGGCGATCAAATACAACCATGAAGCTCTGGCTCTCTCTCCTCTTGGTCACCCATCTCATTCCATTTCCCTCAACAACCTCGCCACTGCAGTTTTTACTCGCTATAACCAGTTGGGCAGGATGGAGGATCTGGAGGCGGCAATCACATACAACAGAGAAGCACTCACTCTCCGTCCTCTTGGTCACCCGGATCGTCCCAGTTCCCTCATCAATCTTGCTGGTGCACTTAGTAATCGCTATGACCAGTTGGGCAGGATGGATGACCTGGACGAGGCAATCAAATACAGCCGTGAAGCACTCGCATTCTCTCCCCTTGGTCACCAGTGTCATTCTGCTTCCCTCAACAACCTCGCCACTGTGCTTTCTAATCGCTATAAGCAGTTGGGCAAGATGGAGGATCTAGAAGATGCAATCACATACAACAGAGGAGTACTCTCTCTCCGTCCTCTTGGTCACCCAGGTCGTTCCATGTCCCTCATCAACGTTGCCCATGCAGTATTGGAACGCTATCGCCAGTTGGGCAAGATGGATGATCTGGATGAGATAATCAAGTGCAACCGTGAGGCACTTGCACTCTCTGATCTTGGTCACCGACACCGTTCCCAATCCCTCAACAACCTCGCCAGAGCCGTTCTTGCTCGCTATGATCGGTCGGGTAGGATGGAAGATCTGGAGGCTGCAATCACATACAACAGAGAAGCGCTCGCTCTCCGTCCTCTCGGTCACCCGGATCGTCCCAGTCCTCTCATCAACCTTGCTGGTGCACTTAGTAATCGCTATGACCAGTTGGGCAGGATGGAGGATCTAGATGAGATGATCGAATACAGCCGTGAAGCACTCGCACTTTCTCCTCTTGGTCACCAATGTCATTCTACTTGCCTCAGCAACCTCGCCATTGCTATTCATACTCGGTATGAGCAGTCAGGCCAGATAGAGGATCTGGAAGAGGCCATCACATACAGCAGCAAAACACTCATTCTCCGTCCTCTTGGTCACCCAGATCGTGCCATGTCCCTCAACGGCCTTGCTAATAACATTTTTTCTCGCCATCAGCAGTTGGGCAAGGTGGAGGATCTAGAAGAGGCGATTACATACTACCATGAAGCACTCACCCTATTTCCTCTTGGCCACCCGTTTCGTTCCACGCCCCTGGTCAATCTCGCCCATGCTGTTCTTTGCCGCTTTAGCCAGTCGGACAATTTTAAGGATCTTGATGAATCCATCATGCTGTATGAACAGGTAGCAAATGACTTGGTTGCAAGCTCCAAGAACCGGCTCGGTGCTGCTATAAAATGGGCAGATGTGGCACGACTCCATCATCACAGCTCCATTATACGGGCCTACTCAGCATCACTTCGTCTTCTTGATCGTTCCTTGCTTTCATACCCTGATGTTGACTCGCAGCAAAAATTCCTTGCCACTGCCAAAATACCAAAATCACTCGCCTCTGATGCCGCTGCCGCTGCCATTGATGCACAAGACCTCGAGGCAGCAGTTGAATTACTTGACCAGGGCAGAGCCCTACTATGGTCAAAAATGGAGGGTTATAGATGTCCACTTGACCAACTTCGCCAGGTTGATGTCCAGCTTGCTGATCAATTTGAGAGCGTAAGTGTTCAACTTGAACATCTTGCATTGTCGTCGAAATCCGGGTTCATGGATAGTGAAAGCCCCATATCACCACCACATTGGGAGGATCAAATGCAGAGATGTCGTATCCTTTCAGAAGAGTGGGAGAAGTTGATTGGACAAATTCGGAAAATTGAGGGTTTCAGCAACCTTTTACAAGCTATCCCATTCACTACCCTTCGAACAGCTGCTGCAGAGGGCCCCGTCATTCTCGTTAACATCAGCAAGTATCGTTCTGATGCCATAATCCTTCACATTAACGAACCCCCAATTCTTGTGACCCTTCCTAACG
>Ga0193743_1003016_pt1 | contig 11466 bp, 8 predicted proteins | sample L2c2metaG_FD_143038 | JGI IMG/M metagenome (GOLD analysis project Ga0193743, IMG submission 143038) | Soil microbial communities from a riparian zone of the East river system, Colorado, United States - L2c2 | ecosystem: Environmental > Terrestrial > Soil > Riparian zone | place: USA: East River...
CTGGTCTGGACCGCCGGGCAGCTGCTGGTGCTGCTGGTGGCCCTCGTCCGGCGACAGCGGAACGAGCGGGCCGAACATGACCTGCTGCTGGCCGCCGAGACCCGCCTCGCCCGGCAGGAACAGGCCAAGGCGGCGGCGCTCGCCGAACGCGCGAGGGTGGCCCGCGAGATCCACGATGTGCTCGCGCACTCGCTGTCGGCGCTCTCGGTGCAGCTCGAGACCGCGGCCGCGCTGCTCGAACGCGAACGCCCGGCCGACGCGGCGGTGATCGTCGACCGGGCCGGGCGGCTCGCGCGCGACGGGCTCACCGAGACCCGGCGGGCGGTCAGCGCGCTGCGCGGCGATGAACTGCCGTTACCCGAGCTGGTCTCCGAACTGGCCGAGGGCTACCGGACCGACCTGAGCGCGGCGGCGGCGGTGACGGTTCGCGGCGAGCCCCGCGCGGTCACCCCGGAGACCGGGTTGGCGCTCTACCGGTCGGCCCAGGAGGCGTTGACCAACGTCCGCAAGCACGCACCCGGCAGCGCGGTGGGCATCGTGCTCGACTACGCCGCCGGCGAGGTCCGGCTGACCGTCGCCAACCACGGATCACACGGTCCGCCGGTCACCGGCCTGTCCAGCGGCTACGGGCTGACCGGGCTGCGGGAGCGCGCCGAGCTCGCCGGCGGCTCGATGACGGCGGCCCCCGACAGCGACGGCTGGCGGTTGGATGTGAGGATGCCCGGGTGACCATCACCGTCGTCGTCGCCGACGACCAGACGGCGGTCCGCGAAGGACTCGCGACGCTGCTCGGGCTGCTCGACGACATCGACGTGGTCGGCGAGGCGGCCGACGGCGACGAGGCGGTCACGCTCGTCGCGGCCCACGCGCCCGACGTGGTGCTGATGGACCTGCACATGCCCCGCTGCGACGGGGTCGAGGCGACCGCCCGGGTCACTGCCGCCCACCCGGCGACCCGGGTGGTGGTGCTGACGACGTACGCCGATGACGAGCACATCCTGGCCGCGCTGCGGGCCGGTGCCCTCGGCTACCTGACCAAGGACGCCGGCCGGGTGCAGATCGCCCAGGCCGTGCGGGCGGCGGCCGCCGGACAGTCCGTGCTGGACGCGACCGTGCAGCAACGCCTGGTCGCGGCGGCAAGCAGCCCGCCAAAGCCCACCGCGGACGGTCCGCTGCCGGACGGGCTCACCGCCCGCGAGGCCGAGGTGCTCGGCCTGATCGCCGCCGGTCTGTCCAACCGCGAGATCGCCGAGCGCCTCTTCGTCACCGAGGTGACCGTCAAGTCGCACGTCAACCGACTGTTCGCGAAGATCGGCGCGCGCGACCGCGCCCAGGCGGTCCGCTACGCCTACGAACACGGCCTACACCGGCCGTGACCGCACTACGCTGGCCGCGAAACGACTGCAGGGAGCGGGCCGGCACGCCCTAAGGTCAGGCCATGCCCCCGAGCCCGCTTCTCCGCGACGTCTTCGGCCTGCTGTTGCGGCGGGCCCGGCTCTGGCAAGGCCGCACGCTGGCCGAGGTGGCGCAGCGGGCCCGGGTCTCCACCCAATACCTGTCCGAGGTCGAGCGCGGCCGCAAGGAAGCCTCCTCGGAGGTCCTCGCGGCCATCTGCCGCGCGCTCGACGTCGACCTGCCCGCGCTGCTGATCGCGGCGGGGCGTGAGCTGTCGCCGACCGGCCAGGTGGTGCGGCTCGCCGACGCCCGCGGCGCCCGTCCCCGGTCCACGGGCTCCACCGGCTCCGCGGGTGAGGTGCGGCTGCGGATCGCCGCATGATCAGCCCACCCGGGCCAGGGGTGCCGACTTGCGGCTGCGCACGACGTGGTCCGCGAGCCCGTAGGCCACCGCCTCGTCCGCCGAGAAGGTGACGTTGCGGTCGATGTCGGCGCGGATCTTCCCGGTCGGGTGACCGCTCAGCTCCGACAGGATCTCCTCCATCTCCAGCCGGATCTTGCTGATCTCCTTGGCCTGCACGGCGAGGTCGGGCAGCGTCCCGCGGGCCTGGCTCGACGGCTGATGCAGAGTCACCTTCGCGTGTCGCAGCACCGCGCGCTTGCCCGGCGTGCCGGCCGCGAGCAGCACCGCCGCGGCCGACGCCGCCTGACCGAGGCAGAAGGTGGCCACGTCCGCCCGGATGAACCGCATCGTGTCGTAGATGGCGGTCAGCGCGCTGAACGAGCCGCCCGGCGAGTTGATGTAGAGCCCGATCTCCATCTCGCTGTTGGCCGACTCGAGGTGCAGCAACTGGGCCATCACCACGTTGGCCACCCCGTCGTCGATCTCGGTACCGAGGAAGATGATCCGCTCGGCGAGCAGTCGCGAGTAGATGTCGAACGCGCGCTCCCCCGTAGAGGTCCGCTCGATCACGGTCGGGATCGTGTATTGCGACATGGTCACAACCCCACCGGCTGGCGGGAGACCGCCGGGCGCACGTCGTCGACCTGCGCCACGACGTGGTCGACCATGCCGTAGTCGCGGGCCTCCGTCGCGGTGAACCACCGGTCCCGCCCACTGTCGCGGTCGACCGTCTCGACCGGCTGGCCGGTGTGCCGGGAGATCAATTCGACCAGGGTACGACCGACCCGTTCGAGCTGGCCGGCGTAGATCTCGATATCGGCGGCGGTCCCGCCGAACCCGGCGGAACCCTGGTGCATCAGCACCTGGGCGTGCGGCAGGCTGAACCGCTTGCCGGCGGTGCCGGCGCAGAGCAGGAACTGGGCCATACTCCCGGCCAGGCCCATGGCGACCGTACGCACGTCGTTGGGAATCATGTTCATCGTGTCGTAGATCGCCAGGCCGGCGCTGACCGAGCCGCCGGGCGAGTTGATGTAGAGCGCGATGTCGGCCCGCGGGTCCTCGGCCGACAGCAACAGCAGTTGCGCGCACAGCCGGTTGGCGATCGGGTCGTCCACCTCCGCGCCGAGCACGATGATGCGCTGGTGCAGCAGCCGGGTGGCCAACTGGTCATCGAGCGGCGGTCCGCTCGTCAGGCTCTGCATGGGGTTCTCCTCAGGTCTGTATCGGTGCTGTGGCCCCACGATGCGGACGGCGGTGCCCCGACCGCCAGGCGAATCTGCTGGCAGCAGAGAAGTTCAGCGCTGCGCGGAAACCGTCGGATTGCCGCGCGAAGGATTGACCGGCGCGACCGCGGCGCGTAGCAAGACGGCGTGGGGCAGACGGGCATCCGGCTCGTGGGACCGTTCGCCGTGGTGCGCGGCGACCGGCCACTTACCGACGCCGAGGTCGGCAGCCGCAAGGCCCGCACCCTGCTCGCGCTGCTGGCGGCCGAGCGCCGGGTGCTCACGGTCGACCGGATCGTCGAGGTGCTGTGGCCGGGCGACCCGCCGCGCCGGCCCGCCGACAACGTCGCCACCCTGGTCAGCCGGATCCGCGCCGCGCTCGGCGCGGAGCTGGTCGAGGGCGGCCGGGGCGGCTACCGGCTGCACGACGACGTCGCCGTCGACCTGCACGAGGCGGCGCGGCTGGTGGTTTCGGCGGAGGCCCGCCTCGCGGCCGAGCCCGCTGTCGCGCTGGAAGCAGCCGCCCGGGCCGAGGCAGTGCTGAGTGCCGCGCCCGCGCTCACCGACGAACCGGCCGCCGACTGGGCCGCGGCCGTCCGCGCCGACCAGGACGGCTGCCTGCGCCGGGCCCGCCAGGCGGTCGCCGCGGCGGCGCTGGCCGCGGGGCAGCCGGCCCGCGCCCGCGACGCGGCCGGCGCCGCGCTGCGGGCCGACCCGTTCGACGAGGACGCCGGGCGCGCCCTGATGCGGGCCCACGACGCGCTCGGCGAGCCGGCCCGGGCCTTGGCCGTCTACGAGCGGCTCCGCGCGCTGTTCGCCGAGGAGCTCGGCGTCGACCCCTCCCCCGCGACCCGCGACCTGCGCGTGGCGGTGCTCCGCGGCGGCGCCGTCCTGGCCGAACCGTCGGCGCCGCTCGCGTCACCCGAGAGCAGCCTGGTCGGGCGAGAGGCGCAGACCGCGGAGCTGGCCGGCGCCTGGCAGGACGCGACCGAGGGCCGGTCGCGGGTGGTGCTGCTCGCCGGCGAACCGGGCATCGGCAAGACCCGGCTCGCCGACGAGGTGGCCCGGCTCGCCCGGGCCACCCCCGGCACCGCGGTCACCGTCCGCTGCTACGACGCCGAGCGATCGCTGTTCCTCCAGCCGGTGGTCGAGGCGATCGGCGAGTTGGTCACCGCGACGCCCGCCGACCTGGTCCGGGCCGCCGCGGCCGACCGGGCCGCCGCCCTCGCCGCCCTGGTGCCGGAGGCCGCCGCCGTGCTCGGCGCACCGCCGGCCGGCCGGGGCAGCCCCGAAGCCGAGCGCCGGCGCGCGTACGACGCGGTGACCTTCTTCCTGCGCCGGTTGTCGCGATCGCGCCCGCTGCTGCTGGTGGTCGACGACCTCCAGCACGCCGGCACCGCCACCGTCGAGCTGCTGCACTACCTGGCCCGGCACGCGACCGGCGCGCGGCTGCTGGTCGTCGCGACCGTGCGGACTGTGGAGGGCCGGCGGGCGTTGTCGACGCTCGACGGCGTCGCCGTGACGATGCCGCTCGGGCCGCTCGACGAGTCCGCCATCGCGCGGCTGGCCCGGGCCGCCGGGCAGGACGCGCACGTCGCCGAGATCACCCGGCGGACCCGCGGGCACACCCTCTTCGTCGTGGAGACGCTGCGGGCGCTGGCGGCGGGCGACACCGGCGTGCCCGAGTCGTTGCGCGCCAGCGTGCTGGCCCGGGTGGCCGCCGCCGGCGCGGGCGCCCAGGAGCTGCTCCGGGCCGCTGCCGTGCTCGGCCCGTCGTTCGCCCCCGCCACGGTCGCCGGCCTGCTCGGCGTCGGCGTCGAGGAGGCGACGCTGCGCTGCGAACGGGTCCTGGACACCCGACTGACCATTGTGGCCGGTCGGGCCTACGAGTTCGCCAACGACCTGGTCCAGGAGGTGCTCTACGACGCGACGCCGCCGCCGACCCGGCTGGCCCACCACCTGCGGGCCGCCGACCTGCTCGCCGACAACCCGGAAGCGGTGGCCCGGCACGCGCAGGCCGCCGGCGATGACCGCCGGGCCGCCCGGGCCTGGTTGGCCGCCGGGCGGCGGGCCGCAGGGAGATATGCGGCGGCCGACGCCGAGGCGTTGCTCGGCAACGCGATCGCGGCGGCTGACCGCTGCGCCGACGTCGAGCTGAAGACCAGCGCGCTGCTGTCCCGGGCCCGGGTGCGGGAAACGATGTTCCGGTTCGACCCGGCGCTCGCCGACGCCACCGACGCGTTGCGGCTCAGTCGCGCGACCGGCGACCGCCGCGCCGAGATGGCGGCCCTGCGGGAACGGGGCGGGCCGGCCTGGTCGGGGGTCGGAAACCCGATCGAGGCCGGCATCGGGCACATGCGGGCAGCGCTCGCCTTAGCCGTGCAACTGGGCGACCGGGGCGCCGAGGCCGAGCTGCTCGGCTGGCTCGCCGTGCTGAGCAGCAACCAGCTCCGCTTCGTCGAAGCGCTGGCCTACGGCCGGCGGGCGCGGGAGGCGGCCCGGGGTGCCGGTGACGCGGCGCTGGCCGCTGCCCTTGACGGGCTGAAGACGGCGTACGCCTACCTGGGCGAGGTGGCCGAGCTGTCGGCGGTGCTGGTCGAGTTGGAGCCGCTCGTGCGCCGGGTCGGCGACCTGCTGCTCCTGCAGTGGTGCCGGTTCGAGTCGGCGTTCCCGCTGCTCGCCGCCGGGCGGTGGGCCGACGCGGCGGACCGGGTCGACGAGGCGATGACGATCAACGCGCACAGCGGCTACCAGAGCTACACCGCCTGGTATGTGGCCCACCTCGGCTGGATAGCCCGCCTGGACGGCCGGCGCGACGACGCGCTGGAGCTGAGTCATCGGGCGTCTACGATGGACTCGCATGCGTGGTTCGCCACTGCGGTCGACGCGCTGCACGGCACCGCACTCATCGAATACGGCGAACCGGCGGCCGCCATCCCGGTGCTGGAGCGCGGCCTCGCCCGCTGTGACTCGCACCGCACCGTGTCCTACCGGTTGCGCTGCCTCGCGCCGCTGGCCGAGGCGACCGGCGACCGGGCACTGCTCGACGAGGCCGACGCGCTGCTGCGTTCGATCGTCGCACCGCCGGGCGCGGCCTGGCTCTACGGCGCCGACGCCTACACCTCGGTGGCTCGGGCCTGGTTGGCCCAGGGCGAGCCCGGGCGCGCGGTGCGGGTGCTCGACCCGCTGCTCGCCGCGGGAGCTCGCACCGGCTGGGTCGCGCCGCTGGCCACCGCCCGCGCGGTCGCCGCCCACGCGGTCGCCGCACACGCGCGTCAGAACAGCTCGGCCAGCAGCGCCGCCGCCCGCTCGGCGCCGTCGGTCTCCACCGGCCGGTAGTCGACCGGCCGGCCGATCTCGGCCGCGATCAGCGCCGCCAGGCTGTCCGGGTCGGTCTGTCCATAGTCGACGCAGCGGCCGGCCCGGTAGGCGTCGAGCCGATGCCGGACGTGCCGGTTCTGCTCGAAGTGGTTGCGCAGCGGCACATACAGGAACGGCCGGCGGTGCGCGGTGAGGGTCATCGTGGTGGTCAGGCCGCCGTGCGTGACGGCCAGGTCGCAGGCGGCGAGGAGGCGGTGCAGCCGGTGCACGTAGCCGTGCACCTCCAGCCCGTCGCGCGCTGCGATCCGGGCCGGGTCCAGCCGCGGCCCGGCCACGACGACCAGCCGCAGCCCCGGCACCGCCCGCTGGGCCGTCGGGAACGCGTCGACCACCCGGTGCAGCAGGTCGCCGCCCACGCCGGAGCCGCCGACGGTCACCACGCACACCTGCTCGTCGGCGCCCCAGCCGAGCTCGGTCCGCAGCCGCGCCCGTTCGTCGTCGTCGACGGGCGCGAAGTCGCAGACGTAGCCGCTGAACGCGTAGTGGTCGACGGTCCAATCTCGGACGCTGGGCAGGCCCGGGCCGAGCGGGTCGTCGACGAGGTCGCCCGGGTTGCCGACGAAGACGGCCCGGTCGCGCAGCCGCGGGAAGCGCGCGATCTGCTCGACCATCTCCGCGTTGTAGTCGGCGGTCAGGTCCTCGTCGTCTTCGCCCATCGGCAGCCAACCGACGAAGTCGGTCAGCCAGGCGTACGCGGACCGCTTCAGCTCCGGGTTCTCGTGCAGGAAGTAGTCGAGCTCCCAGGCCTCGTCGCCGACCCACAAGTCGTAGTGCTCGCGCTCGACCAGGTCGGCGAACACCATGAAGTTGGCGACCAGGATCTCGTCCATCCGCCGGATCGCCTGGAACGCGTGCAGGTCGTGCTCGCCGGCCTCGCTCTCGATGTGCGCGGACTCGGTGACCAGGTGTGCCGACGCCGGATGCACCCGTTCGCCGCGCCGGGCGAGCACCTCCGTCACCGGGTGCTGGGCCAGCCAGTCGACCTGCACGCCGGGCCGCTGCCGGCGCAACGCGTCGACGATCGCGGCGTCGCGCTCGACGTGTCCGAGCCCGAGTGGCGACGACAGGTAGAGCACCCGGCGCGGCCGGTCCAGCGGCCGGGTCCAGCGGACCGGCCGCTTGGTGGTCGGGGCCACCTGTTGGACGAAGTCGCGCAGCAGCCGGTTGACCACCACCGGCTCACGGGTGTGCGGCAGGTGGCCGGCGCCGTCGAGCACCACGTCGCGGGCGCCGCTCAGCTCGGCGGCCCGGGCCATCTCGCGCTGCGACCGGCACCGGTCGCCGGTGCACCGGATGACCAGCATCGGCCGGTCGATCGCTCTTAGCAGCGCCTCGGTCTCCGCGGCGTCGCGGACGCACAGGTCGGCCAGTTCCGCGGCGATGAGGGACTCCGGCGTGGTGCCGCGCGCCCAGCCGATCGCGTCCTCGATCTGCTTGGACGAGTGCGGCTCGCTGATCACCTCGTTGAAGAAGAACTCGGCGAAGCCCGGAAGGTCGGCCAGCCAGGAGTTGCGGTTGAACCGCTGCCAGCCCGCGTAGGAGTCGCGGACCACCTCGAAGTCGTGGCCGTTGCGGTGCGGCGGCAGCGAACCGAGGAAAGGCGCGACCGGCGCGATCGCCACGGCGCCGAGCACCCGTTCGGGGAGGCGGGCGGCGGCGACCAGAGAGCGCCAGCCGCCGCGGCTCACGCCCGCGACCACGGCCCGGTCGGCGTCCACCGCGTCGAGCACCGCGCGCAGGTAGTCCAACTGCGCGTCGTCGCCGTAGGCGGTGGGGTCGGTGGGCCGGTCGGAACGGCCGTTGCCGGGCGGGTCGAAGGTGACCACCCGGAACCGGCGTGCCAGGTAGGGAACCTGCATCTTCCAGTGCCGGGAGTGCACGATCGACCAGGCCGGCAGCAGCACGACCGTCGGTGCCGCCGGGTCGCCGGGGTCGAAGACCTCATACCCGATCCGGACGCCGTCGCGTTTCACGTACCCCTCGATGTCTGGTCGTCGTGCCCGCATCCCCTCAGCCTGCCCCCAGCCGTTGCAATGTGGTTGCAAGCAGCCTGCAACGTCGCCGAGGAGAGTCGGAAGAAACGAATCAAGGAGGAAAAATGGCTGTGGACAACGACCGGCTGATGGCATTCCTGGGCCGGTTCGTCGGTGATCTCGGCGCCACGATGGCCGCCGGCAACGTCGTCGTCGGCGAGCGGCTGGGCCTCTACCGCGCCCTCGCCGCCACGCCGCGCACGCCGGCGGATCTCGCGACGGCGACCGGGACCAACGCCCGTTACGTCGACGAGTGGCTGCGCGGCCAGGCCGCTGGCGGTTACGTCGAGTACGACGCCGCGACCGACACCTACTCACTCACCGAGGAGCAGGCGTTCGCGCTCACCGACCCCGACGGTCCGGTGTTCATGCCCGGTGCGTTCCAACTCGCCCTGGGTGCGCTGCGCGCCGAACCACGGATCACCGCGGCCGTCCGCAGCGGCGACGGGCTGGGCTGGCACGAGCACGACACCGACGTGTTCGAGGGCTGCGAGCGGTTCTTCCGCCCCGGCTACCTGGCCAACCTGACCACGTCGTGGCTGCCCGCGCTCGGCGACGTCGAGGCCAAGCTGCGGGCCGGCGCCGCCGTCGCCGACATCGGCTGCGGCCACGGCGCCTCGACCCTGCTGATGGCCCGCGCGTTCCCCGCGTCGAGGTTCACCGGCTCCGACTACCACGAGGGGTCGGTCGCGGAGGCGCGCAAGAAGGCGGCAGACGCCGGGGTCGGCGACCGGGTGTCGTTCGAGGCGGCGACCGCGCAGAGCTTCGGCGGCGGCCCCTACGACCTGGTCACCACGTTCGACGCGATCCACGACATGGGCGACCCGGTCGGCGCGGCGCGGCACGTGCGCGAGTCGCTGACCACCGACGGCACCTGGATGATCGTCGAACCCTTCGCCGGCGACACGGTCGAGGACAACCTCAACCCCGTCGGCCGGGTCTACTACGGGTTCTCCACGTTCCTCTGCGTGCCGAACGCGCTGTCGCAGGACGGCGGCTACGCCCTGGGCGCGCAGGCGGGCGAGGCGGCCATCCGCCGCGTCGTCACCGAGGCCGGCTTCACCCGCTTCCAGCGCGTGGCCGAAACCCCGTTCAACCTGGTGTACGAGGCCCGCCCCTGACGCAGGCGGGGAATGCCCTGCGGTTCGGCAGTGCTTGATCAGCTGTGACGCTGGCTATCGACGATCTCAGTGACCTGCTCGAGCGGCTTCGGTGGTCGGTGGGTGACTACCGCAAGGAGACCTTGCCGGGGGGTGAGCGGCGGGCCGCGCACGGTGCCGGAATGCGCTTCTACTTCGTGGCGCAGGGCGGTCTCGACGTGCGCGGCCCTACCGCCGCGACGCTGAACACCGGCGACTTCCTACTGCTGCCTCGGGGTGGCGAGCACGCACTGGAGGCGCGCGGCGAGACGGTGCTGCACACCGGGCACCTGGAGGTCGGCTCGCCGTCCGCTGCCCAGGTGGTCGGGGTCTTGCCGGACACCCTGATCGCCTGCTGCTTCACCTCGCGCGAGCCGGTGGTCGCCGCGCTCATCGACGGCATGGCCGGTGAGGCGGGCGGCGTACGCCCGGGGTCACGGTCGGTGATCTCGCAACTCGCCAACGTCGTCACCGCGGCCGCGATCCGGCACTGGGTGGAGTCGGGCTGTGGCAGCCTGCCGCTGCTATCGGTGCCGCTGCGGGACACCGACATCGCCCGGGCGCTGGGCGCCATCCACGACGCACCCGGCTCGCCGTGGACGGTGGAGGAACTGGCGCGGATCGCGCTGGTGTCGCGGTCGGCGTTCGCGAGGCGGTTCCGGGTCGTGGTGGGCGACACGCCCGTGCGCTATCTCGCCCGGATCCGGATGGAGCACGCCAAGCGGCTGCTTACCGACCGGGTCACCGTCGGTGAGGTGGCGGTGCGGCTCGGCTACGGGTCCGAGGCCGCGTTCAGCCGGGCCTTCCGCCGGCACGCGGGTGTGCCGCCGACCCGATGGCGGCACACCGACGCCGGGGGGATCAGAACCGTCGGGCGCTGGTGAAGAGCACGCCGCCGGCGACCGCGGCGATCCCGGCCGCGACCAGCGTGACCCGCACGTCGAAGGCGTCGACCAGGAACCCGCCGGCGGCAGCGCCGATCGCGATCGCGACCTGGAACATCGCCGTGCTGAGGCTGCCGGCCGGCTCCAGGCGGTCCGGCTCGACCCTGGCCACCCAGGTCAGCACCAGGGTCGGCAGGCCGCCGAACGCGAGGCCCCAGACGGCGACGGTGGCGACGACCGCCGGGTAGGAGCCGGACAGCAGCGCGAAGGCGATGACGGCGGTGCCGATCAGCACCGGCGCGACGAGGATGCCCAGCCGGAGCCGGCGGTCGGCGAGCGGGCCGGCGAGCATGGTGCCGGCGAAGGCCGCGATGCCGAAGATGGTCAGCAGCAGCGCGAGCGACCCGGGCGTGATGCCGGGCACCCGCTCCGCCGCCGGCCGCACGTAGGTGAACGCCGCGAAGTGGCCGCCGGCGACGAGCAGCACGGCGACCATGCCGAGGATCATCGTGCGGCCGCGGGCGGTGTCGACGAGGGCGCGCAGCGCCGGTGCGCCGGACGGTGCCACCGGCGGCAGCCAGGCCAGCAGCAGCCCGAGGGCGACCACGGCCACCGCGCCGGCCAGCCAGAACACCGGCCGCCAGCCCCAGGCCTCGCCGAGGTAGGTGCCGACCGGGACGGCGGTGACGGTCGCCAGCGAGACGCCGAGGTTGACCACGGTCATCGCCCGGCCGAGCTTGTCGGCGCTGACCAACCGGCCGACGACGGCGAGCGCCATCGCCCAGTAGCCGGCGATCGCGATGCCGAGAAGCAGCCTGGCGAGCAGCAGCAGCGGATACCACGGTGCGACCGCGACCAGCGCGTTGGAGACGAACGCCAGGCCGGTCAGCAGGACGAGCAGCAGCCGGCGGTCCAGGCGCGGCACGACGATCGCGATCGTCGGCGCGGTGATCGCTCCCATGATCGCTGTCGCGGTGACCGCCTGACCGGCGACGCCCTCACGTCGAG
>Ga0193743_1003017_pt1 | contig 11462 bp, 7 predicted proteins | sample L2c2metaG_FD_143038 | JGI IMG/M metagenome (GOLD analysis project Ga0193743, IMG submission 143038) | Soil microbial communities from a riparian zone of the East river system, Colorado, United States - L2c2 | ecosystem: Environmental > Terrestrial > Soil > Riparian zone | place: USA: East River...
GCGACGGCGCGGTCGTGGGCGAGCTGGCGCGCGGCGCGATCGGGCACGACGCCATGATCCGCATGATGATCGGCCGCGACCTGAAATCGCTCTACATACCGCCCCGGCGCGCGCCGGCCGGCGCCGTGCTCGAGATCGCGGCCTTGCGGACGCAGGCGCATGCCGGCCACGCGATCGACCTTTCCCTGCACGCGGGCGAGATCCTCGGCATGGCGGGCCTGGTCGGCGCCGGCCGCACCGAGCTCGCCTGCGCCATCTTCGGGGTCGAGCGGCCGGTCGGCGGGGAAGTGCGCCTCGACGGCCGGACGGTCGCCATCCGCACGCCGCGCGACGCCATCGACCACGGCATCTTCCTCATCCCGGAGGACCGCAAGCGCTCCGGGCTGGTGCTCGAATCGTCGGTCAACGAGAACATCTCGCTCGCCAACCTCGCCGCCTTCGCCTGGAACCTGCTGATCCGCACCGGCGCCGAGCGCCGCAACGCGACCGAACGCAGCGCCGCGCTCGACATCCGGACGGCCTCCATCGACACGATGGTCGGCACCCTGTCGGGCGGCAACCAGCAGAAGGTGGTGCTGGCGAAGTGGCTGTCGATGACGCCGCGGGTCGTGATCTTCGACGAGCCGACGCGCGGCATCGATGTCGGTTCGAAGTCTGAAATCTACACCCTGATGCGCGGGCTGGCCGATTCCGGGGTCGCCGTCCTCATGATCTCGAGCGACATGGAGGAGGTGATCGGCGTCAGCGACCGCATCGTGGTCATGCGCGAGGGCCGGATCGGCGGCTTCCTCGACCGTCCCGAATTCAGCGAGGAGAACGTGATGCGGCTGGCCGTCGGTCGGCGCGACCTGCAGGAAGCGGAGGCCGTGACGTGCTGAAGAAGGATCTCGGCCTCTTCCTGCTGATCGTCGTGGTGGGCCTCGTCGTTTCCATCCTGAACCCGCGCTTCCTGTCGCCCATCAACCTCGGCAATACGGCGAACCTGATCGGCCTGTTCGGGCTGTTCTCGATCGGCGAGGGCTTCGTCATCATCACCGGCGGCATCGACCTCGCGATCGGCTCGATGTTCGCCCTGCTGGGCGTCATCTACATCGACCTGCTCGTGACCTGGCAGCTGGAGTGGTGGATCGCCGTGCTCGTGGTCATTCTGGGCGGCGTCGTGCTGGGTGCGATCCACGGCTTCCTCGTCACGCGGCTGCGCCTGCAGCCCTTCATCGTCACCCTGTGCGGCCTGCTGATCTACCGCGGCGTCGCGCGCTATTACACCAACGACGGCACCGCGGGCTTCGAGTTCGGCCAGAGCTTCCCGACGCTCGAATGGCTGACGACGGGTCGCACGCTCGGCGTGCCGCATTCCTTCATCATGTTCCTGGCCGTCGCGGCCGTGATGGCGGTGGTGCTGCATCGCTCGGTGTTCGGCCGCTATCTGTTCGCCGTCGGCAAGAACGAGGAGGCGGCGCGCTACTCGGGCATCCGCACCGGACGCATCGTGGCGGCGGCCTATATCATCAGCGGCGGCCTGGCCGGTCTCTCTTCGATTTACCTGGCGATGTACACGCGCTCGATCTCGCCGGCGTCGCACGGCAATTTCTACGAGCTCTACGCCATCGCGGCCGCCGTGCTGGGCGGCTGCTCGCTGCGCGGCGGCGAGGGCTCGATCCTGGGCATCGTGCTGGGCGCCATCCTGCTGCAGATCCTGCAGAACCTGGTGAACCTGCTCGGCATCCCGAGCTCGCTCAACTTCGCCGTGATGGGCACGGTGATCCTGATCGGCGTCGTGGCCGACCAGCAGCTCACCCGCCTCAGGGACCGGCGGGCGAAACGCTAGCGCACGCCGTCAGGTCGGCGTGCTGGCGGGCTCGGCGGCCGGCGCCTTGCTCTTCTTGCCGCGCTCCTCGAAGCGCTGCAGCACGGTGAAGAACGACGGCACGAACAGCACGGCGAGGCAGGTCGAGGCGATCATGCCGCTGAACACGGCGAGGCCGAGCGAAATGCGCGAGTTCGCGCCGGCGCCCGTTGCGGTCACCAGCGGCACCACGCCCAGGATGAAGGCGAACGACGTCATCAGAATCGGCCGGAAGCGCGTGCGGGCCGCCTGGACGGCGGCCTCGACGATCGGCTTGCCTTCGATCTTGCGAGCTTCGCGCGCGACCTCGACGATCAGGATGGCGTTCTTGGCGCCGAGCGCGATCAGCAGCATCAGGCCGATCTGGGTGTAGAGGTTGTTGGCGAGGCCGACGCTGCCCAGCGCGATCGCCGGGCCGATCAGCGCCAGCGGCACGGCGAGGATCACGGCGAGCGGCGCGATCCAGCTTTCGTACTGGCCGGCCAGGCAGAGATAGACCAGCAGGATGGCCAGCGCGAACACGTAGAGCAGCTGGTTGCCGACGATGTTCTCCTGGTAGGACATCGCGGTCCATTCGTAGCCGGTGCCCGGCGGCAGCGTCTGGCCGGCGATCTGATCCATCAGGTCGATCGCCTCGCCGGAGCTGAAGCCCTCGGCCGGCGATCCCACGATCGCAGCCGACGGATAGAGATTGTAGAGGCTGATCAGTGGCGGTCCCGAATCCTGCGTCAGCGTCGCCAGGGCGCCGATCGGCACCATCTGGCCGTCGGCGTTGCGCACCTGCAGCCGCAGGATGTCCTCGGGCTTGGTACGGTACTGCGAATCTGCCTGCAGGAAGACCTGCAGCGTGAGGCCGAACTTGTTGAAGCGATTGACGTAGGCCGAGCCGAGGTACGAGGAGAGCGTGGTGAAGACCTCGCCGATCGACACCTTCAGGGTCTCGGCCTTGGAGCGATCGACGTTGACCCGCACGTGCGGCGCGCCGGCGCGGAAGGACGTGACGAGGTTGCTGAGCGCCGACTGCGTGCCGGCCTGCTCGATCACGTTTTGCGTGGCGTTCTGCAGCTTGACGTAGTCGAAGCTGCCGTCGCGCTGCTCGACCTGCATCTGGAAGCCGCCCGCGTTGCCGATGCCCTGGATCGCCGGCGGCACGAGCGGGAAGGCCCGGCCGTCCTGCAGGACCTGGGTCTCGCGCGCGATGTGCATGACGATCGAGCGCAGGTCCTGCCCCGGCTGCCCGGCGCGAACGCCCCAGTCCTTCAGGATCACGTAGGCGACCCCGGCATTGGCCAGGGCCGAGTTGCTGTCGAGCACCGACAGGCCGGCGAGCGCCACGACATGCTCGACGCCCGGCGTGGCTTGGGCGATGGCGCTCACCTGGTCGAGGGCGGCGGTGGTGCGCTCCAGAGAGGCGCCGTCGGGCAGCTGCACGCCGATCAGCAGGTAGCCCTGGTCCTCGTTGGGAATGAAGGCGCCCGGCAGGCGCGCGACGCCCCAGCCGCCCAGGCCGGCCAGAACCAGGGCGAGCAGCACCATGAGGCCGGCATGCCGCACCATGCCGCCGACGAGCCAGGCGTAACCGTTCTCCACGCGCTGGTAGACGTTGTTGAAGCCGCGGAAGAAGAAGTTGCGCTTCTCCGGTGGCGTGGCGGGCCTGAGCCACATGGCGCACTGCGTGGGCTTCAGGGTCGCGGCGTTGACGGCGCTGATTAAGGCGGTCGCGGCGATGACCAGCGCGAATTGGGCGAACATCTTGCCGGTGAGGCCGGGCACGAAGGCCGCCGGCAGGAACACCGACATCAGCACCAGGGTGATGCCGATGACCGGCCCGAACAGCTCGTCCATCGCCTTGATGGCGGCGTCGTGGGGCGTCATGCCGCGCTCGATATGGCGCGCCACGCCCTCGACGATCACGATCGCGTCGTCGACGACGATGCCGATCGCCAGCACGATGCCGAACATGGTCGTCGTGTTGATGGTGAAGCCGAGCGCCGCCATGGCGGCGAAGGCGCCGATGATCGTCACCGGAATGGTGGTCGCCGGCACCAGCATGGCTCGCCAGTCCTGCAGGAAGATCACGATCACGATGAGGACCAGGAGGCCGGCCTCGCCCAGGGTCATGAACACCTCGTTGATCGAGGCCGTCACGAACTTGGTCGTGTCGAACGGCACCTCATAGGTCAGGCCCGCGGGGAACGCCTTGGCGAGCTCGGCCATCTTGGCCCTGACCTCGTTGGCCACGTTCAGCGCATTGGCCTCGGGAAGCTGGTAGATGGCGATGCTGGCGTTGGGCTTGCCGTTCAGCTTGGAGGTCTGCGAGTACGTCTGGGCGCCGAGCTCGACCCGCCCGATGTCCTTCAGCCGCAGGATGCGGCCGCCGTTGCCCTGGGCCGTCTTGACGATGATGTTGCCGAATTCCTCGGGCGTGCTGAGGCGCCCCTGGATGTCGACGGTGAACTGGAAATCCTGGTCCTTCGGCGCCGGCGGCGTGCCGACCTGTCCGGCCGTCACCGGCTGGCTCTGCTCCTGGATGACCCGGCTGACCGCCGACGGTGTCAGGCCGTAGGTATAGAGCTTCTGCGGATCGAGCCAGACGCGCATCGAATACACACCGACGCCCAGCACGTTGACGTTGCCGACACCCGGCAGACGCGACAGCTCGTTGACCAGGTTGATGGTCGCGAAGTTGCTGAGATACAGGCTGTCGAAGCGCCCGTCCGGCGAGTTCAGGGACACGATCTGCAGGATCGACGTCGACTTCTTCTCGACCGTGAGGCCCTGCGCCTGCACCGAGGCCGGCAGCGAGGCCAGCGCCGTGCTGACCCTGTTCTGCACCAGCACCTGCGCGAAATCGAGGTCGGTGCCGATGGCGAACGTCACGGTGAGCGTGTAGGTGCCGGCATCGGTGCTGTACGACTGCATGTAGATCATGCCTTCGACGCCGTTCACCTGCAGCTCGATCGGCAGGGCGACATTCTCGACGACGGTCTTCGCGCTGGCGCCCGGATAGGTCGTCGTCACCTGCACGGTCGGCGGCACGATATTGGGGTACTGGGCGATCGGCAGCGTGGCCAGGGCGACGCCGCCGATCAGCACGATGACGATCGCCAGCACATTGGCGAGGACCGGCCGATTGATGAAAAACGCGGAAATCATAGGGGAATCCGGGCCGGTTACTTGGTCGGGGCGGCAGGCGGCGCGGCAGCCGGTGGCGCAGCAGCGGCTGGTGCGGCGGCCGGTGTTGCGGCTGCGGGTAATGCCGCCGCCGGCGGCGTGGCGATGGTGGTTTCCTTGGGCACGACCTTGCCGCCCGGCACCGCCTTGCCGTTGGTCGTCAGCACGACGCGATCGTCGGCCGTGAGGCCGGTCGCGATCACGCGCAAGCCGCCGACCAGCAGCTGGCCGAGGGTGACGCGCCGCTGCTCGACGACGTTGTCCTTGTTGACGACCAGCACGTACTTGCCGGCCTGATCCTCGGCGATGACGCGGTCGGGAATGATGAAGTCGGCCGTGGCCCCCTGTGCCGTGGGGACCCTGATGCGGGCAAAAAAGCCCGGCAGCAGATCGCGATTGGGATTGTTGAACAGGCCGCGCACCAGAATCGTGCCGGTCATGGGATCGAGTTCAGGCGAGACATAGTTGAGGAAGCCCTGGTGGGGGAAGCCCTCTTCGTCCATCAGGCCGATATCGAGCGGTATCTTGCTGAGTTCCTCGACCGTGAGCCGGCGCTTGAGCTTGTCGCGGATGTTGAGGACGTCCTGCTCGCTCATATTGAATTCGACGTAGATCGGGTTGAGCTGGACGATGGTGGCGAGCTTGGTCGCGACGCCGTTGCCGACCAGCTCGCCGACCGAGATCAGATGCTTGGTGACGACGCCGTCGTACGGCGCCACCACGGTGGTGTAGCCCAGGTTGGTCTGCGCGATGATGAGGTTGCCTTCCTGGTTCTCGACGTTCGCCCGCGCCGAATCGCGCTTGGCCTGAGCCTGGTCATAGGTGTTCTGCGCCGTGACGTTCTGGCGCAACAGCGTCTCCTGGCGGGTGAACTCGGCCTGGGCGTTCAAGAGCTGGGCCTTGGCCGAATCGAGCTCGGCCTGGGCCTCCTTGACCTTGGCCTGGTACATGGTCTGCTCGATCACGAAGAGCGTGTCGCCCTTCTTCACGAAGCCGCCGTCGGTGTAATTGATCGAGGTCAGGAAGCCCTCGACGCGGGCCACCAGGTCGACGGTATTGAAGGCCACCGTGTTGCCGGTCAGCACCTCGAAGGGCTGGACCTGCCGCTGCAACGGCTTGGCGACGCTGATCTCCGGCGGCGGCGGAGGCTGGAACTTGTTCTCGGGCTTACAGCCGGCCAATGCGGCGGCGACCAAAAGCAGCAAAATCAGGCTGCGATGCAACATGGTTCGGACGACGCTCCCCGCGATACTGGCCGCAAGCGTTAGCGCATCCCACCCCGGAATGCCACCGTGGAGACCTCAGGCGAAGGGGTACGGCCCGTCGAAACGGCCGATATAGCTCGTATGCGTGACCATGACGCCGTCGCGCCACCAGTGCAGCAGGCAGGCGGGAGGCTCGCGGAAGGAAGCCGGTTGGGCGTCAGGACGAAGGCGGAGTGCAATTTGTGTCGCTGTGCTCGGACAGGAGCACAGCAGGGTGCCCGCCCAGCGCTGCAGGATGGGCCGATGGACGTGGCCGCACAGCACGCGCTCGACATTGGCGAATCGGCGGATCACGGCCTCGATGCGTTCCGGCCGCCGGCACATGTACTTGTCGAGATAGGGAATGCCGCAGGCGATCGGCGGATGATGCATCAGCACGACGGTCGGCGCGCCTTGCGTGGCCGCGAGCGTCGCCGCGAGCCACGCCAGGCCCACCTCATCGACCTCGCCGTGGTGATCGCCCGGCACCGTCGTGTCGAGGGCCACGATGCGCACGGGAAATTGATCGATGACGTAATGCTTGGGGCCGTTCGCCGGCAGATACGAGTGTTCCGAAAAGGACAGTGCCAGCCTCTCGCGGTCGTCGTGGTTGCCTGGCATCAGCAGGCAGGGCAGCTCGAGGCCGCCGAGCAGCGCCCGCAACGAATCGTATTCGGCCGGCAACCCCTCATCGACCAGATCGCCGGTGATCAGCACGAGGTCGGGGCGAGGGTCGAGCCGGTTCAGATGCTCGACAGCGTCGGCGAACATGCGGTTGGAGTCGACGGCGTCCTTGTAACGCTCGCCCGTCGGCCGCACGTGAAGGTCGGAGATCTGCGCCAGCAACATGGTGGCGTCAGCTCCGCCGGAAGATCAGCGAGAGATTGTTGGCCGGCATCTCGACGATCTCGGGCGCGCCGAATCCGTTCTCGTTGGCACAGGCCGCCACCTCCTCGAGATCGCGCACGCCCCACGCCGGGTTGCGTCGCCGCAGGTCGCGGTCGAAGGCGTCGTTGCTCGGCGCCGTGTGCCGGCCGCCGCGACGGTAAGGTCCATAGAGATAGAGGAGTCCATCCCTCGGCAGCAGGCGGCCGGCGCCGGCGATCAGGCCGGTCGCCGCCGGCCAGGGCGCGATGTGAATCATGTTGCAACAAAGCACCGCGTCGGCCTGCTCGACGGGCCAGGCCTTCGATTGCGCATCAAGCGCCACGGCGGGACGCACATTGGCGAGACCGGTCTCGCGCGCCCAATCGTCGATGCTGGCGCGGGCGTCGCCGTCGGGATCGCTCGGCTGGAAGACGAGGCGGGGCAAGGCCGCGGCGAAATGCATGACGTGCTCGCCCGAGCCACTGGCGACTTCCAGCACGAGGCCGGCTTCCGGCAGGTGCTGGCGCAGCACGTCGAGGATGGGCTGGCGGTTGCGGGCCGTCGCCGGCGCGCGGCGCCTCATCGTGCCGCCTGCATGGCCTGCCAGACATGCGCCGGCGTGGCCGGCCCCTCGAAATCTTTGACGCCGAGCGGCGCCAGGGCATCGAGGATGGCGTTGGCGATGGCGGGAAAGGCCGCGATCGCGCCCGCCTCGCCGCAGCCCTTCACGCCCAGCGGATTGGTCGTGCAGGGCGTGCCGTTGAAGCCGAGATCGAACGACGGCAGATCGTCGGCGCGCGGCATCGCGTAATCCATGAACGTGGCCGCCACCATCTGCCCGGATTGCGCATCGTAGGTCGCATGCTCGAGCAGCGCCTGGCCGACGCCCTGCGCCATCGCGCCGTGCGCCTGGCCCGAGGCGATCATCGGGTTGACCAGCACGCCGTAATCATCGACCGCGGTGTACCGCGCCAGCGAGACTCGGCCGGTGTCGCGGTCGATCTCGACCTCGACGACATGGGCGCCGTTGGGAAACGTCAGGTGCTCGCGCTTCCACGCATGATAGGTGTCGAGCGGCTTGTTCTTCTCGCGCCCGAGGGCTGCGATCTCGATCAGCCCGATGGCGCGGTCGGTGCCCGACACGACGAAGCGTCCGTCCTCGAAGCGGATGTCGGCTTCGGCGGCCTCCAGCGCATCGGCGGCAAGGGCCGTGCCCTTGGCGATGATCTCGTCCGAGGCGCGCCACATCGCGGTGCCGCCCATGTAGGTCGCGCGCGAGCTGCCGTGGCCTCCGCCCGCGACGATCAGGTCGGTGTCGCCCTGGCGCAGCCGGATGCGCTCGTTGGCCACGCCCAGCCGATGCGCGAGGATCTGCGGGAACGTCGTCTCGTGCCCCTGGCCGATATGCTGGGTGCCGGTGATCAGCGACACCGTGCCGTCGGGCTCGAAGCGGATGTCGACATTCTCGTCCGGCGAGCCGCCGGTTCCCTTGATGTGATAGGCGAAGCCCAGGCCGCGCAGCCTGCCCTCGGCCTCGCTCTGCCGGCGCCGGTCGGCAAAGCCTTTCAGGTCGGCTCGGACCAGCGCGTGATCGAAGGTCTCGGGAAAGGTGCCGCTGTCGACCTGGAAGCCGAAGCTGTTGGTCATCGGCATGGCGTTGGCCGGCACCATGTTGATCCGTCGCAGCTCGGCGCGGTCGAAGCCATGCCGTTGGGCCGCGGCGTCGATCAGGCGTTCCAGGATGTTCACCGTCTCGGCGAAGCCGGGTCCGCGCGTGACGCCGATCGGCGCGGTGTTGCTGAGGACGGCCACGATATGGAGCGCGATTGCGGGGATGCGATACACCGTGCCCTGCAGATGGACGTACTGGTAGGTCTGCACGCCGCCACCGGCGCCCGCCATGTAGGCGCCGAGATTGGCGACGCTGGCGACCTTGAGCGCTAAAAACTTGCCGGTGGCGTCGAGCGCCAGCGCTGCCTCGGCCTGCATGTCGCGCGCGGCGTGATCGGCTAAAAACACTTCGCTGCGGCTGGCGATCCATTTCACCGGCCGGCCGGTGCGCCTGGCGGCCCACAGGATCAGGGCATGCTCGGCATAGGCGAAGTTCTTGGCGCCGAAGCCGCCGCCGACGTCGGGCGCGATGAAGCGCACGTCCTTCGGCTCGACGCCCAGGGCGCGCGCCACATGGTTTCGGTTGATATGGATGTTCTGGCTCGAGGCATGCAGCGTGAAGCGGCTGCTGGCCGGGTCGAACTGCCCGATGCAGCCGCGCGGCTCCATCGGGTTCGTGACGATGCGATGATTGTCGAGCGTGAGGCTCACGATGTGCGCGGCCTGGGCGAAGGCCCTGTCGGCGCCGGCGGCATCGCCGGTGTGCCAGTCGATGCAGACATTGCCCGGCACTTCGTCGGAGATGAGCGGTGCGCCTTGCGCCCGCGCCGCGTCACCCGAGGTGACGGCAGCCAGCGGCTCGTAGGCGACCTCTATAAGTTCGGCCGCGTCGAGTGCCTGCGCATGAGTCTCGGCGACGACCAGCGCCACCGGCTCGCCGGCAAAGCGCGCCTTGCGGCCGGCCATCAGCGGCTGGACGGCGAAGGTGAACGGCTCGCCGGTCTGCACATTGGCCTCGGCATAAGGGCGCAGCGGGCCCAACCCATCGGCGGCCGCATCTGCCGCCGTGAGGACGGCCAGCACGCCCGGCGCGCTCTTGGCGGCGGCGACGTCGATGGCGCCGAGCCGCGCATGAGCATGCGGCGAGCGCAGGACGACGGCGTGCACCAGCCGGTCGAAGCGCAGATCGTCGAGATAGGCGCCGCCGCCGGTAATGAAGCGCGCATCCTCCCGTCGCTTGGGCGAATCGCCGATCGTGGATTTCTTCATGTCCTGAGCTTCTCCGCGTTCTTCGCCTGCCGCGTCTCGTCCCACCAGTCGCTGGCCTGCAGTTTCCAGTAGACGAGCTGGGTGGCGATCCGGCCCAGCGGGCCGCCCGCCCACCCCGTGCCGAAGGGCTGGAACAGCTTATAACGGTCGTCTTCGCCGGCGATAGCGGCAGCCAACGCATCGGCGCCGGCCGCGGTCTGGGCGACGCCGTGGCCGCCGAAGGCCGAGCAGACCCAGAGGCCCGGCTCGATCTCGCCGACCTGGGGCATCATGTGCGGCGCGTAGCCCATGATGCCGGGCCAGGCATACTCGATGCTGACCTCGCCAAGCCCGGGATAGACCGCGCAGATGTCGCGTCGCATCATCTCCCGCAGCCGGGCTGGCTCGCGCGTGTCGGTGGTGATGCGGCCGCCCCACAGCAGCCGGTCGCCGTCGACGATGCGATAATAGTCGCCGGCGCGACGCGTGTCGGAGATCGCACCGGGCCAGCGGATGAATTCGGCGAGCCTGGGCCCGATCTTCGCCGTTACGGCGACATAAGTCGCCACGGGCAGGACGGCGCCGGCGATCCGCCGATGCACGCCGCCAAGATCGGCGTTGCCGGCCAGCACGACGTGACCTGCCGCGATCTCGCCGCCCGCCGTTCGCAGGCGCCAGGCAGCGCCCTGCCGCTCCAATCCGGTCGCCTCGGTACGCTCATGCACCGCGCCGCCGCGTCGTTCGATGTCGCTGGCGAGGGCCAGCGCAAGATTGAGCGGATGGATGTGAAACGATTGCGGATCGTGGATCGCTTGGTGGTAGCGCTCGCTGTCGATCAGGGCGCGCACGCGCTTTGTGTCCCACGGTTCGAAGCTGGCGCCGAGCTTGGCTGCGAGCCCGCGCGTGCGATCGGCGAAGCTTGCGCCTTGATCGGTGCGCGAGACCGTGAGCTTGCCGCTGCCCATGCGGATATCGGGCCGGCCCAGTTCGTCCGTGGCGGCGCGCACGATCGCCACGCCGCGCTGCGACTGGGCGTACAGCTTGCGTGCGTGATTGATGCCCAGCCTGTCGATCAGCGCCCCCGACCGTGCGGCGAAGCCCGCGCTGACGAAGCCGCCGTTGCGACCGGAGGCGCCCCAGCCGATGCGTTGCCGCTCGACGAGCACGACCTTGCGGCCGCGCATCGCCAGCAGGCGCCCCGTATGCAGGCCGGCGAAACCGCCGCCCACGACCGCGACATCCGCCTCCGTCCTGGCCGAAAGTGGCGCATGATCGGGACTCGAATCTCGCGTGGCGGCATACCAGCTTGCCGGATAGTCGGTGTCAGCCATTGTGCGGTCTCTCCGCGACGAGAGGTGACACGGGAAGGCTTGCGCGGTCACCTGCTCTGTCGCACTAAAGATCGTCAGAATCTCGCTTCGCTCCGGAGGAAGTATGTCGCTCGATTTCGATGCGGTGGTCATCGGCGCCGG
>Ga0193743_1003018_pt1 | contig 11460 bp, 11 predicted proteins | sample L2c2metaG_FD_143038 | JGI IMG/M metagenome (GOLD analysis project Ga0193743, IMG submission 143038) | Soil microbial communities from a riparian zone of the East river system, Colorado, United States - L2c2 | ecosystem: Environmental > Terrestrial > Soil > Riparian zone | place: USA: East River...
ATTACGCACGACTTACCTCACACTCCGTTCCAATCACGTCCGACACGTTCTCTCGAATTGCGTGTCCCCGATGTGTCCCCGGAGTGTGTATAGGGAATCACGGATCAGAATCTGGAGCATCACAAGCCTGCTCCAGAGCACGTAAAGGCGATCTTTGCTCAGCGTGTCCCGAAGTCAGTAAAGCGCATCGCTTAGTCTGCCTGCTCTACGAGACCCCACGGCCCCATTTCTTGTGGAGCCTTTTCATTGCTCCACATTCCACAGCGGAAGGTCGAAGCTATTCGTATCTACGGCGTCGTACGCTCGCACGTCGACACCGGAGACCCATCAGAGGCATTCGCGGCCGACTCGGAACCGGAATGCGCTTCACGGCTGAGAAGACTGCTCCCGCTCAGAAGGTAGCCAGTAGGCTATCGTGTTGCATGAGTGACATCGAACGAGAGCGCCGATGTCCCGTTCGATATTTTTATCCGGGACAGGTGTGCCCGATTTGGTTTTGCAAACCGGACAGACGAAGAAACACATTGTGGCCGGATCGCTCGTAAACATAGTTTTCTGCCCTAAGAAAGCGGGGGAGCGTCAGCCCCAATGGACGAGGATGTGGCGGAAGAGTTTCTTAAGGTGGAAAGTTTTGCAGCGGTCGGCTTGGCAAAACGTTGTCTACACGAATTTCTGCGCAAGAGCAGGAGCGTTCAGATGCCGTGTCCGAAGCAGAGGGTATAGCCGTTGCAGTCGCGAATGTCGAAGTCGCGGCAACCGTAGGGCTGGTCGCAGATGGGGCGGGCGATGGTGACGCCGGTTTGCTGGAACTCTTCGTAGAGTGCGTCGGCGTCGTCGACCCAGATGTACGCGTCCCAGGATGAGTCTTCCGGGTCGATGAGACGGTTGGGATGCATGCCACCCGTGACCTCTGGCTGTTTGAGCATGATCGTGATGCCGGCACGGCGGACCATGGCGAAGCAGGACGGCTCGCCCCAGAAACGGTCGTAGTGAAAGCCCAGCTTGTCGCGGTAGTAGTTTGCGGTTGCGACGACGTCATCCACGATGAAGTAGGGAGCGACGCTCCAGCGCGGGGTTTGAGCTTCTATTACGGCTTCCGCCATGGCACTTCCTCCACATGCATTTGCGTGGCAGATCGATTCGAGTCACCCCATGAAAGTATGATTGCCACGCGTACGATGATGAGCGTGAGGGCTCTCAAATGTCCATCGTTCTTCGCTTCTCCGTTCGCCATTTCCGCTTTCTCATCGCAGTCCTGGCGGTGACGCCGGGGATGGTGGCCGCGGCGAGCCCGGGGCACCGCGCGCAAGAGCTGTTCTATTTGCAACTGCCAACAGGAGCGCCGTATGGCGCATCGAGTACTGGTGGCAACACAACGTCATTCTCGCTTCCGGTCTTTGAGGCGTTGCGGCGGGACCAGGGTGCCTTCTCTGACGTGATGGCTTTTGCGCCGCTGGGCGTTGGCAAAGTCGTTGTCCACGCGGGCAACATATCCGATGCGGCGACGGGCGAGATGGTGAGTGGGAACTTTTTCTCCGGCCTGGGCGTGAGGATGAAGGTGGGCGGCGGGTTCACGATAGAGGACGAACGACGCCATACGCCGATGGTGGTGCTGAGCATTGCATATTGGAAGCGCCTCTACTCACGAGATCCCACGGCGCTGGGACGGACGATCTACATCCAGGGAGTTCCATTTGCCGTTCTTGGGGTCACAGAAGAGGAATTTTCCGGCGTCGAACCGGGACGGCCCACAGACTTCTGGATTCCGCTGCAGAGCGGTCCTGAACTGAACCCGTGGGGTAGTTCGAAAAGGCTCGATGGTTCGCCGAACTGGTGGTGCCTGCGGCTGATGGCGCGGCTGGCGCCGGGCGTGGATGCGGGGCGGGCGGTGGCGGAGGCAACTCCGGGATTCCAGGCGGCGGCATATGCAGGACTCGGCGAGCCGAGCCTGGAAGATCCAAAGGTGTCGCTTGCACTGGCGCCGGCGACGGGCATTGAGGGCTTGAGCGGAGGCTATCCCGAGGGGATGCTTGCGCTGACGGCAGTGATCACGCTGTTGCTGGTGGCTGCAGGCGGCGGCTACGCGGTGATGCGGATGAGAGGGCGGCGCGTGGTGTCAGGAGCATCCGCGACTTCGTAAAAGCGATGCCCGCCACTGCCGGTTCCTCGCGGAACGGTGGTGGCGGGCGGTGATTTCAAAGGGCTGCCTGCTACTTGGCCATTTCCTCGCGAATGGGTGGTTGTGGCGCCGCAAAGAAAAAGCGGGCGATGAGACCTCCGACGATGGCTCCGGCAATGGGCGCGATCCAGAAGAGCCAGAGCTGCGAGAGCGCCCAGGTTCCTTGAAAGATTGCGGGACCGGTGGAGCGGGCCGGGTTCACAGAAGTATTCGTAATCGGTATAGATACGAGATGGATGAGCGTGAGACAGAGGCCGATGGCGATGGGCGCGAAGCCTTTGGGTGCGCGCTCGTCTGTGGATCCGAGGATGACGAGGAGGAAGAAGGCGGTGAGAAGAAACTCGGCGACGAAGCAGGCGAGCAGAGAATAGCCGCCGGGCGAGTGGACTCCGTAGCCGTTGGAGGCGAAGCCGGCCGCGCGGTCAAAGCCCTCCTTGCCGCTGGCGATGATGTAGAGGCAACCGGAGGCCGCGATGCCGCCGAGGACCTGGGCAACGATGTAGGGCAGCAGGTCGCGTCCGGCGAAACGGCCACCGGCATACGCGCCGAGAGAGACGGCGGGGTTGAGATGTGCGCCGGAGATATGACCAATGGCAAAGGCCATGGTGAGCACGGTGAGACCGAAGGCGAGCGCGACGCCCGCGAAGCCGATGCCGAGTTGAGGATAGGCCGCGGCGAAGAGCGCAGAGCCGCAACCGCCGAAGACCAGCCAGAAGGTGCCGAAGAATTCGGCGAGTGCCCGGGTGGAGATGGACATGAGTTCGCTCGCTTTCACAGAGGAAATGTGGGGGCGGGAGGATTGTCGCGCAAAAACGGTTCAGGAGGGAAGAGATTTGTCACTCATCGCTGAACATTCACGTGGAGCAGCCGTCCGGGCAGCAGCTGGGCCTATGGCGCGCGATGCCAGGATTGCTCCCTTTGGCCGCTCTCGTTAAGCACGGTGAGGATCCATGCTATGGAGCTGACGGTGCGGAGGGTTGCTGGGTGAGGCGCTTGAGATCGTTGGTCAGTTCATCCAGTGCCACGTCGAAGTTCTTGTCGTGATTCTTCTGGAGAGCGGCCTTGTCGATGGATTCTGTGAGCGCCCAAAGGATGTAATGCGTGCGGCGGTCATAGATGACAAGGCGGAACATGGGCAGCGGATCGGAGGCGCCTGTGGACTTGTTTGGGCTTTGCGGGCCGTTGGGCGCGGTGAGCCGCAGCTCCAGAACAATGTCAGCCTGTGAAGGATCGGTGACGAGCTGAAAGCGCTGCCAGCTCTTCACCGTTGTGTAGAACTCCTGATAGGCGCGATCGGGATCGCCGCTGAAGGGGCTGGGGAAGAGTCCGCTGTCGGCACCAGCGTTCGAGATGAAGGCTGTCTTCGCCGCCAGCAGGCCTGGCGGCACAGACACCGGCGGAGGCGCAATCGGGGAGACCGCGTGCGGAGACATTTGCGCGGCCGCGGCGAATGTAAGAAGGAGCAAGGCAGAGGCAAGGCAAGAAATCTGCAGGGTGTTCCTCATGGGTCGTTCTCCGGCAGGCCAGGGCGGCCTTATCACTGCATGCAGCTAGAGACACGAGAGAGGCGCGAATAGTTTCGCGCGCGGACTAGCCGTCCGAAGCGGCTGCGCCTGCGGCGCGTGCTGCTGGGATTAGCTTCCTTTGGTCGCTCAGTTCTGGTCTGGTGGACGACTGGCGACTTCCCAGGTCGCCTACGGCCTATTTCAAATGTGCACGAAGAAGCGCTTGCGATAAAGCGGGTAAAGGAGTGCGGCGTTGAGGGCGACGATGGCGAGCGCGTAGGCAAGGGAACCGATACGCGGGGGTAGCCACGTTGCGAAGAGATATTGATAGCCGGCCTGGTGGAGTGAGAGGAAGACGTTATGGTGCGGGAGGCCGATGTGCAGGTGGATGGCGTCGAGCGCGGCGGTGATGACGCTGGAGAGAACGAAGGCGAAGATGGCATTGGTGCCGAAGATGGAAGCGAAGGCGATCACCGGCTTCATCCACCGGGTACCGCCGCGTTCCGTGACGGGAAGAGGATCGCGAACCGCAGTAGGAACTCCAGTGCGGACATCGAGGATCCAGTAGAGCAGGCTGAAGCACAGCAAGCTGACGCCGCCGCTGAGCAGGGCGAAGGTGGTGCTCCAGATGCGCTTGTTGATGGGCATCAGCGAGGAGAGCGGCCAGGCGACGAGAACGAGCAGGGCGCCGAAGCAGGCGAGGTCGGCGGCTTTGCTGCGGGCGGGGCGCGGCATGCGGAGCCACACGCCAGCGAGAACGCCGAGCAGTGTATTGGCGATGGCAGGCAAGGTGGAGAGCAGGCCTTCGGGGTCGTAGGTGACACCGTAGCCGGGGGTGAGGCCCCAGGCCCAGAGATGTCGCGTGGTGAAGACAGCGCGGTCGATACATGCGCCCAGGTAGCCGAGCGAGTCGTAGCGCGCGGGGCCGAAGCCGGGGACAGGGAAATAACGTAACAACGCCCAGTAGCCGATGACGATGATGGCGATGAGCGTGATGAGCATGGCGGCGGTACGGCTGGCTGTCGCTTCCACGCCAGTGAACACCGCAGCCGGAGCGCTGTCCGGACGACCCGGATGGTCCGGACGACGTGGCCTGCCGATGACCAGATAGAGGAATGCGGCGGCGGCATAGCAGAGGGCGATGCGCTGCAGGATGCCGGGGATGCGCAGGTGGTGGAGATCGTAGCCGGGGAATCCGTTGACCAGCAGCCCGAGCACGATGAGGAGTGCGCTGCGGCCGAGGATGTGTGTGACAAGTTGCGCTCGCGTAGCGCCGTGGCGGAGACGCGCGTGGGTGGAGAAGACGATGGAGACGCCGACGATGAAGAGGAATGCGGGAAAGATCATGTCGGTGGGTGTGGCGCCATGCCATGCGGCGTGGAGGAGGGGAGGGAAGACGGCGGAATACGTGCCTGTGTCGGTGACGAGAATCATGCCGGCGATGGTGAGACCGCGCATGACGTCGAGCGAGGCGAGACGGCCGGGTGCGGCGGTGGGTGCCGCAATGGTCGTAACGGTCTCGGCGAGGGAGAGGGCTTCCTGACGCGGAGCGGTCAGCATGGAACACCTCTGGATTTGGAAATGACTATGCATGTGCGCAAAGGTTTGCGCAAAGGGTATTTTGAAGGCATCTCACCATGGCGGTGGGGCTAGGTGTGCTGCTGAGCGATGGCGGTGGTTGGCGGCGACCACACCGGTGCCTTCACCTTGCCGGCCGATTCTGTTTCTCGCGCTGGTAGTGGTGTTCCACTTCTATGCGACGTTTTGCGGCGTATCGCGTGCTGGGGCAGTACTGCTTTTCAAAAAAGAGAGATCCCGATCGCGTCATTTTCTGTGGGCTGCCCAACGGATTTTTGCGCGAAATAAAAACGGCCCACGATGACAGGTCATCGCGGGCCGTTCGGCGGTCGGTAGTGGTTACGCCTGAGTCGTGCGCGTATGCAGACGCCTGGTCACGTAGGACGAACAGACGTGGGAGGCGGGACCGATATGCGAACGCGACATGGCTGAACTATAGACCTGGATTTGCAGCCGTGTCCATACGGTGGCTCCTGAAATATTTGTTGCCTGTGATGATGTGCATTGCTGGGCATGGCGCGGCGAGAGGGTCGTCGTTGAGTTTTGGATGCGGATGGGCGCATGATCAACAGGACGTCGCAGAAGCGGCGAAGGGAGCGGGCCTATAATCGGCGGGATGGTGGAGCAGAATCCGGCGCGGTCGAAGATTGGGAAACCAGTAGGCAAACGTCGCCATTGGGCGTGGCTGCTGGTGGTGCCACTGGTGCTGCTCGTGTATCCGGGGATGTATGCCCGGATGACGCCGGAGCTGTTTGGCTTTCCGTTCTTCTACTGGTACCAGTTTGCTGTGGTGATTGCGACGGCTCTGCTGACGGGCGCGGTGTACTGGCTGGGCCGTTTTCACGAGTGATGCTTTTTCCTGATTGGCGCAGAGCAGTTACGGGTCGACAGTTTTTGTGAAAGCAGCAGACGTTCAATCGCACGGATGAGTCGGAGCGAGCGACGCAGGCTTGTGATGGTAGTGTTTCGCAGTGCTGCTAGTTTCTGGCCGGTGGATTACTGTCCAACTCCTTCAGCTTTTCCTTCACATCTTCATCGCCAGGATTGATTGCCAGCGCCTTCTTGTAGTTCTCCACGGCCAACTGCTTCTGTCCGGATTTCATGTATGCCTCGGCCAGGGTTGCGTGACCACTGCTTGTGTCGGGATAGATCTGCACCTCGAATTTGAGCAGGTCGATTGCCTGAGGCAAGGCATTGTCGTCTATCAGGTCAGCGCCCCATGCAGTGAGCTCTGTTTTGTCCAGCTTGAAGTCGGCAGTGTCCTTCTGAATTGCGGCATAGATTGCAGAGGCATGATCAAAACCCTGACGGCCCAGCTCCGCGCGAAAAGCGTCCATCGATGCGGGCAGACCCTTGGCGGCGCGATAGTTGACTCCCATCAAATGCGCCGGAACGCCATTCTCTGCCGGCGTTTTCTTTAGCCAGGCCATCGCTTCTGCATCGTGCTTCAGATAAGCATCGAGGAAGTTCAGAGTGTAGCGTGCTACCCAGGCATATCCGGGGATGCCATCTTCCCGGGTATAGTCGCCGTTCTGTGCGTCTGGAAAATCTTTCCAGGTGTCCTCATTGCGCTGGTACATGGAACTGAACTCCTGATGGACCAGCCCCAGCATGCGCACGGTGATGAGATCGCCGTGCGTCCATTCGTTGAGTACGCTGGGACCATCATTCTTGCTTTTGTCGGTTAGATAGCGAGCCTGATTCTCCATCGTCATATCGCCTTGCGTGAAGAAGAGCAGAGGGATGGTCATCTGTTCCGGATGTACGTCGCCAGCCTGCTTCACCAGGCCAGGAAAGTAGCGCATGCTTCCGTCGAAAGCGACCAGAGCATCGATGCGATTGTCTCGCGCGGCCGCGAACAGGTCGGAGATGCCTCCCCAACTGAATCCTGCTACCGCGATCTTCGACATATCCGTGTTGGGCAGCGTTTGTGCATAGCCGATGAGAAAGGAGATGTCGCGAGTTTGCGCGTCGATGCCTGTAAGGTCGCCGGTCCTATTCCGGGTGGTTGCCCCCATGTCCGGACTTGCGACGACGACATATCCGTAGCTGGCGAGATATTCGCAGAGGTCGGCGTTTTCCCATGACATGGCGGAGAAGCTCGGCGCATAGACGACGAGAGGGAAGCGGCCGGATTCCATGGGCGCATCAAGCACAGCCCATAGCGGCATCGCCAGGGTGGGAGTCATGCTTTTGACCCAGTCCTGCGCTTTGTGTGCCAGCCGGGGTTTGTCGAAGCTGGTTTCCGTGGCCATCAGATTGCCGTAGCCGCCGACGGTCATTGGTTTGCCGCTGCTTTTCTTTGCCGGATACCAGATGAGCGTCTGCAATGGGCGGGCCCGCTCGCCCTGATAGGGCTTGCCCAAATCATCCGTTGCATTGCGGTAGGTTCGGGAGTGGTCGTACTGCTCGACGACCTTAAGGCCTACAGAGTGGGGTCCGGGCTTCTCTGTGAAGTGGAAGAGAGGTGCGACCTGAGCATGGGCAGTTAGAAGGGTAAAAGCGGTCACAAGGGATGCGATCACGCGCGTCTTCGCGGGCACCAAAATACCTCCATGAGACACAGACCTTTGCCAAGGTAGCATTCATTGGACATTCGAGATTTATTAAGTGGAACGAGCAGGCAAAGTGACGGGGGAGTAGACGATCACGTCGTAGTGTTCATTGGGGCAGCTCTTCGCCAGCCTGCTCGCGCACCATGTACTCGGCGTACCAGTCGGGCCAGTTTTCGTCGCGCTGGCCGCCGGAGCGCTTCTCATGCTCGCCGTGGGCCGCCGCTGCACGCCGAAGCGCACTCGCCAGATCGTTCGCCGAGGCGAAGTTCGTCGTCGCGGAGTCGATGCGACCCGGCAGCCGCGTCGTGATCTCCTGGAATAACCAGCCGTTGCCGTCCGGATCGCTGAACGAGGCGAACGAGCGGTAGCTGCGATGCTCGGGATCCGGACCGCTGACGCGGAGCCGCCCAAACAGGTAGGGCTCGTCCGGGCCAGCGTACACGCCGCCGGGATCGTGGAACACCTCGCTGATCTTGACACCGCGACTGAGCAGCTCGTCGCGCGCGGCCGCTATGTCGGAGACGATCAGGTACAGGCCCTGGACGGAGCCGGGTGCTGCCGCGGTGACGTTCTTTCCGAAGATGACCGAGCACCCGGAGCCAGGCGGCGTGAACTGGATCACGCGGAAGTCGGTACCAGAGGCGTAGTCGGCGTCGAGCCGCCACCCCAGCCTGCCGTAGAACTCTTTCGCACGGTCGACATCCGAAACAGGGATGACGACTATCTCGAGCTTCGTGTCGACTCTCGCGACGTTGGTCGCGTCGTTCGTCTGGACGGCATATTTCGAATTTGACATGTTCTTCTCCCATGCGTTCACTTACACCGAAAGTCAGATCGTTTGAATGCGAGCGTTTACCAGGGGGAATCGCGTGGCCCTTTAGCCGTGTCGTCCATGCTTTGCGAACAGAGGTGTATGTTGTCGTTGCCGCCTCGCTCGATTTGCGGTAGGCACATAGGATTCGTCCACATGCTGCATTTGTCAACGAGGCGGGTGCTTTGGAGGTAGCCGCTTGGCGTACCTTTTGGCGCTAATTCTGGCGAATTGGCCAGCCGGTATAATGAAAGCCTTTACATGAGCGTGATTTCGAGCATCTTTCCCAGACAGGCAGGGCGCGTGTGCAACTGACATTCATCGACTGGCTGATCATGCTGGTCTACTTCGTTTTCGTGCTGGGCATCGGGTTTGCCCTGAAGCGCTACATGCGCACCAGCAACGATTTCTTTCTGGCGGGCCGATCGATTCCTGCCTGGATCTGCGGGCTGGCCTTCATCTCCGCGAACCTGGGCGCGCAGGAAGTGATCGGGATGGGCGCTTCAGGTGCGAAGTATGGCATCGCGACCAGCCACTTCTACTGGATCGGAGCGATACCCGCGATGGTGTTTGTCGGCATCTTCATGATGCCGTTTTATTACGGGTCGAAGGCGCGTTCCGTACCGGAGTTCCTGCGGCTGCGCTTCGATGAGAAGACACGCGGGCTGAACGCGATCCTGTTTGCGATCATGACCGTCTTCTCAAGCGGGATCTCGATGTACGCGATGGCGCTGCTGATCCAGAACCTGCACATGCTGGACTCGCTGTTCCTGGCGGCGGGCATTCCGCTGAGCTGGATCTTCCATGTATCGATCGCGATCAGCGCAGTGATCGTGCTGGCGTACATCTTCCTGGGCGGGCTGACCAGCGCGATCTACAACGAAGTACTGCAGTTCTTCCTGATTGTGGCAGGCTTTCTGCCGCTGGTTTGGATTGGGCTGAAGAACGTGGGCGGGTGGAACGGCATCAAGCACACGCTGGGGCCGGCGTATACGCACTCCTGGCGCGGGATGGAGCACGCGAGCACGAATCCGCTGGGCGTGGAGTGGTTTTCGCTGGTGATGGGGCTGGGATTTGTGCTGAGCTTCGGCTACTGGTGCACGGACTTCCTGGTGATCCAACGGGCGATGGCTGCGGACTCGGAGGAGAGCGCACGCAAGGTGCCGCTGATTGCCGCGATTCCGAAGATGTTCTTCCCGTTCCTGGTGATCCTGCCCGGGCTGATCGCGATCAGCGTGCCGGCAGTGCAGGATCACTTGAGCGGAGCGACATCTTCAGTGTCGCGCGCGGCGCCGTCGAGCTCCGACACGCATGCGGCGATTGCGCAGACGGCGGAGAACAAGGGAGACGTGCGAGCGGTTGCCGCGGAGGGCCGCGGGCTGATCCCGGTGAAGGTGAATGCGATTACCGGCAAGCCAGTGGTCGACCAGGATGGCAAGCCGGTGCTGAACTACGATCTCGCGATCCCGAATATGCTGCTGCGATATTTTCCGACCGGCATCCTGGGACTGGGGCTGACCGCGCTGCTGGCGAGTTTCATGTCCGGCATGGCGGGCAACGTGACCGCGTTCAACACGGTGTGGACATACGACATCTACCAGTCGTACATCCGGAAGCATGAATCGGATGCGCACTATCTGTGGATGGGGCGCGTGGCGACGGTGGGCGGGATATTGCTGTCGATCGGCGCGGCGTACACCGTAACAAATTTCAACAACATCATGGACGCGCTGCAGATGGTCTTCGCGTTCGTGAACGCGCCGCTGTTTGCGACATTTCTGGCGGGAATGTTCTGGAAACGCGCGACGGGACACGCGGCGTTTTCGGGGCTGCTGGCGGGCGTGCTGGCGGGGCTGGGGCATATCGGCCTGACCTTGCCGGTGGGCGAAGGCGTGAGCGTGAAGGGCGGGTGGCTGGGCGTAGTGCATCGCTACCCAAGCGAGATGGCGCAGAACTTCTGGACGGCGATCTGGGCGTTTCTGGTGTGCCTGATTGTGACTCTGGTGGTGAGCATGCTGACCAAGCCGCGCGAGGAGCGTGAGCTGGTAGGGCTGGTGTATTCGCTGACGCCGAAGCCGGAGGAGCACAACCTGCCGTGGTGGAAGCGGCCGGTGACGCTGGCGGCATTGGTGCTGGCGATGGCGGTGGCGCTGAATATTATTTTTGCGTAACGCGTTTGTACGCAGAGGGAGATCGCGATGGGCTTAGATATCCGGATACCGCTGGGGCTGATGTTTCTGGTTACGGGTGGACTGATGGCCTTATATGGCCTGTTCACGCGAGGCAGCGCGATCTATGAGAAGTCGCTGGACATGAACATCAACCTGATCTGGGGTGGATTGATGCTGATCTTCGGGCTGGTGATGTACATCCTGGGCCGGCGGCCGCGGCGGCTGGTGGCCAGCCGGGCGCAGGGGACAGATCGGTCGCCCGGGGGCGACGGCACGCACTGATGGGACGGCTGGCCCCCGCGTACGAGCGCGAGGCTCCGTACCCAGGCTGATTGCATCTCAGGAGTGGAGAGGTGAGACGCGATGGGCGAGATGGTGCAGCTTCGAGCGAAGGATGGACATGTACTGGACGCCTACGTAGTGCAGCCGGGAGTGCCTGCGAAGGGCGGACTGGTCATTGTGCAAGAGATTCACGGAGTGAACGCGCACATCCGCGCGGTGGCAGACCGCTATGCGGATGAGGATGGTTTTGTGGTGGTCGCGCCGGCCCTGTTTGACCGGATCGAGCGTGGCGTCGACCTGCGTTATGAGGGTGAGGACACGCAACGGGCGATGAACCTCCTGAAGAGCTTTGACATCGAAACCGGCGTGGAAGACATCG
>Ga0193743_1003019_pt1 | contig 11457 bp, 7 predicted proteins | sample L2c2metaG_FD_143038 | JGI IMG/M metagenome (GOLD analysis project Ga0193743, IMG submission 143038) | Soil microbial communities from a riparian zone of the East river system, Colorado, United States - L2c2 | ecosystem: Environmental > Terrestrial > Soil > Riparian zone | place: USA: East River...
GCGATGATCAACTTCGTCTCGGCCCAGGCCAACGTTGCCACGGAAAACCTCTCCGCCAATCTGCCCGGCTCCGTAGCCTCCACGGCAACCTACTTCATCTTCATCATGCTGGCGATCTCCCTGGGGTGGGGTGTCAATGGCATCGCCTTCGCTCTGCTCGCCATGCGCCTGGTCGACTTCCTGGTACGGCTCATTCCCACCATGCGCCGCATCCTCTCCTGGGACAACGGGCATCCCCATCCTCCTAGCGACCTGCGGAAGCGGATGATGAGCTTCGCTGCCCAGAGCGTCCTGGGCATGATGCTCATGCTGGTGGTCTGGGATCGTTCCGAGCTCTTTCTCCTCAAACACCTCACACCGGATATCCGCCAGCTCTCCTTCTATTCGGTCGCCTTCAATCTCGCCGAACGCCTTCTCCTCTTCCCCAGCATCTTTGCTGCGGCAAGCGGAGCGAGCATCCTGGCACAGTATGGCCGCGACCGCACGAAACTGCCGGCGATGACGGCCGCATCGGCCCGCTACATCGCACTGATCTCCATCCCCTTGCACGTGATTGCGGTTCCATTGGCGGCGCCGGTACTGCTTGTTCTCTATGGCAAGCAATACCTGGGAGCTCTCCTGGTCTCGTCCGTCGCTCCCCTTCTCTGTCTCCCGAAAGCCTTCCTCGGCCCAATCCAGAGCCTCTTTGAGAGCGTCGATCGCCAGAAGTACTTCATCCTCACCACGGTGATCGCATCCTTCGTGGACATCGGCGTCGCCTGGCTTCTCATCCCCTCGCACGGCGCTCTTGGGGCATGCCTGGGAAGCGGCGCCGCACAGTTCACCGCCGTAGGACTCATGTGGACTGTAGGCATTCGGGTTTATAAGATCGAGCTTCCCTGGGGCTTCATCTCCAAGATCACCGCCATCAGCGCCTTTGCAGCCTTCTCTGCCTTCGCTGCCGTCTCACACCTGTCGCCTCTGTTCGGTCTCATCGCGGGATGCGTGATCGCAACCGGCGTGTTCATGGTGCTCGGATACATCGTCAAGATCCTTGAGCCCGAGGATCGCGACCGCTTCCGCGTGATCGCAAACGCATGTCCTCGCCCGATCGGCGCTCCCATCAACTATCTTCTCGATCGATTCACCCGGCCGCTCGCCGCCGATTCCACTGCCGTTTGAGATATATTGCCTCGCTTCAAAAAAAAATGAGTGAGGGGACTTCTCCCCTCACTCGCGATTGGATCTGCTGGACTATTCTTTTGCTCCAGGGCTCCCGGCACCTATTGCGGAGAATGGATTCCGACAGATTTACCTCAAAACAAATGCCTTTCTTTCTCTATGCAAGAGTGTCGGACGAGTCTCCGACAACGTTGACGACAAGGTGCAGATCGAATTCCAAAGATAAATTGTTAGAAATCAATGCTTTGGTCGAAAAAGAGCATGGCGGATATGCAAATCTTTGCCTTCCAATGAGGAAATTAGGACTATCGAGAGCAACTCTCCTGGTAGATTTCCTCTTGTGCGGCGTTCTTTCCTTTTCTTTCGTCAAACCTGAAGTGGAGAAGATAAGCTTTTCGAGGAAAACCGATTAGAACCGATATGACCTTCCGTGCCACAAGCCGCCAAACCATCCTGCGCCTCGCTATAGCTGTGCTCCTGTGGCTGGCGATCGTCCCCGCAGTCTTCGCGGCTGAACCGCTTTCCGGAACCGCTCTCGATGACGGCTATCGCGACATGTATAACCTGCGCTTCCCCGACGCCCACTCCAAGTTCCAGCAATGGATGCAGGACCACCCTCACGATCCCATGGGGCCTGTCTCCGATGCCGCCGCCTCGCTCTTCAGCGAATTCGAGCGCCTCAAGGTCATTGACGTCCAGCTCTTCGCCGACCAGAGCCGCTTCGACAGCAGGGGCCAGTTAACCCCGAACGCGGACGTCCGCAAGTCCTTCGAGGATCATCTCAACAAGGCCTCCAATCTCGCCGATGCGGCTCTCAAGCAGAATCCCCAGGATGCGCGGGCGCTGTATGTGAAGACGCTGATCAGCGGCATGCGCTCCGACTACGCCCTGATGATCGACAAGAAGAATATCGCTGCCCTGAACTACAGCAAGGAGGCGAGCGCCTACTCCAAACAGGCTCTCGCGGCCAATCCCCACATGTACGACGCCTATCTGGCCTCAGGGGTGGAGAATTATATGCTTAGTCTGAAATTCGCTCCTGTCCGCTGGCTCCTCAACCTTACTGGCGCTTCGACCAGCCGCGATGAGGGGATTCGACTTCTGAAGCTCACAGCCAGTGGAGGACACTACCTGGCCCCCTTCGCCCGCATGATGCTCGCCGTGGCCGCTCTCCGCGAAAACCGACCCCAGGAGGCTCGCTCCATCCTGATCGACCTCAAACGCGAGTTCCCTCAGAACTCCATGTACGACCGCCAACTCGCCCAGATTCACTGAGCTTCACTTCACGATCTTCCAGATGACAAAACTTTTGCATCGGGAATTAAGACAAAACATGTACGCTGAATGGGACCTTTCACCATCAGCACCATCATCCTAAAGAAACCCGAAGGCCTACAATCAGCATGCGTATCTCTTCCGTCGGAACAGCTTACCCCCCTAATCGCTATCACCAGACTGTTATTGCAGAATCCCTTCGCGAACGCTGGCAACACAAGATGGAAGAACCCCGCCTGCTTACCCGGCTTCACGCCAACTGCGGCGTAGAGTATCGCCACACGGTTTTTCCCCTTGAGCAATATCCGGCCCTCGACACCTTCCGGAAGACCAATGATGCATGGATCAAGGCCGCCGTCGATCTGGGCCAGCAGGCGATCTGTCGCTCGCTCGACCATGCCGGAATCTCCCCACAGGACATCTCCGCCATCTTCTTCGCCTCCGTCACCGGGATCTCGAGCCCCACAGTCGATGCGCGGCTCATCAATCGCCTGCCCTTCTCTGTCAACATCAAGCGGACTCCCATCTTCGGCCTGGGCTGCGTCGCCGGAGCTGCGGGAATCTCCCGCGCCTCGGACTACGTGCGGGCTTTTCCCGACCAGTATGCACTTCTGCTCTCGGTGGAGCTCTGCTCCCTGACCTGGCAGGACGACGACCAGTCGATCGCGAACCTGATCTCTTGCGGCCTCTTTGGAGACGGTGCCGCAGCCGTTGTCGTCGCCGGAGCAGACACGGAGCTCGCCCGCCAGAAGCGTGGCCCTCGCGTGCTCGCCACCCGCTCTACGTTCTACCGCAATACGGAGCGTGTCATGGGATGGGACATCGTCGAAACCGGCTTCAGGATCGTCCTCTCTCCTGATGTCCCGAAGGTAGTAGAAGAGAATCTTCTTCAGAACGTCGAGGATTTTCTCGCCGACAACAACCTCACGCGCAACGATATCTCGACCTACATCTTTCACTCTGGTGGCCCCAAGGTGCTGGAGGCCATGCAGACCTCGCTCGGTCTTCCCCCCGACGCCCTCGCCCCATCCTGGAAGAGCCTGCGCGAGGTCGGAAACCTCTCCGCCGCCTCGGTCCTCGCTGTCCTCGAGGACTACCTCAAGGTGCATCCCGGCAAACCGGGTTCCTACAGCATCCTCGCCGCCATGGGGCCCGCATTCTGCTCCGAGCTCGTCCTTCTCCAGTGGTAATTTGGGCGCGAAGGAGCCGGCATGTCCGCGCTCCTTCGCCCTCTACCAGACATGGAAGGCTTCGATGATCGGCGCTCCAACGCGGCCGTTGACCACGTCAACCCGCAGGACAACTTCGATGTTCTTATCGCGCCAGTTCTGCCCGACCTGTCGATTGAACTCCTCCAGCAGATCGCGGGAGGTCGCAAACTGCGATGCCGCATCCGTGCCGAAGCGCTGGAGCCCGGCAAGAACCACGATCATGCTGTCCGTCGACGGGTTGCGGAACCGGGCCACCAGGGCATAGTCCGAGGTCTCGCCGAAGGGCTTGGAGTGGTCACGCTCCCAGAAACGTCCCGGGCTCTGGGCGTCCAGAATGCGTTCCTCCGGATGCCGCGTGAAGTGGAAGCGCAGCGGCTCCACCATACGGTAGGTCCAGTCGTTGTTGTAGGCTCCCACAAGAACCGTCGGATTTTCACGGATCTGCGCAAGCGTCGTGGAGGCCGCCGACTGCACCCGATACTCTCCCCCGCGTGAATTGAGTAAGGCCGCCACCCTTCCCATCGCCAGTCCGTTTTCGAAAGAGATATAAGGATTGACACTGGATTGATCCGACGCCACCTGCGTACCAGTGCTCGAGCGCGCAGAAAACGTTACCCCTCCAAGGCTGAGGATCGTCGGCGTCTTTCGAGAGAGAATCGGAGACCAGAAACGCGCCTCGGGGTCGGACCGTGTATGGTTCCACAGGCGAAGCCCTATACCTGAAGCCGCCAGAAGAAGAAGTACAGCGGAAAGTGCTACCCAGGTCAGCCTGTGACTTCGAGCCGGAGGAGCAGAAGTCGCCACCGAAAAATCTGGCGCGGACTCTTCCGTCGTCGAGGGCGTGGAGACAACCGGCCGCTCGATCAGGCGAAGAAACTCCGGGCGGTAAGACCGCGCCGTAAGACTTATCTGGATGGACGAAGTCGACACCTCATGATTGTGAAGCGCCAGCCGTTTGCGAACCTCTCCGGCCGAATAGCGAACGATGGTATCCAGATTCGTGTCATAGTCCGGCGGGCGACCGAAGACATCAATTCCTACCGTGCGCTCCTTGAGCGCATCGCCGTGGCCAAGCAGAGTCTGTTCGACGACATACCGCAAGAGGGCCGGGTAGCGCTTGCTGTTGGTGAAATAAGAGCTCTCCAGAACCTCTTCGAGCGCGCACAGAACCTCGGCATGGTCTTCCGGAGAGACAGGAATCCATCGCTTTCGTTCTGGTGGGATTGAAATCACTGCGGGGCAAAGTATACCGGACTGAAAATACAACCATCCAGTTTTGAATAAGTTGGAGATTTGGGACAAACGTTGTCCTGGCCTTGGCCGCCCCCAAAAATGGGACAAACGGTGAGTCACTTGCCAGTGATACGCCCCGAAGCCGATTGTGAATCCCGCCGTGGGACGTCAGGCCCCAACCGGCAAATTCAATCACTGGAGCTACGGGAATGGAAGTGAACCGCAGGGAGTTCTGTGCCGGGCTTGGCATGGCGATACTGGCCGGGACCGGTCATAGAGGATGGGCAAAACCGGATTCAACCCCGTACAAGCTGGTTGCAGATGTGGACCGGGAACGAATTATGCGGGTCGCCCGGGAGTACGTCGCGATGGCTCCTGTAACCGTCACTTCTTTCCGGTCGCCCAAGAGCCCGGGCGGACCCCACGACTTCTTCTCGCAGGCGGACTACTTCTGGCCGAACCCTAAGAATCCGGATGGCCCCTACATCAACAGGGACGGACAGAGCAATCCTGACAACTTCGATGACCACCGCAAGGTGATGGTCGCGCTCTCGATCCGAATGCCCGCCCTAACCGCCGCGTGGCTGCTGACGAAGGATCGCAGTTACGCAAAGCGGGCCGGAGATCACCTCCGCGCATGGTTCGTGACCCCCGAGACGCGGATGAACCCCAACCTCGAGTTCTCGCAGGGTGTGCATGGGGTCTCTACCGGACGCAACTATGGAATCATCGACACGCTCCACTTGGTAGAGGTCGCAAGGGCAGCGCGCTTCCTTAATAAGGAAGCCTTGTCGGAGAAGGATCGTCAGGGTGTGCACGAGTGGTTCCGCGAATACCTGCACTGGATGAAGACCAGCGAAAAGGGACGCCAGGAGCGCGACACCCTGAACAACCACGCCACCTGCTGGGCACTGCAATCCTCAGAGTATGCACGCCTGATCGACGACGAAGGTACACGCGACGAGATTCGAACCTGGTTCACCGGAACCCTGCTTCCGAATCAGCTTGGCAAGGATGGGTCCTTCCCCAAGGAGTTAGCTCGAACGAAGCCGTACAGCTACTCCATCTTCAACTTCGACGTGATGGCAGGGCTTGCCCAGTCGTTGAAGGGATCGGGGACCGACCTTACCACCTTCGCCCTGCCGGACGGCCGCGGCCTCTGCAAAGCGGCTCAGTTTCTCTACCCATATATGAAGGACAAGAACAGTTGGCCTTACGCCAAAGATGTCGAGCACTTCGACGCTTTGCCCGTGCGCTCGCCCGGCCTTCTTTTCGCCGGGATCGCCTGCCGGAAAACCGAGTACATCAGCCTGTGGAAGACTCTGAACCCCGACCCTACCGACAAAGAGATCATCCGGAACTTCCCCATTCGCCAGCCCCTTCTGTGGGTCTGAGGAAGCCCCGGAACAGAGCATCCACGACAAGAACAAGTTCGAGAGGAGCAACAGTCATGCATAGAACGACGGCCAGAATCCTTTCCACGATCCTTTTAGGAGCGGCCCTTTTCCTCCTGGGGGAGTCAGCAAGCTCCACCGCACATGCGCAAAGCAACACAGGAACGATCGTGGGAACCGTAAACGACGACAGCGGAGCGGCGATCCCGAACGCCACCGTGACCACGAAAAATCTTGGCACCGGCGAAGAACGCTCTGTGACCACAGACGGAAGCGGTCAGTTCACGGTGCCGAACCTGCAGATCGGGCACTACTCCGTCAGGGTGACGCGCGAAGGCTTTGCGCCCGCTCAGATTGCCGATACAGAGCTGCAGGTAGCGCAGCGCGCCACCATCAATCCCGTGCTTCATGTAGGTGCAGCGAGCGATAAAGTAACTGTAATCGCGGCAAACGTCCCCCTGCTCAACCAGGCCTCCTCCTCTGTCGGACAGGTCATCAACACGCAGACTGTTCAGAACATGCCCCTGAACGGAAGAACCTTCTGGCAGCTTACTCAGTTGACGCCCGGCGTGAGCTATATCCAGGGCGGACAGAACATCGCCGCCGGAGGAACGTCGATTCGTGCAAGCGCGGTGAATGTGAACGTGAACGGGCTGTCCCCATCATGGACAGGCTGGTACCTCGATGGTGCAAACATCACCGAATTCCAGCTGGGAGGAACCATCATTCAGCCGAACGTCGATGCTCTGGATGAGTTCAAGGTTGAGTCGAGCAACATGGGTGCCGAATATGGCCATAGCCCCACCATCGTGAACGCCACCCTGAAGAGCGGCACCAATAAGTTTCACGGCACAGTCTACGAGTTTCTTCGCAACAACGCCCTCGACGCCAAGAACTATTTCTTCATTCCTCCCGCCGGTTCGCGCGCGCGCAACCAGGCGCTGCACCGGAATCAGTTTGGCGGAGCGATCGGAGGCACCATCTGGAAAGATAAAACCTTTTTCTTCGTCGACGCGCAGGAGACTCTCTACAGTCTGGCCCAGACCTTCAACAGCATCGTGGCAACCGACGCTCAGCGTACAGGAGACTTTTCCGCGACTCCTGGAGTCACTATTCGCAACCCGTTCACGGGTCAGATCGCGAACGATGGCCGCGGCCCGAACACCTTTACTCCTTCGCCACAGTCGGCCTATCTGCTGCAATACATGCCTCGTGCAAACGCAGTGGTAAACGGAGTTGGCCGAGCCATCGTAACCAACAAGCTCAAACAACAGCTTGGACAGGGCGACATTCGCATCGACCATCAGCTCACGCAGTCCGATCACCTTATGGGGCGTTACTCCATCGCCGACAATCGCGAGACCGACCCAAACGCCTATCCGGCGATGGGAGGCTTCCCGCTGCGGAGCCGCGGGCAGAACGCTCTCTTTCGCGAGACGCATATTTTCAACTCGAAGTGGATCAACGAGCTTCAGGTTGCCTACTACCGGAGCTATTTCCTCTTCACCAGCTCGCTCCAGGGCACCGACATCAACGCAGCTGCGGGGATTCAGGGGCTGGGCGATCTAGCGCCTGACTCTACAAAGGGATTCCCCAGCATCACCATTGCTAATTATTCCAACTACAACGGTCAGGCAAACAACAGCTACCCCAAGCAGAACAAAATTCGCTCCTGGCAGTATGGCGATCATGTGACCTACGCCAGCGGCAAACATGATGTTCGGTTCGGCTATGAGCTCTTTCACAATACGAACACTTATGTGGCCGGCAATAACTCCACGGGAACCTTCAACTTCAACGGAGCCTACTCAGGTGACAACCTTGCAGACTTCCTGATGGGTCTTCCCAGAAGCGCCAGCCGATCCAGCTTCAGAAGCCTATGGGGAAATGCGGGCAACTTCCAGTCGTTCTACATTCAGGACAACTATCATGCAAAACAGAATCTGACGATCAACGCCGGTCTGCGCTGGGAGATCAATCCCTTCTACAACTCTGGGGACAAAGGGCAGATCACAGGATTCGACCTCACCAATGGCAGGCTGGTGCTGCCGCGAAACTATTCGATCAATGCGCAGCCGATCACGCCTCAACTGGCTCCGCAGTTTTCTGATCGCTTCGAATATGCAGAGGACCTGGGACTGCCGAAGTCCATCCGCAAGTCTGACTACTTCGATGTCGGGCCTCGTCTTGGGTTCGCATACAGCGTGACGAACAATACGGTGATCCGGGGCGGATACGGTATCTTCTTCCTCTTTCCGGATAACAACGCGATCAACAATACACAGAACACGGTTCCGTTTATTGCATCGCAGACGCTCAACAATGCCACCTCCAAGCCGACCTTCACGCTCGAAGACTACTACCAGGGGCAACCCATCGTTGCCCCGAACACCAGCGGGGCCGTCTGCCCCTTCGGCTACGTCGCGAAGTCATGCTCCACACCAAGCATCACCTCGATGGCGTTGGACGTTAAGAATACCTATATCCAGGAATACAACGCGGCGGTGCAGCACCAGTTCGGCAGAAACATCTCCCTCGACGTTGCCTACGTGGGAAACAAAACGACACATATGCAACAGGCCTTTCAGATCAACGACCCCGACCCGGGACCGGGCACCATTCAGAATCGACGACAACGTCCTCAATGGGGCACAATCAATTACTCGAAGTTTGCAGGCAGCGGTAGTTACAACGCTCTTCAGACGAAGTTCGAGGCGCGTGATCTTCGAGGAGCGACCTTCCTGGTGTCGTACACCTATGCGAAGTGCCTGACCGATGGTACTTACACAAATGTGGTTCGCGAGGATACGCCGCTCATTCGTTACTATGGCGTGTGCAACTATGACCTGAAGCATAACTTCGTGACGAGCGGCCTTTATCGTCTGCCGTTCGGACGCGATCGCAGTTTCTTCTCGCACATGCCAGGATGGGCGAACGTCCTTGCTGGAGGATGGAATCTCTCCACCATCGCTACGTTGCAGTCCGGGCTTCCCTTCACACCAACCATCAGCGGAGACCAGGCAAACACCGGGGTCGGCAGCCAAAGACCCAACATCGTCGGGAAACCAACCCTTGTACGCAACGTAAATTGCTGGTTCTACGACTCACGCAATGCAACCTGCCGCGCGCTCAGGCCAAATGGTGTGGATTCCTTTGCCGTTCCTTCTCAATACACCTATGGCAACGGTGGCATCAACACTCTGCGGGCAGATGGACTGGTGCAGTTCGATGCATCCCTCATCAAAAACTTCCGATTCACCGAATCCACCTCTCTCGAATTTCGTGCGTCGTTCTATAACGTCTTCAATCACACGACCTTTACCGCGCCTTCGACGAACATCGACGCCTCTTCTGCCGGAACCATCGGCACAACACTGAACCCGGCCCGGCAGGGTGAGCTTGCGGCAAAGATCTACTTCTGACGCGAGCGCAGTCTTCCCACAAAGAGAGCGGCCATCGACTTTTTGGTATCGATCGCCGCTCTCAACGCTTTACAGGTCTATTGCGATTCATCGGGAAAGTCGATCTCGTCGAAAAATCGATAGTTCTCCAGGCTTGCAGGGGGAGCAAAGAAACAGGCCACCTTCATCTCGACATCCGAAAGATTCTGCAGCATATGAACCTTGCCCGTCGGGAACAGTACAGCGCATCCTTCCCGGACAAGCTCAACCTCTCCATCGACCAACACCCTTCCATGACCGCTGAGAATATAGATCACCTCTTCCCCATTGGGGTGGGAGTGGGCAGGGCGAACCTTCTGCCCGGGCGCAATGCGAATAACCGCCATCGTGCAGTATTGCGAACCAGTATTCTCACCGGTAACAACCCAGCGCAGCTTTCTTCCGGGAAGGTCCAGCTCTTCAACCGTGCTCTCGTGAACGATGGATATAGCCATGGCAACCTGTCTCTTTCTAACCCTTCACCAATCTTCGAACCGCATCCGAGAGAGCCGCCGGGGTAAGCTGAAATGCCTCAATCAACTCCTCGTATGTGGCCGAATGAATGAACTGTTTGTTCCCTCCCCCGTCCAGCGTGTTGATGGCCGAGATCTGGCTCATCCCCTTTAGAGCAGTATCGTCGCGGTGGCGGTAAAGCACCTTCAGGAAGTTCTGCCATAGATAGCCGTTGTTCTGCTCCGCAAAAATCATCGGCAATCCAGTCCGGTACAGCTCCATCAGCAGTTCCCCGTCTACCGAAGGCATATCGACCACTCTTACCTCGACGCCTTCCTTCGCGCAGATCTCAGCCGCGGCCAACGCTTCATGGACGCCACGTCCGCTGCTGATAAGAATCGCGCGATCCGACGCACCGTTCCGAAGCACATGGCCTCGTCCATATTCGAACTCGTAGTCGCTGCCGTACAAAACAGCCGACCCTGTCCGCATCACCCGCACATACGTCAGGCCGCGGTTTCCCTCCATCGTCCACTTCATGATGGAGAGCATCTGCTGCGGACACGAGACATCGATGATCTTCACATGGGCCACTGCATCGAAGGTCGTCGAGTCGTCATTGCCCATGTGCGTCGCGCCGTTGGTCCTCGTCTCGAAGTTCGCTGCCGTCGCCAGAAACGTAATATCCAACCCATGCCCTTCGCTGAGCCATCCATCTTTGCTCGTCATGGCCTCGATTCTCTCCTGATGCCCTACCGCAATCCTCCTCAACACCTGCCAGTTGAAGAATGGGCAGAACGTACTGCACCATGTGTTGTATCCCAACGCGGCAAACCCCTCCGCCATCAGCATCATGTTTGCCTCGGCGACGCCCGCGTTCAGGGCGCGCGACTGATCCGCGCCTCCCACACCGGCCTCCAGCCCGCTGGTCGAAGCCAGATCGGAGTCGATCGAGATAACGCGCTCGTCGCGAGCGAACACCTTCATCGCTGCCGTCACGATCTCGGCCGCACTGTAACTCTTGCTTCGATCCAGCTTCGGCAACGCTGCGGGATCATACTGGATCCTCTTATCCCGCCGCGGCGCCCGCTTGAGAACGACAGGCCCGGGAACAGGTTCCAGAAAGCCTACCTCCGACGACCTCCCCGTCTCCAGATGCATCCTTTCCGCCTCGCCTAGCAGCAGCTCGCGCATCGCATCGCCGTCGGTGCCGGTCAGCTCGTCCAGAAAGACAAGAAACTCCGCAACCCGCGCCGCTCTTCGCTGTTGCTGCAACGTCAGCTCCTGCTC
>Ga0193743_1003020_pt1 | contig 11451 bp, 9 predicted proteins | sample L2c2metaG_FD_143038 | JGI IMG/M metagenome (GOLD analysis project Ga0193743, IMG submission 143038) | Soil microbial communities from a riparian zone of the East river system, Colorado, United States - L2c2 | ecosystem: Environmental > Terrestrial > Soil > Riparian zone | place: USA: East River...
CTGGCAGTTCCTTGGCCGTGCCCTCGCGGATACCCTTGATCATCTCCTCGAGGGTGCCGCGGCCGCCCGCGGCGCGGGCAAGCTGGGCCTGGCGGTCGCGGCGGGCGCGGAAGTCGGCGATCTCGCGCGCACGCGCCTCGCTTTCCATGACGTGGAACTCGTCGCCCGCCTGCGGCGTGCCGTCGAGACCGAGGATCTCGACCGGGAAGGCCGGGCCCGCGCTCTCGACCGCGTTGCCGCGGTCGTCGACCAGTCGGCGGACACGACCCCACACGGCGCCGGCCACCAGCACGTCGCCGACGCGAAGCGTGCCGCGCTGGACCAGCACGGTCGCCACCGAGCCGCGGCCCGGATCGAGCTGGGCCTCGATCACGACGCCGTCGGCCGGACGGTCGGGATTGGCCTTGAGCTCGAGCACCTCGGACTGAAGGCCAATCGCTTCCTCGAGCTTGTCGAGGTTGGTCTTCTTGGTGGCCGAGACCTCGATCGACTGGACCTCGCCGCCCAGCTGCTCGACCTGGATCTCGTCCTGCAAGAGCTCGGTGCGCACCCGGTTGGGATCCGCGCCGGCCTTGTCCATCTTGTTGATGGCGATGATCATCGGCACGCCCGCCGCCTTGGAGTGGGCGATCGCCTCCTTGGTCTGCGGCATGACACCGTCATCGGCCGCAACCACGAGGACCACGATGTCCGTCACCTTGGCGCCGCGCGCGCGCATGGCCGTGAAGGCCTCGTGGCCCGGCGTGTCGAGGAAGGTGATCTTCTGGCCCGACGGCAGGGTGACCTGGTAGGCGCCGATATGCTGGGTGATGCCACCCGCCTCGTGCGCCGCCACGTCGGTGGCGCGCAGCGCGTCGAGCAGCGACGTCTTGCCGTGATCGACGTGGCCCATGATGGTGACCACGGGCGGCCGCGGCAGCAGCGACTCGGGCGCATCGACAGCTTCGGCGAGACCGGTCTCGACGTCGCCCTCGGCGACCCGCTTGGACCGATGGCCCATCTCGGTGACGACCAGCTCGGCGGTGTCGGGATCGATCGCCTGGTTGATGGTCGCCATCACGCCCATGCGCATCAGCGTCTTGACGACGTCGGCGCTGCGCTCGGACATGCGCTGGGCCAGCTCCTGGACCGTGATGGTCTCGGGAATCGTGACCTCGCGATAGACCTTCTGCTGCGGCACGTCGTTGGCGTGCTCGCGGCGGCGATCGCGCTCCAGGCGGCGGCGCATCTGCGCCGCCGACCGGCTGCGGAAATCGTTCTCGCCCTCGACCGCGCGGCCGACGTCGACCTTGTCGGAGCGACGCTTGGGCACCTCGCGGCGCGCGCCCGGCGGCTGCGGCAGACGCTTGTTGATGGCAGGCCGCATCGGCGGCGGGCGGCGCAGCGCATCGGCCGTCGGGCCGCCACCCGGGAGCGGCGGACGACGAATTGGGGCAGCCGGCGCGGCGGGCGCCGCCTGCGGGGCGGCACCGGCGTTGATCTCCTCCGCCTGGCGGGCGACCGGCCCCTGCGGCGAGGCGGTGGCGGCCTGGTCGAGACGCCTCTGGACCAGGGCGTCGGCCTTGCGCTTGACCTCTTCCTCGGACTTCTTGCGCGCCTCTTCCTCGGCCAGGCGCTTCTTGTGCTCTTCGTCGGCCTTCTTGCGCGCCTCTTCCTCGACGGCGCGGCGGACAGACTCCTGGGCGGCGCGCTGGCGCGCCACCTCGGCGTCGCGATTGGCGCCGACCAGGGCGCGGGCGCGAGCTTCCTTCTCTTCCTCGGTCAGCGTTTTCAGCACGGCGCCACCCGAGCGGGCGCCATCACCGGCCGACGGACGCGCCGGTGCGGTGGGTCGCGCCGTCGTAGCCGCGCCGCCGCCCAGCTTGAGGGTGCGGGCAGTCGGCGCCGCCGGCGCCCTGGGCTCAGGGGCGGGTGCCGGAGCAGCGGCCATGGGCGCGCCCGGGCCGGTCGGCCGCTTGACCGGCTTTTTGACCTCGACCGCCACCACGCGCGTGCGCCCATGCGAGAACTTCTGGCGCACCTGCGTGGCGTCGCTCCCGCCCTTCGCCGCCGCGCCTGCGCGCGTCGTCGTCGAAAGCGTGAGCGGCTTGGTCGGCTTGGTCTGCTCGTTCTGTTCCGTCATATGTCGTGTTGTCCTTGGTCCGCTCCGGCCCGTCAACCGTCGCTGTTCATCCGGTAGCCGCGCCAACGCGCCGCCCCGGCCTCGATACGTTCAATAAAGGCGCCGCCCGCATCGTCGCGGGCAACCGCCACATAGACCGCCTGCTCGCGGCCGAAGATGCCGCCCAGCGCCGCCGCATCGCCCAACCGGGCGATCGGCAGGCCGCTCGCCTTGAGCTTGCCGAGCCCGTCGCCGTCGGCCTCGTCGGCCACGACCAGCAGACCGGCGCGCTTCCGGCCCACCATCTGCTCGACCTTCACGAAGCCTGAGATCGCGCGGCCGGCCCGACGTGCCCGGCCGAGATCGGCCAGGGTCCGCTCGAGCAGTAGCCACTCGACCCGCTCGGCCAGGTCCGCTGCCGGCTTGACCGACGCCCGCGCTGCCCTGGCAAACAGGTTCTTTGCCACGGCCCGCTCGACCGCCGATCGTTCCGCCTTCACCCACAGACCGCGCCCGGGCAGGCGCCGCGCCAGATCGGGCACGACGTCGCCCTCGGGCCCGACCACGAAGCGGATCATCCGCTCGGGCGCGCCCGTCTCCCCGGTCGCAATGCAGGTGCGCAGTGGACCGGTCGAGGGAGGAACCAGGGGCTCTTCGAGAGACATGGCGACGGCAAAAACCAAGTGGGTCGTTCTCCTTTAGGCCTTGGCCGCTGCGGCGGCCTCAGCATCCTCGGCGGCGAACCAGTGCTCGCGCGCCTTCATGATGATGGCGTTGGCGGTGTCGTTATCCATCGCGCTCTCGCCCACGATCTCGCGCAGCTCGTCGGAGGCGAGGTCGGCCAGGTCGTCGCGCGTCTTCACGCCCTTCTCGCCCAGCGCCACCACCATCGGCAGCGTCAGGCCCTCGGTGTTGCGCACGTCCTCGTCGACGCCGAGCTCCTCCAGGCGGGTGGCGAGCCCCGCGTCGCGCTTCTCGATGTACTCGCGGGCGCGGCGCTGCAGCTCGGTGGCGATCTCCTCGTCGAAGCCCTCGACGCCGGCCAGGTCCTCGACCGCCGAGTCGGCAACTTCCTCGACCGCGGCATAGCTTTCGGCCACCAGGAGATGGGCAATCACGTCGTCGACATCAAGCGCGGCCTTGAACAGCTCGGTGCGCTCGCGCGTCTCCTTCTGGCGGCGCTCGCTCTCCTCGGCCTCGGTCATGATGTCGATCTCCCAGCCGGTGAGCTGCGAGGCAAGCTTGACGTTCTGGCCGCGGCGGCCGATCGCCAGGCTGAGCTGGTCGTCGGGCACGACCACCTCGGTCTTGTGCTTCTCCTCGTCCATCAGCACCTTGCTGACCTCGGCCGGCGCCAGCGCATTGACGATGAAGTTCGCGGTGTCGTTCGACCACGGGATGATGTCGACCTTCTCGCCTTGCAGCTCCTGCACCACGGCCTGCACGCGGCTGCCGCGCATGCCGACGCAGGCGCCGATCGGGTCGATCGAGCTGTCGTGGCTCAGCACGGCGATCTTGGCCCGGCTGCCCGGATCGCGGGCCACGGCCTTGATCTCGATGATGTTGTCGTAGATTTCCGGCACTTCCTGCATGAACAGCTTGGCCATGAACTGCGGATGGCTGCGCGACAGGAAGATCTGCGGGCCGCGCGGCTCCTCGCGCACGTCGAAGATATAGGCGCGCACGCGGTCGTTTACGCGCAAGCTCTCGCGGGGGATGGTCTCGTCGCGGCGGATCACGCCTTCGGCGCGCTGCAGGTCGACGGTGATGTTGCCGTAGTCGACCCTCTTCACCACGCCCGACACGATCTCGCCGACGCGATCCTTGAATTCCTCGTACTGCCGCTTGCGCTCGCTTTCGCGCATGCGCTGGGTGATGACCTGCTTGGCGGTCTGGGCAGCGACGCGGCCGAAATCGATCGGCGGCAGCTCATCGGTCAAAAAGTCGCCGACCTGCGCCTCGGGATTGCGGCGCTGCGCTTCGACCAGCGGCACCTGCGTATTCTCGTTCTCGACCGGGTCGGCCACCTGCATGTAGCGCAGCAGCTTGATCTCGCCCGTCTTGCGGTCGATCTCGGCGCGGATGTCGTGCTCTAACCCGTACTTGGCGCGGCCGGCCTTCTGGATGGCCTGCTCCATCGCCTCGAGCACTTCCTCGCGCTCGATGCCCTTCTCGCGGGCGACCATGTCGGCCACCTGCAGCATCTCCAGGCGCGGGATATCGGCAGTCGTTGCCATGCTATGTTCCTCTCTTGCGATTCGACTAATGAGCTTGAGCTGCGCCCTGCTGGGCGAGCCGGTGTTCTTCGATCAACGCGTCGGTCATCTCGAGCTTGGCCCGGGTGACGGCCGACAGCGGCACGTCGGTCTCCTGGCCGTCGTCGAGGCGCAGCTTCACCACATCGCCTTCGAGTCCGAGCAGCGTGCCCTTGAAGCGGCGGCGGCCCTCGATCGGCTCGGCCGTCTCCAGTCGGGCGAGGTGGCCTGCCCAGCGGGCATAGTCCTTGGGTCGGGTCAGCGGCCGGTCGATGCCGGGCGAACTCACTTCCAGCGTGTACGAACCGGGGATCGGATCCTCGACGTCAAGCACGGCCGAGAGCGCGCGCGCGACGGTGGCACAGCCCTCGACATCCATCGCCCGGCCGTCGGCCGGTTCGACCATGATCTGCAAGGTGCCGCCGCCCTTGCTCATGGAGACGCGAACCAGCTCGTAGCCCATGCCGACGATGGTCGGGGCAACGATGTCTTCGATTCTGCGCATCAATTCGGTCACGCGGGTCTGTTTTCTCGACGTTTTGGGCGGCGGGGCGTTTCACAAATGAAAAGAGCGGGTTTGCGGCCCACTCTTTTTCTTTGGTTCGTCCCGCGAACCCGATGAGGATGGCGCGGATATAGGCGGAGTCCTGCCAACTGGCAAGAGAATCCGGCGCATTTCTGAGCCTTCCAGGCGGATCTTCGCCGACAATTCTTTCGTACCGGCAGGAGGGGCGCGATAAGACTTGAAACGAAATCGCGCCTTAAGGTGAAATTATTTTAGATTCAACCACTTAAAGGTACACGGGACACCCAGACGGCCTTCCGGGAATTGGAAGGCTGTCTTGCCATTTACCTGTCTTCCTGGCGCCGGGCGCGGGCGGTATCTGCCGGCCATGATCGCTCGTCGACAGCTTCTTTTGGGGTCCGCCATCCTGGGTCCGCTCGCGTCCGCCCGCGCCGACGGTCCCGCGCGCTACAAGGCGATCGCCTTCGATGGCTTCCCGATCATCGATTCCAGGCCCGTTGCCTTGCGCGCCGAGGCACTCTTCCCCGGCCGCGGCGGCCAGCTCATGGAGGCCTGGCGCACGCGTCAGTTCGAGTACACGTGGCTGCGCACGCTCTCCGGTCGCTATGCCGACTTCTGGCAAGTCACCCAGGAAGCGCTGGTGGTCGCAGCCACCGCGAGCAGGCTCGATCTCACACCCGATACGCGCGATCGCCTGATGGAGACCTTCCTCGAGCTCAAGGTTTGGCCGGACGTGTCGCGAGCGCTCGCTCAGTTGAAGGCACGCGGCGTGCGCATGGCGTTCTTGGCCAATCCCACGGTCGCGATGCTTGAGGCACCGATGCGGAACGCCGGGCTCGAGGGACTGCTGGAGGCGCCGCTCAGCACCGATCGCGTGCGCGCCTATAAGCCCGACCCGCGCGCCTATCAGATGGGGCTCGACGCCTTCGGCCTGAAGCGTGAGGAGGTCGTGTTCGCCGCCTCCGCGTCGTGGGATGCCGCCGGCGCCAAGGCGTTCGGCTATCCGTCCTTCTGGGTCAACCGTGCGAACCTGCCGGTCGAGGCGCTGGGCGCTGCACCGGATGCGATCGGTTTGGGCATGGCCGACCTGGTGGCGTTCGTCATGGGCTAGCGGCGGACCAGCCGCAGGAACACCGGCCTGTGGCCGGCCAGCATCTTTCGCTCGTAGCGGGTCGGCGGCCAGTCGGCCGGCCGGCCGCGCCAATCCGCCGGACGGTCGGCCAGCCATTCGAAGGCCGGATGGGTGCAGGCATGCTCGACCATCCAGGGCAGGTAGCTCGGATCGTCGGTCGCGAGCCGAAGCTCCGCTCCCGGGATCATCAGGCCGGCCAGCGTGTCGAGGGTCTCGCGCTGCACGAAGCGCCGTTTGTGATGCCGGGTCTTGGGCCACGGATCGGGAAACAGCACGAAGGCGCGCGACAGCGAGCCGGGCGGCAGTGCAGCCATCACGAAGCGCGCATCGTCGGCGAACAGCCGGATGTTCTTCACGCCTGTGCGCTCGATATGAGCGAGACATTTGGCGACGCCGTTGAGATAGGGCTCGCAGCCGATCAGTCCGACGCCCGGATGCTGCTCGGCCTGCCAGACGAGGTGCTCGCCCGCGCCGAAGCCGACTTCGAGCCACACGCCATCGGTTGGCAGCGTGCCGCCGAAGGCCTGGGCGAGGTCGATCTTCCTGGCCGCATCTGCGGGCAGCGCCAGCAAAAGACGGGGCAGCAGCGTGTCGAGCAGCGACTGCTGCCCGGCGCGCAGTTTCTTGCCCCGACGACGACCATGCAGCGTGCGTCGACGGGCTTCGTCCATAAGCGCGCAGCCTTACATGATCACGTCGATCAGGTACGGACCCTTTTGCGACATGGCGTAGGTGAGGTGCTTGGTGAGCTCTTCGAGATTTTGCGCCTTGCCACCCGGCACGCCCATGCTCTTGGACATCATCGAGAAGTCGAGTGTCGGGCGGTCGAGCGTCAGCATGTCGATGGCGCGCGGGCCGGGATTGGCGGCGCCGACGTCGGCGAGCTGGCTGTAGAGGATGTTGTAGGAGCGGTTGGAGAAGATCATGACGCAGATATCGAGATTCTCGCGCGCCATCGTCCACAACGCCTGGATCGTATACATCGCGCTACCGTCGCCGATCATGCAGATGACCTTGCGGTCGGGGCAGGCGACGGCGGCGCCGACGGCGACGGGGGCGCCGAAGCCGATCGAGCCACCCATGTTGTTCAGCCAGTCGTGCGGCGGCGCGCCGGCGCTGAACGGGAAAAAGCCGCGGCCCGTGGTCACCGATTCGTCGACCACGATCGCGCCCTCGGGCATCGTGGCGCCGAGCGCCTGTCCCAGGCCGTCGAGCGTGAACTTGCCGGTCGGACGATCCGGCCGGCTCGGCTGGGCGACACCCGCCGGCTTTTCATTCAAGGCGCCGAGCTCGGCCGCCAGCGCCTCGAGCGAGGCCAGCGGATCGCCGTCGACCGGGCAGAGCGTCGAGATCTCGCAATCGTCGGGCGACAGCACGCTGGGCTTGCCGGGATAGGCGAAGAAGGCATAGGGCGCCTTGGCGCCGCACAGCACCATCTGCTTGGTGCCCTTGAGCTGCGCCTGGGCATTCTCGATCACGAAATGCAGGCGCAGCACCGGCACGCGACCCGCGCCGCGCTCGATGCGCGCCGTGCCGCCGGCGCCCTGCACCTTGCAGCCGGTCTTGGCGGCGATCTTGCCGGCAAGTTCTAGGCCCCGCGCGCGCAAGGCGCGGCCGCCGATGAACAGCATCGATGTCTGGCCGCGCTTCAGCGCCTTGGCCGCCGCGACCACTGCCTCGTTGGCGGGCTTCTGCGGCTGCGGCGTCTCGGGCGTCTCGGCGGCGCCATCGGCTTCGGTCCATGCCGTGTCGGCAGGCAGGATCAGGGTTGCGATCTGGCCGGGCGCCACGCGCGCGGCCTGGATCGCCGCGGCCCCGTCAGTGGCCACTGTCTTGGCCGTGGGCGATGTCTTGACCCAGTGCGAGAACGGCCGCGCGATGCCTTCGATGTCGGCGGTGAGCGGCGTGTCGTACTTGATGTGATAGAGCGCGTGCTCGCCCACGATATTGACGATGCCCGAGCCCGCCTTCTTGGCGTTGTGCAGGTTGGCGGCGGCATTGGCGAGACCGGGGCCGAGATGCAGCAAGGTCGAGGCCGGCTTGTCGGTCATGCGGTAGTAGCCGTCGGCCGCACCGCTGCACACGCCTTCGAACAGGCCGAGCACGCAGCGCATGCCCTCGACCCGGTCGAGCGCGCCGACGAAATGCATCTCCGAGGTGCCGGGATTGGCGAAGCAGACTTCGACGCCACCTTTCACCAAGGTCCGAACCAGACTTTCCGCTCCGTTCATTCGCCGCCCCCAACTTTTAGGAATGTCTATGCGGCGGCACCCTAGGCCAGTCGTCCTGCGAACCCAAGTCTTTGCGATTCCAAGATAATTCCAGAGAGCGAACGTTCTCTCTTTATTCTCAATGATTTGTTCAGTATACTTGAACCAATATTGCAGTTCTTAAGAACGAAAGTCATTGATCCATGAGCCATTCGGTCCCCTCCGAGAGCTCGGCCGTCGATACGACCTTCATCATCGGCGCCGATCTGGTCCAATTCGACCGTCCCGAACTGCCGATCTATCAGACGCCCGAATCCCAGACGCCCCACTCGAAGTGGGCCGAAGCCTGTTTCGACGAGGCGCCCTACGGCGCGCCGCTCGACCGTCTGTTCGGCGAGCCGGGCGATCTGCATATCGATAGTGTCGTTCGCGAGGAATCGCAGGCCGCCCTCACCGCGTTGCAAGGCGACGACCCGCTGGTCGCTCTGGCGGCCCTCTCCGACGGGTTGATGCTTCCGGCCTCGGCACCGGCGGCGGAGATCGCGACAGCCGTCGACTTCGGCGCCGACTCCCATCCCATCGTTCATTTGCACGATGGCTGGAGCTGGGACATCGCCGGCGCCGACTGGACGTTCGACTTCCACGCCTGAGCTGCTGACTAAGCAGCGTCGCCCAGCTCGAGCTGGACGAGGTTCACCCAGTAAGCCGCGCCGGTCGTCAGGATCGCGTCGTTGAAATCGTAGAGCGGCGAATGCACGTTGTGGCAGCCGCCCTCCTCGGTGCCGCCATTGCCGATCATGATGTAGGCGCCGGGCTTCTTTTCCAACATGAAGGCGAAGTCCTCGGCGCCGGAGATCGGCGGCGTGTTGGACTCGACATTCTCGCGGCCCACCGTCAGCGCCGCCGCCTCGACCGCCAGCGAGGTCTGCTCGACGGCGTTGATCAGGGCGGGGTAGCGCCGCAGATACTTGCTCTCCGCCGTGCAGCCGCCGGCCTGCGCGATGCCCGCCGCCACCTCCGCCAGGCGGCGCTCCAGCAGCGCGCGCACGGAAGGCGAGAAGCTGCGCGCGGTCCCGCTGATCAGCACCTCGGACGGGATGACGTTGGGCGAACCCGCACTTCCGGCCGCCATATGGCCGACGCTCAGCACCGCCGCTTGGGAAGGCGGCACGTTGCGCCCGATGATGCCCTGCACCGCCACGATGAACTGCCCCGCGACGAACGTCGGATCGGTGCCGCGGTCGGGCATGGCGCCGTGTCCGCCGGTGCCCTTGAAGGTGACCTGCCAGCTGTCGGAGGAGGCCAGCATGGCGCCGGAGCGGATGGCGAAGCGGCCGGTCGGGATGCCCGGCATGTTGTGCATGCCGTAGACGGCGTCGCAGTTGAACTTGTCGAACAGGCCTTCCTCGATCATCACACGGGCACCGCCCAGCCCTTCTTCGGCGGGCTGGAAGATGAAATGCACGGTGCCGGCGAAGTCCGGTTCTGCTGCCAGATGCTTGGCCGCGCCCAGCAGCATGGTGGTGTGGCCGTCATGGCCGCAGGCATGCATCTTGTTGGCGTTGACCGAGGCGTAGTCGAAGTCGTTCTTTTCCTGCAGGTGCAGCGCATCCATGTCGGCGCGCAGGCCGATCGTCTTCTGGCCGGGACGCTTGCCCTTCAAGGTGCCGACGACGCCGGTCTTGGCCAGCCCGCGATGCACCTCGATGCCCCAGCCTTGCAGCTTCTCGGCCACGATCTGCGCGGTGCGCTTTTCCTCGAAGGCGGTCTCGGGATGGCGGTGGATGTCGCGGCGGATGGTCGTCAGCTGAGCGTGGTCGCCGGCAAAAAGATCGGGGGTGAATCGGGTCATGGTTTTCCTTCCGTAGGTCCGAGACTAGCCGCTCGGTGCAGTGCACGTCGAGCGAATGGGCTCGTTCGCCAGTTATTGCGCGAACGGCCCATCGTTGCGTGGACCTGAGCAAGGGTCGCGACCGGAACTTCAACCACCAAGTATCGCCCGAACAGGCTCCCGCCGAACTGGGCGATGGCCGCCTCGAGACGCGCCCATTTGCCCGGTTGTTCGCCGATCGCAAGGCGCAGGAGCACGACGCCGGGAACGGCCCTTCTTGATCGAAAGACGAGGTCCCCGAAATCCTTGTCTTCCGTTAGCAGGAGCCTGTCCTCATCGTGCGCGAGCCCAAGTACGGCAGCGTCGGTCGCACCCGATCCAGCTTCCGCGACGTAGGACACGTCGTGGCCGGCGCCGCGAAGCCGATCGACCAGAGCCGCAGCTACGCATTCATCAGCAAGCCAACGCATCGGAGGCGCGTTCAGCGGTAGACGAGTTCCTCATCGGCCAAATAGTCGGCCGTGAAGGCCTGCGCGGCCCGGATGTCGTCCAGCGTGAGCCGCGGGTGTTCGGTCAGGATCGCCTCCGGCGTCATGCCGGCGCCGAGCTTGCGGAACACCAGCTCAACCGGGATGCGCGTGCCGCGGACGACAGGCTTGCCGCCCATGATCTCAGGGTTCATCTCGATCCGCTCGTGGGCCATGGTGCTGTGTCCGCCGGTTCCAGTGCAGTTTAGCACGCGATGCGCCTGGAGCCATAACGGCGCAGAGCTATGGACTGCCATCGACCTGGTGCATCCCACCGACCAAGCCTGCGCGTTGGGGCGAGACTAGCCGCCGCCGACGCGCCTTGCCATAAGACTCCGGCATATCGGAGGGCTGGGAGGCCATATGACGTTGTTCAGGAAGATGGTTGCGGTATTGGCCGCTGCCATCGCGTTCACCGCCGCCGCTGCCTCGGCGCAGGAGCTCAAGATCGGGCTCAAGACCGAGCCGAGCTCGCTCGATCCGCAATATCACGCGCTGACGCCCAACCTGCAGGTGGCGTTCTATATGTTCGACACGCTGGTGAAGCAGAACGAAAGCCTGAAGCCGATGCCGGGCCTGGCGCTGTCGTGGAAGCCGATCTCCGACCTTGTCTGGGAATTCAAGCTGCGGCCGGGCGTGAAATTCCACGACGGTTCGGACTTCACGGCCGAGGACGTGGTGTTCACCTACGAGCGCGTCGGCAAGGTGCCCAACAGCCCGGGCCTCTACACGATCTATACGCGCCAGATGGACAAGTTCGAGATCGTCGATCCGCTCACCTTGCGCATCCACACCAACACGCCCGCGCCGCTGCTGCCGCTCGATGTCGCGGCGCTGCCGATCCTGTCCAAGAAGGCGGCGTCGGGACT
>Ga0193743_1003021_pt1 | contig 11450 bp, 5 predicted proteins | sample L2c2metaG_FD_143038 | JGI IMG/M metagenome (GOLD analysis project Ga0193743, IMG submission 143038) | Soil microbial communities from a riparian zone of the East river system, Colorado, United States - L2c2 | ecosystem: Environmental > Terrestrial > Soil > Riparian zone | place: USA: East River...
CGCCGACCGGAGCTTCGCGTTCCGCACCCTGAGGCAGGGCTACGTGGCGGCCCGGGAGGCGAGCCTGCCGGTGGCGCTGAGCCGGGAGGAGGACGGGCTGGCCGACGGCGCGTCGCTCTACCTGCTGCCCTGCGTGCGCCAGCTGCTCGCACCCACCTGGGCACAACTCGGCCGGCTGGCCACCGAGGGCGCCACGGTGTACCTGTCGTTCTGCTCCGGTGAGCAGAGCTTCCACCGGGCGTTCTGGCACGCCGGGCTGGACGAGATGTTCGGGGTGGAGCACGAGCTGGCCTACGGGCTGATCAACCCGATCGTCGAGGACACCGTGGAGCTGCGCTTCACCGAGGACTTCGGCTCGATCGAGGCCGGCGAGGTGCTTCGCTTCGAGGTGGGCGGCAACGAGCACAGCCGGGCGTTCCTGCCGGTGACGCCACGGGGCGCCAAGTTGGTCGCGGTGGACGCGCACGGCCGCCCGGCGCTGCTGCGACATGCCACCGGCAGCGGCGAAACGGTGCTGTGCAGCTATCCGCTGGAGTACCTGGCTTCGGCGCGAGCCCAGGTGAACCCGGAGCCGACCTACCGGATCTACGACGCGCTGGCCAGGGTCGCCGGGGTCCGCCGCGAGCTGGTGGTGACGGATCCGCGGGTGTTCACCGACACGCTGGTGCACGACGACGGGCGGCGGTTCGGCTGGTTCGTCAGCCAGCACGCCGACGAGGTCACCGTGCATCCGGAGACCTCATCGGGGTTGGTAGCGCTCGGCACCGGCGAGGCCGTGCCGAGCATCACCCTGCCGCCGTACGGCGTGCGGGTCGTCGAGTTGGTGGAGGGGCACCATGGTTGATCCGAACTTTCCCGCGTTCCCGCCCGACTTCCTCTGGGGCACCGCCACCGCCTCGTACCAGATCGAGGGCGCGGTGGACGAGGGCGGCCGGGGCCCGTCGATCTGGGACAGCTTTTCGCACTCCCCCGGCAAGATCGCCCGGGGTGACCACGGTGACGTGGCCTGCGATCACTACCACCGCTACCGGGAGGACGTCGAGCTACTGCGCGAGCTGGGCGTCGGCGCCTACCGGTTCTCGGTGGCCTGGCCGAGGATCCAGCCCGACGGCAAGGGGCCGGCCAACGCCGAGGGGCTGGACTTCTACCAGCGGCTGGTGGACGAGCTGCTGCGCGCCGGCATCACCCCGTGCCTGACGCTCTACCACTGGGACCTCCCCCAGGCGCTGGAGGACGCCGGCGGATGGCGGGTGCGGGACACCGCGGAGCGGTTCGCCGACTACGCCGCGCTGGTGCACGCCGCGCTGGCCGACCGGGTGCCGATGTGGGGCACCTTGAACGAGCCGTACTGCTCGGCGTTCATCGGCTACTCGGAAGGCCGGCACGCGCCCGGGGCGAAGGAGGGCCACGGCGCGCTCGCCGCCGCGCACCACCTGTTGGTCGGGCACGGGCTGGCCGTCCAGGCGATGCGGGCGCAGTGCAGCGGTCCCGCCGACCGGCAGCGGCTGGGCATCACGCTCAACCTCAACCACGTCACCCCGGCCACTCCGGACCCCGCCGATGTGGCCGCCGCCGCGCGGGCCGAGCTGCTGTACAACCGGGTGTTCAGCGACCCGATCCTGGGCGGGCGCTGGCCGACCGGCGAGCGCGAGCTCTGGTCGCCGATCAGCGACTTCGACTTCCGCCGGGACGGCGACCTGGAGCTGATCGGGCAGCCGCTGGACTTCCTCGGGCTGAACAACTACTTCCCGTCCTACGCCAAGCACGCGCCCACCGCCGACGAGCTCACCGAGCACCGGGTGGCCACCGCGATCAACGTGGTGGAGAACCCGCCGGCCGAGCTGCCCCGCACCGCCATGGGCTGGCCGGTGGAGCCGGCCGGGCTGGGCCGACTGCTGCGCTGGCTGCGCGACGGGTACCCGGGTTTGCCGCCGATCTACATCACCGAGAACGGCTGCGCCTACCCGGACGAGTTGGACGCCGACAAGCAGGTGGAGGACCCGCAACGGGTGGTCTTCCTGGACCAACACCTGCGGGCGGTGCATGCCGCGATCGCCGACGGGGTGGATGTGCGCGGCTACTTCTGCTGGTCGCTGCTGGACAACTTCGAGTGGGCGCTCGGGTACAGCAAGCGGTTCGGCCTGGTGTACGTGGATTACCCCACTCAGCTGCGTATCCCCAAGGCCAGCTACCGCTGGTTCCGGGAGCTGATAGCCCGCCGCTGACCGCACCCGCCGCCCCTCCGACATGACCGCCGCCACTTGTCGTTGGAAGCCACTTGTCGTTGGAAGAAGACGCGACAGGAGCCACCTGTCGTTGGAAAAAGACACGACAAGTCGCAGTGGGCGCCCGCGGTTCGGTCAGGCTCGGGGGTCGGTCAGGCGGGCGGCGCCGATCGCGATGCACGCCGCCAATGCCGCCTGGATCGCCGTGGTGGTGACCACGGCGCCCTGGAAGCCCAGCGAGCTGGCGCTGAGTGCGGCGAACAGGGAGCCCAGGGTGGCCACGCCCAAGGCCAGGGAGGTCTGCTGGGCGGTGACCATCACGCCGCTGCCCGCCCCGGCGCTCTCCCTGGGCACCTGCGACAGCACCAGCCGGAACAGCGTCGGCGCGACCAGGCCCTGCCCCGCCCCGGCGACCAGGGTGCCGGGTGCCAGGCTGAGCACGGTCAGGTGTGGCCATTCGAGCAGCACCGCGCCGATCAGCAACAGCAGCCCGAGCAGTTGGATCGCCGCGCCGGCGACCATCACCCGCCGCCCGAACCGGGCCACCAGACCGCTGCTCAGCAAGGTAGTGACCAGGTACGCCACCGCCATGGGGGTGAGCGCGAGCCCGGCGGCCAGCGGTCCCAGGTGTAGCCCGTCCTGCAGGGTGAGCGCGTAGACGAACATGAACCCGCCGAACCCGGCGAAGAACGGCACGGCGATGGCCAGGCCGTGCCGCATGCTGGGTAGCCGGGCCAGCGAGGTGGGCAGCAGCGGGTTGCCGCCCCGTGCCTCCATCCGCCGTTCCACGACAACAAAAGCGACCGCCGCGACCGGGAACATCGCGAGCAGTACCCAGCACCAGACCGGCCAGCCCAGCGCGCGGCCCTCCATCACCGGGATCAACAGGGCCAACATCGTCACACCGAGCAGGGCGGTGCCCCAGCCGTCCATCCCCCTCGGGTTGCTCGCTCTGGTCTCCGGCAGCGTCCTGCTGGCCAGCACCAGCCCGAGCAGCCCGATCGGCACGTTGACCAAAAAGATCGGCCGCCAGCCCGCGCCGGCCAGGTTGGCGGACACCAGCACCCCGCCGAGCAGCTGGCCGATCACCATGGAGATCCCGCCGGTGGCGCCGTAGTAGCCGAGTACCCGGGCGCGCCGCTCCCCGGAGGTGGTGGCCTGGACGATGGACAGCACCTGAGGCACCATCAGCGCCGCCGCGGCTCCCTGAGCGATTCTGGCCAGCACCAGCACCGTCGCGTTCGGGGCAAGGCCGCAGATCAGCGAGGTCAGGGTGAACGAGGCGAGTCCGGCGATGAACAGCCGGCGGTGGCCGAAGGCGTCGCCCAGCCTTCCGCTGAGCACCAGCAGCACGGCGAAAGCGATACCGTAGCCAGCGACGATCCACTCCAGCGCGGCGGTCGTGGTGTGCAGGTCGGCGCCGATCGTGGGCAGCGCGACGTTGACGATGAACAGGTCGATGGGCGCGAGCGCGGCACCCAGGAGCACTGTCATCAGTCCGGCGCGGGTGAGCACCGGGGCCGACGTCCGGGTGGCGGTCGTCGGCGGGGCAGTAGCTGTCATGAATACTACGATCCGGGGCCGCTGAACCTGGTACCAGATGTTGTTTATCCAGGTATCTCCACTACCTGGTAATAGGGCTGTGGCGGTGTCAGGATGGCAGTATGACTGGGACGACCGAGGGCGTGCGTTCCGAATCCGAGCTGGTGCGCCGCCGCGAGCTGGCCAATTTCCTGCGCGCCCGGCGCGAGCGGATCTCACCCGAGCAGGTCGGGCTGCCGGTCGGTGGCCGCCGCCGCACACCGGGCCTGCGCCGCGAGGAGGTGGCGCAGCTCGCCGGGGTCGGCATCACCTGGTACACCTGGCTCGAGCAGGGGCGGGAGATCAACGCCTCCGAGCAGGTGCTCGACGCCATCTGCGGCAGCCTGCGGCTGGACCCGCACGAGCGGGCGCACCTGTTCCTGTTGGCCGGCGCGCCCATGCCGGCGGCGGAGCAGGAGTGTCGGGCGATCACCCCGGCCATGCGCGCCATGCTCGGCAAGCTGGACCCCTACCCGGCGGCGGTGTACAGCGCCCGCACCGACATCCTGGCCTACAACCGCGCCTTCAACTGGCTGTTCGACGTCGACTCGCTTCCGTTCGAGGAACGCAACTCGATGCTGCAGTGCTTCACCAACCCCCGCTGGCAGGCGCGGATGCCCGACTGGGCGGACGGCGTGCCCCGCTCGGTCGCCCAGCTCCGCGCCTCCATGGCCGACCACGGCGCCGAGCCAGGGTGGAAGTCGCTGGTCAAGCGCCTGCGCCAGGAGTCGCCGGCGTTCGCCGCGCAGTGGGAGAAGCACGAGATTCAGCCGATGCACAACAACACCAAGCGGTTCATCCACCCCGATGCCGGGCTGCTCTGCTTCGACTACACCCACCTCTGGTTCGGCCGCCGCTCGGAAACCCGGCTGACCACCTACACCCCCGCCGACCCCGAAACCGCCGGCAAACTCCCCTCCTTCTAGCGCCCGGCGGCCAACCCGGCGAGCTGCCCGCACGCTCACCTCAGCCGGCTCGGCGCGGACTGCCCACGCCCCCCGCACAGACCGGCTGCTGCTCGCGCAGACCCTGCGGAGTCTGTGCCATCTGCACGGGGTCTGCGCGAGCCGAACCTGGCCGGCGGCAACCGCCGTCACGGCAAACCGCCACTAGGTCCGCGAAAGCGGCGAGCTGCCCGCACGCTCACCTCGGCCGGCTCGGCGCTGAGCTCTCGCCTTCGTTCTCCCAGCTCAGACCCCGTGAGTGGTATTGGTCGCTATAGCGACCAATACCACTCACGGGTGTTGACCTGGGCTTTTGCTCCTCAACCGCTTACCAGGACGGCCGACGCAGATCCACCGCGGCCCGCGCAGACCCTGCAAGGTCCGCGCCGGCTACACGGGGTCTGCGCGAGCCGCGCGCCAGCCACGCCGGGTCTGTGCGACCGGCAACCCAGCAGAACCGTCCTGGCCCAGGTCCGGTGTGCCAGGATCCCCGACTCGGTGTGCCAGGATCCCCGACTCGCCGGGCGGGGGCTTGTTATTGACGGAGTTGGTATTCGAGTTCTTCTTCGGTGAGGGCGCTGACTTCCATGGCGATGGCGGCGATCTCTTCCCAGCGCGGGTCGGCGGTCATCATGGTGGTGGCCAGGGCGGCGACCGTGCGCGAGGTGAACACGTCCCGGACGCGGACCTCGTCGGTTTGTAGGGCGTCGCGCAGGCTTGCCACGATTCTGGTTGCGAGCACCGAGTCGCCGCCGCTGGTCAGGAAGTCGTCGTCGATGCCCAGCGAGTCGTTTTCCAGCGTCTCCCGCCACACGTCCAGCAGGACCCGCTCCAGGGCGGTGCGCGGCTCGGCGGCGGCGGTCGGGGTGGCGCTCATCTGCTCGTCCAGCAGGGCGGCGATGGCCCGCCGGTCCGGTTTGCCGTTGCGGGTCAGCGGGAGTTCGGCGCGCACCACGATCAGCTCGGGGACCATGTAGCCGGGCAGCGCCTCGCCGGCGCCGGCCCGCAGCGCGGGTTCGCTCAGCGAGAGGTCGCCGGCGACCACCGCCTGGAGTGATCCGCCCCGGCGCTCGGTCAGCCGGGCCACCGCGCGGCGCACCCCGGGCAGCGCGGCCAGCGCGGCCTCCACCTCGCCCAGTTCGATGCGGTAGCCGCGCAGTTTGACCTGGTGATCGGCGCGGCCGAGGAATTCCAGGGTGCCGTCCGGCCAGTACCGCCCGAGGTCTCCCGTGCGGTACCAGCGGGTACCGCCGACGGTGAGGAACTTCGCCGCGGTGCGCGCCGGGTCGCCCCGGTATCCGGCGGCCACGCTCGCCCCGCCGATCCACACCTCGCCGACGGCCCAGTCCGGCCGGTCCCTGCCCTGCTCGTCGACCACCCGGCAGGCCACGTTGTGCAGCGGCACGCCGTAGGGCACCGCGCGCCAGTCGGCCGGCACCCCCGCATCCGACACCTCGCACTGGGTGGAGTGGATGGCCGTCTCGGTGGTGCCGCCGAGCCCGACGAACCGGCAACCGGGCACCTGCGCGGCCAACCGCCCGGGCAGGTCCACACCGACCCAGTCGCCGCCGAGCAGCACCACGCGCAGCGAATCTCCCAGCCCGTCCGACTCGCCCACCACCAGCAGCATGTCCAGCAGCGCCGGCACGCAGTTGAGCAGCGTGACGCCGCGCTCGCGGACCAGCCGGGCCCAGTCGCGGGCCTCCTTGCGTTCCTCCTCGCGGACCACGACCACCGCGCCACCTACTGACAACAGGCCGAACACGTCGAACACCGACAGGTCGAACTCCATCGCGGACACCCCGAGCGCACGGTCGGTCGCGCCGACGCGGTAGCGGTCCACCAGGTCCTCGATGGTGTTCATCGCGGCGACGTGCGGCACCTCCACGCCCTTGGGTTCGCCGGTGGAGCCGGAGGTGAACAGCAGGTAGGCGATCGAGTCCGGATCGGCCAGTTCGGGGCGGGTCAGCGGGTCGGGCCAGTCCAGCGCCTCCGCCGGTGATACCGCGGTCACGTCCCCGGTGGACACCAGCGGGCGGTCCGTGATGATCAGCCGGGCGCCGGCGATGGACATGATCCGGCCCATCCGGGCGTCCGGTTGATCGGCGCCGATGGGCAGATAGGTACCACCGGCGGCCAGCACGCCGAGGATCGAGGCGATCTGCTCGGTGCCCTTGGGCAGGCTCACCGCCACCGTGTCACCCGGGCGCATCCCACGGTGGCGCAGCGCGGCGGCCACCCGCAGCGCGCGGCCGGCCAGCTCGCCGTAGCTCCACACGCCGGTCTGGCCCCACAGCAGCGCGGGCGCGTCCGGCACATGCCCGGCGCGGGCGAAGAAACGCTCGTGCACGCAGCGCCGCGGATAGTCCACCGAGGTGTCGTTCACCCGGGCCCGGACCGCGCGCTGCTCCTCGCCGAGCAGGGCACCCACCGGCTCGCGCCAGGCTTCGTCGGCCCCGGCCAGTCGGTCCAGCAACCCGAGGAAGGCGGTGAACATGGCGTCCGCGACACCGGACTTGAGCAGGTTCTCCCGGACGTCCCAGTTCACCAGGACGCCACCGTGCAGCTCGGTGACCTGCGCGTCCAGCAGCACCTGCGGACCTTGCGAAATGATCCACACCGGCTCGCCGAACTGCTCGAGCACGTCCGGGTGGAACAGCTCGCCGAGGCCGAGCGCGCTGGTGAACACCACCGGGGCCACCACCTGCTCGCCCCTGGCGCGGGTCAGCTCGCGCAGCACGTGCACCCCGGAGTACGCGGCGTGTTCGGCGCGCTCGTGCAGCTGCGCCTGCAGCCGCCGGGCCCGCTCGGCGAACTCGGCCGACTCGCGCAGGTCCACGTCCAGCAGTACCGAGGAGGTGAAGTCGCCGACCAACCCGGGCACGTCCGGGTGCAGCGGCTCGCGGTCGAACAGCGGCACGTTGAGCAGGAATCGGCTGGGCGCGCTCCACCCGCCGATCACCTCGGCGTACGCGGTGGCCAGCGCCATGGCCAGGGTGACCCCGTGCCGGCGGGCCCGCTCGGCCAGCTGGTCGCGCAGCTCCGGCGCCAGCCACCGCGAGCGGCGACCGGTCCGGCCCGGGTCGGTGAGTCCCGAATCGACCGGCAGCTCGGGCGCGCCGGGCAGCTCGTCCAGCCGCTGGGCCCACCACCGGGCGGCCCGCTCGACTGCCGGCGCGGCGGCCACCGAATGCTCGGCCAGGTACCGGGCGAAGCCGTAGTCCGGGGCGTCCCCGAGGTCGGTGTCCTCGGCGTAGCAGCGGGCCAGGTCGGCCAGCAGGACGCGGTAGCTGCGGGCGTCCGCGGCCACCATGTCCACGTCCACGTGCAGCCGGCTCCGCCCAGCGGGCAGCAGGGTCAGGCCGAGGTCGAAGACCTGCCCGGCCTCGATGTCCAGCAGCTGGTGCGAACGCCGCTGGCGCTGCGCCTCGAGCTGCTCGGTGACCTCGGCCTGGCCGGCGGCGCGCAGGTCCAGCACGGTGACCGGCGGGTAATCCCGGGTGGGCAGGACCCGCTGGGTGCCGTCGCCGGTCACGGTGACCCGCAGCATCGGGTGCCGGCGGACCACCGCGGCGACCGCGCGGGTCAGCCGGTCTTGATCCACCACCGGACCGTCGAACTCGGTGTAGAGGTGCGCGGCGACCCCGCCCAGCTCCTGCCCGTCCTGGCGGCCGATCCAGTAGGCGTGTTGCAGCGGGGCGAGCCGGAACCCGTCGGACCCGGCCGGTGGCGCGGGCTGTGCGGGCGCGACCGGAGCGGCGCTGGCCGCCCGTGCCACGAGCAGCTCACGCCAGCGGGCCAGCGTCGGCTCGGCGGCGAGCTCCCCGAAGGACACCTCCAGCCCGTCCCGGCGCCATCGGCTGGCCATGTTCATCAGCCCGATGGAGTCCAGCCCCCACTCGATCAGGTTCTCCGTGTCGGACGGCGTCTCGCCGTCCTCGGTGAGGTACTCCCGGACCTCCTGCAGCAGCGCGTTGATTGCCGCGTGGTCGGTCATCGTTCTCGCTCCGTTTCTCCACAGGGTCGTGAGTGGCGATGGTCGCTATAGCGACCATCGCCACTCACGACTCGAATCGCTTACGCAGTCGGTCCAGCTGGCTGGCGTTCACCCGGACCAGGCTCAGGTCTTCCGCCGAGGGCGCCGCCGCGTCCGGGTCTTCGCCGTGCCGGACCAGGCCGTGCAGCGCCGCTATCCAGTCCTGCGCCAACCGCCGGGTGTCCGCTTCGGAGATCACCTCGGGCAGGTAGGTCCAGGAGGCGCGCAGGCCGTCGGCGTCGACCAGCACGTTGATGTCCACCGCGTGCGCCACCGGCATGTCCGGATCGCCGCCGCCGCCCAGCGCGCCGGCATCCAGCGACCAGTCCCCCGCTGCCTGGGCGTCGAACCGGCCCAGGTAGTTGAAGCCGATGACCGGTTCGGGCAGTTCGGAAAGCACTGCCGCGCTGGGCCCGTGCAGGTGGCGCAGTACCCCGTAGCCGGCGCCGTGGAAGGGCAGCCGGGCGAGGGTGTCCCTGACCCGTTTGATCAGCGTGCCGGCCGCGCGACCGCCGGCGAAGACCTCGCCGACATCGGCCCCCTGCGCGTTCAGCCGGACCGGGAACGCGGTGGTGAACCAGCCCACCGTGCGGGTCAGGTCGACGCCGGGAACCAGTTCCTCCTCCCGGCCGTGGCCCTCCAGCCGGATCAGTGGGGTGAACTCGCCGGCCCGGGCGGTGGCGGCGAGCAGGGCGGCCAGCAGCACGTCCTGGGTGGCCGCGCGGGTGGTCTTCGGCAGCGAGGTGAGCACGGCACGGGTCACCTCGGCCGGCGCCCGCACCTCCAGCCGCCGCGTCGCGCCCAGCACGTCACGTTGCGGGTCCAGCGGCCGCGCGGTCAGTCCGAGCGAGGGACCGGTCAGCATCGACCGCCACAGCGGCTGTTCGTCGGCCAGCTCCGGGGCCCGCTCCACCAACCGCCGGGCCCAGGAGCGGAACGGGGTGCCCACCGGCTCCAGCCCGATGCCCTGGCAGGCCTGGGCAAGGTCGCCGACCAGGATCCGCCAGGACACCCCGTCGACCACCAGGTGGTGCGCGACGAGCAGCAGCCGCCCCCGCTCGCCCGGCCCGGCGTCGAACCACACCGCGCGCAGCATGACGCCGGCCTCCGGGTCCAGCGCCCTGGCCTCGGACTCGGAAACGCCGGCCAGCTCGTCCGCGCTGGGCGACCCGTCCACTCTCCGCCACGACGGTTCCGCCCCGGCGCCCTCCACCTGCAGCCCCGAGGTGTCCGCGCGGAGCCGGGCGCGCAGCATGTCGTGCCGGGACAGCACCGCACGCAGGCCGGTGAGCAGGTCCGGTTCAGTCAGCCCGGCCGGGGTGCGCAGCGCCACCGACTGGGAGAACGCTCGGTACGGCCCGGCCCGGTCCAGCAGCCGGTGCATGATCGGGGTGAGCGGTAGGTCGCCGGTGCCGTCCTCCTCGGGCACCCGGGCGGCGGACTGGGTGGCGACCAGCGCCAGCGCCTCCGGGGTCTTCGCCTCGAACACCTGCCGGGGTGAGAAGCCCACCCCGGCCGCCCGGCCCAGCGAGGCCAGCCGAAGCGCGGAGATGCTGTCCCCGCCGAGGGCGAAGAAGTTGCCGTCCACCCCGACCGTGTCCAGCCCCAGTACCTCGGCGAACAGCGCGCACAGCCGGGTCTCCACCGGCCCGCGCGGGGCTCGGGACCCTGGCGCCGAGGTGCGCACCGGCGCGGGCAGCGACCGGCGATCCACCTTGCCCGAGGTGGTCAGCGGCAGCACGTCCAGCACCACGATCGCGCCGGGCACGAACTGGTCGGGCAGCGCGTCGGCGACCGCCGCCCGCAGCCGTTCCGGGTCCACCCGAGTGCCGGCGGCGGCCACCACATACCCGACCAGCCACGTTCCGCTCGGCCCGTCCTCCCGGGGCAGCACCACCGCTGAGGCCACCTCCGGCTGGGCGGCCAGCACCGCGGCGGTCTCCCCCGGCTCGACCCGAACCCCGCGCACCTTCACCTGGTCGTCGCCCCGGCCGAGGAACACCAGCGTCCCGTCCGGCAGCGCGCGCACGATGTCACCGGTGCGGTACAGCCGTTCCCCTGCGGTGCCGAACGGGGCGGTGCCGAACGGGTCCGCGACGAACCGGGACGCGGTCAGCCCTGGCCGGTTCAGGTAACCCCGGGCCAGCTGCACGCCGCCCAGGTACAGGTCACCGGGCACGCCCGGCGGCACCGGTCGCAGCGCGTTGTCCAGCACCCGCAGCAGCACCCCGTCGCCCGATCGGTACCCCCGGCCCGGGTTGGCCGAGGTAGCGGGTGGCGGTGACGTCGATGCTCGCCTCGGTGGGGCCGTACAGGTTGTGCAGCTCCACCGCGCTGCCCAGCACCGAGGCGCAGCGGGCGGCGAGCTCGGTGGGCAGTTCCTCGCCGCTGCACAGCACCCGGCGCAACGACCGGCACCCCGCCGCGCTCGGCTCGGCCAGGAAGGCGCGCAGCATCGAGGGCACGAAGTGGACGGTGGTCACCCCGGTGGCCTGGATCAGCTCGGCCAGGTACCGGGGATCCCGGTGTCCGTCCGGGCGAGCCACCACCAGCTCGGCGCCGACCATGAACGGCAGGAAGAACTCCCACACCGAGACGTCGAACCCGGCCGGTGTCTTCTGCGCCAACACGTCGTCTTGATCGATGCCGTAGTGCGCGGCCATC
>Ga0193743_1003023_pt1 | contig 11440 bp, 11 predicted proteins | sample L2c2metaG_FD_143038 | JGI IMG/M metagenome (GOLD analysis project Ga0193743, IMG submission 143038) | Soil microbial communities from a riparian zone of the East river system, Colorado, United States - L2c2 | ecosystem: Environmental > Terrestrial > Soil > Riparian zone | place: USA: East River...
GCGCCGCGACCGCACCGGCGGCGTAGCGCAGCAGCGCCCCGACCGCGACGCCGAGCACGGCGGCGAGCGCGGCGAACAACGCCAACGCCCCGACCACCCGCCACACGCCTGCCTCCGTCAGCGACAACCGCGCTGCCACCAGGGGGTTGGAACTCATCCCGGCCACCAGCATGGCGCCGATCACCATCGCCGCGGTGTACACACCCGAGAACGCTGCGGCGACAACCGCTTTCGAAACGACGACCAGGGTGCGGTTCGGGATGGCGGCGAACGTCGTACGGATCGTCCCGCTGCGGTACTCACCCGTCATCGTCATCGCGGAGAGCACCATCAGGACGGGTATCCCGAACACGGCCACCCCGACCGCGGCCTTCTCCGGAGGCAGACTCGCCGCGCCGTACGCCGACGATCCCTGCAGGGCGGCCACCCCGAGACCCAGCACGGCCGCGGCAACGCACGACCACAGCGGCGAACGGATCGTCGACAGCTTTATCCGCTCGGCGTTGAGCGCGGCTAATCCGGCGGGCAGGAGCGAAGCGACTCGGGGAGTTGATTCTGCCGTCACTTGTTCGCCGTCCGGTATTGGACGGCACCATCGGTGAGCTTGAGGTAGGCCTCCTCCAGCGACGCCCGCTGGGCGGTGAGCTCGTGCAGGGTGATCCCGTTGCGGGCGGCCAGTTCCCCGATCACCTCGATCGCCGCGCCACGCACCGACAACGCCGAGCCGTCCGGCTCGGCGGTGACTTCGATGCCTGCGTCGGACAGCAGCCCCTCCAGGGTATCCAGTTGGGGGCTGCGGACCCGGACGGCCTCGGCGCCGGAACCCGCGACGAACTCGGCGACGGTGGTCGATGCGATGAGCTTGCCGCGACCGATCACCACCAGCCGGTCGGCGGTGTTGGCCATCTCGGCGAGTAGGTGGCTGGACACGAACACGGTGCGGCCCTCTGCCGCCAGCGTGCGCATCAACGTCCTGACCCAGCGGATGCCCTCGGGGTCCAGCCCGTTGACGGGTTCGTCGAACAGCAGCACCGGTGGGTCGCCGAGCAGAGCCGCCGCGATGCCGAGGCGCTGGCTCATCCCGAGCGACAGGGTTCCGGCCTTCTTGTCTGCGGCCGTCGTCAGCCCGACCATGTCGAGCACCTCGTCGACGCGGTCGACGGTAATGCGATTGGTCGCGGCGATCCAGCGCAGGTGATCGCGCGCCGACCGATTGGGGTGTGCCTGCTTGGCGTCGAGCAGCGCGCCGACAGTGCGAAGCGGGTCGGCCAACTCGCGGTAGGCCCGGCCGTCGATCGTCGCGGTGCCCGACGTCGGATGGTCCAGCCCAAGAATCATCCGCATCGTGGTGGTCTTGCCCGCGCCGTTGGGACCCAGGAATCCGGTCACCACGCCCGGCTCGATCGAACAGGTGAGGTCGTCGACGGCCCGGTTCTTTCCCAAGCCCTGCCCGAACACTTTGGTCAGGCCCGCCAACTCGATCATTGGGCCCATGATCTCAGTTCAGGGCGGCCACGACGAGGTCCGCCACGGCGCGCATGCCCGCCGCATTCGGGTGCAGTGGCGCCACCCTGCCCGGCAGAGGCAAACCGAGTCGGCTCACCCACGGCTGGTTCGACCAGGAGTGATGGTCGACGCTGGCGTCGCCCGCGCGAACCAGTTCGCAGCCCGTGGCGGCGGCGGCGTCTTCGGTGAGTTGCTTCAGCGTGTCGCCGACGTGGCGGGCGACCGCGACGTCGGGGGCCGACAGCGGCGGCGCAGGCGTTCCCTCTGGCGGCAGCAGCGTCAGGTAGTCGACGAACAGCACCCGGGCGCGCGGCGCGCGGGCCCGCGCCTCGCGACCGACCCCGATCAGCGATCCGGCCACCTGTTCCAGCGCGGTGTCGCGCGCCGCCGGCTCGAGTCGTTCACGAAGCCTGGGGCCGACGACGGGCAGGGACCGCAGCAGCCGCGGCAACCCCGCCGCGTACAGCAGGGGGATGTAGCCGGCGTCGTTGCCGCCAATCGTGATCGTGACCAGATCCTCCAACCCGTCGAGGGCCTCGATCTGCGGGGGCGCCTTGCGTTGGCGGTCGGTGAGGACATGCGCGGTGGTGGCCCCGGAGAACGTCACGTCGACCAGATCGTAGGAGAGCCGCTGCGCCACGAGGTGGGCATAGTTGACCGCCGAACGCCCCGAGCCGAACGGGGCGCGCGGCGCCTTCGGCCTGATCCCCGGGCCTGCCGCCATCGAGGAGCCGAGCGCGACGTAGCGGAGCCTCACAGGCTGGGGCTCGACGCCTGCGCCCAGTACCGCTTCGGGATCCGCCCCGCCTCGCGGGCGAGCCGACCCGCCACGACGGCGGATGCCATCGCGGCCGCCATCACCGGCGGGTCGGAGGCTCTGGTCACCGCAGTCGCGAGCAGCACCGCATCGCACCCCAACTCCATCGCCAGCGCGGCGTCACTCGCGGTACCGATGCCCGCGTCCAGCACCACGGGAACCCCGGCCCGCTCGACGATCATCTCGATGTTGTGCGGGTTGGCGATACCCAGGCCCGTCCCGATCGGCGAGCCAAGCGGCATCACCGCCGCACATCCCACGTCCTCAAGGCGACGAGCCAGCACCGGGTCGTCGTTCGTGTAGGGCAGCACCACGAACCCGTCGTCGACGAGTTGTTCAGCGGCTCTGACCAATTCGATGGCATCGGGCAGCAGGGTGCGGTCGTCGGCGATGACCTCGAGCTTGACCCAGTCGGTGTGCAGGGCCTCGCGGGCCAACTGCGCGGTCAGCACTGCCTCGGCGGCGCCGCGGCAACCCGCGGTGTTGGGCAGTGGCGTGATGCCGAGCCGATCCAACAGGTCGAGCACCCCCGTGCCGCCGTCGGCGTCGACGCGGCGGATCGCGACGGTGGTCAGCTCGGTGCCCGACGCGACCAGCGCCTCCTCCAGCACGGCGAGATTGGCCGCGCCGCCGGTACCCATGATGAGCCGCGAGCCGAAGCTGCGGCCCGCGATCGTCAACTTGGAGTCAGCCACCCTGCACCGCCGTCACCACTTCCACCTTGGCCCCCTCGGACAGCCTGTGATCCCACTCCGACCGGGGCAGCACCGCCCAGTCGACGGCCACCGCGATGCCCTTGTCGGGAATTCCGAGCGTCGCCAGAAGCGCTGTCACGGTGGCGTCTTCGGCGATCTCGACGGCTTCGTCGTTCACGGTCACTTTCATGCGGGCACACCCACCTTCAGTTCGGCCGCGATCCGGTCGGCGGTCCATGGCGCCAGTAGAAAGCCGGACCTGCCGTGGCCTGCGGCCACCAAGGTCCGTTCGTCCAGCCTGCCGACGACGGGCACGTTGTCCGGCGTCATCGGGCGCAGACCGGCCGCGGCCTCGGCGAGTTCGTACTCGCCGAGCGCGGGCATCACCTCGCAGGCGTCGTCCAGTAGATCGCGCACACCAGACACCGAAGGCGCCGTGTCGCGGCCGTGTTCGTACTGGGTGGCGCCAACCACCACGCCGTCGGGGCGCGGCACCAGGTACACCTGTCGGCCGTGCACCCTGGCTCGAATAACGCGCTGCGGCACCGGCATACAGCCGCGGCGCCATCGCAGGCGCAGCACCTCGCCCTTGACCGGGCGGATCGGCAGACCCGGCCACAGCGCGGGCGCGTCGATGCCGTTGGCGATCACCGCGGTGTCCGCGTCGCGCGTGTCGTCGAGCGAATCGACCGGCGGTGCCCAACTGACGCCGAGCCGTTCGCAGTGCTGCGCCAGCGCAGCGACGAGTGCGCGGTTGTCGACGGCCAGTTCGGTTTCAGCGCGGAAGCCGTGCCTGATGCCCTGGGCGAGCAGCGGTTCCACGTCGCGGGCGGCGGTGGTCGGAGTCACCGGCTGGCCCTGCGCGGCAAGCCACGCCGCGACCGTCTTCAGATCTTCGACGTCGGCCCGGTCGACGGCCACGACCAGCGACTCGCGTGCCGTCACCACCTCCGGCGGCAGACCGTCCAGGAATGAGCCGTGCCCCCCTTCATTCCACAGCGCGAGCGAGGCAAGGCCGATCTGCAGCAGTCGCTCCTCACCGGGCCAGCCCTCGCTGTGCGGGGCCAGCATGCCGCCGGCGACCCAGGAGGCGCCGTGGTCGCCGGTCCGGTGCACGCGGACGGACCAGCCGTCGAGCGCGGCGCGGCGCGCCACCGACAAGCCGATGACGCCGCCGCCGACGACTGCCAGTGATCGCGCCGGCGAGCCGGCTATCAAGCTTGGAGACATTTCTGCTCCCTTCGCCGGCATGACCCGGATCAGGTGTGACGGTAAGGGCTAGGCGCACCCACTCTCAGTCCCCGGTCCCGGGACTCCCGTGTGATGCGTCCACATTACTCGGGGGCGCCAGCTGCGGCTAACGTCGCGGTTGTGCTGGATCCCTCCGATGCCCGCCGGGCTCGCCTCGCCACCTCCCGGCTCTACCTGTGCACCGACGCCCGCCGGGAACGCGGTGACCTGGCTGAGTTCGCCGACGCGGCGCTTTCCGGCGGTGTCGACCTCATCCAGCTGCGCGACAAGGGCTCGGTGGGCGAGCAGCGGTTCGGGCCGCTGGAGGCACGCGACGAGCTGACCGCGCTGGAGGTTCTTGGCGATGCGGCGCGACGGCACGGCGCTCTGCTGGCGGTCAACGACCGTGCCGACATCGCCCGCGGCGCCGTTGCTGACGTCCTGCATCTCGGGCAGGACGACCTGCCGTTGCCGCTGGCCCGCGACATCGTCGGGCCCGGCCCGTTGATCGGGCGTTCCAGCCACGACCCCGCGCAGGTGGCCGCCGCCATCGGCGAGGAGGTGGACTACTTCTGCGTCGGGCCGTGTTGGCCCACCCCGACCAAACCCGGCAGGTCCGCGCCGGGCCTGGACCTCGTCCGCGTGGCCGCCGAGTCGGGAACGACCAAACCGTGGTTCGCGATCGGGGGCATCGACGCACAGCGCCTGCCCGAGGTGCTCGCGGCAGGCGCGCGTCGCATCGTGGTGGTGCGGGCGATCACCGCCGCCGACGACCCCGCCGTGGCGGCCAGGGACTTGAAGGCAGCGCTTACGGCTGCGGGTTGACCAGCAGCGGGATCGACGCCGTCACCGAGCGGAGCCGAGGCCAGCTGGCCGCGAACCCGGGGTGCAATGGCAGATCGGCGACCTCGTCCTCGGCCACCCAACGCAATTCGGAACTCTCCCGGTTCGGCACGGTGACCAGCTGTTCGTGCGTGTCGGCGATGACCGTGGTGTAGGTCCAATCGCTGCCCGTCGCGGTCGCCGTCACCACCGTGGTCCGCACGGTCAGCCGATCGGCGGTCAGCCCGGCCTCTTCGTGGGCTTCCCGCACCGCGGCTTCCTCGACGGTTTCGTGGCTGTCGCGGGCACCGCCAGGAAGGCCCCACGTGCCGCCTTGATGGCTCCAGGGTGCCCGGTGTTGCAACAGGACGGCGGCGCTTCCGTCGGGACCGGGAGCACGCAACAGAAGACCCGCCGCGCCATGTCTGCCCCAGAAGTGGGCGCCGTCGTCGGACAACACCCAGCCGTCGCCATCACCATGCACGCGTTCAGGATATGGAACTCACCCCGACATTCGCTCCCCAGAATCCCCCGCGTCGTGCCAGCAGCTCTTAGAATTCTTTTATATAGTTTGGGCAGCCGAGAAAGTAGCCGGAAAGCAGAGGTCCGCGCACAGGTGACTGTGGAGTTGGCGCACCCTTCGACCGAGCCGCTGGCGTCACGGTCGCCGACAACCCCTGTGCATCCACGGTGGTGGTTTCTGTGGACCACACCCGGTCGCATCCTGACCATTGGGGCGGTGTTGTCCGCGCTAGTGATGGCGTGCGCATTCGCCACGTCGACCACGATCAACGACCGCCAGCAGGCGCTGACGACGGTGCTCAACCACACGGAGCCGCTGGCGTTCGCCGCGGGCCAGCTCTACACCACGTTGTCGGTGGCGGATGCCGCTGCCGCAACGGCGTTCATCGCCGGTGCCGAACCCCAGGACGTGCGCCAACGCTATGAGCAGGCCATCACCGACGCGTCCGTGGCGGTCACCCGAGCGTCGAGTGGGCTGACCGACGAGCCGATGGTGCTGCTGCTCGGCCGGGTCAACGCGCAACTGGCGGTCTACACCGGCCTGGTCGAGACCGCCAGGACCAACAACCGCGCCGGGAACCCCGTCGGCTCGTCGTACCTGTCCGAGGCGTCGTCGCTGATGCAGACACAGATCCTGCCCGACGCCCAACGGCTGTACGAGGAGACCTCGAGGCGGGTGGACGCCGAGACCACCGCCTCGACCCGCATCCCGGCCCCGGTGATCCTGGTAGTGCTGGCGACCCTGCTGTTCGGGGCCTTCTCCAACCGCTGGCTGGCGCGCCGCACCCGGCGCCGGGTGAACATCGGGTTCGTCGCGGGTGGGATGGCCGTGCTGGTCATGGTCATCTGGGTCGGGACGGCGATCATCATCTCGACCGCGGACAGCCGCAGCGCCAAGAGCACGGCGGCAGAGTCGCTCAAGACCGTCACCTCCATGGCCATCACCGCCCAGCAGGCCCGTGCCGACGAGACGCTGTCCTTGATCCGGCGCGGCGACGAGGGCGTGCGCAAGCAGTCGTACTACCAGCGCATCGACATGATGCAGCAGCAGCTGTCCAACTACCTGGGTCGCGAGGACGCGATCGACAAGAGCGACCTGGCCGACGCCGAGCAACTCCTGCAGCGTTGGCGCGCCGCCGACGACCGGATCAACGCCTACGTCGCCGTCGGCAACTACCAGGCCGCCACCCAGGTGGCTCTCGGTACCGGCGAGGACGATTCGACGCCGGCGTTCGACAAGCTCGACGCCGCGCTGACCAAGGGCATCGAGGAAAGCCGCCAGCAGTTGCGCGGCGACATCACCAACGCGCGGCGGGTGCTGTCGGGTGCGACCGTCGGCGCGGCGGTGTTGAGCGTGATCGCGGCGCTCGCGGTGACACTCGGGTTGTGGCCGAGAATGAGCGAGTACCGGTGATGAGCGCCCGCGCGAAGAACAGACGGCAGGTGATGAGCGCCCGCAGGCTTCTGGTGGCCCTGGCCGCACTGGCGGTGCTGACGGGCTGCGGTCAGGCCTTGCCGGTGATTCCGGCGCCGGGCGTGACGCTCGCCCCGCCGACCCCCGCGGGTATGGAGGAGGTGCCGCCGCAGCCCGTCCAGCCGTCTCCGGCCGAAGATGATTGCAGGGCGAGCCTGCGGCCCTTCCCGAGCAAGGCACAGGCCGACGCGGCGGTATCGACGATCCGCAACCGCGGCAGGCTCATCGTCGGCCTCGACATCGGCAGCAACCTGTTCAGCTTCCGCGACCCGATCACCGGGGAGATCACGGGCTTCGACGTCGACATCGCAGGCGAGGTCGCGCGGGACATCTTCGGGACGCCGTCTCAGGTGGAGTACCGCATCCTGTCGTCGGCCGACCGAATCACTGCGCTGCAGAACAATCAGGTGGACATCGTGGTGAAGACGATGAGCATCACCTGCGAGCGCAAGCAGTTGGTCAACTTCTCCACCGAGTACCTGTCGGCCAACCAGCGGATCCTGGCGCCCCGCGACTCGGCGATCAGGCAGGCCTCGGACCTGTCGGGCAGGCGGGTGTGTGCGGTGACGGGCACCACGTCGCTGACGCGCATCCAGCAGATCAACCCGCCGCCCGTCGTCGTCGAAGTGGTGACGTGGGCTGATTGTCTGGTCGCGCTGCAGCAGCGCCAGGTCGACGCCGTCAGCACGGACGACTCGATCCTGGCCGGCCTGGTGAGCCAAGATCCCTACCTGCACATCATCGGCCCCAGCATGAACGAGGAGCCCTACGGCATCGGCATCAACCTGGAGAACACCGGCCTGGTGCGCTTCGTCAACGGAACGCTGGACCGCATCCGCCGCGACGGCACGTGGAACACGTTGTACCGCAAGTGGTTGACCGTACTCGGCCCGGCGCCGGCTCCGCCCAGCCCGAGGTACTCAGACTGATGGCCAAGCCGCAGGACGACGATGACGACGTGACGGATCCCGGCACGCAGCGCTCGGAGGTGACCTGGGATTCGCTGTCGACGATGCGGCCGATGTCCACCCAGGCGCTGTTCCGGCCGACCTTCGACGACTCCGACAGCATCTCGGTCGGTACCGCGGAGACCGAACCACGCGACCACCCGACGACCGTGACACGTCGGTGGTCGCCGATGCGCCGGCTCGGCGGCGGGCTGGTCGAGGTGCCACGCGTGCAGGAGCGCGATCCGCTTCACGCGCTGATGAAGAACCCGGTGGTCGCCGAGGCGAAGCGGTTCTGTTGGAACTGCGGCAAGCCGGTGGGCCGTTCCTCGTCCGACGGGAAGGCTCTCTCGGAGGGCTGGTGCCCGCACTGTGGAAGTCCGTATTCCTTTCTGCCGCAACTGAGCCCGGGCGACATGGTGGTCGACCAGTACGAGATCAAGGGCTGCATCGCCCACGGCGGCCTCGGCTGGATCTACCTGGCGTCCGACACGAACGTCAACGACCGCCCGGTCGTGCTCAAGGGTCTGGTGCATTCGGGCGACGCCGAGGCGCAGGCGATCGCGATGGCCGAGCGACAGTTCCTCGCCGAGGTGACCCACCCGGGCATCGTGAAGATCTTCAACTTCGTCGAGCACGACGACAAGCACGGCGACCCGGTCGGCTACATCGTGATGGAGTACGTCGGCGGAACGTCGCTCAAGCAGGCCAAGGGCGACAAGCTGCCCGTGTCGCGGGCGATCGCCTACATGCTCGAAATCCTGCCCGCGCTGGGCTATCTGCACGCCAGCGGGCTGGTGTACAACGACCTCAAGCCAGAGAACATCATGGTCACCGAGGAACAGCTCAAGCTGATCGACCTCGGCGCGGTGTCGACCATCAACTCGTACGGATTCCTCTACGGCACACCGGGTTACCAGGCGCCCGAGATCGTGAAGACCGGGCCGACGGTGGCCACCGACATCTACACCGTCGGCCGTACTCTCGCCTCACTGACGCTGGACATGCGCACCCGCAACGGTCGCTACGTCGACGGGCTGCCGGAGGACGATCCCGTTCTCAGCCAATACGATTCGTTCGGCAGACTGCTGCGCCGGGCCATCGACCCCGACCCGCGGCGGCGCTTCGCCAGCGCCGAGGAGATGTCGGGTCAGCTACTCGGCGTGCTGCGCGAGGTCGTCGCCCATGACACCGGGGTGCCGCGGCCGGGCCTTTCGACGGTGTTCAGCCCGTCGCGCTCGACGTTCGGCGTGGACCTGCTCGTCGCACACACCGACGTCTACCTCGACGGCCAGGTGCACTCGGAGAAGCTCACCGCGCAGGACATCGTCAGGGCGCTACCGGTGCCGATGGTCGACCCGGCCGACGTCGGCGCCACCGTGTTGTCGGCGACGGTGCTCAGTCAGCCTGTCCAGACGCTGGATTCGCTGCGCGCGGCCCGGCACGGGACGCTGGAATCGGAGGGCATCGACCTGTCCGAGTCGGTTGAGTTGCCGTTGATGGAGGTGCGGGCGCTGCTGGACCTGGGCGACGTCGCGAAGGCCAACCGCAAGCTCGACGACCTCTCCGACCGCGTCGGCTGGCGCTGGCGGCTGGTGTGGTTCCGCGCCGTCGCGCAGTTGCTGTCCGCCGACTACGACTCGGCGACCAAGCATTTCACCGAAGTACTGGACACCCTGCCCGGCGAGTTGGCGCCGAAGCTCGCGCTGGCCGCGACGGCGGAACTGGGTGGCGCCGCCGACGAGGGCACCTTCTACAAGACGGTGTGGAACAGCGACAACGGCGTGATCTCGGCGGGCTTCGGCTTGGCCCGTGCGCAGTCCGCATCCGGCGCACGCGACGCCGCCGTCAAGACGCTCGACCAAGTACCCGCCACCTCAAGACATTTCACCACGGCGCGACTGACCAGCGCCGTCACCTTACTTTCCGGGCGGTCGGGCAGCGAGATCACCGAGCAGCAGATCCGCGACGCGGCACGTCGAGTGGAGGCGCTGCCGGAGACCGAGCCGCGGGTGCTGCAGATCCGGGCCCTGGTGCTGGGCACGGCGATGGACTGGCTGGCCGAGAACACCGCAAGCACCAACCACATCCTGGGCTTCCCGTTCACCGACCACGGTCTGCAGCTCGGCGTCGAGGCGGCGTTGCGCGGGCTGGCCCGATTGGCGCCGACCCAGGCGCACCGCTACGCGCTGGTCGACCTGGCCAACAGCGTGCGGCCGACAAGCACGTTCTAGCAAAGCTCAGCTAACTTTGCTCTCCGGTACTTTCGAAATATGGAAACCAGTCGTCGGCCGTCGCGCCGGGCAATCGTGGGTGTCTTGGCCGTCATCCTGATGGCGCTCGCCTTCGGTGGTTGCGCCCAGCAGCAGCCCGAGTCGTCGCAACATATGAGCGGCAAGAGTGCTGGGTCCGAACCGTCTGCCCCCGTGCTGGACGCTCCGCCGGAGGGCCCACCGGAACAGCCGCAACCAGAGCAACGCGACATCGTCACGACCGGCACCATCGTGGTGACGGTGTCCGACGTGGGCGTCGCCGCCGACAAGCTCGCCGGCCTGGCAAAGGATTCGGGCGGCCGGATCGACAGCAGGACCGAGTCCGCCACATCGATGTCGGGCACGTCGACGTCGGGTGACGTCGAACCCAGCGCCCAACTGACACTGCGCATCCCGTCCGCCAAGCTCGACGACTTCCTGGCCGGCGCGAAGGGGGTGGGCACCGTCACCTCGCTGTCGCTGTCCCACGACGACGTGACCGCCCAACGTGTCGACCAGGACGCCAGGATCCAGGCGCTGCAGACGTCGGTCACACGCTTGACCGAATTGATGAGGACCGCCTCGAGCACGGCCGACCTGCTGCAGGCCGAAGAGCAGCTGTCGAAACGACAGGCCGAACTCGACAGCCTGCGGTCGCAGCGCGCCACCCTTGGCGATCAGATCTCCTACGCCACGATCACGGTGAGCCTGTCGACCGAGCCGGCGGCGGTGCCGCTGCCGACCGGGTTCACCGGTGCGATGCACCAGGGCTGGACCGCGCTGCTGGCAGTGCTTCGCGGCGCGACGCTGGCGTTCGGGTTCGTGCTGCCGTGGATCCCGGTGATGGTGATCCTGGCCGCCGCGGCGTTCCTTTTGCTCCGACGGCTACGCCGGTGAGTGGCTAGGCAAAGCCGCTATCAGATGGGTGGCGGTTCGTAGTTGGCAGCCAGCCAGGCTCGGCGTTGGCGTTCTTCTTCGGCGATGAGTTCTATGCGTTGGCGGCGTTCGGCGTTGATGCGGTCACGGCGGTCTTGGTCGCGGGTCTGCTCGCGGCGCGGCATCATCGCCGACCGGTCGGTGTCTGGTGCAACCACGTGCGGCGGTATGTCCAGCTCGCCGGTGGGTTGGGCCAGGGCGGGGAACATCGCCCCACCATGGGGTTGGGTGCGATAGAG
>Ga0193743_1003024_pt1 | contig 11439 bp, 10 predicted proteins | sample L2c2metaG_FD_143038 | JGI IMG/M metagenome (GOLD analysis project Ga0193743, IMG submission 143038) | Soil microbial communities from a riparian zone of the East river system, Colorado, United States - L2c2 | ecosystem: Environmental > Terrestrial > Soil > Riparian zone | place: USA: East River...
ACGCACCCTGGGATACCGCGTGGCCGAGATGATGGGCCGATCACTGGCCGATTTCATGCGCGATGAAGTGTCCGCGGCTTTTAAGGCCTATCTGGAAAGAGTGCGCGCCAATGGCGCGGACTCAGGCGTGCTCGAGCTCATGGCCAAGGACGGTACCCGGCATACATGGCAGTACAACAACATGCTCGATACCACCGGCCCCGAGACGTATGTGCTGGGCCACGCCCAGGACATCACCGAGCGGCGCGACCTTGAACGGCGGTTGCGTGAATCGGCTATCCGCGATCCGCTCACCGGTTGTTTCAACCGTCGTTTCCTCGCCGAGGTCGAGGCCGATCCCCGCCAGCGGATCGCCTGGGGTTGCATCGCCATCGACCTGGACCGCTTCAAGCAGGTCAACGACACCTATGGCCATCAGCGCGGCGACGAGGTTCTGGTGGCGATGTCGCAGTTCCTCCGCACACACGTTCGGCCCGATGACGCCGTGGTGCGCCTGGGCGGGGACGAATTCCTGGTGATGCTGCGTGGCGCCGACGCCGACGCCACGCACGCGATCGCCACCCGCATGCTCGACGATCGCAGCCAGGCCCCGATCGGGTTCACGGTGGGGCAGGGCCTGCGCCATGCAGGCAACACCCTGGAAGACGCCATTGCCGAGGCCGACCGCAAGCTCTATGAAGTGCGTGCGCAGCGGCCAGCGTACAGCCGGCACGCCAGCTAACCTGCCGCCGCGTGCGCGTTGGCGGCGAACCGTCTAAACTCCCCAGAGAAACAGGGGGATATGCGCGTGACGTCATTTGGTGTGGTGCTCGCCGGCCCGAAAGCCGGCCAGGCGGATGTCGATTGGACGCCCGTCGCCCGGGCCATGGGCCTGGACCAGGCGGCCTTCGCGGCAAAGGTACTTTCGGCGATGCCGGTGCTGGTGCACCGCCAGCTCGACGAAGCCCTTGCCACCGAGGTGGCCGCCCGGCTTGCGGCGATCGGCGCCATCGCCGAGGTCGTTCCCGACCGTGACCCCTTCGTGTACATCGAGCGCGCGGGCGCCTCGCTCGGCCCCGTGCCGCACGCCGCACTCGAACGTTTCATCGCCGATGGCGAGCGTTACCGCCTGCGCAACACGCGTGAGTGGCAGGTATGGCAGCGCCCGGTGGTGTCCTCGCCATCGGACGAGGTTGAACCTGCTCCCCATCCCGACGCGGAAATCGATGATGTCGCCGCGGAACTCGACGTCCCGGTGGCTTTCGAGCCGCAGTCACCGCCGCCGCTACCCGTCGACGCCTCGGCATTCCCGCCGGCATGGGCGCAGCCGATAGTCGAAGATCAAACGTCCACGGATCACGCGTCCACGGATCCGGTGGAAGCGGAGCCGCCACGCTCTTCGACCGCCGTCATCGCCGGCTACCTGGGCGTATTTTCGATCGTCCCGGTGGTGGGCTTGCTGGCGATGGTGGCCGGCATGCTTGCCATCCGTGACATCCGTCGCCATCCGCAGAAGCAAGGCATCGGCCGTGCGCGCTTTGCCATCGCGGTCGGCGCGGTATTGTCCGTCGTATGGGCGGCGCTGTTCGTGCTGCGTGATGACATCCGCCTGCCGTCGACGTCGCAGGTCAACAAGGTCACCGCGGGCCAGTTAGTGGCCGACCGGCAGGCCCCTGCGCCCCCGCGTCCGGCGGGTGCCGTGTCGGCGGCAGCCATCGGATCGCCGGCATCGCCGGTGCCCGCGCCTGCCGCATCAACGCCTGCAACCGTGCCATCGGCCGCGTTGCCGCCGGCGACGACCTCCAGCGCTCCTGCGCCTTCGTCGGCTGCCTCGGTAGCCGCCACCCCCGCGCCGGTGTCCTCGGTGGTCCCGGTGGCGCCTGCGCAGGTGGACCCCGCCCGCATCGCGGCCGAAAGCACCGGCCCTTCGTTCGACTGCAAGAAATCGCTCACCATGACCGAGACGGTGATCTGCGCCAGCAAAGCGCTGTCCACGCTCGACCGTGAACAGGCAGCAGGTTTCAACAAGGCCCTGGCGCAAACCTCGGGCGAGCAGGCAACAACGTTGCGTGAAGGCCAGGCCAGTTGGCAGCACGAGCGCAACGAACTGTGCAGCAGCGACACCAAGTGCATCGAACGCTACATGCGTGCACGCCTGGCGACGTTCGCGCCCCCTCCGCCACCGAAAGGCGTCGCCGCGCCGCCTTCACCCTGAGGCGGCCCTGGGGTTAGAAAGCGTGGCGGAACACCCAGAACAGGCACGCTGCAAGCGCGATCGACGCGGGCAGCGTGAGTACCCAGGCCATCAGCATGCTGCGTACGGTGGCCCACTGCAGACCCGATCCCTGGGCGACCATAGCCCCCGCCACGCCCGATGACAGCACGTGCGTGGTACTTACCGGCATGCCGAAACTGTCGGCCGCGGCGATGGTGACCGCCGCCACCACCTCGGCCGACGCACCCTGCGCGTAAGTCAGGTGCTGCTTGCCGATGCGCTCGCCCACGGTGCGCACGATGCGGCGCCAGCCGACCATGGTGCCCAGGCCCAGCGCGAATGCCACCGCCACCTTGACCCAGGTCGGGATGAATTTGGTGCCGTTGTCCAGTGACTTGTGATAGTTGTCCAGCACAGCCTGGTCGCTCGGGCTGAATGCGGGTTGCTTGGCCTTGGCCATGACCCGCAGCGCTTCGGAACTCAGGTACATGTTGTTGCGTACGTTGTTCACCGCGCTCTTGGGCACGTCGGCCAACGTGGCGCTCCGGCCCACCTGGCTGCTGATGGCGTCGGTAAGCTGAACGAGCGCCGAGATGGTGGCCGGCTTCAAATCGTGGGAGTTGATGTAACGCTCCAGCTCCGCGCGCGGATCGGTGGCGGGAGCGACGCCGGCACTATTGCGGGCGAACACTTCACTGGCTGAATGCGCTACCGCGATGAAGGTCTGCGTCTGGCTGGGCGTGGTCGCACGATTGAGCGCGTAGGCGGTTGGCACCGTGCCGATCAGGATCAGCATGATCAGGCCCATGCCCTTCTGGCCGTCGTTGGAGCCATGGAAGAACGACACGCCGGTGCAGGTGAGGATCAGCAGGCTGCGCACCCAGAACGGTGGTGGTGCGTCGCCCTTGGGTTCCTGGTAAAGCTCAGGCACCTTCACCAGCGCGCGCAATAGCATCAGCAGTCCGTAGGCCAGGGCAAAACCCAATAGTGGCGAGAACAGCAGGCTCTTGCCGACATTCCAGGCCTGGCTCCAGTCCACCGCGCTCGTGGCGTCGCCCGAACCCATCAGTTGGTTCATCACACCCACGCCAATGATGGATCCGATCAGGGTGTGCGAACTGGACGAGGGCAGCCCGAGGTACCAGGTGCCGAGGTTCCAGATGATCGCCGCGATAAGCAGTGCGAACACCATCGCGAAGCCCGTGCCCGACCCTACGTCCAATACCAGGGCGATGGGCAAAAGCTGCAGAACCGTGAAGGCCACCGCACCGGAGGAAACCATCACGCCAATGAAGTTCCAGCTGCCGGACCAGACCACCGCGAAGCTCGCCGGCAGGGCGCGCGTGTAGATCACCGTAGCCACGGCATTGGCCGTGTCGTGGAAGCCATTGACGAATTCGAAACCCAGTGCGATCAGCAGGGCGACACCGAGCAGGACGTAGGCGAGGGTGGGGCTGGAGGGCACCACTTCCAGGTCGTGGCCAAGCTGGGATGCCACGTAGATCGCCGCCGCCAGCAGGAACCCGCCAAACAGGCCGAAGCCGAGGTAACGCTGGACGGGGGAGCCTTTGACGCCTTCGCCGAGGACCGCGCTGTTCATGCCGTTGCTCCGGGAGTCACCTTGGGTCCCACGAGCAATAGCAGTCGATTGTGACCTCCCAGTGTCAATGCGGACCGGCATTGCTGCACCCGGTGCGCTACGAAGCGGAGGTTCCCTCGGCGCAGCCGATCGTTTGATCGGCAAGTTTTCGGTGGGCGAGCTTTGGCGCGACCATCGGTACCGTCAGCATGGTGCTGACCACCGCCATCAGCAGCAGCGCGGTGAAGGTTTCGCTGCTGATCAGTTGGCGGTCCAGCAGTACGTTGACGAAGATGATCATGATCAGCGCCTTGGTCTGCAGTAGCCAGCCGACGATCCAGATATCTCCGCGCGCCCAGCCCAGCATCCTGCCGGCGATGCCGACACCTGCGAGCTTGCCGGCCACCGACGCCACCAGCAACAGGGCGGCGGCGATGAAAACCGAAGCGCCGCCGATCGACCAGTTCGTGCGCAGGCCCGTGGAGAGGAAGAACACCGGCATCACGGTAAGCAGTACGTGGCGGCGGAGCAGGTCCATGTGTTCCTGGTTGAACCATTCAGCGTCGGTGACGGCGCCGGCAAGGAACGCGCCCACCATGAAGTGCAAGCCCGAGACGTCCGCGCCGTAGGCGCACAGGGCGAGCCACACCAGGCCGATGTACCAGCGATCGCTCTCGGGGATGCGGCGCATCAGCGCGCGGTAGCCTATGGATACCGGCACCAGCAGGGCCAGGAAGATTGCCTGTTTGCCGACGCGGTCGAAGTCCAGCAGGATCAGCGCCAGCACTGCCCAGATCATCACGTCGTCGAGACTGGCATAGCGCAGCACGCGCTTGCCCAGCGGTTCGCGCAGTACGCCGAGTTTCTCGAGGAAAAGAATAAGGATCGGTAGCGCCGTCACTGCGCAGGCCATGCCAACGCCGAGCACGAACTGCGCGTTCGTGCCTTGCTGGCCGAGCCAGCCGTCGCGCCACGCCAACAGGCCGACCGCCGCGGCGCAGCCGAACAGCAGGGGTATGCCCAGGGCCAGCGCCGCCGTGGTGCCGCATTCCTTGCGCTGCGCCCAGGCGGCCTTGAGATCCAGTTCGATACCGGCGGTCCAGACGAAGATCATCACGGCCCACCAGGCCACGCCGTTCAAGGCGGTAATCACGGCCGGGGTGAAGATGGTCTGGTAGTAAGCGGGGTAGGCTGCGCCCAGGATGCCCGGGCCGAGCAGGATGCCGGTGAGGATCTGCACTACCACCAGCGGCGCGTAGTAGTCGGTGCGACCGAGCCGCCAGATCAGGTAGGGCACGGCGAAGATGATCACCATGGCGATCAGGAAGAGCTCGGCACTGTTCATCTGCGGTCCCCGGTATATTCCGGGGACCGAGATTAGCGCAGGTTCATGCGAAGCGGCGAACCGTCGTCAGGTCCAGCTGTCGTCGCTACCACCGCTGTCGAAGCTGGAGTCGTCGCCGCCACCGCCGCCACCCCAGCTGCTGTCGTCGTTACCCATGTCGATGGGCTGGTCGCGAAGGTCGTCGTAGGCCTGGCCGCGGCTGTCGCTGGCATCGTTACCGCCGCCGACATTCGCGTTCGAATTGCGCTCGCCTTCCTCGCGGCGCTCATGGTTTTCGTACATGTTCACCGCCGCGGCGCCGAGGGCGCCGCCGGCCAGGCCGCCCAGGAACGAGCTGCCCATGCCCGAGCCCTGGTTTTGCGGCGGATATCCCTGGCCCGGGAATCCCGGCGGGACATTGGTGTTGGGGCCCTGGCCGTAGCCCGGACCGCCTGGCGGGGATTGCCGCCGGCGCATCACCATCAACACGATGCCGCCGATCACCACCAGGCCCAGGACCCAGGGCCAGATACTCGTATGGGGTTTCTCCACCTCGAATGGGACGGAGGCTGAGGCTGCACCTGATGCTTCACGACGCGCCGGCGCAACGCGCGTGGGAGCCGGCGCAGTAGCCTGGCGCAGTTCCGCCTGGAAGTGCTGGAACTTGGCCGGGTCGGTGAAGCCGATCTTCGGATCGAGTGCCTGCGCCTTGTCCGCTTCGGTGCGCGCGTCGCCGATGTTGCCCTGGTGGGCCAACACCTGCGCCAGCACATAGTGTGCCTTGGCGCTTTGCGGATGCTCGGCGATGGCCTGGCGTAATTCCTGTTCTGCCAGGGGGTAATTACCCTGGGCGATGGCTGCCTGTACCGCCTTGGGTGAATCGTCGGCGAAGGCTGGGCCGATGGCCGAAAATGCCAGGCAGAACGCGAACAAAAACTTCTTCATCTTTCGTGCCTCACTTTTCACTTGTCGCCAAGCGCGGATTCTATCTGTCCATGGTGGGGTGCCGACGTGACGGTACAAGGGCCCGGTCACCGTGACTTCAGGCACCCGTTGTCGGTAGCGGGCTGCCGGCCTATGCTCAAGAACTCGTCGGGAAGGGTTGGATCAATGAATCGTGCATGTGCCGCATTTGCGCTGGCTGGGCTTCTACTGATGGGCTCGGCATGCACCGCCGTGACGCCCAAGGCCCAGGTGGCCCCCGCGGTCGATGCCAATGCCAAGGCCGCCGCGGCGCCGGCCGTGCCGACCAGCGAAGAGCGGCTGGCCGAGGCCCAGAAGAAACTGGCCGACTGGCCGCAACTGGCTCGTTACCACGCCGACAACGAAACCCTCGCCAAGCCTGCCAAGGGCGAGCAGCGCGTGGTCTTCATGGGTGATTCAATCACCGATTTCTGGGGGCGCGACCAGGGCATGTTTTTTTCCGACAAGCCCTACATCAACCGCGGCATCAGCGGGCAGACCACGCCGCAGATGCTGGTGCGCTTCCGCCCCGATGTCGTCGCCCTGAAACCGAAGGCCGTGGTGATCCTGGCCGGTACCAACGACATCGCCGGCAATTCAGGCAAGGCGAGCGTGCAGATGATCGAGGACAACCTTGCCTCGATGGTCGACATCGCCCGGGCCAACCACATCAAGGTGATCCTGGCCACGGTCCTGCCCGTCAGCGCCTACTTCGATCCGAACCAGAGCAAGAACCGCCCGCCGGAGACAATCAAGGAACTCAATGCCTGGATCCGCGATTACACGCGGCGTGAGCACCTGGTGCTGCTCGACTACTACCCGGCGATGCTCGACGAGCAGGGCGTGTTCAAGAAGAGCCTGACCTTCGATGGGCTGCACCCGAATGCCGCGGGCTACGACGTCATGCGGCCGCTGGCGGCCAAGGCGGTCGCCAAGGCACTGGGGACATAAAGCCTGCCCTTCATGGACCACGCCACCACTTCAGCCTCCGATACCGGGAAACACCCTGCGGGGCTTCGCATCATCGCCGTGTACAAGGCGGTCAAGACCGTCGGCCTGATCTTCATCGCCGTTGCAGCCTTTCGCCTGGACCGCGAACAGAACTTCCAGAACCTGGTGCAATGGCTCGAGCATTTGCAGCTGACCGAGAGCAACAGCATCCGCTGGAGCCTGGTGCACCTGCTCGAAGGCATGGGGCCGGCGAAATTCATCGCGGTGGGGATCGTGGCCCTGGTGTACGCAACGATCTTTGCCACCGAGGGCATCGGCCTGTGGCTACGCAAGTACTGGGCCGAGTGGTTCACCGTGATCGCCACCGGCTCGCTGATACCGGTGGAAGTTTACGAATGCATCGTGCGCTTCGGCTGGCTGAAACTCGCCGTGATGGTGGCCAACGTGCTGATCGTGATCTACCTGGTGCGCATTGCCCTGCGGCCCCGGCATAGTGGCGTGGCCGCCAGTTCAGGCGTATAACCACGTCCAATATCACAGGGACGTGCCCATGGGGATCATCAGGCGTTGCGTGGTAGTGCTGGCCATCGTGTTTGGCGTTTGCGCATGCGACCAGCGAGCCATGATCGACAAGCTCACGCCCCATCCCGCCGCCGAGATCGGCCGGTCGGTGATCGACGAATGGCGGACGGGAAAGATCGACGAGCTTCGCCCGATGTTGTCCAGGGAACTGGATAACCCCGACACGCTGGCCAAGCTTCGTAGTCTGTCCGCCGGGATGCCGTCAGGCACGCCCGCCAGCGTGAAGGTGGTTGGCGCCTACACCAACGAACGCTGGGGTAGCGGCAAGGCGAAGCAGACCACCTATAACCTGAGCTACGAATACCAGTTTGACCACCGTTGGCTCCTCGCCAACGTCGTTCTGGTCAACACGGGCGACCGCACGGAAATCGTGGGCATGCGAGCCGAGACGCACGATCAGTCGCTCGAGCAAATCAACGCTTTCTCGCTTGCCGGGAAAGGGCCTTTGCAATGGCTCTTCCTGCTTGGCGTCATCGCCATGCCCCTGTTCTGCCTGTTCGCCCTGATCACTTGCCTGCGCACGCCGATGCGGCGGCACAAGGTGTGGTGGGCATTGTTCACCCTTGTGGGTGTCGTGACGGTTTCGATGAACTGGAGCACGGGTGAGGCGGGCTTCACGCTAATTTCGTTTCGGCTGTTCAGCGCTTCCGGTATGGCGCAGCTTTATGGGCCATGGCAGCTGGCCCTGTCGTTCCCGCTTGGCGCCGTATGGTTCCTGGCGCGGCGGCGCCATCTCATCGCCACGGCGCCACCCCCGCTCCCGGACGAAAGTGTCACCCCCGGGGCGGGGTAGCCTCTCTCCAGGCTTGGCGGACATCACGTGCTGGCGTCCACCCAGGCGTGGGCGCGTACCGGGAAGGTGCCCATCCGGCGCACCTTGGGAGGTACAGCCGAGAACCGGATGCCTTCGACAGGAAGCTGCTCGAGCCCGGTGAGGTGCTCGACGATCGGGATGCCGGCACCCAGCAGGATGGTATGCACCGGCCGCGTGCCGCCCGAAGTGTCGTCGATGTTGAGCGAATCGATGCCCACCAGCCGCGCACCCTGGTCGCGCAGGTAGATGGCGGCCTTCTCGGTAAGGAACGGATGCCCTTCGAAGTAGGCATCGGTGCGCCAATGGCGATCCCATCCGGTGTGCACCAGCACGGCCTTGCCCTTGACGTTGACGGCTGCGAATTCGGTCCAGTCCACCGCCCGGCTCGTGGCGCCCGCCACGTGCACGACCACGGCCGGCACGCCGGAGATCTGATCCAGTGCCAGTCCCGCCAGGTCGCAGCCATCGGCGTAGCGATGGAAGGGAGAGTCGATGTAGGTACCGGTGTTGCCCACCATGTCCAGGCGGTCAATCACGAACGTAGTGCCTTCGGCGTAGTGGGCCTTGGAGTTTTCCCGCGAAAGGTAATCGCATACCAGCGGCGCAGGCAGTCCCTTGTAGGTGATCATGCCGGTTTCAATCACGTGGCTGAGGTCGAACTTGTGCGTCGCGTTGGCCGCCGTGACTTCATCGACCGCTGTCGCACGCTTGTGCGGCTCGGTAATGATGGCCTTGTTATGGATCTTCACGCTGCCCACCATCAGCAGGCGAAGGTCGCGAATGATGTACGCCGCCAGGGCGTCGTCGTCGATGTCATCGCCATCGATGTCCAGGCGGAAGCCCTGGCCCTGGATACCGCCGCCGTTGGAAAACGCCACGTCGAAATCGAAGCACACTCTCTTGTCGGTCATTTGCGCGGCTCCTTGGGGATTCTTTGATTGGGGATCTTGTCAGGCGCGACGCAACAGCGCTTCGCGCGTGGCATCGTCGGCCGGGAACAAACATTCCAGCGCCAGTTCCGAAAGCGTCACGTCCACCGGCGTGCCGAATACCGTGATGGTAGACACGAACGACAGCACGGTGTCGCTGCCGGGCATGCGCAGGCGCAGCGGAACGGCGATGCGCTTGGCCGGCCGGGTGGCCTGCGGACCGAGCAGGCGATTGCGGGCGCGCAACGGCATGGGACCTTCACGACATTACCCTGGAAGCCCATTCGGGCGCGAGCGGCGAAGCCATCCGCTACCTGTGCAGGCATGGCTATGAACGTATCCGCCACCTGGTGCTGGTGGGCGCGACGGGTCCCTGCATGCTGGCTGCGCAGGACAACCCGTGTGGCGTGCCCAGGGAGGCCGCGGAAGCGTTGTTGGGTGAACTGGCCCACGACCTTGCCGGATGGATCGACTCGAATGCCGGGCCCTTCGCACCTCGGGTGTCGGACCGGCTTATCCAGTGGCTTGGCCAGATGATCATGGACGTCTCGCGCCGCACATTCGTCGATTTCCAGCGGGCCATCCTGGAAACCGACTTCCGCGACGAGGCCGCCGCATTGCGTATCCCGGTCACCCTGATCCACGGCGACATGGATGCGTCCGCACCCATCGAGCTTACCGCCCATGCGTATGCGCGCATCGTTCCGGATGCGGAGCTGATCGTCTATGAAGGTGCGCCGCATGGCCTGATGTACACCGAGCGTGCACGTTTTATCGGCGAGCTCGCGGCGATCGTGGAAGCGGCGGGGCAGCGGCGCACGAGCATTGGCTGACCGCATGATCGGGAGCGGAAGGGCAAAGTTTAGTTCTTCGGAACTCCCGTGGTGCGGATTGCCCCAGAACCGCCAACAACCGCTTTTTTGCACAAACACGGGCCCCTCGACGCCCCATCCGGTGCCCGGAACCATCGGGCGGAAGGCGTTTTTTGCATTGCAGCGTGACACCTTGCGGTTTCAGCGTCTTAATCTGCCCCAGCGGGATTTAGACCGATCCAAATCAACGGCGGTCAGGTTAAGGGAAGGGTTGGGAAGGGCCAGGGGCGCGTGCGTCAGGCGCAGCTCATGGTGTTGCTGCTCCCCGCCTGACAGGTTGAGGGAAAAGGGTAGCCGCCACGGCGACCCGGGGAGATTGAAGCATTCGCTGTTGATGGACCGAGTGCCATTGGACACCCAATATTTTGGATCGATCCAAGTTAAAGCCGGAGGAAATCGGGCGACAAATCGCCAATTCGCAGTACGTGATTAAACGGGGATTACTGCGCCGACTCCAGAGGCGCATAACTAAGTAGGGAATCACGAAAAATGACTCATTTGCCGCATGTGTCTTCGCGTAAGCCGTTGTATACCGCGCTCGCCCTGGCGAGCATGTCTTTGGGCGGGTGCCTGGGAATACCCTCCATTGCCTTTGCGCAGACGACTGCGCCCCCTGCATCTTCATCAACAGCACCGCCGCCGCCACAAAGCACTGCGGTGAAGAAGGAGAACAAGGGGAAAAAAGGAGACGTAACGGACCTCCAAACGGTCGTCGTCACCAGCTTCCGCCAGTCCGTCGACCAGAACATGCAGGACAAGCGGGATTCCAATTCCATCGTCGAAGTGATCAACGCGCAGAACATCTCGCAGTTTCCCGCCAAGAATATCGCCGACGCCCTGGCGCACGTGCCAGGCGTGGTCATCACCCGCGAATCGGGCGAGGGCAAGACGGTCAGTATCCGTGGCCTCGCTCCCGAACTCACGTTGACGGAACTCAACGGTAACTACGTGGCATCGGCCGACACGTCGGCGGGCCTCACCCGCTCGTTCAACTACACGTTGATCCCGGCCAACATGTTCTCCGACATCAAGCTCTACAAGAGCCTGGAAGCGCGCCTGGACGAAGGCGGCATCGGCGGCAACGTGGATCTGCACACGCGCCGCCCGCTGGAGATGGACGCCAACGACGGCTTCGTGTCGCTCAATGGCGCGGGTTCGGACAACAGCAGCAAGAAGGAGCCGCAGACCTCGGCGTTGTGGTCGTGGAAGAACAAGGACCAAAACGCCGAGG
>Ga0193743_1003025_pt1 | contig 11438 bp, 8 predicted proteins | sample L2c2metaG_FD_143038 | JGI IMG/M metagenome (GOLD analysis project Ga0193743, IMG submission 143038) | Soil microbial communities from a riparian zone of the East river system, Colorado, United States - L2c2 | ecosystem: Environmental > Terrestrial > Soil > Riparian zone | place: USA: East River...
CCATCTGGCCCGACTGGTCGACGAGTTCGGCGAATCGGCCAACATGGCCATGCTCGACGGCGACCAGATCGTGTATCTCGCGCAGGTCCAGTCCCGGCACTCGATGCGGATGTTCACCGAGGTCGGACGCCGGGTGCTCCCCCACTGCACCGCCGTCGGGAAGGCGATCCTCGCGCGTCTGCCGGAACCCGAGGTCCGCGAACTGCTGCGCCGCACGGGTATGCCCAAGCACACGCAGACCACCATCACCGACGTCGACGCTTTCATGGCGCAACTGCACAGAGCCCAGCAGGACGGCTACGCCACCGACGAAGGCGAGCAGGAACTCGGCGTCCGCTGCGTAGCCGTCGCGGTACCCGACGCCCCCTCCAGGCTGGCAATGTCGATCTCTGGCCCCGCCGGCCGAATGACCGAGGACCTGGTGGAGCACGCGGTCCCCTCACTCACCCAGGCCGCCAAGGCCTTCTCCGAAGACCTGCGCTAGCCCCGCTTGCGGCGGAAGAGCAGGGCCGTGACGACTGATCCGACGACGAAGAATCCGGCCGCCCACCAATAGGCGGTGGAGTAGCTATGCAGGGTGGCATCGGCGGCGGCCCGGGGGTCGGACGGGTGCTGCTGCACGTAGCGGATCGCGGCGCTCGCGACCAGTGTGTTCAGCAGTGCGGTACTGATCGAACCCCCGATCTGCTGAGCGGTGTTCGCGGTCGCCGAAGCGACACCCTGGTCGCTCATCCGCACACCGAGCGTCGCCCGGCTGATCGCCACGGGCATCGTCATACCGATGCCCGCGCCGATCAGGAGTAGTGGAGGCAGCACGTGCTGCGGGTAGGTGCTGTGGAGTCCCAGTCGGGTCAGCAGAGCCATGCCGCCCGCGCCCAGGAGCATGCCGATGGGCACGATCACCTTCGGGCTGAACCTCGGTACCAGGAAGTTGGTGGACAGTTGCGCCATCACCATCACCATGCCGACCATCGGCAGGAACGCGACGCCGTTCTTGAGCGGCGAGTAGTGGAGCGTTCCCTGCAGGTAGTAGGTGAGGAAGAGAAAGACGCCGAACAGCCCGGCCGACGCGATCAGCGCGGCCAACAGGGCGGCGCCGCGATCGCGGTCGTCCAGCACCCGAAGCGGCAGCAGGGGGTGCTTGGCCCGGGTCTGCCAGCCGACGAACGCCAGCAACAGCAGGCCGCCGACGCCGAGGAAGCCCCAGACCGTCCAACTGCTCCAGGGGTGCGTCTCGGCGTTGGCGAAGCCGTACACGATGCAGAACAGCCCGCCCGAGACCAGCACCACACCGGGGATGTCCAGCTTGGGCCGCTGTTCCGGCACCGAACTGTCCAGGAACAGGACCGCACCGACGAGCACCAGGACCGCGAGGATGTCGTTGACGTACAGCGTCCACCGCCAGTCCAGGTATTCGGTGAGCGCTCCACCGAGCACCAGGCCGATCGCGGACCCGGATCCGGCGACAGCGCCGTACACGCCGAACGCCCTGGCCCGCTCCCTGGGCTCGGTGAACGTCGTGGTCAGCAGGGACAGCGCGGTCGGAGCGAGCAGCGCCGCGAAGCCGCCCTGGACCGCGCGGGCCGTCACCAGCATCGTGTAATTGACGGCGGCACCCCCGATCGCCGACACGACGGCGAAGCCGACCACGCCGACGATGAACGTCCGCTTCCGCCCGAACAGGTCGGCCAGCCGGCCGCCGAGCAGCAGCAGACTGCCGAAAGCCAGCGAGTAGGCGGTGACGATCCATTGACGGCCATCGTTGTTGAAGTGCAGAGCCTGCTGGGCCGACGGCAGCGCGATGCTCACGATGGTCGCGTCAAGCACCACCATCAGAAAGGCGAGGCTGATCACAGCCAGGGCCCACCAGCGATGCCCTCGGCCCGCGTGGACGGCCGCACCGGACGCCCGTGCGCGGGCGGTGCTGACAGACGCGGCAGCCTCACTGGATGACATGAAGGTCCTTCCTCTCCAGCCACTCAGCTGCCGATCGACAAGCGGAGGGCACGGTTCGCTTCTCCTTTCGACGATGGCATCGGCATAACGCACAGGCATCGAAGGCAGCAGGACCCGCGCACCCCGGTAGCCGCAACTCAGGGCCTCCGGCTAGCGGTCACACGTGGCTAGGCGCTGACCGCTCGGGACAGGGCACGGCCAAACTCGCCGTGAGCAGTCACTTGCACTCCGTCGAGCTCCAGCCAACTGGCCATCAGTTCGAGCTCAGCCGCCAGCGGTTCGGCGATCTCGCCGTCCGGTACGCCGGGTTCGGCGGTGACTGTCGGAACGACCAGGGCGGAGTTCCGGCGATCCGCCTTCAGATCGACCCTGGCGACCAGCCGGTCACCGAGCAGGAACGGCAGCACGTAGTACCCGTGCACCCGCTTCGCCGCGGGCGTGTAGATGCCGATCCGGTAGAAGAAGTCGAACAGCCGATGAGTGCGATCGCGATTCCAGATCAGCGTGTCGAACGGCGACAGCAACGCCCGGGCCCGGATCGGCCGATCCTCCGCCTCCGACCACAAGTAGCTCTGCTGAGGCACCCCATCGACGCGCACCGGAACCAGCTCCCCGGAGTCCACCAACTCGCTGATCACGATCCTGGTGGTTGCCGCGGGCAATGGAAAGTGGCCGCCGGTGGCGCCGCACAGTTCACGCGCGGTGGCGACACCGAGCGCGCGGGCGGAGATCCGGACCAGCTCCCGACGGGCCTCCTCGGCGCCGGGCTCGGGCCCACGCAGTACGGCGGCCGGCAGCACCCGCTCAGTGAGGTCGTACTGGCGCTCGAAATTGCGCCGGCCCGCGATCGTCACCTGGCCCGTGCAGAACAGGTACTCGATCGCGATCTTGGCGTCCTGCCAGTTCCACATCCGCCCGGTACTCGGATCCGGGTCGGGGTCCGACTTCTTGCGGCGTAGGTCGTCCGGACTCGCCTCGCCGGCCGTGATCGGCCCACCTTCGGTCACCCTCGCGAGCACCTCGTCGACGAACCCGGGCCGCTCAACGCTCAACCGCTGCATACCGACGACGACCGACCACGGCGCCGTCAGCGCGGGGTCCATCGGGGCACTCCAGTCCTGCCGTTCGGCTGCCCGCATCCGCCAACGCTGCAACGGGTAGCCGCTCAGCGGAAGCAAGCTCGCCTTGTGCCCCCAGAAGTACTCGAACAGCTCCCGATCATCACCCCAGCACATCCGATCCAGCGTCGTCCGCGCGTAAGACCCGAGCCGAGCAAACAACGGCAGATAATGCGAACGGCACAACACGTTCACCGAATCGAGCTGCAGTACGCCGAGACGTTCGATCATCCGCCGGAGATGCCGTACGTCGACTCGCCCAGCCGGCCGTGGCTCCGCGAACCCCTGCGCAGTCAGCGCGATCCGCCGCGCCACGTCGATCGGGACCGTCTCACCAGCCGAGTGCGCCATGGGCCGAACCTATCGCCAGGCGCGAGCAAATCAGCGCAACAGTGGGAGAAGCTGGTCGCCGACCCGGACGATCTCCTCCCGGTACGGCGTATCGGACAGGATGAAATGCGTGATGCCCAGGTCCTGGTACTTGCGCAGGGACTTGGCCACGTCCTCCGCCGAGCCGACCAGCCAGGTGGTGCCGGCGCCGCCACCGCCGTACTTGCCGGGCGCGGTGTAGAGGTTGTCGTCGAGGACGTCGCCCCGCTCCGCCAGCTCGGCCCAGGCCTCCTCGGTGGTATCGCGAACCAGCGTGGTGATCCGCAGCCCGAACTCGAGCGGCGCGTGCTCCCGGCCCAGCTCGGACTCCAGACCCTTGAGGCGGTCGATCCGCTCGGCGATCCCGTCCCGCGGCTCACCCCAGAAGAGCTGGACGTCGGCATCGGTGGCCGCGACCCGTTCAGCGGCGGCGGACGCGCCACCGAAGTACAGGCGTGGGTGCGGTCGGCCCTCGCGCACCACCGGCCGGGTCGCGACAGTGGATCCCGTGACGGAGAAGTAGTCGCCGGTGAAGGTGACGTCCTCCTCGGTCCAGAGTCGGCGCACCAACTGGAGGAACTCCTTGGTGCGGGCATACCGCTGGGCCTGCTCGCCCTCGGCATCGCCGTACGCCGCGAGGTTGTCCTGGCCGGAAACGATGTTGATCAGGAGCCGGCCGTCAACGAGCTGGTCGAGTGTGGTCGACGCCGACGCGAAGTGCGCCGGGTGCCAGTAGCCGGGCCGGATCGCCACCAAGGGCTGGAACGTGGTGGTCCGCGCCGCGAGTGCTGTGGCGACCGTCAGGGTGTCCGGACGACCCCAGCCAGTGCCGAGCAACGCGCCGCCCCAGCCATGCTCCTCCGTGAGCCGAGCCAGGTCGGTCAGGCGCTCCAGGCTGTTGTGCCCTCGGCCGGTGTTGTCGCCCCGATGACCGGGCTCGACCTGATTGGGGATGTACCAGAGGAACTCAAGGCTCATGCATAGAAGTCTATTTCAATGGACTTAGTAGACATCCTGCCGTCTCACCACGGAAGACCGGTGACCGAAGCCCCCTACCCAGGTGCTGACAGTTGCGGGTTTGATTGCGCGCGGGCGCCGTCCAGGAAGACGGAGGCGGCTGCCGCGCTTGCTTCCTCGACACCGAGTCGGCCGTGCCTGATGAGCTGGATGGCGGCGCCGAGGGCGCCACGAAACAGTTCGAACAGCACGTCGGGTGGGAGGTCTTGCCGGAGGAGTCCGCTCTCGATGCCGCGGGTGAGCACCGCTCGCACGGGCGCGGCGAGGAGGCGCTCGACCTCGTCGGGATCACTCTCGACGTGTTCGCCGGCGAGCACGGAATAGCGGTCGCCGATGGCGGTCACGGCGCGCACGATCCGCTCGATCGCCTCGGCGACCGGGGCGCGTTCGAGACCGGCATCGGCAAGCCGGGCGGCGGAATCGGCGATGGCATGGGAGGCCAGCGCGCCGAGCAGGGCTTCCCGATCGGGAAAGTGGCGGTACAGGGTGGCACGGCCGACGCCGGCCGCGGCCGCGATGTCGGCCATGTTCGCGCTGCTGCCGTGTTCTGAGAACACCCGAGCGGCCGCGTCGAGGATCGCGGTCGTGGTGCGACCGGTACGGCTGTTGAGGGGCGCACCGCCGACGGCTGATCTTGTGGACATCTGCCCCTTCCTATCGGACGTCATGTCTCAAATATAGCAGTTTCTTGATCCGTGTGCCTCGTAAGGAGACACTGGCGTCTCAGAGCGGGATCTTCATGTCACGGCAGAAAGCGAGAGATCCATGGCCCACGCAGCTACCCCGAGGACCGATCAGATCGGCCTCACGCCACCCGCGCCCGCGACGCGGAGTGGCTCTCCTGGCCTCACCCTGCTGGCGCTGTCGATCGCCGGGCTGGTCGCGTCGCTGCAGCAGACGCTGGTGCTGCCGCTGCTGCCCCGGCTGATGAAGGAGTTCAACGCCTCGGTCTCGTCGGTGACCTGGGTGTTCACCGCCACGCTGCTGGCCGGGGCCGTCGCAACGCCCCTGCTGTCGCGGTTCGGCGATATGTACGGCAAGAAGAAGATGATCCTTCTCGCGATGGGCACACTGGTTGCCGGCTCGGTGATCGCCGCCCTCTCCAACTCGCTGGGCGTCCTGATCATCGGTCGCGCTGTCCAAGGCATCTCCGCGGCGCTGATTCCGCTGGCCATCGGCACGATCCGGGACACCTTCCCGCGGCAGCGGGTGATGGGCGCCATCGGCATCGTCAGCGCCACCTTGGGCGTGGGCGGCACCATCGGCATGCTGACCACCGGGTTGATCGCCCGCCAGACCGACAGCTACCGCCCGGTCTTCTGGATCGCGACAGCTGCCGCCGCGCTCGGCCTGCTGCTGGTGGCTTTCTTCGCCCCTGACGTGCCGACGCGGGCGGGCGGGCGTCCCGACGTCTTCGGCGCTCTGATCCTGGCGGGATGGCTGGTCAGCCTGCTGTTGGCGATCAGCGAGGGCGACTCGTGGGGCTGGAGCTCGCAGCGGATCGTCGGCCTCTTCATCGCCGCGGCGGTGCTGTGCGCGCTCTGGGTCGTCATCGAGCTCCACGTGCGAGAACCACTGGTGCGGATGAAACTCCTGGTCGGGCCCAGGTCGCTGACCGCCAACCTCGCCTCGATCCTGCTCGGCTTCGCGATGTTCGGGGGCTTCACCCTCATCTCCAACTTCGTCCAGGCCCCCGAAGCCCGGGTCGGGTACGGAATGACCGGCTCTGTGCTCGACGTCGGGCTCTACCTCCTGCCCAGCACCGCGGCCATGTTGCTGTTCTCGATGCTCGCCGGACAGTTCGAGAGGCGCCTCGGCGCGGCGTACATCCTTGGCATCGGTGCGGCATTCGTCGCGGCGAGCTTCGTGTGGGTGGCGGTTGCCCACAGCCACGGATACGACCTGCTGATCTTCAGCGCCCTGATGGGCACGGGCATCGGCATCGCCTACGCGGCGCTGGGCACCCTCGCAGTAGGGCACGTGCCACTGAGCCAGAGCGGCATCGCGAGCGGCATCAACACCCTGGTCCGCACGGTCGGCGGCAGTGTCGCCGGCGGCGCGACGGCATCGATACTGGCCAGCAACACCATCAAGGGCACCCAGGTGCCCAGCGAGCACGGCTATGTGCTCAGCTTCGTCATCGTCGCCATCGTCGCGGGGGCGGCCGCACTCGTCGCCCTGATCCATGCCCTGTTGTATCGGCGCGCCCCGGCCGACGGACCGACTGTGTCCGAGCTGCCCACAACGGTCAGCACTTCGCCGGTTACCGATGACCCTGCCGTGCTGGACACCGCAACCAGCCAAGATCTGCCGGCATCGGTTCGCGATGTGGAACGAAGCTGACTCCCCAGCCAGGCGCGCACGACTCCACGTGCCGGCGATCGGGTGGCAGATCCTGCGCGAGATCGCCCTGCTCGGATCGATGTACGTCGTCTACAGCATCGGGCGGATCGGTGACCCGCAGCCGGTGGCGCTTGCTGCGGATGCTGAGGCCGAGCCGCCACCTTTGGCAGGGAAGTTACAGTCCGACACGGCGTGGCGTAGAAAAGTTACGGCGATGCGGCCACTATGGGGATGAACCCAACCGCCCTCCAGGTTCCCGGATGTTTTCGCTCGCTTCATCCTTCCGTGGGGCCTACCGCCATGTGCATTCCTGAAGGTGAGGCCCCATGAACCCCATCAGTCGTCGGACCCTTGTCCTCGGCGGACTGGCCGCGGCCGGCGCAACCGCGCTGCCGGCCCGTTCCTCCGTGATCGCGGCTACCGCAGCGGTGCCGTACCCGTTCCAGCTCGGGATCGCCTCCGGTGAACCCGACGCCGGCAGCGTCGTGCTGTGGACTCGGCTCGCCCCCTTGCCTCTCAACGCCGACGGCCACGGCGGCATGGCCAACGCCAACGTGGTCGTCGACTGGCAGGTGTCCACCAACGACCTCTTCACCACCCTCGTCGCATCGGGCTCGGTCACCGCGACCTACGCGGCAGCCCACTCGGTGCACGTCGTTGCCAGCGGCCTCAATCCCGACTCGGACTACTTCTACCGCTTCCGTGCCCAGGGCCACCTCTCCCAGGTCGGCCGGACCCGGACTGCCCCGGCGGTCGGCACGAACGGGCGCGACCTGGTGATGGCCTTCACCTCGTGCTCGCACTACGAGGAGGGCTACTTCACCGCCTATCGCCGGATGGCCGAGGACAACCCCGGCGTCATCCTGCACCTCGGCGACTACATCTACGAGTACCCCGCGACCGCCGGCCGGCCGCGGCTGCACGCGGGCACCGTCGAGATCTCGACGATCGCGGACTACCGGCGCCGCTATGCGCAGTACAAGACGGACCCGGATCTGCAGGCGGCGCACGCGGTCGCGCCGTGGATCGTCGTACCGGATGACCACGAGGTCGAGAACAACTACGCCAACACGGTTCGCGCGGACAGTACTCCGGTGCTGACCGCCGCCCAGTGGACCGCCCGGCGCACCGCTGCCTATCAGGCCTACTACGAGAACATGCCGTTGCGGCCGGCGCAGGCCAACAACGGCAACGGCATCCCGCTCTACCGCCGACTGCGGTGGGGGAACCTCGCCACCTTCCACATGCTCGACACCCGGCAGTACCGCAACGACCAGGCCTGCAGCGATGGCTGGAAGATCTGCTCGGACGCGGACCTCGCAACGAGAAGCCTGCCTGGCAACGCTCAGGAGACCTGGCTCCTCGATGGTCTCAACCAGCACTTCGGGACCTGGGACATCATCGGACAGCAGGTGTTCTTCGCGCGGCGGTTCAACTCGACAGGCGCGAGCATGGACTCGTGGGACGGCTACCGCGCCTCCCGGGCCCGGATCCAGCAGGGCTGGACGGCCCGCGGCACTCGCAACCCGGTCGTGCTGACCGGCGACGTGCACCGCGCGTGGGCGAACAACCTGGTGGCCGACTACAACAACGCGAACTCGGCCGTCATCGGCACTGAGCTGGTCACCAGTTCTGTCACCTCCAGCGGCGACGGCGACGCGACCACCGCCGTTCCCGATGCCGGGACCAATCCGTGGCTGAAGTTCTACAGCAACCGGCGCGGCTACGTCCGGACGACGATCAGTCCGACGCAGATGCGGGCCGACTTCCGGGCTGTGGCGAAGGTGACGGAACACGGCGCCCCGGTGTCCACAGTGAAGTCATTCGTGATCCAAGAGGGCCTTCCCGGCCTCCAGACGGCGTGAGGGGATTCCGATGAAGAAGAGCCTCATCGCCATCGCAGTGATCGCATCGTCCTTCGTGTCCACCACCACCAGCGCTTCGGCTGCACTGGCGACACCGACGTGGCAGACAGCGAACAGCACCGCGACCGGAGACCAGGACGCTCCCTCAGTCGCGACGAACCGCAACGGCTATGTCGCCGTGGTGTGGGAAGACGACCGGGACACGACCGCGGCGACCGACAACGCCCACAGCGAGATCTTCCTGCGGTTGTTCCGCAACGGTACGGCGGTGTACGAGGTCAAGCTGTCCGCAGCCGGCAGCAGCGGCGTCACCAACTGGCGCCACCTGCACCCGGACGTGGGGTTGGACGACAAGGGCAATGCCGTCGTGGTGTGGGCCGACGACCCGGACGGCAACGGCTTCTACAACGTCCCGTACCGGGTGGTGAACACCGCCGGTACCGTCACGGCGTCCGGCAGCTCCAACACCAGCTCCGACGGACAGCAGATCAATCCCCGCGTAGCCGTCGATCCGGACGGCGCTCCGACCAGCGGCGCGGTTGCGTTCACCGTTGTGTGGGAGGACATCCAGACCGGTACGCCGGCGACCGTCAAGGCAGCCGGGTTCACCGGACCGACGACTCGTGCGTGGGAGGTCACCGCCTCCCAGACGACAGGTCAGCACCACAACCCGGACGTCGCGGTGTCGGCCTCCGGTGACGCGGTCGTGGTGTGGGACGAGGACGGCGACGCCAACGCGTCGTACAACATCGGTCTGGTCCGGTTGGTCCGCAGCAGCGGCGCGGTCGGCCTCTCCCGCCGTACGGCGAACTTCAACGGCGGCGGGCAGCAGACGCACGCAACAGTGGCCGCCAACTTCAACGGCGACTTCGCCGTCGCGTGGGAATCCGACCACACCGGTACTGCGGGCGCGTGGACCCGCACGTTCGATTCGGCCGGCAATCCCCGCTTCTCCGACGTCGAAGTCGCAGTCGGCGGCAAGAGCCCGGCCGTCGGACTCGACGACCAGGCGAACACGGTCGTCGGCTGGACGGTCCAGGCCACCGACCTCGACGTCTGGGTTCGCGGCTTCGGCACCAATGGCACGGATGCAGGCAGACTCTCGGCCCAACAACTCAGCTCCGTCACCGCCGGCCGCCAGGAAGAGATGACGGTCGCAGTCTCCCCGTACGCCGAGGTCGCGGTCGCCTACACCGACGACAACGACGGCAACACCTTCGACCAGATCATCCTCGGCACCGACATCTCCAACACCACCTGGTGAACCTCAGGACGCGGTGAAGGCCAGTTGGTCGGTGGGACAGCGGTAGCTCCAGCTGAGGCGGCCGTCGCTCCTTGCCTGGGCGTCGATCTCGCGATCCCAAAGGCACCCGGCCAACTGAACCCGCACCGCGCGACCTCCGCCGGACGCGATCAGGGCGATGGCGCGGGCACCCGTGCCCGCCATCCAGGTCTCGACGGCCTGCGCCCCAGGCGTGTCCGCGGTGGTCCGAACCTGCGTCGACTTCATCTCATAGTCGGAAGGGATGAGGGTGATGACTTCCTTCCCGTCCGGCCCGGTCTCGCGGTACTCGACGATGTTCCGGTCGAGAACCAGCTCGCCTGGCGCGTCGGACACCATCGTGCCGGCGAGCAGCACTTGACCGCCGGCGATCTCCGGCGCCGCATCCGAAGGCACCGCCACGGCCGCCGTGGTCTGGATCGCACTCCCACGAACAGTCAATTTCAGGCGACCCGTCGCCGGGACCCGAAGCGAGGCAACCACAGCACCTGAGATGACCTTTGCGCCATTGGTTGTACCGGCCGCAGCGTCTTGGCGCTGGACCAGGAACTCATGCCGGGTCGTGGAGGTCAGCCAGGCCCAGAGAGCGGACGACGGCGCAGGAAGCGGCAGGTCGATGCTGCAAGGAAGAATTTGCTCCCTGCCCGGAATGAGGCGAGGCGGCTGCCCTGCTGAGTTGTACTCGATGAGCTCCCGCTGGACCTTGCATCCCTCCAGCCGGCTGGACAGGCCGATGAAGCTGCCGTCCACGAACAGGGCGAACGATCCCTTGTCCAGATCAACCACGCCCGGCGCCGGGTCGCCCTTCGGACCCTGCGGCCCGGCAGGTCCACTCGGTCCAGCGGGTCCCGCAGGTCCGGCGGCTCCGGTTGGTCCCTGTGCGCCGACGGGACCGGTCTGGTTCCACGTCAGGCGCGTCTCGAGGCTGTAGCAGCTCTGGCTGGCCGTTACGACGCGCACGCTGCCAGTCAGTTTCAGCACACAGATCTCGATCTGCCGCGCCGGTGTGTCAGCGGACGCCGATCCGGCCACCAGAAAGGTGCCCAACCCAACCACGAGCGCCCGAGAAATCCATGAAGTCCTCATGCCCCATCCCCCACTTCGTCCCGCCCCTGCCCAACAAGGTACGACGACACCTCGGACGCTGTCTGGCGCAATTGACCAGAACCTGCCCGAAAGGGCAATCCGGCATGCGTGATGATGAGGCTGGTGAAGACGATGAAGTATGCCGTCGCGTTCGTGGCGGTCTACCTGCTCGCGGTGTGCACGAGGATCGGGCAGTCGGCCGAAAACGCGCTGATCGTCGGGTACGCCGACCAGGCCCGGATCTTCGAGATCCTGTACTCCGTCGGCCCACCGCCGCTGAAGGGGCAGTGGGCGACGCTCCTCGCCGGCCTGGCGGTGATCGCGCTGATCGCGGTGATCCGCCGACGCTGGGTGGACGGCTGCTTCGCCCTCGGGGTCGCCGCCGCCACGATGGGCGTGACC
>Ga0193743_1003026_pt1 | contig 11437 bp, 10 predicted proteins | sample L2c2metaG_FD_143038 | JGI IMG/M metagenome (GOLD analysis project Ga0193743, IMG submission 143038) | Soil microbial communities from a riparian zone of the East river system, Colorado, United States - L2c2 | ecosystem: Environmental > Terrestrial > Soil > Riparian zone | place: USA: East River...
ACGTTGTGTGTCAACCGCAGGACGCTTTGTCTGAGTTTCATAAGCAATCCCACCATCCAGTTGACTCATGCCGCTGAAATACGCAGCTAAATTGCCTGATGGTGCAGATGGCCTTTTCAGTACCCACGGGAAGCTATAAGAACGGCACCGCCGTCTCCACCATTATGCCGACCGTTATCGGAGGAAAGGGCTTCCGCAAGCTCGTTGTGCAATCGGCCATCGGGGGCATACTTCCACAAGTTCGGTGCCGTCGCTCGGGCGTACGATCCTCTGGAATACCGTTGCGCAGTACAAAGGCTAACGCAAGCTACTATCACGGAGGAATCAACGACGGAAGAAACCAGGTCTTTTTGACCCCAGGACTGATTGTGAGCAGGATAAAGCTGAGACAAGACCCTAAAAACAGCTAGGGCTCGTTTTCGGCGGCGGCATGCAGATCGCAACGTCGCACTACCATAATCATCCTCACTCCAAGGGGATTCGAGCAATGTGTCCAGACCATCCGCAACAGCCCTCCCGAGAAGCTTGAAGCGGTCGCTGCATCGTATGGCTGTTACCTCGTCGGACCGCCGGTCATCCCGTAGCGAAGGACGACATCGACCAGCGGCACATGCACCTGACGTTCTCCGAGCGGGCCGACAGCCACGGAAAACTGCTGGATACCTTTGATCTTAAGTACACGATCCATCTGTGTATGCAAGCGGGCTAGGAGGCGCGGAAGTTCCCGCGGGCGAGCGGAATCACAGCAGAGATGACCTCAGGTGCTGGACAGAGCACCGGTAGGGACACGCCTGGCAGGAGCCCAGCGCTGCTCCAGCAGGAGATGAACGTCAGCATCGCTGAGCACAGGAACTCCTGAACGAAGTCGATCCGGGAAAGAATTGAGGGTACCCCGTTTGAGTGGACCTTGCTCTTCCCTTGTTACCTAACGTCAAGAGACGCGCAACAGCATACAGGTCACGTTGTCTTCCGCCCCGCCTTCGTGGGCTATCGCGATCAGCCCACGACAGATTTCTTCCAGGTTTGAGTGCATATATATATGGTGCGCGAGCTTGTTTGCATCGGCATAACGGGTCAGACCGTCAGTTGTGAGCAGGATCATATCGGCTGGTTCCAGGTCGAGAACGAAGAAGTCAGGCTCTACGTTCGGATGCACTCCCACCGCCCGTGTGATGAATTGCCGTAGTCGCTGAGATGCTTCACCGCTTATGATCGTCCCTCCACGGCGCATCTGTTCTGCCACGTAAGAGTGGTCTTCCGTGATTTGTACACAGTCGCCATCTCTGAGGAAGTACGCGCGGCTATCGCCAACATTACCAAGAACAAGCCTATTTCGGAGTATGGATGCCGCGACCAGGGTAGTTCCCATACCTCGGAGCTTGTGGTCTTGTTGGGCCATGTTCCACACTGTCTCGTTGGCGTTGGCGATAGCGGAACGGAGTCGCTCTTCGATCTTCATTTCCTGATTGCTTAGGTCGTTATAGGTTTTGAGTGTAAGCTCCACCGCTTTATAACTTGCAATTTCGCCGGCTGCCAACCCTCCCATCCCATCACAAACCACAAAGATATTTGTCTTTGAGTCGTATCCAAAGCTATCTTCATTGTTCAATCGCCTGTAGCCCACGTCTGAGAGTGCCGCCACCTCCATTCGCAATTCCGTCATTGGTGCGGTTAAATGATTCGACTGAAGGCCATGCTGTTGCGCCACTGCCTTTCTACCTGGTTGATCCATCATTGCTGGTTACCTATTTGCGTCCACTCGCCGAGCACCTTAGGCGATACGGCCGACTCTACGGGTTTGTAGTGCAGTTGTTTTGCGGCAGTAAACTGAGCCCGCGCCTGTTGGCGAAGTGATTCGGCGCGAGGCCGATCATTCGGAGACGTCAGGAGCGCCTGCGTGAGAAACGATGCTCCCAGATAGAAATGAGCTGCACCAGCATAGTGGGTTCCGCCGCCCTGCAAATACACTTCGATTGCGTCATCGGCGTGCGAGAAATGCGATGCGTAAAAGTCCGTTACCCCTTGTGTCAGGCTGTCTTTCACCTCTTCGGGATCTTGTTGTATATCCCCCGGCGCAGCCTTCTTACCGGAGACATCTTCAACTTTTCGTGCATTTGCCTGCGACGATTTCGGTAACTGCTGTGCACCTTTCCCAGAACCTTGCTTTTGCTCATGCGGGGCAGGATTCGGCGACGCCTTAGTCTTCCCTTGATCGTTGCTCGTCTGGGGAGGTGGCGTCGCTTTGCTGAGGTTTTGCGGCTGATCGGGAACGAGCGGCTGTGGCGGAGGAACGGGCTTTGCGTTTGCGGCTTGTGCTTCCGCCGCTTGCAGTTCTCGTAAGCGATCCTGAGGCTGGCCTGGTCCATTTTGCTTGATGACTACTGCAAACTGATACTTCTGTTCTGCCCCCTTCAAGTCACCGCTGCGAGCCAAGGCCTCTGCCTGCTTCATCATATCGCGGTAAATGTTAATGTTTGTTAGCAGCTTGTTGATAGCATTCTGGAGAGGGGGAGACTGAACGCGTTTTGCTTCGGATTGCGCTACGTCGAAGTCACCGCGCAAATAGGCTGCGCGAGCAGACTTGAAAGCTTCGTAGCTAATCAGATCAACCGGCGTTCCTCCGTTGCTTGCGATCCGGGCAAGCTGTGTTAGATCCTGTGCTTCAGCCTTGTTGGGTCCGAAAGTTATCTTCCCGAGATCGCGAAATGCGCCACCGTAGTCTTTTTGCTGTATTTCCGTGCGACCAGTGTTGAGGTCTATCTGAAATTGTACGAGCGCTTTGTTGGCATCCTCTTTTGCTCGAGAGCACTTCTTCTCGTACTTCTTGCTATCAAGAGCAGCCGCTTGGCAAATATAGGTGGCCTCGGCCAGAAGGTCACCGGAATTCTTCGCGATGCTGGCAAGATCCCGGAGCTGGTCGGCGCTCTTGTCCTGATTCGAGGTCTGCGCCATCATCGCCGTTGCGGTCAGAAGTATTATTCCACCCCATTTCAGCTTCATGGTTGTTCCCCCATCAGCACTTGCTTCACACTTGGCGATCCCATATCCGCAGAACATAGGTGCTTGCTCGAGGACACGCTGCATTCCACGGTCTGCCGTTTGTTGTCGGGGCTGGCGAGTGTAACCTCGTAAATTCCACTATCGACTGCATCTAATCGCAGCGGAGTAGTTGAGTCTCTGTCAGGCAGAGCGATACTCTTACCAGATTTGTCTTGGACACTCACCACCTTTGCCCAGGGTGAAGCGTTTATCTCCAAATCTGTCGAAATTGCAACGCTCGCTGCAGGTGCGGATGCTGGCGCACCGACGACCACAGGCTTGGGCAGAGCAGGCGTTCCATGCCAGAGATGTGAGACTTTCCCAACTGCAAGTGAGGCGACGGCTATCGTAACGCCTATGGCATACAATCCAACTTTGCTGCGCTTCGCAGGAATGCCGCTGGTTGAAGCTGGATGCTTCGCGCGCAGAAGAGTCGCACACTCAACCTTCAGCCGTTTCCAATCATTACGGACATCCGGAGCTGCGTGCGGCAGGGCGTATTCCACTTCTCTCAAAGCTTCTTCAGCTCGTTTGGCGGAGTTGTTCCGCAGCTGCTGCTGCGCGGTCTGAATAGCTCCTCGAAGCAATTGTGTTGCCTTCTGTCCACGTTTCGATTCGCATGCTTTTCTCGCAGCAGCGAGCACATCGTTTCCGGGATGTTGTTTTTCCAAATCGTCCAGCGAACGCAAACAGTGGTCAAATATGTTTGCGGCCATTGCAGCGTCGCAGGCAGTGACAGCTCCTTCGACAGCTGCCTGAATCTCCTCATCCTTTGCCTTAGCGGTAAGTTCATCTCGCTTCGCGCGCAGCTCCCGGGACAGATCTCGGCGAATACTCGGAGCCTCGCCCAACTGCGCCTTAAGCACGGCCTCCGAGAACTGGAGGGTTAGGCCGTTTTCGCCTTCTGTCTCGTCGGGCAGTTGCTGCGGCATTTGAAGCAGTTTCGTCGAGTCGGCGCCATCGTTCGCATTCGCGAGCAGCCCAAGCTTGCTGACCCATGCCGTAACTTCCTGCTCGATATCGACCCCTCGCTTCTTGTCTTCAACCTCGGACTGAAGCTTGATTGGCAATCCGTCCGCAGGCAGCGTCTCCAGTACGCGAGTCGCGTGATCCTCTGCTGGACCAGAATCCTCCTGATCGAGCGGCTCCTGCATGTTTGACTTCGTGAGATTCGGAGCCTGCTGTCGCTGTTCCTCCTTCTGCCGGGTCGTCGCGAAAATGAGTAGGCTCTGAACTTCAGGGTGCGAAGGATCGATCTCGGCTGCCTCGCGCAGATACAAGATCGCCTCCGTGTAGTGCTGCCTTCCGTTCTCCTCCCGGGCGCTCCGCAATAGTTCGCCCAAGCGCAGCTGTTGCTGCTGCCGTTTCAGTGCGCGCAGCAAATCTGAGTATGCATTCTGCAGCTCGGTGTCCCGGCTATCGATTTGCAAAGCCTGGCCCAGATAATCCTGCGCCCCTGTCAAGTCGCCGAAGTTGCGCGCGTCGTCAGCCCGTTTCCAGAGTTCCGATACCCTCTGCTGCTGGCTCTTCTCCTCTTGAGCATTTTGCAGTCGTTCGTCCAGATTGAATGCATTTTCAGTATCCAGTTTCTGAGCCTGCTGAAGCAATACGACTGCGTCGCTCCAGCGCCTGCCGCTCTCAGCGTCCTGCACCTGTTCGATGATTTGGCGCAGCTGTTCGTCTCGGTGCAAGTGGCTGAGGCGATTCTGCACATCACCTAAGAGTGATTTGGCGTCGGTATTGGCTGGGTCGATCCGTTGCGCCTGCAACAACACTGTTCGTGCGCTGGCGAACTGGCTTTGGTCCGTCAGCCGTCGAGCTGTTTCGAGCAGCGAGCCAACTCGATCGTGCTTCAGACCTTGTGCAAGCACGTGGAGGTCGAAGGCCATCTCCTCTGCGGTTGCATACCGTGTGTCAAGCTGTTTCGCCAAAGCCTTATCGAGAACATGGCTGAGATCGTCTGGCATGTCCTGTATATGTTCGGCAAGCGGCACATATGGCTCGTGGATCACACGATATAAGGCGGAAACATCTCTGCCTTTAAACGGCAGCTCGCCAGTGAGCATCTCGTAAAGCATCACGCCCACCGACCAGATGTCCGCCTTTCCGTCGCTGGCTTCGCCTTTCAGTCGTTCTGGCGCGATGTAATGAAAGGTTCCGAGCAGTGTATCGGTCTTTGTAAGTTGCTTTGTTTGATCGGCCAGACGGGCGATTCCAAAATCGACGATCGTCACTCGCCCATCGGGGCGTACAAGGATGTTGGCCGGCTTCACATCGCGATGAACCACGCCATGTCCGTGCGCATAGCCCAGACCGGCACAAATCTGCTCCACAATGGAGAGCGCCTCAAGCAACGACAGGCGCTTCTGCGTGCGCAAGAGCTTCTCAAGAGAGTCGCCCTCAATGAACTCCATTGCAATGAACGGGCTTCCTTCATGCTCACCTAACTCATACACGGTCACGATGTTTGGATGGCTGAGAATTCCCGATCTGGCTTCAAGGTAAAAGCGCTCGCGCAACTCTGGCGTGACTTCCGTCAGGGTCTTGATGGCTACTCGCCGGCCGATCAACCGGTCTTCGCCTTGGTACACAATACCCATTCCGCCCCGTCCGAGCTCGCCGGTGATGCGGTATCTTCCGATTTTCGTTATCGGGTTATTTGACGCCTCTGCAGTCATAGCGGTTTCCGTCCTGGTGAACATCGAACTGTGCAATAGCAAGTCCAAGTCGGTTCGTAACGAGACTGAAAGGTATAACGCATTGTCGGTGAAGTTATTCCATCGCACCTCAAGAAAAGATGATTTCGTGGGGTCTAGTGCCCGAATGAGCGGGAGTAGACCGGAACAATACTCCTTGGCCGCTAATCGGATCAAATGGAACATTTCCGGAAACCGTCATCCAAGTGGCATGATCAGCCACGAGCGACGCTGCAATCCCGACGTAGAGATCGTGTCAGATTTGATTTATTTGGAGGGGAGAACAAGCTTGCTGGCCCTCGTCTCATCGGCTACGCACTCATCTACCGAGGCGAAGCAGATGGCTTAGCGGGAAGGCTACGCCACAGTATTTAGTAATTAAGCGTGAGAGCTGCAGCCGATCTCATGCTCGCAAGCCGCTTGCCAACAAGCGTTGTTCGATCACGCTTGCCACCACTCATCCTCGTGACGCGATGCATCTCGGAGCTGAGGAAATCGAGACGACTCAGTTGACCGGTGTCTAGGAAAGCTTGGTTCAGAATGTTTCGAAGTCAGTTATCGAGTTGCTGGGGCTACTTTGGCATAAACGTCAGTTGGTTGTAGATCCAGCGATGACCGCGCCTCACGCATCCACTGGATGGACTGGGAACTCACTACTTTAGGAGAAGCGCCCTCATGGCAAGTTGAACAGGCGTGAGCTGTGCTTCCCGTAATGTTTGAGGTCAATGCATAGGTCAGGTTCTTGTTTTCCCACGTCACGACATGCATCCGATCCCGGTCCAAGGCGTGGAATTTGATTCCATCAGAGTACGTCACATTTCCGCCAATCGCTCGGGCATGTCTGTCCGGAGCAATCAGTACAGTGACCAAGTCTTGTGACAACTGAAAGACGAGTACAGCTGCTCGCTCCCCTCCGAACGTCACCAAACGTCCACCGCGGAGCTTGTACTTGGCCAAATTGTTAGCAGCGATACCTGAATCTGGCATACGAAATGGAAATGAAACTCTTTGAGAGAACCACGCCGAAACTACGCTTGGCGATTCTGATTGCACGTCGAGTTGCAGGGCTGCGTCCGAGAGCGCTCGATGGGAATCGATGGCAGTTGCAACGAAACTGTTTGCATTCGATTCGACCCGCAGGCGCGGAACAAGGAGCGCGCCACCCACAACAAGAAAGAGCATCGCTGCAAGTGCCAGAGCATACCGTATCGTCTTCTTGTGGGAACTCATAACCGGAACGTTGCTCTCGTGGAGCGGCATCTCCGGCTTGAGTGCAGCCTGAGTCGCTGCCAAGTTCGCAATGCGCTCACGCAGCGCAGCCGGGGCAACCGCAAATGGGCGCGCTTGCGCCAATCTTCGAGAGAATGCCTCGGCTTCTTCCATCGCACTCCGGCAGCTTGCGCAATATTCCAAGTGAGCGAGCAACTCCTCCGTGTCGTTGCCGGTCAGCTCGTTGTCAAGGTAGAGTTGTATTTGTGAGCTGCCATCGGCGCAATCGCTCATGACTGATTCCTCATTTCGGAGCGCCCAGGGGTGCTCCACATGTCGGCAAGCGCCGTACGAAGTTTGGCGCGCGCCCTTCCCAACCGTGACATAACAGTACCCGCCGGACAGCCAAGCACATCCGCAATCTCCTGATAGGAAAGCTCTTCAAACTCCCGTAGCAGGATGATCTCTCTGAATTCTACCGGCAAGCCATCAATGGCAGACCTTACGATGTCAGAGTCTTCATTGCTCACGAAAATCTCGTGTGCATCTCTCGCATTTCCAACAAGGCTGTCCGCGGTATAGTCATCTCCATCTATCTCCAAAATCGCGGGGACGTTCCGACGTTTTCGTAATTCGTTGAACCAGAGATTTCTCAGAATTGTAAATAACCATCCCTTAACGTTGCTATTCTCGCGAAGACGCCCGGCGGCTCCCAACGCTCGAACATATGTCTCCTGCACCAAATCTTCTGCTTCCGCACGGTTGCGGGTGAGAACCATCGCATATCCATACAGGCCATCCACATATTCACTGCCAAATTCGTTTGTAGCGGAGGCTTCACCCAGACTTCCAGACATGTTTGCATTGTACGAAATCGAATATCGTAATTACAAAGCGTCGTCCCTTTGTCTTCAGATCATCCGCAGGCGACCTTGCCAAGCAACAGAAAATAAAGAATTACCTCCGTCCACAAGTTCATTCGGATGGATCATCGCGCTCTCCCATAAAACGAATAAATCGCAGTGTATGGACCCGTACCGCGGTAGCTTGACTGCAATTTTCGCCAGGCGCAATTCCTCCGTGTGTCTCTGAACGTTGTATGAATTGCACCGCTTCCAACCCTCCGGTTCCTCTAACGGACTTAAGCAACAGCCATGGGATGGACGTCGCTTCTGGCGACACTTGTTTCGAAACGACCACTCCCTCGACAAGCCTGCCATCATTGAGCCGCCACGCAGGGCCGCCGTAATGGCGTCCGATCACTCTTCTCTGCTCGTCCAACAAATCAGCGGCCGGCGCCTGGAGTATCCAACTTCCGTTGACACATCCATGGACCTGGACTCCTTCTCCTTTCGCCTTCAGCAACAGCGATAAGCCGACGGGGACCTCGATCGCGTTCTGATTCCCTTGAGCACTCACATTCGCGACAAAGACAAATAAGAGGGAGGGGAGAAGGAAGAGCAAGTGAAAGCCCAACGTTTTTTGGCGCATGAACTGACTGTGTCGATTGGTTGCTCCCAATCGAACTCCGTAGTGCAACTGACCTGAAAGCCGTCTCCTTGTCCGATACGAGGAGTAGCGCAATTTCCGAGTCGAGTTGAAAAGCATAAGCACACCTTCAGAATTTTAAAGAGCTGGCAGAGCACATATAAAAAGGGATGGTGATCGGTCTTTGATTTGCTGATGGTGAAAACACGTTGAGAGGCTCTTTATTCCCTGCTGAACAATTAGATTCCCAGATTGCCTCAAAGCTCTCTCGGAGGCGTCTCCGCATTCGCATCTGCACAGACTGGCAATAGCTATCAGGTAACAAACCTGATCTCCGACGGTTCTGTAACCGCTTCAGTTACTGATCCCAAACTTGATCAATCCCTGGGGGGATCGGCATTGGATCCACCGTCTGGATCGCGGATCACGGCTTGTTTGCGACGATTACCTCGGCAAACAACACAAGCGCCTCTTCCACCTTCGGTTTCAGTGCGTTGGCCCCGACGGCGACTGTGACGGATGGTTCGAGTACTTCGGCTACCGTCAGCGTGGTCCCAACCAATGGAGGCGCCCCAAGCACTTAGGAGAAGTCCTCGTCGTCGCTCATGTTTGCTGCAGTTTCGTCTGCGCGAGGGTCAATGCGTCTTCCCGGCGCGTATTCGCGCATTTGTCCGGTTCCTCCTACATGTGCAGGCACAAAGGCTCCATTTTTGCGATTGAACTCCTCGGAGAACGTGGATACGCCGTCGGCTATGTTTCTGAGCGAGGCTCGCGCGAAAGCTGCACTTCCAGGAGTTCGGGCTTCCTCCGCGTTCTGAGTGATGCCCATCACGAGGGTCATCGCATGCCGTTCCCCGTCCGTAAATTGGCCGAAATTGACGGGCTGCCCTTACATGTGTGTGAGCATGGCCTCTGCCATATTCTCTTGCCGTATCGGATCCGCCGAATTCAATGTAGCAACCAAAGAGTCGTAATCACCCCGCATCCCTGCATTGTTGAAGTTGGCTTGCTGTGTCTGAATGAAGGGTTGTCCTCCCCACCCACTGCGGGTTGAATATGGCCCGGCATCAGTTTGGTGAACCTGATACGGTCCTGCCGCATGAGGGGCCTGCTGCTCCATGGGGTAGAGTAGCTCCTGCTGCTCATATCTCCTCTGTAAGATTGCGTGAGGATCGTAGGTTCCGCCCGCACTACCGGGGCCGGTGGTAGGATAGCCGTAAATTGTGGTGGGATGTTGTTGGTCAGGAAGTGCCGAGGTGCTGCCATACATATCTGCAATGTGGGCAGCAAGTTCTGGGTCGTTGTTTGATCCAGTCGAATGCTCTTGGTTCGTCGAGGAAAGAGGTTTGTCCTGCAGCGGTTCTTGTGGGGTAGGCACTTCAGGGGTTTGTTTGAGGTATGGATTCTGTGGAGAGAATCCGTATGAGTCAATAGGCATGTGTCTGTCCTCTTTGAATACGTCCGAGAAGTGGAGGATCGTTATTGCCAAAGATCCCTATGGTTAATAATCGAAAACGAAGGAAGTTATTCCCAGCGGGAACTCTTTTCATGCTCCGCTTTAGGAGCCAATAATGCTCAGGGGATGCCTCCGGGGCGTCGCAGTTCTAGCATGTCTGGAGGCCTGTTATGAACCTTGCGAACTGGCTTGCGCCTCAACCCTTGTGCCTTTTGCTGTTGACGCAGTTGTTGTCCTCTGCCCCTGAGCCCCGCTCCCTGTTTTTCCTGTCAAGCCCCTGGCAGCCGAAACTAAGACGCAACTCCGGACGCAAATCAAACAAAAAAAAGATCTTAGCCTCCGGAAATAATCTTCCGCAAAGTGGCCTATTAGTTTTACTCAATCGGCTATAGTTAATACAGAGTCAGAAAAAGCCCCGGCCAACACCGGGGCATTTTCTCTTTAAACCAATAAACCTTTTAGAAAGACGAATTTAGCCGTAACCAGTTTAGAATGACGACTTTGCAGCGAGAGATTCGCTTAAGTCGCTGAATTCATATGACTTGCAGTAAAGTACCCCCCCGGGGGGAGGGGCCTAAGGGAAGCCAGTGATCGTAGTTCATAACAGGCTCTAGTTCATAGTCAAGCCCAGAAGGTCAAGTCCTATTCATCTTGATGCCCCTCAGTGACGCTGACGATGCAAAACATGGCATCCGAAATAAAGACGTCGGGATGAGCACGGCAGCCTAGGTAGCGATGTAATACGTGAAGAGGCAGATACATGCGATAGCGCAGAGCAGCAAAGTGATCTCAAGCGGATCGAAGAAGTTGAGAGCTGCTTTGCCGTAGGTTTGCCAAACTGGAACCTTTATTTCCGCCGTCGCTTCGTTCTGCGAAGCTTCCCTCAGTTCCACGCGAATCTGATAACCGGGTACCTCCACTAAATCGCCGGATTGCAGGGAGGAGGGATTCTGTACAGCCAGGGCCTCCCCATTGAGGCGGGTACCATTGGCGCTCAGATTCTCAATCATGAGCTGCTCGTCAGTTATGAAGAGCGCAAAGTGTTGCCGCGAAAGCGCTTCACCTTGAAGTAGCAGTGGACTATCAAGGTGTCTTCCCAAAACCACTCGATCTTCGATGTCAACCTGAGCTTCGACTGTTTCCTGCGTGGAAGTGTTGAGGCGTATCAGCGTTACTTGCATAACCTTGTTCCTTTGTGCGAAACGTCGAGAGTGATCAGCGCGTCGCCGCCATTTGCTTGGCAGCCTGTTCTAGCTTGAGCCGTAATTCCGTAAACCGCAGCAGAGCATTCACAAACGAGGCGACGGGTTCCGCGGGTCGCAGGTCACGTGCCACTTTCAGGAGGCTTAGAGCGTCTGCCATTTCGTTGCGACTGATGTGTAACTCTGCCAGTTGCGCGTATGCCGATACATTTCGCCTATTGTTGTTTAGCACGCGCCGACAGAGCGTCTCTGCCTCGTCAAACTTTTGTTCATCGAAAGCTACGGCAGCTAGCGCGAGGTCTGCGGTATCGCGTACGCGCAAAAGAGTGCCAACGCCCTGGAAGATG
>Ga0193743_1003027_pt1 | contig 11436 bp, 10 predicted proteins | sample L2c2metaG_FD_143038 | JGI IMG/M metagenome (GOLD analysis project Ga0193743, IMG submission 143038) | Soil microbial communities from a riparian zone of the East river system, Colorado, United States - L2c2 | ecosystem: Environmental > Terrestrial > Soil > Riparian zone | place: USA: East River...
CGACGAGGTGCCGATAGGCTTCGTGGCGTGCCATGTTCGCACCAGCCAGCAAGTTCGACATGCCGGCGGCAACCGTCAAAGCCTCGCACGCGTCGAGCAGCCGAAGATAATCGTGTTCGGCCGATCGCCCGTCGCGGACTGCGCCGAATTTAATGTAGCAAGTGTCTGCGCCGGCTTCGCTGCGTGGCCCGTAGTGACACGCCGCGAACGCCGCGATGCCACGGGCACCTTCAATCAAAACTATATCACCCAAATCTTGCGCATGCGTCGCGCCTATCTCGCCGGACAGGTCGAGACCCGGGTAAACCGTTTCAGCCACCTCCCGGCACGACCGGAGAGCTTCCTCTCGCTGCACTTGGCTTAACTCGCTGAAGCGCAACCATCCGGCTGCCGTTTGCCGCACCGCCTTTGTCGACATGATTGCTGTGAGGAAACGCGCCCAAAAGCCGTATTTTTGATAGAGGGCGACGTGCTTCGCGCTGTCTGAGAACGTGAATAGCCCGACATGCCGTGTCTCCCAGGTATCGAATTGCTCCATGGTCTTCGCAAGCAGTGCGCGGGCGATACCTCGCTCCTGGAGATCAGGACGCACAGTCAATGGTCCGAAGAAGCCGATGCTTCCCCAATTGGTGGCAAAGTTGGAGCCGACTAAGTTTCCATCCAGCCTCGCGCCGAATGAGGCCACGTGAGCTGCGCGCTGGCGGCCATAGACGTAATCCCGATCGGCCCAGAACGTCTCCGGCTCCGGAGCCCCACGGACGGTCCCAAAGGCAACACGGACAATCCGCGCAGCTTCCGGCAAATCATTTTCATCGAGTTTGCCCACCACCGGGCGGCTTGCTTTCGAACCAGTGTTCCCACTGGCATTATGATCTGACATCATCGCCTCCCTTTGAGAACTCACTTTGGGAGCGGCCACATTCAAAGTAGTGACGATAGCAATTACGGTGACAGTGCATTCAACTGGCCGGCTTTTCGTTGCCCTGATCGCTCCGATCGCCTTGGACGCCAGGTGCAAAAGAGCTTACGGTCTTCATCGGCGATTGGCGCAGCCGTTCGCTGACTGACGGCCGCGTCTACCGCAACGCGGAAGACCCTAATGACATTGTAATCGTAGCCAATGTGTCGGACCTAGCCAAGGCGCGCGCCTGGACGGCGAGTGATGATTTGAAGACTGCGATGCAAAAGGCCGGTGTGCTGGGAGCGCCCACAGTTCATTTGATCGGCTGATACTTTCGGTAGGCCTTGTCTAGGTCGGTTACCTTTGGTTGACGATGCCTACATTCAGCTTTCTCTAACGTCCGGAAACCGCCCCTAGCTGTGGTCTAAGCCCTGCGGCTCGGACGTCCCGTCTGGGTCCAGGCTGTGTGAAAACTCTCACGTCGAACTTGCGCGTAGAAATTTTGTCTCGATTTCGTCGAAACAGGAAAAGAACAGCACTGGCAGTCACAGTCGAAAGAAGAAAATGGAGAAAACAATTCTGCGCATTCTCTGCTCGCGCGCGTTATCACACAGCCTGGGTCAGAAGGCGACATCGGCAGGCGGTTAACCCTGTCGGCAAACGTCCTGTACGTGGATCAGCTTGTTACGCGGGCCGCCGCCAAGTTGCCTCATTAGATCGGAGAATTTGCATCGGCACTATCCTGGTCGGAGGAGCATCATGCTGAGAATGATGTTGTTGGGCCTCCTCATCCCATTGGGTGTAGGAGCACTAGCGGCAATGGAACTCAGAACGCCACCACGTACTGCAGTAGCGGTCGTTCAGCCCCTTGCCGAGACAACCGTAAGCATTTCCGATTCACATGGTGCGTTGGCGAAGGCTGATCGGCTTGAAATTACCTATGCGAAAAGCGAGACGCCAGCGCAGCCTGTTCTAGTCAACGAACGCATTCCTCCTTCGGAAGCGGTTAGCATCGGGTATTCGGAGGCCCCGAAGATTATCAACCGCCATCGGCACGATCCCAAATCAAAGAAGGTCACCACCGCTGCCCTTCCTAAGTCGAAGCCAAAGACCACCGATATCAAGCGAACTAGAACTACCATTCCCGAGCGTTCAAAGGCCGCCAGCGACACCGGGCTCTGTCGGCTAAGCGCGTTTGGTGGCTTGCGTAAAGCTTTGAATTCAGTCGGCTGCGAAATCTAATTCAGCGAGCCGCGATCGCTCTTGGAACGGCTTCGGTCGCCCTAACCTGATGTTGTCTGCACAACTTGAGCAAGCCCGACCCTCAGGCTCAATTCCACCCGGCGCGGCCGACGTCCGCTTCGGATCAAAGGCTGACCTGGAGGGTACGTCCGCTCCTGGCGCAAAGCAGCTGTTGCTTAAGCAAAAGGCATCCAATGACTAACGACTGTGAACCATCGACCGACATTGGTACGCTCGGCGACCTGCGTTGCCGCGGCCATTCTGGCACTCTCAACGAACTGATGACCCAGGTGAAATACCTGGGCGCGAGGAAGGTGCCGTCAGACGCTCGAGCGAAAGTTGCCTTGCTCAATCGATCGTCAGGTTAGCGGATTTGACGATATCGCCCCACCGAACGCGTTCGTCGTCGATGAACTTGCTTGTTGCTGAAATCGTCATCGACGCCGCCCGAACGCCGAGCTTTTCAAACTTTGCCTGAATGTCCGGCTCTTTCAGGATATCCGTCACCGCCGCATTAAGCTTGGCGACGATGGCATCGGGGGTGCCTTTCGGAGCCATGAGAGCAAACCACGTGACCGAGGCGAAATCGGGCACGCCAGCCTCCTGCATGGTGGGCACCTCGGGCAATGACGGCGCCCGCTTGGTGTCACAGATGCCGAGGATGCGCAGCTTCTCCCCCTGATGCAGGCTCATGGAAGAACCGAGATTGTCGAAGAAAATATCGACCGTGTTGCCTGTGATGTCCTGCAGCGCGGGGGCCGTGCCGCGATATGGTATGTGCACCATCTGGATTCCGGTGAGCTTCTCGAACAGGATCGCCGTGAGATGCGAGGTCGATCCGTTGCCTTGCGAGGCAAAGGACACCTTGCCGGGATTGGCCTTTGCGTATGCGATCAGTTCCTTCGCGGTTTTGGCAGGAAAGTCGGTTCGCACGTCCAGCACATTTGGTGCAGTGCCGAGCACGGTTATCGGCTTCAGTTCCGACGGCCGGAACGAGAGCTTCCTGTACAAGTTCTCGTTGATCGCGATCGGGCCGGGCGGGCTCGCAAGGAGCGTGTAACCGTCGGGCGAGCTGTTCGCGACCGCCTCGGCGCCAATGTTACCGCCGGCGCCGGAGCGGTTCTCGATGATCACCGACTGATTCCATTTTTGGCGCAACTGTTCAGCAACGACCCGTGGCAAGGTGTCGGCGGTCCCGCCTGCGGGGAACGGCACGACGATCTTGATGGTCTGCGACGGATAATTGACCGCGTCTTCGGCACGGCAATTTGTGGCCCCAAGCACAGCAAGCAGGGCGAGCGTAACGAAGGGAACACGCATGCTTGCGTTCATGAGGAAATCGCTTTCTGTTGAAGATGGACGACATCCGGAGATCCGGACTCTACAAAGGCGTCCGCAAAGAATTGCGCGTCTGGTAAGCCGTGATGTGAGAGGAATTCGTTCTGCGCGGCCGCCACCATCAACGGATTGCCGCAGGCGTAAACGTCGATCGCGGACAGATCGGCGCTGTCCTGCCGGACCGCATCATGGACAAGGCCGGTGCGACCGGTCCATGACGACGGCGGTTCGGAGATCACGGGCGTGAACGAGAACCAGGGCAGGCGTTGCGCCCATATACCCGGCAGGTCCCCAAGGTAGATGTCGTCTCGTGTACGAGCACCCCAGTAGAGATGCATCGGCCGCCGATTGCCGGCATGGATCGCGGTTTCGATGATCGATTTGATCGGTGCGAAGCCGGTGCCGCTTGCCAGCAGAATGACAGGCCGCTCGGTTTGGCGCAAATAGAAATCGCCGTAGGGCGCCTCGATTTGCAGGGGAGTGCCGGACGACAGCCGGGACAGTGTTCCCGCCGAGAACTTTCCGTTCGACACGTGCCGGATATGCAACTCAGCGCCGTCGTTGTGGCGCGCGGCATTCGCCATCGAAAAGTTACGGCGATCCCCGTCCTCCATCACGACCTGCAGATACTGGCCGGCCTTGAACGGCGCGCGCAAACCGATCGGAAACCGCAAGTGCAGGATCGTCACATCGGATGACGGCTTTGCCAGCCTGAAGACCTTGGCGGTGATGGTCTTGCGCCGAAAGATATCAATGCGTTCGAAGCGCTTGGGACGGATAGTCAGATCCGCGCGCGGCTGGGCGCGGCACACCAAGGCGGTGCCGTCGCGCGCCGTCCGCCGGCCGCGGCCGCGCTGCTCGACTTCGCCGTCGAGCAGCGCGGTCTCGCAGGTGTTGCAGGCGCCCTTCCTGCAGGACGAAGGCATGGCATATCCCGCGCGCTCGGCTGCATCGAGCACGAACTCTTGTGGCTCGCACGGGAAGGTAATCTCGCTTTCGGCGATGCGAACCGTAAACGTCATGCCGCGCCCGCCGCTATCGGTTTCTCTGTATCGGCTGGCACATTTCCGATCAGGCGGAGTGTGCGCAGCACCGCCGCAGGATCTGCCTTGTTCTGGCCGGCGATGTCGAAGGCGCTGCCGTGCCCGACGCTGGAGAACAACACGCCGGAACCGACCGACAGCGCGGAGGCATTTCGCCCCGCCAGCAGCTTGACCGGAATGTGCCCCTGATCGTGGTAGATGGCTACGAAGCCGTCGATATCCTTGCGGCCGAGAATTACATCGGCCCCCACGGGACCTACGGCCGCGATGCCGGCGCTGCGCAGCCGCTCCACCGCCGGTGCGGTGATACGATCATCGTCATCGCCGAACAGGCCGTTCTCGCCGGCATGCGGATTGATGCCAAAAACGCCGATCCGCGGATCGGCCACGCCCAGTCGTTTCAATGTGGCGGCGCAGGCCAATCCCGCCTCTTCAATGAGGTCCGGCGTCAGCCGTGCCAACGCGTCATGAATCCGCTCATGCAGCGTGGCATGAAGTATGCGCAGACCACCGCCGACCAACATCATGAACACCTTGTCTTCCGGCGTACCGGTCAAGCGCGCGATCAGGCCGGGATAGCCCGAGAACGGAATGCCGGCGGCGTTGACGGCGGTCTCATTGTGCGGGCAACCGACGATGGCGTCCGCGTCGCCATTGCGGACCAGGCCGATGGCGGCGGCCACATAGGCCACGGTCGCGCGGCCCGCATCGGCATCGATATGCCCGGGGCGGAAGCTCGTTGATGACAAGGACTCGACGGGATGCAACTCGATGATGCCGCTGGGCGATGGTCCGAGCCGCTGGAATTTCGCGTCGGGGGCGCAGCGCTCGCCATAGTGCCGGATCACATATTCATCCCCGACCAGAATCAGGCGAACATCGTTGCTGCCGCGCAGGGCGGCGGCCGCCTTGACTGCGATTTCCGGGCCGATGCCGTTGGGATCACCGATCGTAAGCGCAATAGTCCTGGCGCCGTTCTTCATAGCGGCAACGCCAGCAAGGTGTCGAAACGCGAACTATCGCAGACGACGACGCGCTCGCGAAGCCTGGGGCTGCCGCCGTTTAGCGTATGAAAGTCGATGTAGCGACCGGTAGCGTAAACGTCGGTGGTGCCGTCGCGCATGATACGGGCGACGAAGAACGAGGTCTCGCTGCGCACCTCGCCGGCTTGTTCCGACTCGATCCAGGGCTGACCGAGGAAGTGACGGTAGGAGTGGCGTTCATAGATGTTCGCTTCGCGCAGCGAGGCAACCCGGTCGAGCAACATGCCCTTCGAGTTGGCGAAGATGACGCCGGCTTCGAGCCCCTGAGCGTAATTTTCCGCGGTCGTGATCTTGTAGATGCAATCTTCCTCGAAGAAATCGGGCCACGCCTCGAGGTTGCCGTTATCGATGCAGCGGGCGTAGGCATTCTGAAAGCGGTTAATCAGTCCGGCGACGTCGTTCACGTGGCAAATCCTCTACAGGCCCATCTGGGCGCGATAGGCCTTCCAGAAGCCGCGAACCGAGGCTTCGGTCACCCGGCTTTCACTGCTGTCGGTGCCGGAGCCGCCCATCTCGATCACCGCTTGCTCGCCGCCCGCTCCGGCAATACCGCGCTGCACGAAGCCTCCCACGCAACCGTCTTCCATCGAGATGTAACCGGCGGGGCCGACGAGGTTGGCCTGCTTCAGCCGCGTCAATCGCTGCTCGGGGGTATCCTCGGCAAATCCCAGCAATGTCCAGTGCAGGTCGGTCCGGTCCACGCTGCGCGGCACGATCTGCCGCACCGCGATCGCGTTCTGGATCTGCTGCAGGACGAAGGTTGGGAACGTTGACAGAATCTGCAGCGTCACGTTATCGGGAAATTCCTTGAAGCTTTGCAGCAATGACGGATCCGCGAGCTTGAATTCGCTATCGGAGCGAATGTTCTGTTCGGCATATTCCTTGTCGTCGGCCGGCGTCGCGTCGACCGCGGAAAAGCTGACGTGATGGCCGCCGGAGGGATCGACGATGATGCCGCCGGTCTGGGACAGGCGATTGAGTTCGAAGGTGGTGAAGAACAGGTGCAGGATGCTCGCGTGATAGGAGTCCTTCACGTTCTCCATATAGAGCTTCCAGTTATTCGGCAGCGACTGCGTGTAGCGACCGAGCACCACCGGGGTGCGTTCGCCCAACACACGACCGATTCGCGAATAGATTTCGTCGCCGAGATGTTCCTCGAGCGGCGGAACGTCATTGGAGAAACTGCCGAACACAACCCCGAAGGCCTCGGCCAGCCTTAACTTGCGCGGATTGTGGTGTTCCATGCAGAATGACGCGGACATGCCGCCTTTACCCCTTATGCCATCCTTGAACGCGACCTCCTTGAGGTTGCCTTGGCGGTCGTAGCTCCAGGCGTGGTAGACACAGGTGAATGCCTTGGTGTTGCCGCGCGGTTCCAGCGCGATCAGCGCGCCGCGATGCGCGCAACGATTTTCAAAGGCGTAAAGCTCGCCGTCTGAATCACGGGCGACAATGACCGAAGTATCGCCGACGAAGGTCGTGATGAAGTCGCCGGTGCCTTTGACCTCGACCGATAGACAGAGGTAATTCCACGACGGTCCTTGAAAGATGCGCTTCTGTTCGGCGGCATAGATGTCGCGGTCCTGGAAAATCCAGTAGGGCACGCGTGTCACGCCATCGGTCGGCCAGACTTGCCCGCCGGTTCTCTCGGTCGCGCGGGTGACGTGATCCAGCATGAGACCTCCCATGTGTCCTTTGCGCCGCCATTGACGCGGGCGGTTTGTTCGAATATCGAACAAGTGTTCAGATTAAGATCACTCCAATCAGAGCGGCTGTCAAGATGAGTAACGAAGCAGGGACAGTTGCGGGCGCCGGGCGGTTGCCGGAAGGCATGGGCGGCCTTGCCAAAGGACTCGCGATTATCGAAGCCTTTTCGGCGCGCCGGACGCGTATGACGGTTTCGGAAGCCGCGAAATCGTCGGGCACATCGCGCGCATCAGCGCGCCGCTGCCTGCTGACGCTGGCAGAGCTCGGTTATCTGGAGTTCGACGGAAAATATTTCCGGCCGCAGTCGCGTCTGCTGGCTCTCAGCGCCGCTTATTCCGGCCCGCGCTCGCTCCCGCAGTTGGCGCAGCCGTTCCTCAAAGCTGCGCGCGACGAGCTTCATGAATCGGTTTCGCTCGCCGTGCTTGAACGCGACGCTGCGCTGTTCGTCGCACGATCCGAGGCCGAGCGGCTGGTGACGACAGGTATTTCACTCGGAACTCGTATCGATCTCTATTGTTCGGCGACCGGAAGGGTGTTGCTGTCGGCGTGGGACGAGGAGCGCGTCGCGGCCTATCTCGATGGCGCCAAGCTGGAAGCCCGGACCAAGCATGCTCTGGTCAAGAAGACCGCATTGCGGGAGGCGGTGCGAAGCGTCAGAAAGCGAGGCTACGCTACGACCGATCAGGAATTGGAGATTGGTTTGCGGTCCATCGCGGTGCCGGTGATGGACTCGCGCGGCGCCGTCGTAGCGGCGATGAGCGCCAGCGCCTCCTCGGCGCGGGTGTCGATCGCGCAGATGGTCAAGAGCTTTTTGCCGGTCCTGAAGGCAAACGCGGTTGGTTTGGGACATCTTGTGACGTCCGCGCAGGACTGAATGTTGGGCCTTCGTTGACAATCATAGTATGCTATCATAATATTCGAGACCCTTCAGCCAAGATAAAGCCGCGCGGCCATCATGAGACGCCGGCGGGGAGAAACTGCGATGCGGATTCCGTACATAGTCGGGCTGGGTGGAACCACCCGCCCGGGCTCATCAACGCAAATGGCGCTCGCAATATCGCTCGAAATGGCGAGGCAGCAGGGGGCCGAAATCTTGCTGCTGTCCGGATCCGATCTCTATCTGGAGCCATACTCTCCCGGCGCGGGTCCGCTGCCGCCGGAGGCGCAGAAGATCGTGGCCGAGCTTCGCAGGGCCGATGGCATCATCTTGGGCACGCCGGGCTACCACGGTGGAATCTCCGGCCTCGTCAAGAACGCGCTCGACTACACCGAGGAGTTGAAGTGCGATTCGAGGCCCTATCTCGAAGGACGCGCAGTGGGCTGCATCGTAACGGCTGCGGGAGACCAAGGCGCAATGACGACCCTCATCGCGCTACGCTCCGTCGTTCATGCGCTGCGGGGCTGGCCGACGCCGCTGGGGGCGGCGATCGTTACCTCGACTCCGGTCTTCGATGCGGCCGGGAATTGCCTTTCGAGTCGAGTCGAAACGCAATTAGGTTTGATCGCGCGGCAAGTTCTCGATTTTGCAGAGGCCCAGATTGAGAGGGGCCTGGGCACGCTCGCTCCGACAGCGGCACTCCAACAGATGGCCTAACGAACCATTCTCGTCGGGCAGTGCCCCTACCATTCCGAATAGTGATACCATTACCGAACGAGTGATTCACCTCGTCGTTTGAAATCGGAATGGACGGTATGGGAAAGACTACGCTCAACAAGGCTCCTGAAGAAGTCGTTTCCGTTGACCGGCAGCAAATTCTCGGTCTTGCGGTCAATACGCTCGGCAGGAATATCCTCTGGAGCCTGGCGCAGCGTACGTCGCAGCACGGCCTGCAGCCTGGCGTCTATCCCGTGATCGCCTGGCTGATGCAGCTAAAGGATTCCACGCAGGGTGAGCTCGCGCGCATCATCGGAATCGAGCAGCCGACGATGGCCGTAACGTTGCGTCGGATGGAACGGGACGGACTCATCGAGCGCAGTCCGGATCCCGATCACGGACGGCGTGCGCGCGTCAGACTGACGCCAAAGGGCAGAAAGCTCAGTCAGCTCATGCGCTCGGCGGCCGCCGAGGTTCAGGTCGTTGCCGCAGCAGGATTGAGTCCGGCCGAGGTCAAGGATTTCTTCAGACTAACCAGCATCATGACGAAGAACCTGAACGCCGAACGCTTCGGCAAGAAATAAGTCAACTCACTTTCCGAAAATCCATCTGAAACAAATATCGCCGCGCGCGCCGCGAGGCGGCACTTGACGTCCGTCGTTTGTGTATTATGATAGCTTACTATGATTATTCAAATGACTGAACGGCGACCATTGAGAGTCGCCGGCAGGGAGGTTCGATCATGTCGGTAGTGGGCGATCTGCAATTCTATCTCATGCACTTCATGCCGTATCCGGACATTGCGCCGGATCGGCCGCAGGGCCAATGGGTCGATATTCCAAACACCCGGTTCGACCCGGAAATAGGACACAAGCTCTATCGAGAATACATCGACGAACTCGTGCTGGGCGACAAGCTCGGCTTCGATGCCATCGTCGTCAACGAGCACCACTCGACCTTCTACAGCCTGATGCCGTCGTGCTCGATCATTGCCGGCGCGCTTGCCGTGTTGACCAAGCGCGCCAAGATATGTGTTTTTGGAACGCCCATCTCTCTGACATATCCGCATCGCCTGGCTGAAGAGTACGCCATGCTCGACGTGATGTCCGGTGGGCGCCTCGAGTGCGCGTTTCCGCTCGGCACCGGCATGGAGTACTGGGTCAATCCGATCAACCCAAGCTTTGCTCGCGAGCGTTTCCGAGAAGGCATGGATATTCTCATGCAGGCGTGGACCCAACCGGGGCCGACGCGATACGACGGAAAATTCCACCAGTACAAGTACCTGAATCCCTTTCCGCTTCCCTATCAGAAGCCGCATCCGAAAATCTACGTGGTTGGCTCCGGTACCGAGGAAACGCTGAACTACGCGGCGGAGAAGGGATACGGATACTCGCAGGTGTTCACGCCGATCGCGTCGCAACTCAAGTCGTTCGAGAGCTACCGCGAGATTGCGGTCCGTAACGGACACAAGCCGGACTCGGAATCGATCATCATCTCGGCGATGGCCTACGTCGCCGAAACCGAAGAAAAGGCAATCGAGGAGGGGCGAGACCACTATCTGCCCGTCGACCGTCTGCGCAAGCGCCTTCAGGCTGGCGCGGTGCAGGACGCCGAGATCACCTGGGAGATGTTGACCGGGGTCTACCGAACCGTGCTCGGCACGCCGGATCAGGTCGCCGAACGCATAGCCTTCTGGTGCGAGCAGGCGAAGAGCAGCAAGATCATCCTGCACCTGCACACTGGCGATATGCCGCACTGGAAGGCTGTCAAGAACATCACCCTGTTCGCTGAAGAGGTCATTCCGCGCGTCAGGAAACTCGCTAGTTCATCACTTCAGGCCGCTGAGTAGGAGTGCCACGATGATCGGTTTTACCAAACGAGACGTCGTCGTCGATGGTGTGCGCGTCAACGTACTCGAGGCCGGGCGGGGAAAGCCGCTGGTCTATTTCCACGGCGCGGGCACCCTGACGGGATTCAATGATCTCCTGCCGCTGTCGGCGAACAGGAGGCTGATTGTTCCGATTCACCCGGGCTTCGGCGAGTCGGACGACGACATCCGCATCGATTCCGTGCTGGATTATGTCGTCCACTACATGGGCCTGTTCGACCAGCTCGGTCTCGGCGAGCCGTTCGATCTGGTCGGTCACTCGCTGGGCGGCTGGATCGCCAGCTTGTTCACCGTTCTTAACGCCCACCGGGTCCGGCGTCTCGCGCTGGCCTGTCCGGCCGGCCTTCGTGTCGTCGAACATCCCACCGCGGACCTCTTCACCATTCCGGCCGAAAAACTGGCCGCTCATCTCGTGGCGTCGCCGGATATCCTGGCCCGCATGGCGGCGGTCAGCGTGACAAACGAGATGAAAATCTCGCGCTATCGCGAGATGACCACGCTGGCCCGTGTCGCGTGGGACCGCAACTACGAACCAAAATTCGAGCACTGGCTCCCAAAAATTTCAATTCCAACTCTCATTCTGTGGGGCGAGCAGGACCGCGCGATCCCCGCGCAGCAGGCGGAGTATTGGGCGAAGCGGTTGCCGAACTGCGAGATCGCGACGTTTTTTGGCGCCGGCC
>Ga0193743_1003028_pt1 | contig 11430 bp, 12 predicted proteins | sample L2c2metaG_FD_143038 | JGI IMG/M metagenome (GOLD analysis project Ga0193743, IMG submission 143038) | Soil microbial communities from a riparian zone of the East river system, Colorado, United States - L2c2 | ecosystem: Environmental > Terrestrial > Soil > Riparian zone | place: USA: East River...
ATCACCGGTGGAACGAACCCATCACTGCTTGATGGTTGAGGTGAATGATGATGTTGCGATGGCCCAGCAGCTACCATCAATGCCAGTGGCAATGCCGGACGTGGTGGTCGGTACCCCGGTGCCAGTGCCATAGGTCGGACTGGATGCCGTCGTCATGGTGTGTGACCGTGTGCTGGTGCTGGAGGTGGTGGTGGTGGTGGTGGTGGTGATGCTGCTGCTGCTGCTGCTGATGTCGATGCTGCTACTGGTGGTGATGCCGGTGCCAGTGCCAGTCCTTCGACAGCCAGCCCCGTGCCAGCTCCACGATAGTGCCCTGGAAACCCTTTATCGCCTGTAACATCAGGAAACTCAGGATTTGGTATGAGTTCTACAGTATGTCTGTCGTGACCTTATCTCTACTTGTAGTGTATGTACCAAGGTGTCACAACACCCAGCAGTCACAAAAGTGAATGTACAAATGCCAGGAATAGCTGGATGCCTGCATATTGATATGCATCACAAACAGTCATGTTTTTTCCCACACTCCATCAAAATGCATCAAAAACACATCCGCTCATGGAAATGGACATCAAACCTCATCAAAGGGGCTTTATAAAATATAATAAAACTTATGTAAATACCTTGTAGTACTCAAAGGAACAAAGCAGGACCATAGATACCTTATGTATCTAACAGTATATAATCCTCTTACAATATCTGTAAACCCCAGTCTTTAGCTGGTTTATGTTATGACTTCGATCGGTTCAGACTTTACAGTCGTGACTGAAGACAGTCGATGTTAAAGATGTTTGGTTCAATAGACTCAAAAGAGTGCCTTGGGTTTTATTACAAGGTATTGTCTTAAGGTCGAGCTAAGCTCAAGTAAGAGAAATATCAAATAAAGACAAGCTAGGGTTACACAGTATCTAGCTACAATTTATATAAGTGGGAACATGTGCATAGTGCATGGTTGGAACATGTTCTACATGTGTTCGACAAAGAGGCAAAGGCATGGATGAAAGACATGTGTCGCTAGCATGTAACATGCACGTTATGCATGAGGAAAGATAAAAATAAGAAGAACATGCATTCGTGGCATGTTGTTCTGAAAGTAAAAGTTAAAGAAAAAGTAAATCATACGTGTGAAGATGGAATTGTAACAGTTTATTCCTGCTGCAATAAAGATCTCAATTAAATCCTCAGTCAATAGTTGAGTGTGCAACCTGGGCCAAACACCATAATATATTTTTATTGGTTGTTGTGGTAGTTGTTAACAATGTCATGCTGTTCAGAGCTGTCAATCAAATAACCCTTTGCGATGATGCTATGGGCTGCTATACAGTTCTTGACAGCTCTTGACAGTACCATTTTTTGACCCTGAATCCCCTGAGTCTATTGATGAACACTGCTACCATGCAGATGGCAGTTGCTATACTACTCACTTACCAGTTGTTTGTATGTACAGTAGAGGTACTGACTAATTTAGGTACTTTAGATCATAGATATGAATCCAAATGAAGTATATTGGTGCTAGTGCTTATATGTCTATAAGAAGCATATGTTTACCTATGTAGGGTTACCAAATTTCAGTTCAGTTCAGTTCTTGGCCCTCCTCAGCCTGAACTGAACTGAACAATTTAAGAACCAGTTTAACTAAACTGAACTGAAGAACCATTTTAAAATCTGAAATTTGCCTATTTTTGGAAAGATTACTGTACAAAGACCTTCCTTAGGTCCTAGCTACTTCATACATCAGGAAAAAGGAACCTAGCCCTGGCTTGCCCTGGTTGCCCTGGCAAGCCCTAAGTGTTTTTTTCTGGGTAAAAAAAATTGAGAAAAATCTGACAAATCACAGAAATATTTATAGAGGCCAATTTTCAAAAAAGTAAACAGTTATATAATACAAATACTAAGATATTGAAGATTTTTTTTATTTAATATCTTCAATATCTCAGCATTTGTATTATGTAACTGTTTACTTTTTCGAAAAATTGGCCTCTTTAAATATTTCTGTGATTTGTCAGATTTTTCTCAGATTTTTTTACCCAGAAAAAAACACTCAGGGCTTGCCAGGGCTTTCTGGGGCAACCAGGGCAATCAGGGCTCTTTTGTATTTGTACTATAGCAGCTGTCACACACAATTCCATTTCAGGGGGTGTTGCTGGTTGTCAGAATGCCCCTGTTGTCTGTTTTCAGCTAATCGGCTTCCTCTTCACTCTGAGCAAGTGGTTAGTGTGTTCTCAAGGAGTTCTGAGATCATATACATCAGGAAAAAGGAACCTAGCCCTGATTGCCAGAAAAAATACAAGTAGATGAGTGAACATAAGAAGGAAGAAAACAAAGTGGGTGTGTTAAAACCTCTGACTCAGCCAAAACCCAGTGGGAAAAAGGCAAGAGACATGAGGAAAGCTACCATGAGGATGGAGGGAGGGTTACAGAAAAAACTAGGAACTAGTATACAAGAAACAGATGGTGAAAAAACAACTGAGATAAGAAAAACATTGAATAGCTCACCCAGGATACAAGAAACAGGGTTGAGAGACCCTTCTTCCACCCAGGTGAGCTAATATACAGAAAAGTGAAACCTATAGTGAAACATATGACAAAGTAACCACTGGTCAGACCACAGGAACATGTCGTAAGGTGCATGGCTGAGGCAGCTGTGCTGGTCCCTCACAGTGGTTAGTCTAAAGTAAACAAATGTTTAAAATATAATAAAACCACTGATTTGTATTTATTTTCCTAAATAGGTAGTGCTAATATATGTTGACACAATGACTTCAAGTCTGGTCATTACCTCCTTCTTCAGTCATTATTTCATGCCCAAAAGGACTCCCAAATTATTTCCGATATTCATACATTACTGAGGGAACAATTCCCAGCAAATAGCAGTCAAAATGGCAAAGTTACCTGCCCTTCCAGGACATTCAGCACTTCAGTTCAGTTCAAACCGCATGAACCGTGAATCTCTGATGCCTGAACTGAACCTGAACTGAACTTTGGCAACCCTATACAGTTTACCTGGGGTCACATGTGTGTGTAATATTATTATCACATGAGTCATATCTAATCTAATCTAATTTATCTAAGATAGCATTGTTTCCGAGTGCTTGCTTACTGAATTATAGCGATTGCCTTATTTTTCAGAGAGAACATCAAATTGCGCTTGCTTGAAGTTGAGTGGAATAATCATATGTCACGCTATGTCACGAGCAAGATATTGTGACGCGACGTATAAGTGTGACACCGCGCCTCGGTTCTCATCAAATTGATGATTTGTGGTCTTGCTACTGTCTCCCTCTCTTTCTAATCCCACGAAAAGCTCACCCTTTCACGAATGTCGACCGCAAAGCGTCGCAGTGCACATGCCAGAGTCATTCTTGGTCCTGAACTGTATGCTCAGCTCGCCAACACGAATGTGTTGTTGGTCGGGGCTGGTGGAATTGGATGCGAGCTACGTAAGTGGCCGGCGGGTACTCCATGATTTTTGCTCATGTCTTTGTCCTTTTGTTGGCGGTGTTGGTTGTCAGTGAAAAACGTCGTTCTGACTGGTTTTGGCAAAATCACGCTTCTCGATTTGGACACCATTGACTTGTCGAACCTCAATCGACAGTTTTTATTCAGGAAGAAGGACGTAAAGCAGAGTAAAGCATTGGTATGTTGCCGAAATTTCTAATTCGCTATGAGGTTTTACCGAACGGGGGATTTTTGTCCGATATTGTGTCTCCGAATAGGTTGCAGCCCAGACGGCCTCACCATTTAATCCCAATGTACGCATTACACCTATTCACGACAACATTAAAGAGCCACAATACGATATTCTATGGTTCCAACAATTTGACATCGTCTTAAACGCTCTCGATAACCTTGGTTTGTTAAGGGCTGCCCATACATCATGACCTTTTCTGATTATCATTTATCTTATGCCGTAATCTTACGTCTGTATTATCTGAATCTTGTTATAGATGCTCGGAGACATGTGAACAAGATGTGTATGGCCGCTCGTGTGCCACTAGTAGAATCGGGAACAGCAGGTTACCTTGGACAAGTTCAACCCCTTCTCAAGGTGCGCAACCTTCAACCACCTGGCGCGGATCCGCAGTATGAACTATCCCTACTACCCATAGGACAGTACGGAGTGTTTTGATTGCATACCGAAACCGACGCCAAAAAATTTCCCCGTGTGCACTATTCGTTCTACACCAAGTCAGCCCATCCATTGCATAGTCTGGAGTAAAAGCTATCTCATGAGGCAAGTAACTCCTGAACCTAGCTTCTTAGGGAAACAACTCATCCCTTTTCAAGTCAACTTTTTGGTGAAGATGAGGATGCCGCGGGCGAACTAGACGATGCAGAGAAACAAGGAGAGAATGGTAAGGTGACTTGCTTCCTTTTGTCTTCACGTGTTCATCCTCCTGGGCTGAGATAGCACAAGAAATTGCGACTCTTCGAAAAGAAGCCCAAGCGTTCAAGGCAGTGCGCAGCGCATTACGTAGTAACACCACAAATGATGATGCCGCAAAATTGGTATTTCAAAAGGTCCTCCCTCCGCTCCTTTCTCCCAAAATCCTTCGCACAACTTACCATGTTTGTACACACAACAGGTGTTCAATTCGGACATTAGAAACCTGCTGAGGATGGCCGACATGTGGCGTTCGCGCTCGCCGCCGACGCCTCTAGATTTTGATTCAATCATGGATGGTTCATTCAATTTGAACGGTGCCAAATCCTCGACTGCAAATGCAGTGGCTAGTGGCAGTGGCTCTGGCCGTAGGTCGAATTCGAGCCCTGCAAAATTGCCCAACGGACAAGTCAACGGTAATGGAAGCATCCCTCTTGGTGAGGGACTGAAGGACCAACGAGCTCTGACACTCAAAGATAATCTAGAACTGTTTGTTTCAAGGTGGGGTATCCTTGTTATTGATAAAATTCTTGAGATATTTACTTTCGCCTTTAGCACAAACCGTCTTGCAGTCCGTCTACGGAACGGCGAAGACACCATCACTTTCGATAAGGATGACGACGACACGTTGGATTTCGTGACAGCATCCTCCAATCTGCGTTCAGTCGCATATGGGATAGACGGTAAAACGCGCTGGGAAGTAAAAGGTCTGGATATCTGCAGATTCTTACTCACATCTTCGACTAACTGGGACTGTGGTAATTAGAAATGGCGGGAAATATCATCCCAGCGATTGCGACCACCAATGCGATCGTGTCTGGTCTCATAGTTCTCCAAGCTCTCCATTTGCTGAAGAAATCCCACACACAACTACGCAACGTGCATCTGCAATTCAAACCAGCCGTTCCACTCAGTACCATCCGTCTTAGTCTTCCTAACCCGGAATGTGGGATCTGTAGAGATACATATGCGGTTCTTCTGTGCGACCCTTCACGGACGCTCTTGGGTGATGTGGTTAGAGGAATCTTGGGTGGTGACGACAGAGAAGTAAGTATTTATGAGGACAAAAGGGTATTGAGCGATCCGGACTGGGAGGACAATTTTGACCGGACTCTTGAGAGCTTGAACGTGACCAGGGGCAACTTTTTAAGCATAGTAGACGAAGAGGGAGAATGGAGTACGATATCTGTAGGGTTGGGAGTCTTGCCGTAAGTTCCCTATTATATTTATGGGCTTTCTTAAGTTAAACTTTTCATTCTGTAGTCCAAATCATCCTATAACCGAAGCACCTTTCATACTACCTTCGCCCCTACCTCGGCCAGTTCCCAAAGTCAAGCCCCCACCAGCACCCGTGACACCTCCACGAACGTCTACAAAACGTCCTTTGCCACTCGAACTTGCCGATGGGGTACTCGATCTTGATCCCACGCCCAAGAAACCGAAATTGGCCGCAGGCGTTGTTGGAGGTAAAAACAAACGGAAGCTTGAGGATACTCCCAGTCCAAGTAAAAGGCGGCGGTTGGAGGATGAAGGATTAGTTGTGATGGATGGCCCGGATGAGGTATTGGATTCTGGCGATGTGATGGAGATATCAGAGGTGGATTATATTGTGATAGACGAGGATTGAGGCTCAGCGCCGAGTCTTAGGTTGAGCCTCATCCTTTTTTTACCCATGAGGTTTGCGATGGCCTTTCTTGTTTTTGTTTTCTTGTCATATTCCTCTTATTCTTATTTTCATATTGGGGTACTGATTTCAATATTCAGTATACTCATTTATGACCCATCTCTATTTATTACATAATACAGTACGAGTGGATGCCTACCAATTCAATAATTCATCTCATGATGGTGACGTCACGCGTCTATTTACGCGACGCGACTATTATATATGGCAAATAAATGCAAACAACCAACACACCTTCTCCTTCCTAACCCATGGCAGCTGGAGATGAAGATGCATTTATGAGTCAGCTTTTGCAAGGTTTAGACGACTCCTTCTGGTCTGCAGTCCCTTCTCCTGACCCTTCCCCAATAAAACAAAAGAAACCTAGCTGTATCCCTGAAGCCACTCCTAGTACTCCTACCAAATCTCGTCAGCCTGCTCAAACCAAACAGATCCTTTCTTCAACTGTCTTCTCAGCTGATGATCATGATATTACCACTTTTCTGGAAGGATCTGAGAATTGGGACTTGGATGCTGATCTGTTCAGTCCTATAAAACCTTCATCATCAAAGACTGCGAGGGCACAAGTAAAATTGCTTCACTTTATTACTTTATTTTAGAACCTGTCTGACTTGAAAGTTGTATAGGAGTTAAATGTTATCTATCCTAGATATGTACCTGAACCATATACGCGCTGTGTGGTCGAATCTGTTCTTGAAGAATCGTCTGAAGGCAGTTGGAGAAAGGTATTAGGACCATGTGTCTACGTTGGTATCATGCTGACGCACAAGTATTTAGGCAATTTCAGCCAGAGTTGAACCTGGCGAAGAACGCGTCGATATCTATTTGTATGATGACTGGTACCAGACCGACATCCGCATCGGTACGGCATCCATTATTATTTTTTCCCCCATTCAAAAACCATCACACTCTTGAATAGATGACACACTTAATGTTATTGGAACATTCTCTGCGCTGCAGTCCTCGTCTTCCAGTGGCCTTCCAAAACGCTGCATCTCTCTGACAACAAGCGCAAACCTTCTCATTTTGCATCCCGATATGCTCTTAACAGCAACTGCTTTATCCAATGCGCATCAGTGTAGGCGGAAGCCTCTTCTTACTTCTCTCGTACGCTCCACTAGTGACACCACCCCAGCCCTGGTCTGGGGAAGTATGCTGCATGAAGTCATGCAACGCTGTCTTCTTGAGAAAAGGTGGGATGAAGTATGGATCGACAAATATCTTCATGATGTCATTTCGGGTGGACTAGGCGAGCTAGTAAAGCTAGGCTTCAGTGAAGAAGTTGCTTTGATGGAAATGAGAGAACGTGCAAAAGGGTTCAAGGTTTTCGCGGAGAGATATTTGGGTAACGTGCCCAAGGTGATTGTTTTAATTGTGTTTTCTCCTCTCGTTCAAATGGTTGATTATATTTTCGAACAAAAAAATAGGCTGATGCGGTCCTCACTAATACGCGTTCTGGGGCTTTTCATGGACCTTCTCTACTGGCAATCTCTAAACTCTTGGATATCGAAGAAGATATCTGGTCACCCACATATGGTCTTAAAGGAAAACTAGACGCAACAGTGCTAGGCATCATATCTGATCCTGTGATACCTCCATCCACATCGTCATCATCATCATCTTCCTACTATAAACCCCCTCCTTCTACCCACCAAGAGCGCACTCAAACAGTGACGCCTCTCCCACTCGAACTCAAAACTGGACGGGCTCTGGCAGGTATGGAACATCGTGCTCAAACGATGTTATATACTTTATTGCTGAGCGAAAGGTATGGAGTGGATGTTCGTGAAGGGCTGCTTTATTATACCCAGAGTGAAGGTGGGGAGGTGATTAGGGTACCGAGGGGGAGGAATGAAGTGAGAGGCCTTATAAATGTTCGAAATGAGTTGGTTGGGTATATGTGGAGGAGGGTTAGGGGAAAGAAGGGGAAAGGAAGAAAAGATAAAAATGAGGTGCAGGTCGGAGATCCGGACATCGACATGGAGGATATCATTCCACGTTCATCTCTGAAATCAAGCAAACATGACGAGGCCGAAGAAGAACCTTTCCTCCCACCTCCCATCGACGACGAACGCGCCTGCAAACGGTGTTACGCGTTAGACACCTGTCTTCTCTTCCGTAAAGCTTATTCTTCCACCGTCAAACGAAAAACAAAACCGCAACAAGAGCACGATCCACCCGTTCCAGCCTTCCTCGCTCCCATCTTTGATTTAAAAACTGGCCACCTGACGCCCACCCAAACCCAATTTTTCAAAGATTGGGAGCGGCTGTTGGCGTTAGAAGAGAAAGATTTGGTTAGATTTAAAAGAGAGTTGTGGACCCTTGGCGCGAAGGAGCGGGAGGATAAGGGTAGATGTTTTGGGGGGATGGTTTTGATAGGTGTCGATGGCGTTTCTGATACGAAGATGATCGAACAACTGGGAGCAGGTGGGGAGTGGGGCAAAGAGAGTAAAATCCATCGGTATACGTATCGGTTTGGGAGGACCAAGTCGTGGGTTATGACTAGTAGCTCTTCAGGCTCATACCCATCCTCATCGACGTTGTTTACCCAAAACAACATTCGCTCCGGTTACTCCCCCTCATCTGCGTCTTCGTCTTCTGCAAGAAGCTTGCTCAACGGGCATCTCAATACTGGGGATGCCATCACTGTTTCCGTGGAACCTGGTCTCCTGGCATTGGCTAGAGGATTCATATTAAATTTAACACCTGACGAGGTTGTTTTGGGTGTGGATCATGTTTTGGACTTGGATGCTATTCGAGGGCGGTTGGGTAGGGATAAAGTTCAAACGCACTCCGCATCGGTGAAAAAGGACATAGGAGAAGAGGAAGTGATATTCAGAATCGACAAAGATGAACTTTTTGGTGGTATGGCGCGTGTGAGGAATAATTTGGCGCAGTTATTTTATGCTGATGGGGACAAGAGGAGGTTGGAGCTTGTTGTGGACTTGAGGGCACCTGTGTTTTCAGCGCCTCCTTCTCTTGACGTCATTCCGAGTGCTGGCTCGACCCCGAGGTTAACGCGACCAACTCTAGAGCCGACAGCAGATCTCAACCCCTCCCAACTAAACGCCATCTCACATGTCCTTTCAGCAGAAGATTATGCTCTCATCCTTGGTATGCCTGGTACGGGAAAAACAACGGTCACAGCTGAGCTTGTACGCACGTTGGTGAGCAAGAGGAAAACGGTGTTGGTGGCTTCGTATACACATTCGGCAGTGGATACTATTTTGATGAAGTTGAGCAATATAAGAGGACAAGATGTGGAAGGCGGAGGTTTTGGTATTTTGAGGTTGGGAAATGTGGATAAAGTTTGTTTTTTTTTCCTTGGGTTGAATGGATTGTACTGATATGGTTGTCGGTTTTTTGTTCTCCTTGTGTGTAGGTGCATCCTGATATCAGGAAATATACGCTCAATGCGAAACGGACGGCTACGACAGTGGAGGGGTTGGAGAGACAGTTGATGTCACCTCCTGTGGTGGCTACGACTTGTTTATCCACTGATCAGTACGTCTCACATATCTTCCATCCGACTCGTTTGCTTTCTTCTAAAAAGAATAATTACTGTTCGCTTAATCCAGTCCATTATTTTCGCGCCGAGTGTTCGATTATTGCATTGTAGACGAAGCGTCGCAGATTACTTTACCTACTTGTCTTGGACCGTTACGCTTTGCAGATAAATTTGTGCTCGTTGGAGATCATAACCAGCTTCCTCCTCTCGTAAGTTTCTTTTTCTTTACTTTCTTCAAGCCAAGTCTTTATCTTTCCCCTTATGTTTCGTTTCTTTTCAGGTTAAAAATCCTGAGGCACGTAAAGGCGGCCTTGACATCTCACTTTTTCGACGTCTCTCAGATGCCCACCCTAAAGCTGTTGTGGATCTGAGGTTCCAGTATAGAATGAACGCGGATATTATGCTTCTTTCTAATAGATTGATTTATAATGATCGGTTGAAGTGTGGGTCAGAGGAAGTTGCAGGTAGGTGTTTGAAGTTGAGTGGGAGGGAGTTTTTGGATAGGTTGCATGTTGGGGGTGATACGGAGTTGTGTGCAAGGGAAAAGTGTTGGTTGGAGAGAGTGGTTGACGAGAGGTACGGCCTTCTCTATTATCGAGCCTTCATGTGCTGACTATTTCTTTTTTTTTTTAGGTGTAAAGCCATTTTCATCGACACAGACGCTCTACCCGCGCACGATTCACGAGTAGGTGATCTCGTACAAAACACAACCGAAGCTGAACTTGTCCGTCAACTCATCGAGACACTCCTTCGTTCAGGAGTGAAAGAAGAACAGATCGGTGTTATTTCCTTGTATAAACAACAAGTGAAGCTCTTGTCGCATCTGTTGGACGACAGGAAAGGAATTGAGATATTGACGGCGGATAAGAGTCAGGGAAGGGATAAGGATTGTATTGTTGTTTCGTTGGTTAGGTCTAATGAGGCAGGAAATGTGAGTTGGATGGTTTTTCATCTGATTTTTTCTTTCTTTTTTTGACCCCCCGCCATGTCCATTATAGATCGGGGATCTAGTAAAAGATTGGCGGAGGATGAACGTTTCGTTCACTAGAGCCAGATCTAAACTAGTTATTTTCGGTTCGAGGAAGACACTTCAGCGTGAACCTCTGTTGGCACAGTTTTTTGACCTTGTGGAGAGTCAACAATGGATATTGGCTTTACCACCAGGAGCGGACGTTGCGCATACCAGTGTATTCGAAGGCTGTTCGACACCTGCTAAACGAACTAGTTTGGAATCGGATATCGTTGGTGTACCTGTGGCAGGAGGTCCGGTTCGGGAAGTTGGGAAAGTGGTTGAGACGGGAGGAAGGACGATAGGGAAAGAAAATGATAAGGATGAACGTCCAGTCAAAAGATTGAAGATCAAGACTGTTGGCGATGATACTGCTGGTGGGTCTCGAGTGGGTAAGGGAATTTTGAAGAGCAGGCCGATTTTGCAGGATTTGATAGGGAATGAATCTTGAGCCTGAGTTGTTGGGGTCGATCTGGCGGCTGCTCCCTTGTATTCGTTATCGAATCAATAAATGATATATTGTATTTTTTTTTAAAGATTTGCAACCCATACTCCAAGTGTTGAATTATTATTTTTGCTCGTGCTATCGGAATGGCTGGTTTCGAGGTTCCACGAGAAGAAAATAATAATAATAATACACCGCGTGGACCCTCTCGGGATCTGCGGGACAATGGAAAAGGGGGGGAGAAAGTGAAAGAAAAATAGATCTACAACAGAATATAAATCAATGTTAGCCAATTGCCCAGAGTGTGTGAAAGCTGTATTTTCCAAACCCATAACATCATCCTCCAACTCACTGGCCTCTGAATCTGTTTCCCTGGCATCCCAACTTTGCTCCTTGATTTCCC
>Ga0193743_1003029_pt1 | contig 11430 bp, 9 predicted proteins | sample L2c2metaG_FD_143038 | JGI IMG/M metagenome (GOLD analysis project Ga0193743, IMG submission 143038) | Soil microbial communities from a riparian zone of the East river system, Colorado, United States - L2c2 | ecosystem: Environmental > Terrestrial > Soil > Riparian zone | place: USA: East River...
CGGACGTGCTTGCCGGCGGTGGAGATGTCGATGCCCCACGAGATCGCCGGTGGGCGCAGCCCGATGTTGAGGAACGACAGGGTGGCCTCGGTGGCGATGAACGTGCCGAGCGCGATCGTGAGCACCACGATGAACGGCGCCAGGGCGTTCGGCAGGATGTGCCGCCACATGATCCGCAGCGGGCCGGCGCCGAGCATCCGGGCCGCGGCCACGTAGTCCTGGCTGCGGGCGGCGAGCACCGAGGAGCGCATCACCCGGGCGGCCGTGGTCCAGCCGAGGATGCCGAGCACGATGACCACCGTCGCGATGCCGGAACCCTGGCGGTCGGCACTGAGCCGCTTGCTCAGCACGATGGCGGCCAGCAGCAGCGGGATGCCGAGCACGACGTCGACCACCCGGGACAGCAGCGCGTCGAGCCAGCCGCCGAAGTAGCCGGCCACCATGCCGAAGACCAGACCGATAACACCGGTCATGAGTACGGCGAAGACGCCGACCAGGACCGAGGCGCGGGCGCCGTGCACGGTGCGGGAGAAGACGTCGCAGCCCTGGAAGTCGTAGCCGAAGAAGGCGCCGCCGGACGGGCCGGCGAACTGGCGGCGGGTGTTGCACGCGTTGGGGTCGGCGGAGCTGAACAGGCCGGGCGCGACCGCCATCAGGATGACCAGCAGCACCAGGGCGGCCGCCACCCAGAAGATCCAGTTGCGGCGCAGGTCGTACCAGGCGTCGCCGGCCAGGCTGCGGGTCCGCGCGGCCGCAGCCGGGCCCGGCGGTGCGCCCGGGTCGGTCAGCGGCCGGACGCCCAGCTCGCTGGTCGCGGCCATCTCCAGGTCACTCATACCGGATCCTCGGGTCGAGTACGGCGTAGAGCAGGTCGACGAGCAGGTTCGTGACCAGGAAGACGACGACCAGGACGCTGACGAAGCCGACCACCAGCGGCCCGTCTTCGGTCTGGATGCCCTGGAGCAGCTTGGAGCCGACGCCGGGGATGTTGAACACGCCCTCGGTGACGATCGCGCCGGCCATCAGGTTGCCGAGGTCGACGCCGATCAGGGTGATCACCGGGATCATCGAGTTGCGCAGCACGTGCACGGCGACCACCCGGCGGGCGGAGAGCCCCTTGGCACGGGCGGTGCGCACGTAGTCGGCGCGCACGTTCTCGGCGACCGAGGCGCGGGTCAGCCGCAGCACGGTCGCGGTCGACGCGGCGCCCAGCACGAGCGCCGGCAGGATCAGCCCGTAGAGGCTGGGTCTGGCGCCGGCGGTGGTGGGGAACCAGCCGAGCTTGACGCCGAAGATGAGCTGGGCGACCGGCGCCAGCACGATGATCGGCAGGCCGACGACGAGCAGGGTGAGCGCCAGCGTGGAGTTGTCGAAGAGGGTGCCCCGGCGCAGCCCGGCGACCAGGCCGGTGGTGATGCCGAACAGGGTGGCGAAGAAGAGTGCGAGCAGTGCCAGCTTGATGGTGTTGGGCCAGGCGTCGACCATGATGTCGCCGATCGGCCGGCCGGTGAGCGTCCGCCCGAAATCGCCGGTGAGCAGGCCGCGCATGTAGTAGCCGTATTGCACCAGGAACGGGTCGTTGAGGTGGTACTGCTCAGTCAGCACCTGCCGGACGTTGTCGCTGACCGGCCGGTCGCCGGCGAGCGCCTGGATCGGGTCGTTCTGGTTCGCGAACATCAGCGCATACACCACGAAGGTCGTCCCGATGAAGGTGACGACCATCTGGAGTAGACGCCTGATGATGTAGCGAGCCATGCGAGCCAGTCTCTGTGCGGGCCGGTGTTCTGGACGGAGTAGGAACGTGAACTTACCCCGCGTTCCGTAACAGGCGAAGACCGCCGGCCCCTCGGAAGGGACCGGCGGTCACCGTGCCTCAGGTCAGCTGAGCACTTCGATCTGGTTGAGGTCGATCTGGCTGAACAGGTTGACCACCACGTTGCGGACCCGGGTCGAGTAGCCGTAGTTGTTCTGGCTGAACCGCAACGGGATGACCGGAAGGTCCTTCGCGAGGATGTCCTCGGCGGCCTGGTACTTCTTGATCGATTCTTCCAGAGTGCCGGCGGCCGAGCCCTCCTTGACCAGCTTGTCGAACTCGGTGTTGCTGTAGCCGTAGTAGTTCGACGAGCCGGTGGTCGTGTAGAGCGGGCCCAGGTAGCTCTCCATGGACGGGTAGTCCATGATCCAGCCGAGCCGGAAGATGCCGACCTTGTCGCGCTTCTGCACCTTGGTCAGCAGGTCGGCGATCTTCGCTTCGGGCACCGTCGTGCACTCCACGCCCAGGTTGGCGCTGAGCTGGTTGCAGGTCGCGTCGATCCAGTCCTTGTGCGGACCGTCGGCGTTGTAGGACAGCTCCAGCTTCGGCGGCCCGTTGTTCGACGTGTAGAGGGTCTTGGCCTCGCCCGGGTTGTATTCGCAGGCCGCGCCGCAGGTGTTCTCCCGGTAGCCGGCGACGACCGGCGAGACGAACGACCGGGCCGACTGCTGCGAACCCTTGAACACCGACCGGACAATCTCGTCGCGGTCGATCGCCATCGAGATCGCCTTGCGCACGTTGGGGTTCGCGAACTCGGGGTCGTAGGTCGGGAACGCCAGGAACTGGAACTGCGACGCCGAACTGCGCTCGAAGCGGTCACCGAGGTCGTCGGTGGCGGTGGCGATGCTCTCGGTCGGGATCTGCGGGATCACGTCGAGGTTGTCCGAGAGCACGTCCGCGTACGCGGCGCTGGGCTGCAGGTAGATCCGGAACTCGACGCCGCCCACCTTGGGCTTGGTGCCCGGGAACGCGTCGTACCTCGCGACCTCGACCTTGGCGTCGTGCTCCCACTTGCCGTTCATCTGGAACGCGCCCTGGCCGATCGGCGCGCTCTCGTAGTCTTCGTTGATCACGCCGGGCGCGGAGAAAGCGGCCTTCGGCAGCGGGACGAACGCGGTGTAGCCGAGGATCGTCTCGAACTCGGTGAACGGCTCGGAGAGCGTGACCTGGAGGGTCAGGTCGTCGATCTTCTTGAGGCCGCTCATCGTCTTCGACTTCGGCGCCGGAGGCTTCGCCGGGCCCTCGCCGTCGGGGTCGGTGCCGCTCTGGGTCTCGGCGTACCCGTCGATCCGGCTGAAGAAGTAGCCGTTGCCCTGCCCGTTGGGGCCGTAGGCGCCGTAGTTCCACGCGTCGATGTAGTTGTCGACGGTGACCTTCTCGCCGTTGTGGAACGTGTAGCCGGGGCGCAGCTTGATCGTCCAGACCTTGTGGTCCTTGGACTCGATCGACTCGGCGGCGTCCGGAACCGGCTTGAACTCGCCGTCGTAGTTGACCAGCGGCGCGAACAGTGCGGTGATCACCTGGACACCGCTGGAGTCGTTGGTGTTGGTCGGCAGGAGGTGCTGCGGTTCGGCGATCTGGATGCTGACGACCCCGGCCGGGTCGACCTTCGCCGAATCACCACTGTTGCAGCCGACCAGACTGGCGGTGACGACGAGGGGGACGACGGCTCGGGCGATCAGCCTGCGAACCTGCATGGAGCCTCCTTGATGGCACTTGCTCGCGCGCGGGTCGACGCGCCACCGGTCGGGTGACGCAGTGCAACGTCGGCAAAGGTAAGTCAATCGACTGCCCCAGCCCAAACCGGAGGATCACGACGAGGTCACGACGCAGGTCCGCCAGATGTTGCGGGTCAAGCTCTTCGTCTGTTGTGGAACGGGCACACTCCGCAAGGTCACGAGTGGGCCGGTGGAAATTATGCCTCAGGATTTGGGTCGAAAGAGCCCGTACCCAAGACCGATATGTCGGAAAGAAAGGGCGGGTTCCGGCGAGCGGTCGACTACCCACTGTGATCGGTGCCCGAGATGGGCGGGTCTATGGGCAACCGCCGCACTTTCTCGGCGGCGACGACGCCGGTCTGCCGGCCACCTGGAGGGCGCGCCGTCGAAGTTGCCGAACATTCCGGTCGGCGTGGCGACGTGACCGAGATGCCCGAATTCCCGATCATCGGGGTATGCGACTCCGTATCGCAATTGCCGTATCTGCTGTCCTAACCACACTGATCGGATCTGCCGGAGTCGCCCAGGCGCATGCCGGCCCCAAGGATGACCTCGTCGACGTGGTGCGGCAACTGTTGACCTTGCGCAGCAAGTCGACCACCGCCGCCGCGCCCGACCCGCAGGTGGCCGTCGCGAAGCGGACCACCCGCACCTGGGGCTTCGGCACGGCCGTGCTGCCGGCCCGGGAAAGTGCCGGCGCCTACCCGGAGGGTTGGCTCTTCGTCGCGCGCCGCGAGAAGGGTGTCTGGACCGCCGCGTTCGAGGGTGAGTCCGCCTTCGCCAACCTCGCCAGCAAGGCGACCATCCTCAGCGCCGAGGAACGGCGGGTCTTCGGCGTCGACCGGAGCCGGACCGAGGCGTCGCTCGACCGGCGCACCGGCCTGCGGTTGCCGTGGGCGCTCGGCCAGACCTGGCGGCTGACCGGCGGGCCGCACCCGATGAGCGGCGGCGTGCGGAGTTCGATCGACCTGTCCGGCGGCGACGGGCGGGTGCTCGCGGCGCGCGGCGGGCTCGCGTACACGATGTGCTCGTCGGGCACGGGCTGGATGCGGGTCATCCACGACCGCGGTTACGCGACCGACTATTACCACCTCGCCGGCAACATCAAGGCCAGCGGCAAGCAGGTCAAGGAGGGCGATTTCCTCGGCAACATCGGCAACGACGTCACCTGCGGCGGCTCGTCGACCGGCGCGCACGTGCACTTCTCGCTGCGCTACAAGAACAAATACGTGCCCATCGACCGGTACGCGGTCGGCAAGTGGGTGATCCGGCAGGAAGGCGCGTCCTACGGCGGCTACGCGCTGCACGGTTCGACCCGGGTCAACGTCGGTGGTGGGCTCTACAACTACGGCAAGCTCGGCTTCCGGCAGGGCATCATCGACACCAACGGCGGCAGCAAGATCAACCGGCGGAAGGGTCCGGGCACCGGCTACGCGGCCACCGGGTCGACGGCGGACGGCACGACCGTCGACATCGCCTGCTCGGCCAACGGGACCACACAAACCGGGCGGAACAACTACACCACCAAGATGTGGAACCGGCTCACCAACGGCAGCTGGGTCAGCGACGCGTTTCTCTGGACCGGCCGCAGTGACCCGGTCAACGGCTGGTGCCCCTGACCCGGAAACACCTGGCCGGCGCTGATACGGTCGCGGGAAATCTGCCGGTAACAGGGAGTTGAGACGACCATGGGCAAGAAGGTCACCGTCGTCGGTGCCGGTTTCTACGGGTCGACGACGGCGCAGCGGCTGGCTGAGTACGATGTCTTCGACACCGTCGTACTCACCGACATCATCGACGGTAAGCCCGAGGGCATCGCCCTCGACATCAACCAGTCGCGGCCGATCGAGGGCTTCGAGACCCAGGTCGTCGGCGTCACCACCGGCACCGACGGCTCCGGCTACGAGAAGATCGCCGGCTCCGACATCGTCGTGATCACCGCCGGCCTGCCGCGCAAGCCTGGCATGAGCCGGATGGACCTCCTGGAGACCAACGCCAAGATCGTGCGGGGCGTCTCCGAGCAGGTCGCCCGCCACGCGCCGGACGCCGTGGTGATCGTCGTCTCCAACCCGCTCGACGAGATGACCGCGATGGCCCAGCTCGCCACCGGCTTCCCGAAGAACCGGGTGCTCGGCCAGGCCGGCATGCTCGACACCGCGCGGTTCAGCAACTTCGTCGCCGAGACGCTGGCCGTGCCAGTCGGCGCGGTGAAGACGCTGACCCTCGGCTCGCACGGCGACACGATGGTGCCGGTGCCGTCGCAGTGCACGGTCAACGGCAAGCCGCTGGGCGAGCTGCTCCCGGCCGAGAAGATCGACGAGCTGGTCACCCGCACCCGCAACGGCGGTGCCGAGGTGGTCGCGCTGCTCAAGACCGGTTCGGCCTACTTCGCACCGTCGGCCGCCGCCGCCAAGATGGCCCGCGCGGTCGCCGAGGACAGCGGCGTGGTGCTGCCGGTCTGCGCCTGGGTCGACGGCGAATACGGCATCTCCGGCGTCTACCTGGGTGTCGAGGCCGAGATCGGCGCCGGCGGCGTGAAGCGGGTCGTCGAGACCGAGCTCACCGAGTCGGAGCGGGCCGCCCTGGGCGAGGCCGCCGAGGCCGTGCGCGCCAAGCAGGGCGACGTCGCCAGCCTCTGACCGGCGGATCGCCTACAGATCGACGAAGGGGTCACCCAGGTGGGGAACCGCCAGGGTGGCCTCTCCTTCGCGCCCGGCCAGTTCGCGCAGCAGCGCCACGCGCGTCGTGCGGGCCACGTCCGGATCCATTTCATGGGTGTACGCCGTCTCCGGCGCGACCAACTGCACGGCGTGCACCAGCAGGTCGCCGGTGACCAGCAGGGCGTCGGCGTCGCCTTCGACCAGCACCGACTGGTGGCCCGGGGTGTGCCCCGGGGTGTGGATCACCCGTAACCCCGGCGCCAGCCGGTGCTCGCCGTCGACCGCGTCGAGTTGACCCGCGGCCCGCAGCGGGTCCAGCGCGTATGGGCCGGCCGGAGACGCGTATTCCTCGATCGTCTTGATCTCGATCTGCTGCATGACGTAGCGCGCGTTGCGGAAGAAGGGCGCGCCGTCGCGCACCGCCCAGCCGATGTGGTCGGTGTGCAGGTGGGTCAGCACGACGGTGTCGACCTCGTCGGGGTGGATGCCGGCCTCGTCGAGTGCGGCGGGCAGCCGGCCGGGAACCGGCGCCCAGGCCGCGGCGGGGGAGTCGGCCGGGCCGATGCCGGCGTCGACGATCACCGTGCGGCGGCCGAGGCGGATCGCGAAGCAGCGGAAGCGCAGCAGCCAGTCGCCGCCCGCGGTCACCGAAGCGGGATCGGTTTCGTCGGCTTTACGCCAATCATCCGGTGTTGCGGTGGGGAATGCCTTCGTTCGGGACTCGAAGAAGGGACCTTCGCCGTCGGATAGGGCGATGATCGTGGCTTCTCCGACCTGGCGCTGGAGGGGCATCGCCTGATGGTCCCACGGTGAGGGCCGTGGAGAAGGCCCCGAGGAGCTGCAGTACGCTCGTACTGCTAACGAGAAGTCCGAGAGGAGCGCCGGCCGATGGCCAAGATCAAGGTAGCGAATCCGGTCGTCGAGCTCGACGGCGACGAGATGACCCGGATCATCTGGAAGCAGATCCGCGAGCAGCTGGTGCAGCCGTACCTCGACGTCGACCTCGAGTACTACGACCTGTCGATCCAGCACCGCGACGCGACCGACGACCAGGTGACTGTCGACGCGGCCAACGCCATCAAGCGGCACGGGGTGGGCGTCAAGTGCGCGACCATCACGCCCGACGAGGCGCGGGTCGAAGAGTTCGGCCTGAAGAAGATGTGGCGCTCGCCCAACGGCACCATCCGCAACATCCTCGGCGGCGTCGTGTTCCGCGAGCCGATCGTGATGTCCAACGTGCCGCGGCTGGTCCCCGGCTGGACCAAGCCGATCGTGATCGGCCGTCACGCGCATGGTGACCAATACAAGGCCACCGACTTCGTGGTGCCCGGCCCCGGCCGCGTCACGATGACCTACACCCCGACCGACGGCTCCGAGCCGATGGAGTTCAACATCGCCGACTTCTCCGGCGGCGGCGTGGCCATGGGCATGTACAACTTCGACGACTCGATCCGGGACTTCGCCCGGGCGTCGTTCCGGTATGGCCTGGAGCGCGACTACCCGGTCTACCTCTCGACCAAGAACACGATCCTGAAGGCCTACGACGGCCGGTTCAAGGACCTGTTCCAGGAGGTGTTCGACGCCGAGTTCAAGGAAGCGTTCGCGGCGGCCGGCATCACCTACGAGCACCGGCTGATCGACGACATGGTCGCGGCGGCGCTCAAGTGGGAGGGCGGCTTCGTCTGGGCCGCCAAGAACTACGACGGCGACGTGCAGTCGGACACCGTGGCGCAGGGCTTCGGCTCGCTGGGCCTGATGACCTCGGTGCTGATGACCCCCGACGGCCAGACCGTGGAGGCCGAGGCCGCGCACGGCACGGTCACCCGGCACTACCGCCAGTGGCAGAAGGGCGAGAAGACGTCGACCAACCCGATCGCGTCGATCTTCGCCTGGACCCGCGGCCTCGCACACCGGGGCAAGGTCGACAACACCCCGGCGGTCACCGACTTCGCCAACAAGCTGGAGCGGGTCTGCATCGACACCGTCCAGGGCGGTCAGATGACCAAGGACCTGGCCCTGCTGATCGGCCGCGACGCGCCCTGGCTGACGACCGACGAGTTCATGAACGCGCTCGACGAGAACGTGGCCCGCAAGGTCGGCTGATTTTCGCTGTCTTCGAGGCCCACCCGCTGCGCGCGGGTGGGCCTCTTGGCATGCTGGGCCGCATGGAATCCGGGTCGACGTTCAGCGGTGAGCGGTTCGCGGTCGAAGACTGGGCGCTGGACGAACTCGATCGGCTCACCTTCCAGGGGTGCGCATTCGACGAGGTCGATCTCACCGAGGCCGAGATCACCGGTTGCCAGTTCGTCGAGTGCGACCTGTCCCGGGTCAAGTTCAGCAGCGCGGTGCTCACCCGGTGCGCGCTGTTGCGCTGCACGATCCGCAAGTCCGCGTTCTTCAACGCTTCTCTGGACGACTGCAAGCTGACGGGTACGACGTTCGACGACTGCGATCTACGTCCGTTGACCGTCACCGCTGGCGACTGGTCGTTCGTGGTGGCCCGGGGTGCGAAGCTCAGCGGCGTCTCGTTCGCCGGCGTTCGGTTGCGCGACGCCGACTTCAGCGATGCCGACCTGGCCAAGTGCGACCTGCGTGGTGCCGACCTGGCGGGTGCGCACCTCCGGCAGGCCGTGCTGAAGGGCGCCGACCTGCGCGGCGCCGACCTAAGCGGGGTCCGCTTGAACGAGGTCGACCTGACCGGCGCCAAGATCGACCTCGCTCAAGCGGCTCTGGTGGCCGCCAACTACGGCGCCATCGTCGAAGCGTGAGTTCGCTAGTCGAACTTCTCCCAGGGCCCGATGGCGGCGCGGTTGGCGATCAGCGGCTTCTTGCCGGCCGACTCGGCGGTGACGTATTTGCCGTTGACCTTCGCCCGGATGCTGAACGTGTAGTCGGAGTTCTGGACGATCGTGAAGGTCTCCCAGAGCCCGACCACGGCACGGTTGGCGATCAGCTCCTTCTTGCCGGCCGACTCGGCGCATACGTACTTGCCGTTGACGAGTGACTTGAGCGCCACGTCGCCGTTGCCCAGGTCTTCGATCGTGAACATCTCCCAGAGGCCGACGTTCGAACGGTTGGCGATCAGCGGCTTCTTGCCGGCCGACTCGGCCGTCACGAAGCGGCCAGTCAGCGAGAGGATCGGATCCGGGCCCTTGCCGACGGCATACCGGGTGAACTTTTCCCATGGGCCGATCGCGCTGCGGTTGGCGACCAGCGGCTCCTTGCCGGCCGCCTCCGCGGAGACGTATTTGCCGTTGAGCGTCGCGCGCAGGCTGACGGTCCCGTCGGCGTTGGTGACGAGGCGGAACTTCTGCGCGTCGCCGAAGACGCGGGCGGCGGTGACCTCGATCAGTCCGGTGCTCGCGGAGACGGTGAGGAACCGGTTGGCATCGACCGCCCGGATGGCGATGTCGCCCGCGCCGGCGTCGTAGAGCTCGAGGACGCTGCCGCGGCCGTTGGTGCCTTTGTCCCAGGCATACAACTGCCCCGCGCGAAAGTCTGTGGTCACATAGCTGGCGTTGATGCCGGCGAAGAGTTGGGTCGTCCCCAGCGACGGCGGGATGCAGTTACCCGGGTCTTCCCACTTGCCGCTCGTCGGGAGGAAACCGACGCCGTAGATGCTGACCCGCACTGACGTCGCCTGAGCCGGCTTGAGCGTCACCGATTTCGCGGCCGCGCCCGGCTCGAGGTCGAATCGCGCGACGCCCACGGGGCCCGAGATGTCGGCGACGACATCCACCTTCACGGCGTAGCCGGCCTGCGGCATCGCCACCTTGACCACGAAGTCGTCGCAGCTCGACACGTAGTCGACGGTCGGCACGACCGGGTCGCCGCAGACACTGGGCAGTTTGAGCTGACCTTTGCTCCCGATGGCCGTGGTGCCGTCGCCCTGGCTGAACCCCACGAGGAGGGTGACGGTCGTGCCTGGCAGATAGCTGTGCACGGTCGTGGTCGCGGTCGTCGCGCCCGCCGGCACGACGTCTCCGACGGCGATGCCGGCCACCGTGGCCACCGGCGCTTCGGGGAAGGCGGTCAGGTTGCGCGCCGTCAAGGGCGCGTCGGTGGCATTGGTGATCGTCCAGGTGACGGTCCAGGTGCTGGCATCCGCATCGCAGGCGGCGGTGCCGGTGATGGTCGCGAGTGGGGCCGCACTGGCCGGCGATCCGACAAAGACGACGCCGACGGCGGCGAGAAGCCCGACCAGCCCGGCGATCCAACGGTTTGTACGCACGTCCGGAGACTAGATGATCATCGCGTTGCACGATGTCCCGCCCGGGCATTCGGCTCATAGCTGGCGGCATGGGCTTTCGCGGCGGCCCGGTCTGGAGTTGGCTGGAGCCATGTCCGAACCGAGCTATTCGCTGTCGCTGCGGGCAGCCGAGTTCTACGAGACCACGATGGTGCCGGCGCTGTTCGCCGCGTGGGCGCAGCGGGCGGTCGACGCCGCCGGGGTGGGAGCGGGCCAGCGGGTTCTCGACGTGGCCTGCGGCACCGGCGTCGTGGCCCGCGCGGCAGCCGACCGGGTCGGCCCGTCCGGCACGGTCGTCGGGCTCGACGCCAACGAGGCGATGCTCGCCGTCGCCCGCCGGCTGCGTCCCGACCTGCGGTGGGTGCCGGGCGACGCCGCCTCGCTGCCGTTCGGCGACGGCTCCTTCGACGCGGCGATCTCCCAGGCCGCGCTGATGTTCTTCGGCGATCGGGTGGCCGCGCTGCGGGAGATGGGCCGGGTGGCCGGCCGGGTCGTGGTCCAGGTGCCGGGGCGGCTTTCGGCGAGCCCCGGCTATCTGGCGCTGGCCGAGGTGATCGCGCGCCGAGCAGGTCCCGCGGCACAGGACCTGCTCGGCGCCTACTTCAACGTGGGTGAGCCGATGCTGCTCGTGGAGCTGTTCGAGCAGGCCGGGTTGCGCGTCGACCGGTTCGAGACCTGGATCGGCGCGACCCGGTCGGCGTCGCTCGACACGTTCCTCGCGGCCGAGTTGCTGCCGATCCTCGAGACGATCGACGACGGCGAACGTGCCGGCATCCTCGACGACTCCCGCCGCGCGCTGGCACCGTTTGTCGACCCGTCCGGCGCGGTCGCCGCGCCGATCGAGGTCCAGTTGATTACCGCCGTCTAGGTGGTGGCGAACTTCTCCCATGGGCCGATCGCGGTGCGGTTGGCGGATGGCTGCTAAGCCACTGGCTCGGGTAGACAAGTGTGACGCTGGGGCCCGCGACGACGCCGACCGTCGGTCGATCC
>Ga0193743_1003030_pt1 | contig 11429 bp, 13 predicted proteins | sample L2c2metaG_FD_143038 | JGI IMG/M metagenome (GOLD analysis project Ga0193743, IMG submission 143038) | Soil microbial communities from a riparian zone of the East river system, Colorado, United States - L2c2 | ecosystem: Environmental > Terrestrial > Soil > Riparian zone | place: USA: East River...
CGTCGCCGCATGGAGAGGTCCCTCAATTGCTCGAAACGCTGAGGAGTTGGTCGGCCCGGGCCCGCACGCCGGGAGGGGCTGCGGGGTCCTTCGACAGGGCACCGAAGATCTCGCGGGCCTTGGCCGTGTCGGACTGCCGCAAGGCCAGCAGGCCCTGCTGCTCGCGCGCCAGGAAGCGCCAGGGCGAGGTGTCGGCGGCCAGCGGCGCCAGCTCGCCCGCCAGCGTCGCGGGATCGCCATCGTCGAGCCGGGCCATCACCGAATACAGCTTGGCGAGGTCGCGGATCGCCGGGTTGACGCCGCTGTCGCCGGCGATCTGCTGGTAGAGGTCGCCCGCCGCGTCGCGCTTGCCGGCGTCGAGGTCGGCGCGGGCTTCCAGCAGCCGCGCCAGCGCGGCGTGGTCGGCGTTGCTGTCGGCGGCGACGGCGGCATAGGCCGCCACGGCGTTCTTCGGGTCGGCGACGGCCTGGGCCTGGGCCTGCACCAGGGCCCGGGTCTGGGATTCCGCCTGGCTCTGGCTGTAGCTGCGCCAGCCGACATAGGCGCCGGTCGCGGCCACCACGGCCACCGCCCCCGCGATGATCAGCGTGCCGTAGCGGCGCCAGATCGCCTTGACGCGATCTTCGCGCAGGGCTTCGTCGACTTCGCGGAAGATATCGGTCATCGAATGGTTCCGAACAGGGCACGGCCTCGGCCAGGCGTCTCGCCGAGCCGCCTTACCTAGACGATTGATCCCTGGAAGACAATCGAACGGTGTGGCAACGGTATGGCGGCGAGGGCCTAGCCGACGCGACCGGCTGGACGCGCGGCCGGATTTGTCCAACACTTGGCCGACCGACTCACCCATGTCGAGGCATGGCTACCGGCGGCATGTCGAAGGTTCTCGATCTCACCCAGCAGCGGCGGCGTCGCGGCCGCGTCTACTTCAACCGCAGCGAGCTGGCCCAGCTCCTCGGCCTCTATTTCGACCGCGTCGCCTCGGGCGAATGGCGCGACTACGCGATCGACCATGGGGTCGGCATCGCCGTGTTCAGCGTGTTCCGGCACAGCCAGGACAAGCCGCTCTACGGCATCGCCAAGGTGATGGAGGCGCAGGAGCCGGAATACTGCGTCTATGAGGGCCGGCACCGGGTCCGCCGCGGCCGGACCCTGGCCGATGTGCTCGACCTGTTCGAGCGGCGGCTTAAGCTGGTCCGCGACTGACCGCGCCCCTTTTTCCTTTCCAGGCAGATCCCATGACCGAGACCACGCTCTATTCCAGCCTGCAGGACCGTGCCGTGCTGATCACCGGCGGCGGCTCCGGCATCGGCGCGGCGCTGGTCGAGCATTTCGCCCGCCAGCGTAGCCGAGTGGTGTTCTGCGACATCGATGCGGAGTCGTCCCGGACGCTGGTCGAGCTGCTGAAGGAGGACGGGCTGGCGGCGCCGACCTTCCTGCCCTGCGACCTGCGCGACATCGATGCGCTGCGCGCCATGGTGCGGGCGGCGGAGGCGGCGGTCGGCCCGATCCGGGTGCTGGTCAACAACGCCGGCCACGACCAGCGCCACAGCATCGACGAGGTGACGCCGGACTATTGGGACGAAAGGCTGGCGGTCAACCTGAAGCACCAGTTCTTCACGGTTCAGGCGGTGCGCGCGGCGATGCGCGACGCCGGCGGTGGCTCGGTGATCAATTTCGGCTCGATCTCGTGGCGGGCCGGGATGGGCGGGATGCCGGCCTACACCACCGCCAAGGCGGCCATCGAGGGCCTGACCCGCAGCCTGGCGCGCGACCTGGGCGCCGAGGGCATCCGGGTCAACTGCGTGCTGCCCGGCGCGGTGAAGACCGAGCGGCAGGTGAAGCTGTGGTACACGCCGGACTACATCCGGAAGGTGATGGATGCGCAATGCATCAAGGCCTTCGTCGAGCCGATCGACATCGCCCGCATGGTCGCCTTCCTGGCCTCGGACGACGCCCGCATGTGCACCAGCCAGGCCTATGTCGTCGATGGCGGCTGGATCTGACCGCCCGTCCGGGAATGCTACTGGTGCGGCCGTCTGACGGCGGTTTCTGCGCTTCCGGTGCTCACGCACCAAACGTGCGCTGCGCTCCGGTTCTCGAAACCACCGCCAGCCGACTCACACCAGCGCATTCCCGGACGGGCGGTCCGTGCCCTGGCTTGCCTCGCCCCTGACGCCCCGAACCCTCACGCCTGCGATGAATACCCTCCATCCACCGGGATCGCGGCGCCGGTGACGAAGTCCGAGGCGCGGCTCGACAGGTAGACGGCGGTGCCGGCCAGGTCGTCGGGCACGCCCCAGCGGCCGGCCGGGGTGCGGGCCAGCACTCGCTCGTTCAGCCCGGGCACCTGGATGCGGCCCTGCTGCGTCAGTTCGGTATCGATCCAGCCGGGCAGGATGGCGTTGACCTGGATGCCGTGCTCGGCCCAGGCGGTGGCGCAGGCCTTGGTGAACTGCACCACCCCGCCCTTGCTGGCGCTGTAGGGCGCGGCGAAGGAGGCGCCGAAGATCGAGGTCATCGACCCGATGTTGACGATCTTGCCGGCGCGCTGGCGCTGCAGGGTCGGGAACACCGCCATCGAGGCCAGGAAGGTGCTGGTCAGGTTGGCGTCGATCAGGGCCCGCCACTCCTCCAGCGAATAGTCCTGCGGCGGCTTGCGCCAGTTGGTGCCGGCGTTGTTGACCAGGATGTCGATGCGGCCGTGGCGCTGCAGCGCCGCCTCGGCGAAGCCCCGGCAATCCGCCTCGACGGTGACGTCGGCGATCGCGGCCGAGGCCGTGGCGCCGGTTGCGGCCAGCTCCGCCACCGCCCGTTCGGTCTTCGCGGCGTCCCGGCCGACCAGCAGCAGCGCCGCGCCGGCCGAGGCCAGGCCGCGGGCGATGCCCAGGCCGATTCCGCCGTTGCCGCCGGTGACGATGGCGACTTTCCCCGAGAGGTCGAACATGGGTCGTGCTGCTCCTGAAACCGTCATGGGCCTGCGGGCGCGCCCGCCTGCTCCTCGAGGATGCGTTGCTTGATGATCTCGCGCAGGGTCTGCGCCAGGTTGGGGGTGGCGCTCGAGCACATCACCATGATCACGCATGGGTCGCTGCCGACCGAGAGGTAGCCGTGCTTCATGGTGCTGTCGAGATAGACGCTGTCGCCCGGATCCAGCTCGATCGGCTCGTAATAGTCGCTGTAGAGGCGCATCCGGCCCTGCAGCACCTCGACGAACTCCTCGCCGACATGCGAGCTCAGGCCGCCCATCTGCTCGGGCTCAGTGGCGCGCACCTCGATCCGGATCGGGATGATCCGCTTGTGGGCGACGTCGGAGCACAGATAGGTGTAGCTGTAGAATTCGGTATCCAGCCGCTGGCCCTCATGCTGGCGGCTGACGCTGCGCCGGGCCACCACCACGGCCGGGCTGCTGGCCTCGCCGGGCGAGAACAGGTCGGCGATCTCGACGCCCAGGCCGCGGGCCAGCTGCAGGATCTTGTCGTAGGTCGGGGACAAGAGGCCGTTCTCGATCTTCGACAGGGTCGAGGCGGCGATGCCGGTCATCGCCGCCACCTCGGCCAGGGTCCAGCCGTGATGGGCGCGGCGTTCGCGCAGCAGGCGGCCGAGCGGCGGCAGGTCGTCGGTCATGGCGCGGCCTCGATCATCCGGTGAACTGTCCCTCCAGGGTTCCTGGCGGCTCATCGGCGGGCCGCCATGCTGTCCTTCAACGATAGCGCGCCCAGCACCGCAAGCGACATCGTCGCCAGCAGCACCAGCGACACCAGGGCGTTGACCTCGGGCGTGAAGCCCACCCGCATCATCGCCCACAGCCGGATCGGCAGGGTGGCGTCGCCGCCGACCAGGAAGAAGGTCACCAAAGTCTCGTCGAAGGACAGGGTGAAGGCCAGCAGCGCGCCGGTGACGATGGCCGAGCGCAGCTGGGGCAGCACCACGAACAGGAAGGTCTGCAGCCCGGTGGCGCCGAGGTCGAGCGACGCCTCGATCTGGCTGGCCTCCAGGCTGTCCAGCCGCACCGTGACCATGCGGTAGATGATCGCCAGCACCAGCACCGTGTGGCCGATGGTGACGGTGACCAGGCTGCGCTCGATGCCCAGCTCGCGGAACGCCACCAGCAGCGAGATGCCGGTGATGATGCCGGGCAGCACGAAGGGCAGGAAGATCACGAACTCGACGAAGGGCCGGCCGCGCCGGGTCCCGGTCTTCATGTACCAGGCCAGGCCGAGGGCCAGCACCAGCGCCATCAGCACCGCCGCGGCCGCGACCAGCAGGGTGTGGCCCAGCGCCGCCAGCATCTCCGGGTTGTCGGTCAGGCCGGCGTACCAGTGCAGGCTGAAGCTGGACCAGTCGATCGACTGGCCCTTGAGGTCGAAGAACGAGCTCAGAACCACCGCCAGCGCCGGCCCGTACAGCACGGCGAAGACTAGGGCGGCCACCAGCCACAGGGCGGCGATGGCGATCCGTTCCGGCGCGGTCATTTCACCCTCGCATGGCGGGAGATCAGGGCGGCGGCGCCGATGATGGCGACCACGGCCAGCAGCAGCACCACGGCCAGGGCGGCGCCGAACGGCCAGTTGAAGGCCATGCCGAACTGGCTCCAGATCGCGCGGCCGAAGGTGAAGCCCTGGTTGCCGCCGACCATCTGCGGCGTCAGGAAGTCGCCCAGCGCCAGCACCATCACGAACAGCCCGCCGACGATCGATCCCGGCAGGCTCAGCGGCAAGACCACGGTCAGGAAGGTCTGGCCGGGCCGGGCGCCGAGATCGGCGGAGGCTGCGGCCAGCGACGGCGGGATGCGCTCCAGCGACAGGAAGATCGGCAGGATGGCGTAGGGCAGGTAGATCACCGCCATGGTGATCATCACCGCGGTCTGGTTGAACAGGAACAGCTTGCTCGGCGCGTCGAGGATGCCGGTCGTCACCAGGGCCCAGTTGAGGAACCCGTTGTAGCCCAGGATGCCGCGCATCGCGTAGATCTTGACGATGTAGTTCATCGCCAGCGGGATCACGCTGAACAGCAGCATGAAGTAGCGAATCCGGCCCTCCAGCCGCCAGATCAGATAGGCGATGATGTAGCCGAAGACGAGGCCGACCGCGGCGACGATACCGGCCAGCTGCAGGGTACCGAGGAAGACCCTGATGTAGCTCGGCTGCGCCAGGAAGGCGACGTAGTTGCCCAGGGTGAATGCGTGCTCGACCTGGCCGTCGGCCATCGACCAGAAGCTGGTGGTCAGGAAGGCGACCAGCGGCGCCAGGATCAGCACCGCCGGCAGGCCATAGACCGCCAGCCGCGGCAGCCAGCGGCCCAGGGTGCGCGCGGCGGGCGAGGTGGCGCGCAGCGGGTCGTGGCGGCCCGGGGCGGGAAGGGCGTCGGCCATGGCCATCCTCACGCGCCCAGCACGCTGACATCGGCGTCGGACCAGAACACCGAGATCGGGTCGCCGACATCGGCGCGGCCGTCGAACTCCGGCGTCGGCAGGCGGATCTTGACGCTGTGCGCCTGGTCGCTGCCGAGGCGCACGACGATCTGGGTGGTGGCGCCCAGGAAGGTCAGGCTCTCCACCGCGCCGGTCGCCGACCGCCGCTCCGCCCCGGGTCGCAGGCTCAGGCTCTCCGGCCGGATGGCGACGGCGGTGGGGCGGCCGGTCGCCGCCAGCACGTGCCGGCCCAGCGGGCTGTCGACCGCCGATCCGCCGGCGGCCTGGACCGGCAGCAGGTTGTTCTCGCCGAAGAACCTGGCGACGAATTCGCTGCGCGGCCGGTAGTAGATCTCCTTCGGCGTGCCGACCTGCTCGACCCGGCCGTGGTCCATGACCACGATGCGATCGGACATCGAGATCGCCTCCTCCTGGTCATGGGTGATGAAGACGAAGGTGGTGCGGATGCGGCGCTGCAGGTCTTTCAGGAATTCCTGCATCGACCGGCGCAGCCCCGCATCCAGCGCCGCCAGCGGCTCGTCCAGCAGCACGACCCTCGGCTCGCAGATGATGGCGCGCGCCAGCGCCACGCGCTGGCGCTGGCCGCCGCTCAGCTCGCCCGGGTGGCGGCCGGCCTTGTCGGCCAGGCCGACCACCGCCAGCGCCTCGGCCACCCGCCGGTCCACCTCCGCCTTTGGCCGGCGCCGCATGCGCAGGCCGTAGCCGACGTTGCGGGCCACGGTCATGTGCGGGAACAGCGCATAGTCCTGGAACACCGTGTTGAACGGCCGGCGGAAGATCGGCGTGTCGGTGATATCCGTCCCGTCGAGCAGGATCCGGCCGGTGCTCGGCGCCGTGAAGCCGCCGAGCATGCGCAGGATCGTGGTCTTGCCCGAGCCGGAGGGGCCCAGGATGGTCAGGAACTCGCCGTCGCCGATCTCCAGGTCGAAGGGCTGCAGCACGGTGACCGCGCCGTAGGATTTGCCGATGCCGGCAAGGCGGATGAGGCTTCGGAATGTCATGGCGGCCCTCTCTGACGGCCCGGGCGTGACGATCAGTTGGCCGGCGTGGCCTTGATCTCGTTCCAGAGGTCGATGCGCTTGGAGAAGCTTTCCGGCGCCTGCAGGAACACCAGCTTGTCGGCATAGGTCAGGCCGATTGCGGCGTTGGCTTCGGCGTCGGTGGTGTTGCCGTAGCCGGTCTTCTCGCTGATGTAGGTGCCGACCTGCTTGTCCAGCATCGCGTCGATCCAGGCCTGGGCCAAGGCGGGGTCGCGGGCGCCGGCGCTGATCGCCCAGCAGTCGATCCAGCCGATCGCCCCTTCTTTCGGGATCACCAGCGCGGCGTCGATGCCCTTCTTCTGCAGCTGCGGCACCTGCGGTTCGCCCATCGACATCATCAGGTCGATGCCGCCCTGGGCGAAGATGCTGACGCCGTCGTCGAAGCCGGCGTAGTAGGACAGCACGGTGCGCTTCTGGTCGATCAGCTTGGCCTTGATCGCGGCGAACTGGTCGTCGGTCAGGTTGAACGGGTCCTTGTAGCCCAGGGCCAGCGCCGTGGTGACGATGGCGTTGTTGGCGTCGTCCATCGCCAGCACCCGGCCGGCATATTTGTCGTCCCACAGCACCGACCAGCTGTCGGGCGGGGTCGGGAACGCCTTCTTGTCGTAGATCAGCGGGATCGAGCCCCAGGCGAAGGGCACGGCATAGGTCTTGCCGTCGAACACGATGGCGGAGACGTCGCGGAAGGCCGGCAGCAGGTTGGCGGCGTTGGGGATCTTCGACAGGTCCACCGGCTGCACCAGCTTCTCCTGCACCAGCCGCTTGTAGGACGAGGTCTCGATGGCGATGACGTCGTAATCCTCGCCCTTGCTGGCGGTCATCTTGGCGAAGATCTCGTCGACGCTGCCGGTGTAGGTGATCTTCACCGTGGCGCCGGTCTTCTTCTCGAACGCCTCGACCCAGGGGGCGTCGGCATAGCCCTCCCAGGTCAGGATGCGCAGCTCCTTGTCCGCCGCCAGGGCGGGCAGGGCCGGGAGTGCGCTCAGCGCCGCGAGGATGCCGGCGCCCAGGACGAGGTCGCGTCTGTGCATGATGGTGCCTCCTGTTCGGTTTTTCTTGTGGTGCGCGTCAGATCGCGGCGGCGCCGAGCGGATGGTCGGCGTCGGCGTAGTTCACCGGCGTGCGATGCCAGCCGGCGGCATGCTTCTCCCAGTACAGGCTCTTCAGCCGGGCGCTGACCGGTCCCGGCCGGTCGTTGGCCATGATGTGGCCGTCGACCCGCGACACCGGCATGACGCCGCCGGCGGTGGTGGTGCAGAACATCTCGTCGGCCTGCAGCAGGTCCTCGCGGCGCAGCGGCGCGATCCGGGCGGGCAGCCCGATCTCTTCGCACAGCTCCAGCACCGACCGGCGGGTGATGCCCTCCAGCGAGCCGCGGTCGGGGGTCGACACCACGCCGTCGCGCACGGTGAAGACGTTGAAGCCGGGGCCTTCGGTGACGAAGCCTTCGGCGTCCAGCAGCACGGCGGTGTCGGCGCCCTGGTCGTGGGCCTCCAGCAGCCCGCGGGTCAGGTCGCCCCATTGGTAGTTCTTCACCGTCGGGTCGACCGAGGCGGCGCCCACCCGCGGGATCGAGGCGATGTGCAGATGCGCCCCGCGCTCCTGCACCGCCGGCGGGATCACGTCGATCCAGGGAATGGCGTAGGCGACGAAGGCGTTGTCGCAGTCGGCCGGCCGGCGCGACCCGAAGACACGGGGCCGGCCGCGGGTGCAGATCATGGCGACATAGGCGTCGCGCAGCCCGGACAGCGCGACGCAGCGCGCCACGATGGTCGCGATCCCCGCCCGGTCGTGGGGCGGCGCCAGCCGCATCGCGGCCAGCGACCGCTCGAACCGGTCGAGATGGTCGGCCAGGCGGAAGAAGCCGCCGTCCCGCACATGCACCACGTCGTAGGTGACGTCGGATCGGGTGAAGCCCCAGTCCAGCACCGAGATCTTGGCCTCGGGCGCCGGCACATAGGCGCCGCCGGCGAAGGCCGCGCCGCCCGAGAAATCCTGGCCCGAAAAATCCTGTCCGCCCGTCGTCATCGCCGCCCCGCTGCGTCTCTCGATTTCGTGCAGCATGCGCAACGAATATCTCATTGGCAATGAAAATTTCGTATACGAACTTTCCATTGACTCTTCGGAAATCGGCGTCACAGTCTGCCCGACCGATCGACGGCAAGAAGCAGGGAAGCGCAGATGGTGGCAGCGACGGATACGGCCAGGCTCGGCCCGACAGGGCTGACGGTGACGCGGCTCGGCCTCGGCACGGCGCCGCTCGGCGGGCTCTACGCGCCGGTCGAGGAGGGCCAGTCGGAGGAGACCATCGCCAAGGCCTGGGATCTCGGCCTGCGCTTCTTCGACACCGCGCCGCAATACGGCAACGGCCTGTCGGAGCGCCGGCTGGGCCGCTTCCTGGCCGGCAAGCCGCGCGACAGCTACGTGCTGGCGACCAAGGTCGGCCGGCTGCTGCGGGTGCCCGAGCGGGCGGAGGGCGAAGACGCCTACTACAAGGGCACCCCGCCGGAGCGGCCGGTGTTCGACTTCAGCTATGACGGCGTGATGCGGTCGCTGGAGGAGAGCCTGCAGCGGCTGGGCACCGACCGGGTCGACGTGCTGCACATCCACGATCCCGACAACCACTATGACGACGCCATCGACGGCGCCTACCGGGCGCTCGACAAGCTGCGCACCGACGGGGTGATCGGCGCGGTCGGCGCCGGCATGAACCAAGCCGAGATGCTGGCCCGCTTCGCCCGCGCCGGCCGGTTCGACTGCTTCCTGCTGGCCGGCCGCTACACGCTGCTCGAGCAGGACTCGCTCGACGATTTCATGCCGCTGTGCGAGGCGCGCGGCATCGGCGTGATCATCGGCGGCGTCTACAACAGCGGCATCCTGGCCAACCCGAATGCCGGGGCGAAGTTCAACTACCAGGACGCCGACCCGGCGCTGATCGTCCGGGCCCAGGCGCTGGACGTGGTGTGCCGGCGCCATGGCGTGCCGCTGAAGGCCGCGGCGATCCAGTTCCCGACGGCGCATCCCGCCGTCGCCTCGATCCTGACCGGCGCCCGCACCGCGGCCGAACTGGTCGAGAACGAGGAACTGTTCCGCCACCCGATCCCGGCCGATCTGTGGGCCGAGTTGCGCGCCGAAGGCCTGATCGCCCCGGCCGCGCCGACACCGTGATCCGCCACGCCGTGAACCACCCTCATCGAGACGAAGGATCCTTCCCATGCTGATCGGCATCGATCCCATCCTGAGCCCGGACATCCTGCACGGCCTGCGGGCCATGGGGCATGGCGACGAGGTGGTCATCGCCGATGGCAGCTTCCCGGCCGAGACCGTGGCGCGGCGCCTGGTGCGGATGGAGGCGGCGGACCTCAAGAGCATGCTGCGGGCGGTGCTGAGCGTGCTGCCGATCGACGACTCCGAGCCCGACCCGGTGTTGGGCATGGAGGTGATCGGCAACCCGACGGAGGTGATGCCGGCCCACACCCTGATCCGCGACGCACTGGGCCGGGTCGCGGGCGGGCACCAGCTGACGCTGCTGGAGCGCTTCGCCTTCTACGACCGGGCCAAGCAGGCCTCGCTGGTGATCGCCACCGGCGAGCGGCTGTTCTACGGCAACGTCATCATCCGCAAGGGCACTGTGGCGGCCTGATCCTCCATCCGCGCCGCAGCCCCATCGCCGATCGTGATGGGGTTGCGGCTCTTTTTCGATTCAGATCTGGACAGATCGATCTGGAACAACCATCTTCGGCTCATGGCAAGACCCAAGGAATTCGATCGCGAGACGGTGCTGCTGGAGGCCATCAAGGTCTTCTCCGACCATGGCTATGAGGGCACGTCGACCGACGCGCTGCTGCGTGCCATGGGGATCAGCCGGCAAAGCCTGTACGACACCTTCGGCGACAAGCGGCGGCTCTATCTCGAGGCGCTCCAGCACTACAATGCGACCAGCGTCACGGAGATCCTGCGCACCCTGAACACCGGCGCATCGCCGCTGCAGGGGCTGGAGGCGGCGCTGGTCGCCTTCGCGTCACGCCCGGCGGCGGAGGCCCCGCTGGGCTGCATGGGCGTCGGCGCGGTCTGCGAATTCGGCCGCTCCGACCCCGAGATCACCCTGCTGGTCGAAGCCTCGGGGCGGGTGCTGCTCACCGCGTTCGAACGCCTGGTCACGGACGCCAAGGCGGCGGGCGAGGTCGGCGCCGATGTCGACGGGCGGGCGGCGGCGCAGTTCCTCACCGCCACACTGTCCGGCATCAAGATCGCCGCCCGTGGCGGCGCCTCGCCGGCGGTCCTCCACGACATTGCCCGGATGGCCATCCGCAGTCTGCGATAGGCGGACCGGCAGAAGGCCGGGTAGTTTTCTTGCCTGATTATAGACTGATATATCCAAAATTAACGTCACCACAAGGATCGGAACCATGAAAGCCATCGTGATCGAAGCCCATGGCGGGCCCGACCAGCTCCGGCTGCAGGACCGCCCGTCGCCCCGGCCGGGCCCCGGCGAGGTGCTGGTCGACATCGCCGCCGCCGGCGTCAACTACATGGATGTCGGCACCCGCGTGGGTTTTCTCAGCCGGGTCGTGGCCCTGCCGCTGACGCCGGGCGTCGAAGGCGCCGGCCGGATCGCGGCGGTGGGTGACGGCGTCACCGACCTCAAGGTCGGCGACCGTGTCGCCTGGTACTACGCCTGGGGCAGCTATGCCACGCAGGTCGTCGCCCCCGCGGCGGCGATGGTTCCGCTGCCTGATGACATCGATTTCGAGACCGCGGCGGCCCTGATGATGCAGGGGCTGACGGCCAGCCACTTCGTGTCCGAGACCTATGCCGTCAAGCCGGGCGACACGGCGCTGGTGCATGCCGCCGCCGGCGGGGTCGGCCTGATGCTGACGCAGATGATCAAGCGGCTCGGCGGCCGGGTCATCGGGGTGGTGTCCAGCCTCGACAAGGTCGGGATCGCCCATGCGGCC
>Ga0193743_1003032_pt1 | contig 11428 bp, 8 predicted proteins | sample L2c2metaG_FD_143038 | JGI IMG/M metagenome (GOLD analysis project Ga0193743, IMG submission 143038) | Soil microbial communities from a riparian zone of the East river system, Colorado, United States - L2c2 | ecosystem: Environmental > Terrestrial > Soil > Riparian zone | place: USA: East River...
CGCATAATTGATATTGGCATGCTCCATCAGGATCGCGGACGTATAGGCACCGACCGCGTAGAACGCACTTTGTCCCAGCGAAAACTGGCCGCTGCCGCCGGTCAGAATGTTCAGCGCCAGAACGGCAAGGGCGTAGATCAGCAGCATCGTCAGCTGGAAGACGATGAAGTTCTTCACGAACAACGGCACCAGGATCAGCAACAGCAGCATTATCCATGACGCCCCGGCGCCGAGCGTCATAGCCTTCTTGGGAACGGCATCGATCGCCGGTGCTTCGGTGACTGTTTCCTGAACGGTGCTCATGATCAAACTCGCTTCACGATGGGACGGCCAAACAGGCCGGCCGGTTTGACGACCAATACGGTGATGATCAGCGCCAGCGCGATCGGCAGTTTCAGTTCATTGCCGACGCCGGGGATATAGGTCCCGGCGAGATTTTCGAACACGCCGACCAGGAAGCCTCCGACCACCGCACCGAGCGGACTGGTCAGGCCGCCGAGGACGGCGGCGGCAAATCCGTAGATCAGCACGCCGCCCATCATGTTCGGCTCCAGGAACACCACCGGCGCGATCAGCATGCCGGCGATCGAACCGATCGCGGCCGCCATGCCCCAGCCGAGTGCGATCATCCAGCTGGTGTTGATGCCGACCAGCCGTGCCGATTCCGGCAACGACGCCGCCGCGCGCATGGCAAGGCCGATCCGCGTGAACTGAAAGAACAAATAAAGCAGGATCAACAGCCCGATCGTAACGCCGATCATGCCGGCCTGATGGGTGCTGATGAGCTGACTGCCCAGAAAAGGCGCCGATCCGAACGGCGTCGGATATTGCTTGATCGTGAAGTCCCAGGTCAGCCCGGCGACGCTGTTGATGATCGCAAACAATGCGATGAAACCGGCGACATTGGTCAGAACCGGCGCCTTGGCAAGCGGCTTGAACAACAGACGCTCGATGGCGATGCCGCCGGCGAACGAAAATATCAGCGTAAGCAGGAAGGCCCACCAGTAAGGAAGGCCCCATTGCATCAGCTGCCAGGAAATGAATGTCGAGAACATCGCCATCTCGCCCTGGGCGAAATTGAGATGATCGATAGCTTGGTAGATCATGACAACGGCGAGCGCCATGCAGGCGTAGATCGCACCTGTGGCGATGCCAGCCAGGACTTGGTTGATCAAAAGCTCCATGACCGGTTCCTCAGTATCCCAGATAGGATTTACGGACGTCTTCGTTGTTCGCGATTTCGGCAGCAACATCAATCTCGGGCGCAGCATCAGGGCGCGGGCGACCGCGAGCATCTGCTGTTCGCCGCCCGACAGCGTGCCCGCCTGCTGCGTATGCCGCTCCTTCAGGACGGGAAAGTGATCGTACATGCGCTCGATGTCGGAGAGGACGCCGGCCTTGTCTTTCCGGGTGATGGCGCCAAGCTGAAGGTTCTCCTCCACCGTCATGGTCGTGAAGGTGCCGCGGCCTTGCGGCACGTGGGCGATGCCAAGGCGGACGATGTTCTCGGTCGAACGGCCGGTAAGGGGCGCGCCCTCGAATTCAATCGATCCGGTGGAGCGCACCATGTTGCAGATGGCGCGCAGCGTGGTGGTTTTGCCGGCCCCGTTGGCGCCGAGCAGCGTGGTCAAGCTGCCTTCATTGAGACCGAATTCAAGACCGTGAAGCGCCTGGACCTGACCGTAATAGGCCTTGAGATCCTTGATGTTGAGCATTGCGGTCATGAATCCTTGCTCCCCAGATAGGCTTTGATGACATCCGGGTCGGACTGCACCTGGGCCGGCGTTCCCTCGGCGAGCTTGCGGCCGAAATTGAGCGCGACCACATGGTCGGCGATCGACATCACCAGGCCCATGTGATGTTCGACCAGCAGAATGGTCATCTTGCGCTCGTCACGAATCCGGCGGATCAAATCGCCGAGCACATGGACTTCCTCGTGGTTAAGGCCGCCGGCGGGCTCGTCGAGCAGCAGGATCTTCGGATCCGCGGCCAATGCGCGCGCCAGTTCGACCCGCTTCTGGGTGCCGAACGGTAGGCCGGACACCACGGTATGCGCGACGTCGTGAAGATCGAGATAACCAAGTATCTCGTGAACGTGTTTGTTGATCTCGGCCTCACCGCGGCGGACCCAGCCGAGTTTCAGCGAGTCGCTGATAATATCGCTGTTGCTGCGGGAATGAGTGCCGACCCGAACGTTGTCGAGCACCGAGAGGTTGGGAAACAGCGCAACGTTCTGAAAGGTGCGGCCGATGCCGATCTCGGCGATCCGGTGCGGCGGTCGCTTCAGGATACTCTGGCCCTCCATCAGAATATCGCCGGTGCTCGGCTGGTACAGCCGGCTGAGGCAATTGAACAGCGTCGTCTTGCCGGCGCCGTTGGGCCCGATCAGGCCCAGGATTTGGCCCTGAAGCATGTCGAAGGACACGCCATTCAACGCGATGATGCCGCCGAATACGACGCTGACGTCGCGAACCGCAAGCAGGGGATCGTTTCCCTGCGCGAGCTGTGCCTGCGTCATCTCGTCCCGCCCGAATGAATAGTTGGGCTGGAATGACCATGCGAACTTGTTCGCTGGTCACGATGAAGGCTATCTGATCCCCTCAACCACACGTGCAACTTTCCCTCCTGTTTTCAATTTTTTGTTTGCTTCTTTTTTTGATTGCGGCGCCGCGCCGCCCAACGCCAACTCGATGTTCCTTACCATCGCCACAAGGCGAGGTCCAATATCGTTGCGCAGCCGTTCTTCCGTAAAGCGGAATGCGGGCGCGCCGCAATTGAAAGCATAAGGACCGGTTCCGTCGTTAAGCTTGAGTGCGACGCCGACCGCGTGCACGTCGTCCTGCCACTCGCCCGCCGAAATTGTAAATCCGAGTTTCTCTACCGTTTCGCCGGCGCGTTCGATGCCATCGCGCATCCGCGGCCAACGGCTGCCGTAGTGCTCGCGAAGTTCGCGCAATAAAGAGGCACGCTCATCGCTCGGCAGTGCCCAAATATAGGCCCGGCCCATCGCTGTCGTTGCGATCGGGATTCGCGAACCGACGTCCAGTTGAACGCCTAGCGTGAGACCGTTGCGGCTTTGACCGAAGTAAATCATGCTGAAACGGTCGCGGCCGCCGACTGCGACGGCGCCGCCGGTCTCGCGCATGACTTCCTCACGGTACGCTTCGGACAAATGCCGAACGCCGAGATTCGCAAGGGCGGCATACCCGAGCGCCATGGCTGAGGGCGCCAGCTGATACTTCTCGAACCTTGGAACTGGTGTAAGGTATCCCAGCTTGGTCAGAGTATAGGTCAGCCGCGAAACGGTCGGCTTTGGCAAGTTCGTACGGGCCGCAATTTCTTGATTGCCAAGAAGCCCGTCGTTGGGATGGAATGCGCGCAACACATCGAGGCCGCGGGAAAGTGCGACGACGAAGCTGCGATCGGTCGCCACTTTCTTGCCTGGACGTTTCATTGCCTGCTGCTGTGCGGACCTCGTTGACAACGGACGTGCTTCAAAATAACCCTCCGTGTCAAGGTGTGGAATTAAATTTCGCAGTGCGAAATTCACCAAAAACAAGCTACCTAAGGAGGATCTCGTGAACGAAGTGGTCAAGCTTGAGCGTCAAGACGTCATAGGCATCGTCACGGTCAACAGTCCTCCTGTGAACGCGCTGAGCGCCGCGGTCCGGGGCGGCATTTTCGATTGCATCAAGAGCGCCATCGCCGATCCGGAAGTGAAGGCGATCGTTCTGACCTGCGGCGGCCGCACCTTTATCGCCGGCGCCGACATCACCGAATTCGGCAAGCCGCCGAAGCCGCCGGGTCTCCATGAAGTGCTGATCGAGATGGAGAACAGTCCGAAGCCGATCATCGCCGCCATTCATGGCACGGCGCTCGGCGGCGGTCTTGAGGTCGCACTCGCCTGTCACTTCCGCGTGGCGACGAAAGACGCAAGGTTAGGCCTGCCCGAGGTGAAACTTGGCCTGCTGCCGGGTGCGGGCGGTACCCAGCGCCTGCCGCGCGCGGTCGGCCCCGAACTCGCGGTCAAGATGATCGTTGGCGGCGATCCGATTGGCGCAGCCGAGGCGCTCAAGAACGGTTTGATCGAGGAAATCGTCGAAGGTCCGGCTTCCGGTGGCGAGGCTTTTGCCCGCAAGGTGCTGGCGGAGAAACGCCCCCTGCGCAAGCTGCGGGACGACGACAGCAAGCTGGCGGCGGCGAAAGCCGACCGCTCGATCTTCACCAACGCTGTCGCAGCGCTGACCAAGAAAGCCCGCGGGTTGGAAGCACCGTTTGCCGCAGCCGACGCGGTCGGCGCTTCCATAGACCTGCCGTTCGATGAAGGATTGAAGAAAGAGCGCGAGGGCTTCCTTAAGCTGGTGTCCAGCGATCAGTCGAAGGCGCAGCGTTACGCATTCTTCTCCGAGCGCGAGGCGGCCAAGGTCGCCGGCGTTCCCGACGGCACCAAGCCGCGCAATGTCGAGCGCGTCGCCATCATCGGCGCCGGCACCATGGGCGGCGGCATCGCGATGTCGTTCGCCAACGCCGGTATTCCGGTGACGCTGATCGAGACCGGCGAAGAGCAGCTCAAGCGCGGCATGGGCGTGATGCAGAAGAACTATGAGGCGACCGCGGCGCGCGGCGGCATTCCCGCCGATGCGCCCGCCAAGCGCATGGGCCTGATCAACGGTGTGGTCGGAATCGAGAACGTCAGGGATGCCGACCTGGTCATCGAGGCGGTGTTCGAGACCATGGCGATCAAGAAGGAAGTTTTCGCCAAGCTCGATCAATATGCCAAGCCCGGCGCAGTGCTGGCATCCAACACCTCATATCTCAACATCGATGAAATCGCCAAGGTGACGAAACGTCCGCAGGACGTACTGGGCATGCACTTCTTCAGCCCGGCCAATGTGATGAAGCTGTGCGAGATCGTGCGCGCGGAAAAGACCGCGCCGGATGCGCTGACGACGGCGGTCGCGGTGGCGCGCCGCATCGCCAAGGTGCCGGCGGTGGTCGGCGTCTGCGACGGCTTCGTCGGCAACCGCATGCTGGCGCAGCGTGGCAAGCAGGCGGAAAAACTGCTGTTCGAAGGCGCGCTGCCGCAGCAGGTCGATGCGGTCGTCACCAAGTTCGGCATGCCGATGGGGCCGTTTGCGATGGGCGATCTCGCCGGCCTCGATATCGGCTGGCGCTCGCGCCAGGATCGCGGCATCAAATCGGAAATCGCCGACGCGCTGTGCGAAGCCGGACGTTTCGGCCAGAAGACCGGCAAGGGTTACTACAAGTATGAAGGCGGCTCGCGCGCGCCGCTGCCCGATCCCGAGGTCGAGAAGCTGATCGACGAGACCTTGCAGCGGCTCGGGCGCAAGCGCCGCGTGGTCAGCGACGACGAAATCCTCGAGCGCATGATGTACCCGATGATCAACGAAGGCGCGCGGATCCTCGAAGAAAAGGTCGCGGCACGCCCGAGCGATATCGATGTGATCTGGCTCTATGGCTACGGCTGGCCGATCTATCGCGGCGGCCCGATGTTCTATGCCGACCAGGTCGGCCTCAAGCACATCGCGGACCGGCTGTCGCACTATGCCAAGGAGACCAACGATCCCTCACTCGAACCAGCGCCGCTGCTCAAGCGCCTCGCGGCCGAAGGCAAAACATTTGCGTCGCTTGCGCAGACAGCGAAAGCGGCTTGATGGTGATGAACCGGATGTGCTCTGGCCTGCGCCTCAGCGAGTCGTCCCAGCGAACGCAGGGACCCATACGGTGTGGACTCGCGTTGTGGCGCTGGGGCAGAGGCCTTTTTTCAGTATCGAGGCCAGGGGTTATGGGTCCCTGCGTTCGCAGGGACGACCTGTGGAGAGACGGTGCCGCGCTTGGTTCGCAGGAATGCCGATGAGCCATCCCGGCGAAAAGTTCTATCCGGAAGGGATCCATTGGGACGATCCGATCGCGCGCGGAACGCTGCCCGATTTGTTGTCGAAGGCCGCCGCCGAATACGGCGCACGGCCGGCGATCGAATTTCGCGATCGCCCCATCGGCTACACTGAACTGGAAGCGATGGTCGAGGCCGCGGCTTCGGCGTTCCTGCGCGCCGGCTACGGCAAGAACATTTCGGTGGCGTTGTTCCTCGGTAATTCGCCGGATCATCCGGTGAACTTCTTCGGCGCGCTGAAAGCCGGCGCCCGCGTCGTGCATCTTTCGCCGCTCGATGGCGCGATCGCGCTGTCCCACAAGCTGAGCGATAGCGGTGCGCGCGTGCTCGTCACCAGCAACCTCGCGGCGCTGTTGCCGACGGCGCTGAAATTTCTCGACAAGGGTCTGCTCGATCGGCTGATCGTCTGCGAGGACGACGATTGGGGTGCAGTCGGCAATCCGCACACGCCTATCCCGGATAACCCCGCGATCGTCACGTTCAAGACGTTCGTGCAGGGCGCTACCAAGCCGGCGCAGTGGCCGGCGATCTCGGCCGATGACGTTGCACTGCTGCAATATACCGGCGGCACCACCGGGCTGCCCAAGGGCGCCATGCTCAGCCATGGCAATCTGACGTCGGCGGTGTCGATCTATGATGTCTGGGGCAAGGCGGCTCGGGCCAAACGCAACGCCATCGAGCGCGTGATCTGCGTGCTGCCGCTGTTTCATATCTACGCGCTGACGGTGATCCTGCTGCGCAGCCTTGAGCGCGGCGATCTGATCTCGCTGCACCAGCGCTTCGATGTCGAAGCGGTGATGCGCGACATCGAGGTCAAGCGGGCGACGGCGTTTCCCGGTGTGCCTACGATGTGGATCGCGATTGCAAGCCTTCCTGATCTGGAGCGCCGCGATCTGTCGTCGCTGGTGAGTTGCGGATCGGGCGGCGCGCCGCTGCCGGTCGAGGTCGCCAGGATTTTCGAGCGCAAGACCAACATGAAGCTCAAGAGCGGCTGGGGCATGACCGAGACCTGCTCGCCCGGCACCGGTCATCCCCAGGAGGGACCGGAAAAACCGGGCTCAATCGGGCTGATGCTGCCCGGCATCGAAATGGACGTCGTCGCGCTCGACGATCCGAACAAGGTTTTGCCGCCGGGCGAGGTCGGCGAAATCCGGATTCGAGGGCCGAACGTCACCAAGGGTTACTGGAACCGGCCGCAGGAAACCGCCGAGGCTTTCGTCGGCGATCGTTTCCTGACCGGCGACATCGGCTACATGGACAGTGACGGCTATTTCTTTCTGGTCGATCGCAAGAAGGACATGATCATCTCCGGCGGCTTCAACGTCTATCCGCAGATGATCGAGCAGGCGATGTACGAGCATCCCGCGGTGCATGAAGTGATCGTGATCGGCATTCCGGACGATTACCGCGGCGAGGCAGCGAAGGCGTTCGTGAAACTGCGCGCCGGCGCCAATCCTTTCACGCAGGAAGAGCTGCGGACGTTCCTCGCCGGCAAGCTCGGCAAGCACGAGATTCCCGCGGCGCTGGATTTCGTCGACGAACTGCCGCGAACTTCGGTCGGCAAACTCTCGCGCCACGAATTGCGCAACCTGCAATCTTTGCAGCAACCCGCGCAGCCCAAACAACCGCAACTCGCAACAGGAAGTCGTTCATGACCGACGCCGTTATCGTCTCCACCGCCCGCACCCCGATCGGCAAGGCCTATCGCGGCGCCCTCAATGCCACCGAAGGTGCCACCCTGCTCGGTCACGCCATCGCTCAGGCCGTCGCGCGCGCCAAGCTCGATCCGAAGGAGATTGAAGACGTAGTGATGGGCTGCGCCATGCAGCAGGGCGCCACCGGCGGCAACATCGCCCGCAAGGCATTGCTGCGCGCCGGCATTCCCGTGACTACCGCCGGCACCACCATCGACCGTCAATGCGCCTCCGGGCTGCAGGCGATTGCGCTGGCGGCACGCTCGGTGATTTTCGACGGCGTAGAAATCGCAGTCGGCGGCGGCGGTGAATCGATCAGCCTGGTGCAGAACGATCACGCCAACAAATTCCACGCCGTCGATCCCGAACTGGTAGCGATCAAGAACGACGTCTACATGCCGATGCTCGATACCGCAGAGACGGTGGCCAAGCGCTACGGCATTTCGCGCGAGCGCCAGGATGAATATTCGCTCGAAAGCCAGCGCCGCACGGCGTCGGCGCAGCAGGGCGGAAGGTTCAACGACGAATTGGCGCCGATCACCACCAAGATGGGCGTCGCCGACAAGGCCACCGGCGAGATTTCCTTCAAGGACGTCACCCTGTCGAAGGACGAAGGTCCGCGGCCGGAAACCACCGCCGAGGGTCTTGCCGGCCTGAAGGCCGTGCGCGGCGAAGGTTTTACCGTCACCGCCGGCAACGCCAGCCAATTGTCGGACGGCGCCAGCGCCACCGTGATCATGAGCGACAAGCTTGCCGCGCAAAAGGGCTTGAAGCCGCTCGGCATCTTCCGCGGCTTCGTCTCGGCGGGTTGCGAGCCGGATGAAATGGGCATCGGGCCGGTATTTGCGGTGCCGCGCCTGCTCAAGCGTCACGGTCTCAAGGTCGAGGACATCGATCTCTGGGAATTGAACGAGGCCTTCGCGGTGCAGGTGCTGTATTGCCGCGACAAGCTCGGCATCGATCCGGAGAAGCTCAACGTCAACGGCGGCGCGATCGCGGTCGGGCATCCCTATGGCATGTCGGGTGCGCGGCTCACCGGCCACGCCTTGATCGAAGGCCGCCGCCGCAAGGCCAAGTATGCGGTGGTGACGATGTGCGTCGGCGGCGGCATGGGTTCCGCCGGGTTGTTCGAGATTGTTCAGTAACACCGTCGTCGTCCCGGCGAACGCCGGGACCCATACGGCGCGGACTCGCGTTTCGCATTGTGGCAGACGCCTTTTGCTGTCCGCCAATGCCAGGGGTTATGGGTCCCGGCGTTCGCCGGGACGACGTAAGGAAAGACATCGCGTAACTACAGTAATTACGAATGTAATTCATTCGCTCACAGGAGGATCCGATGGATCTCAGCTTCAGCAAGGAAGAAGTGGCGTTTCGTGACGAAGTGCAAAATTTCTTCAAGGACAACGTGCCGCCTTCGACACGCCAGAAATTGCAGGAGGGCCGTCATCTCAGCAAGGACGAGATGGTGCAGTGGTGGCGCATCCTGAACAAGAAGGGCTGGGGCGTGTCGCACTGGCCGACGGAATATGGCGGCACCGGCTGGAGCTCGGTTCAGCACTACATTTTCAATGAGGAACTGCAGATGGCCCCGGCGCCGTCGCCGCTCGCCTTCGGCGTCAGCATGGTCGGCCCTGTCATCTACACGTTCGGAAACGAGGCGCAGAAGAAGCACTATCTGCCGCGCATCGCCAATGTCGACGATTGGTGGTGCCAGGGCTTTTCGGAGCCCGGCTCCGGCTCCGATCTCGCCTCGCTCAAGACCAAGGCCGAGCGCAAGGGCGACGTCTACGTCGTCAACGGCCAGAAGACCTGGACCACGCTGGCGCAGCATGCCGACTGGATTTTCTGTCTGTGCCGCACCGACCCTGCCGCCAAGAAGCAATCGGGCATTTCCTTCATCCTGATCGACATGAAGACCAAAGGCATCACGGTGCGTCCGATCCAGACCATCGACGGCGGCTATGAGGTCAACGAGGTGTTCTTCGACGATGTCCAGGTGCCGGTCAGCAATCTGGTCGGCGAGGAGAACAAGGGCTGGGATTACGCCAAATTCCTGCTCGGCAATGAGCGCACCGGCATCGCCCGGGTCGGCGTTTCCAAGGAGCGGATCCGCCGCATCAGGGAACTGGCGTCGCGGGTGGAATCCGGCGGCAAGCCGATATTTGAGGATCAGAAATTCCGCGAAAAGCTCGCCGAAGTCGAGATCGAGTTGAAGGCGCTCGAGCTGACGCAGCTTCGCGTCGTCGCCGACGAAGGCAAGCACGGCAAGGGCAAGCCCAATCCGGCGTCCTCGGTTCTCAAGATCAAGGGCTCGGAAATTCAGCAGGCCACCACCGAGCTGTTGATGGAAGTGATCGGCCCGTTCGCCGCGCCCTATGACGAGCACGGCGACGACGGTGGCAACGAGGCGATGGATTGGACCGCGCAGATCGCGCCGAGCTATTTCAACAACCGCAAGGTCTCGATCTACGGCGGTTCCAACGAGATCCAGCGCAACATCATCACCAAGGCCGTGCTGGGGTTGTGATAGGCGCAATGACGCGGCCGCACACTTTGTCGTCATGGCCGGGCTTGACCCGGCCATCCACGTCTTGACGGAAAGAAAATAAGACGTGGATGCCCGGGTCAAGCCCGGGCATGACGAAAGAATTTTGGATAGCCGGAGAAGGTAAAAAAATGGATTTTGATTTGTCCGAGGAGCAGCGGCTTCTCAAGGAAAGCGTCGACGGCCTGCTGGGCAGCTCCTACGACTTCGATCAACGCAAGAAATACATGGCGGAGAAGGGCGGCTGGAGCAAAAGCGCCTGGAGCAAGCTCGCCGAGCAGGGCCTGCTCGGGCTGCCATTCTCCGAAGACGATGGCGGATTCGGCGCCGGCGCGGTCGAAACCATGATCGTGATGGAAGCGCTGGGTAAGGCGCTGGTGCTGGAGCCTTATCTGGCGACCGTAGTGATCGGCGGCGGTTTCCTGCGCCGCGGCGGCTCGGCCGAACAGAAAGCCGCGCACATTCCCGGCATCATCGACGGCAGCAAGACCTTTGCGTTCGCGCAGCTGGAAAAGAACTCGCGCTATGATCTCAACGACGTCTCGACCTCGGCCAAGAAAAAAGGCACGGGCTGGGTGATCGACGGCGAGAAATTCGTCGTCCTCAACGGCGAGGCCGCCGACACGCTGGTGGTGACCGCACGCACCAAGGGCGGCCAGCGTGATGCAAACGGCATCGGCGTGTTTCTGGTGCCCGGCAACGCCAAGGGCGTCGCGAAAAAGGGCTATCCGACCCAGGACAGCCTGCACGCCGCCGATATCACTTTCACCGGTGTCGAGGTCGGCGCCGATGCTGCGATCGGCGATCCCGAGAACGCATTGCCGTTGATCGAGCGGGTGGTCGACGATGCGCGCATCGCGATGTGCGCTGAAGCCGTCGGCGTGATGGATGAATCGCTCAAATCCACCGTCGAGTACCTGAAAACCCGCACGCAATTTGGCGTGCCGATCGGCAGCTTCCAGACTCTGCAGCACCGTGCCGCCGACATGTTCGTCGCCGTCGAACAGGCCCGCAGCATGTCGATGTTCGCGACCATGGCATCCGACTTCGACGACGCCAAGGAGCGCGCCACCGCGGTAGCGGCCGCAAAGGTACAGATCGGCAAATCGCTGAAGTTCGTCGGCCAGCAGTCGATCCAGCTGCATGGCGGCATCGGCATGACCATGGAGGCCAAGATCGGCCACTACTTCAAGCGGCTGACCATGATCGAGAACACCTTTGGCGACACCGATTATCATCTGCGCCGCGTCACCAGCAGCGGCGGGTTGATTTAGC
>Ga0193743_1003033_pt1 | contig 11426 bp, 10 predicted proteins | sample L2c2metaG_FD_143038 | JGI IMG/M metagenome (GOLD analysis project Ga0193743, IMG submission 143038) | Soil microbial communities from a riparian zone of the East river system, Colorado, United States - L2c2 | ecosystem: Environmental > Terrestrial > Soil > Riparian zone | place: USA: East River...
CTCGCGACACCTCAATTCCCAAGGCACTGCATCTGTCGTGGTGAAGCAAGAGCGCATCATCGAGGATGGTTGCAATAGAAAGCCGGACCAGTTCTCCGCGGTTGCGGTAGAAACCCAAAGCCTGGGCAGTAATGTGGGCGATGCGCGATAGTTCGCGTTGGGCCGTTGCGAGGTAGCGTTTTCCTTCCTCAGAGAGGTTTTCGTTCTCCAGAAGAAAAAGAAGATTAGTGGCAGCCGCGAGCGGATTATTGATGTCATGCGCAATGCTGTTAGACAGTCGGCCAACGGCTGCTAGGTTTTCAGCGATTCGCATAGTCTTTTCCGTCTCCTTCCGCGCAGAGATGTCTCGTGCAATCTTCGAAGCGCCGACAATCTCGCCCGAATAACTTCGGATGGGAGAAACAGTCAACGACACAGCGATCTCGGTGCCATCCTTACGGCGACGTATGGTTTCATAATGGTCCACGCGCTCTCCTCTGCGTATCTGATCGAGAACTGCGATCATGTCGTTTTCGCCGCCAACGCAGGCAAGTCGGAAAATCGATTGGCCCAACATTTCCCGCGCCGGATATCCAAAGACGCGCTCGGCACCCCTATTCCAGCTGGTGATGACGCCTTGTATCGTCTTAGTGATGATCGCGTCGTCGGAAGACTCAACGATTGCCGCCAGCAGTTGCAACCATTCAAATTTGGCTCTGGAGATGACAAATTTCTCAGTAGAACCAACTGCACCCTCGCGAAATGCATCGTTATCGGCGGGCAGTGGATACACGGCACGTCCCTCTACTCTTTCGGCCCAACGATCCTGGCGCGTAGCAAGCGAAACTTAGTGACCGCAACAGAGAGGCCTGCGAGTTCGGCAACTTCCTTTACGGAACGGTCGCTCAACTGATGAATCTCAACCACATTTCGATGATGAGGGCCAAATTGTCGACGTGGCCCTTCACTTTGGCGAGCATCAACGCGTGGTCGACCCAATTTTCGTCGGTACGGATAAGCATTTGAGTCAGTGGCATCCCTCGCCAACTCAAAGGCCTCGTCGTTTGCGTCTGCGAGAAGTTGAGTCAATTGTGGGCTTTCAGCTTTGGTCGCGTATGCAGTCACGGATAACAGAAAGCAAAGAGAGCGATGAGAGCTGCCCTGACGAAAGTCCGACTGTGCCGACGCGCGATTTTCATATTATGACTCCTCTCGTGTCTGCCTAGGCGCGGATGACTCGCAGACTCAGCGGCAAAGTGATCCTCGCTATGCCGCTCATCAGCAGGCTAATCCCCACCAAGGTGCCGACAGCCCACAGCGAACTTGATGGCCAATGGAAAAAGATGAGGCCCGCAAGCAGGAACGAAGCCAGACCATCGACTAGAAACCAGATCGCGCCGGGCAGCCCTCGAAGGCGAAAGAAAACAGCAAGTTCGAAGATCCCGGCGATTAGGATGTAGAACGCAAGCACGAATGTGAGCGTGACCACTCCAGCGACGGGTAACACCAGCATGTAAAGAGCGGCGATGAGATAGGCAATTCCAATCAGAATCTGCCAGAGAACGGCCCCCGCCCCGCGCTCCGACCATGCATAGACCAGTTGAGCGATACCGGCAATCATGAGCAGCCACCCGAAGAAGACACTCGCCGCGATGCCAGCAAAGAACGGCAATGCGATGGCCATCAGTCCCGCAAGGAGAAGGAGAACTGCGACAAAGATGGACCAAACCCCAGAGCGCGTGTAAGTGGTGAACATATTCAAGACTCCTTCTGTGAAATTTGGCATTTGGGCTTTATACGCACTCCAGATCCATCGGACCGCGATGCAACCGGTCTCTTAGTAACGCTCCATGCAGACGATTGGTCGAACGTCTTATTTACGGCTTTTTCAAGCTTTTGTGTATCTTTGTCCGGATTATCCGAAAGCTGGTCGTGCGCCAAACCCCGCCATATGAGCTGCTTGGTTGAAGTGTCGTAGATATCGCGACTGAGGTCCCTACAGGAACTTTCTCCACCGTTGTCGTAGCCATACCTCCGCCCCACCCATGCCATCTCCAGCCCCCACCCGATCCGTCGTAGAAGGTTGTATATTCGGCTTGGTTTTTCTTTATCGCGACGGCGGTCAACGTGATATCACCGCCTGGGGGCACCAGTTGCCATCCCTTCCCCCTGAAGATCAGGGTCTACGGCGTCGCGAATGCGTTGCTCAAAAAAAGGATCGATGGAGCGGACATGTCCCCAGAGGTAGGTGTGATATTGATTGAAGTTGACGGAGTGGTCATAGTCGATCTCCACCTTCTGTGCCAATGCCGGAATAGAGAAGAGAACACAACTAGGGCCAACGTGGCAGAGACTCTTCGAAGGATATTCATGCAGGGACCTCCTTGGTCCGGTGTATGTCATCTTTATGCTTGTTCTGTCTGCGCAATTACCGTTCACAATGTATCTGCTGTTTCAAGAAGGCCCGAGCTGTGGCGGGACTCTAAATACGATGGCGATCGACGATTACGTTGCTTTAACAAGGCACACTCAAAGAGGATGTCTACCTACTGTTCGCTGAGTTCGAGCTTGTTCTTTAGCTTTGCAATTTTGGTCATACTTTTCTCGTATTCAAAGAGGGACGAAACTGTGGACGAGAGTTGGTGGGCTGTCTCTACGTTGTCATGCAAATATTGGGTGTATGGAGCGGTTTTCGGACGAGACTTGTTCTGGTTCAAATAATCAATCGCGGCTGTCGTGTTGGTGGCTAGTTCCTTGAGCAAAGGCAGTATTCGGTCGACCGCTTGCTCTTGCAATTCAGAACCGGAGGATCGGGTATCACCTAGTTTGGCAACAATGCGTGCCATGTTGTTCACATGGTTTTTGACACGATCGAGCTTTTCCGCATGAGTCTGCCAACTCACGTCGGTCCAAATCAGCGACTCCATCTCATCGGCGTCTTTGGCTAGTTCAGCGGCCTCCTCTCTGGCCTCACCCAAAAGCTGCGTTAGCTGCTGGCTGTCTTCCCGCAGAACGAAAGCCCGTCCCGACACTGAAAGCAAGAGGAACGTCACTAAGACCGCCCGGACTGCATAACTCTTTGTTATCGAATCGATCCGCATATGGGGCCTCATTCTGTCTGATGTGATGTAGCGACTACCGTTGGGCTGATTCGTCGATCGTCGCTACCTTGTGTAGGTATACCTCGTGTGTGTATAGCGATGGTCTTCCTCGCCTTACGATAACTTCATATCGAGAAGGATTAGAAAAAGGAAATCTTGATCTGGTTATCGACCGACGTGATCCCGGGAGCGAGCCACGCTGTTCTTTCAGCCTCTTGCTTCTCGGCCCAGGAGCGCACCTTGCCCTTCAGAATTGCCTTGCTTCCCTGCACCTCGACGGTGATGTTGTTTGCGTCGACAGTTGCGGAGCGAACCAGCGCATCCTCAATCTTCTTCTTCAGATCGGTGGGCGAGGCGTGCGGTTTCACGCCAATCAAATTGATTACGCCCTTGGCGCCCCAGAGTGGCCGCACAGCGCGTTCAGCTTCGTCCCTTTGATATTGCCACTCCACTTCACCCTTGAGGGTCACCCAGCCTTTGTCGACCGTCACTTGAATCTTTTCAGACGGGACACTTGCATTCCACTTAAGCGCGTATACCGCGGCCGCCGCAATGTCGGAATCTGTACGCTCTCCAATAGCGCTAGTGCGTACCGTTATATCGTTGGCTACGGCGACAACTCCGCTCACACGATGGGCGGCCTCCTCGGCCCTCCATTTCTTCACGTAGGTATCCACTGTTCCTGTAAGAGTGACGACACCGTTCTTGACGGCCACACCAATTTCGTTGGCCTGGACGCTATGGTCCCAGCGAAGTTCGGCGAGTACATCTGTCTGAATCTCTTGGTCCGTATGAACAATCGTTGCTGTTGTCATTTCAGATCTCCTTCTTATTTGCACGCTCGAAGAAGCATGCGGTTTGCGCTTCCGGAAGATATTAGGGGGCAGTTCCTCTGAAAACAATTCGTCAGAGGTCAGGGGAAAGCATCCTGTTTTATGGGTAGAGCGCTGAATGCCTTTGGAGAGACTCGGATCTACCTCGATGGTCGTAGATGCAGATCAGCCCAAGCCGCGAGCACAGTAACTGGATGCCTGGCAACAACCACACAAAGCGACACAATAGTGCTGACACCTTCCGGATGACTCGTGGTCTATCGGTGAGCATCGTGCCGAGTGGAAGACCGGTCAGCAAGGCGGCCCTATCGCAGAGCCCCAATGACTCGCAAGACATGGGTTTAGGACACAGAGACTTCGGTAACTACAGTCAACGCTGTTCATGTTCCTTCTGGTTTTTGAGAAAGGCAAATATTCTGTCGTGGAGATGGGAGAACAATGAGCTCGTATCACTCTTACCGTTGATCGCTGATTCGAGGCTTGAGATTTCGTCTCCAAACCTTTGTATTCCGAATCGCTGCTCAGCTAACCGAGTTGTCGCGACCGGTTGGCCACATTCCTGGCGGTCGCGAGCAGCGTTAGCGCTACCTCCTTGTTCTGGCGTTAGAGTTGGCCGCGATAGAGGCCAGGGAATTGAGGGCTTCACCTCTCTTGATAGGCAAAGGATGGGAGTAGGCTCGAGGGGAATGCGGGAAAGAGTCCGACGTCTCTCGGGGCAATTTAAAGTCCGATCAGGAAAAAAGGAACGACAGTGAAGACAACCTTTCCGGTGCCGGGTGCAGCAAATTAGCCTAGAACACTGCACCCCTAAGCCACCCTCTTGCACGCCCAAGCTGCCCGATATCAAGAGGCCCGTTATGGCTGAAAACTCTCTTCTTATCACTGTCCTGATAGCCGATGACCATTCTGTAGTGCGAGAAGGGATGGTAGCAGTCATCAACCGTCAAACGGACATGCATGTCGTAGCCGAAGCCTGCAACGGACACGAAGCCGTGGAACGCTTCCTGGCTACATTCCCGGATATTGGCCTGGTCGATCTGCGAATGCCCATGGCCGATGGCGTCGACGCAATCCGTACCATCCGACGTGAGGTTCCAGGTGCGCGCCTCGTCGTTCTGACTACCTATGAAACAGAGGAAGACATATACCGGGCTATGCGAGCGGGCGCACAAGGTTATCTCTTCAAGAGCTGTGGGAAAGAGGAATTGCTCGAATGCATTCGTGCGGTGTCCTGTGGTCGGTCATGGATCCCACCAGATGTTGGAGCTAAATTGGCAAAGCGGCTTCTGGCCCCGGACCTCACCAGGCGAGAAACTGATGTTTTGGCGGCACTTTCAATAGGTAGAAGTAACAAGGAGATAGGAACGCTCTTCGACATCAGCGAAGCCACGGTCAAGGTACACATGACACATATCCTAGAAAAGCTCCGTGTCTCGAGCCGTGCAGAAGCGATCAGTATAGCAACCGGACGAGGTCTGGTTCATTGTTAAGAACAGCTACCCGACTGCCATTGACGCGGATCTTCCGGATCCAAGGTGATCCTTACAGTTAGATTGACTCGTGCTCAACCCTGATCGCGAACCTCATTCTGAGATGGCATATGCCTTCTTCTCCTACATCGGCGCGGTCGCACGGGGTTCCTGCCGAGTACTTCACCGACAGTTACGTCTTCAATTGGAGAAATCAAACATTCCGAGCAGACCTCATCTTCATCCTGCCCATCGCCGTCTGTCTTGGTACAGGGTTATTGCTCCATCATCCTGCTGCTGGAATGATCGCAGCCAGCGGCGCCATGACGGTAGGCTTCGGCGCTAAGCAAAGCATCGACGAATCTCGCCTGCTTCCCATGCTCTTTGTCACACTCGGAATGGCGTTCGCGGCTTTCCTCGGCGTGATCATCGGCCATACAAACTTCTTCCTCGTTGCAATGGCGGCACTGTGGGGATTCGGATACGGAATGCTCACGACGAGGGAGGCTGGATATAGCTGGGTTGGGCAGCAGTGCGTCATTACTTTTCTTGTAGCCTCAGCATTTCCTGCTTCCGTTAAAACTGCAGGGGACCGTGCCCTGCTTATCTTTGCAGGAGGGGCGTTGCAGATTCTCTCTTCCGCTATTCTGCTTCGCGCCTATGGAGAGTTGAATGCCCATCTGGCCTCCCTAGCCCGATATATTCGCGAAGAGGAGGTGGCCTTGCAGGCGGCTGTGCTGGAGACGGCGCAATCTGTGAAACAGCGCAAAATCCTGAACTCCGCGTTGCCCTATTCGTTGGTGCTGGCGGTTACTCTGGGCGTTACCACGGAAATCTATCGGCAGTTGCAATTCCCCACTGGATATTGGATCCCGATGACCGCATTGTTGGTATTAAAACCTGGAATCACCGACACGATGAATCGTGCAGTGGCTCGTGTGTTAGGCAACCTGGCCGGGGCTATCGTGGTAAGCTTCTGCATCACGCATCTGAACCCCTCACCTCTTGTGCTTGCATCTTTCACCTTGCTGTTCGCATGGTTATCCTATGGCACTCTCAATGTGAACTACGCCTTCTTTTCGGTCTTTATCACCGGATACATCGTCTTCCTGCTCTCACTCGCAGATGTGCCGGGACCTGTGATTGCGCAGCGCCGAGCCTCATGCACCGCATTGGGAGGCTCGATTGCTCTCATCGTGAGACTGGTCGTAATCTCCCGTCGGCTGAGCCTTTGGAAGAGGGCGGCAGCTAGTGTTCATCAGAGGGTTTGACGTTTCGATCCCTACCTCGAACCCTCCAAACCCAAAAAACCTACTGAAACCTCGAGACCAAATTATTCTGAGGCATTCCCGCAACCGCCCCATCCAAAGGTTTGAGGGCTAACCCGTGAAAGTCCCATTCAAAAAAGACGGGATCGTCCGTGTCCGCGGGGCACGAGAACATAATCTACGCAATGTCGACGTTGACATTCCGCGCGACTCTCTGGTGGTTTTCACCGGTGTCTCCGGTTCAGGAAAATCCTCACTCGCTTTTGGCACCCTGTACGCCGAAGCGCAGCGTCGCTATCTCGAGTCTGTCTCGCCTTATGCCCGCCGGCTGTTCCATCAACTCACCGTACCCGCCGTCGATTCTATTGATGGTCTACCACCCGCGGTTGCGCTACAACAGCAACGCGGCGCCCCAACGACGCGCTCGTCCGTGGGCTCGGTCACGACGCTCTCAAACCTCCTGCGAATGCTTTATTCCCGGGCTGGCGACTACCCACGCAACCAGCCGTTGCTCTATGCCGAATCTTTTTCCCCCAACACCGCAGAAGGAGCATGTACCAAATGCCACGGTTTAGGTCGTGTCTATGAGGTGACCGAACAATCGATGGTGCCCGACCCATCACTCACTATCCGTGAGAGAGCCATCGCAGCATGGCCCACCGCCTGGGGTGGTCAAAACCAACGCGATATCCTCGTCTCTCTCGGCTACGACGTCGACATCCCCTGGCGCAACCTTCCAAAGAAAGACCGCAACTGGATCCTGTTCACCGAAGAGCAACCTCAGGTTCCGGTATACGCCGGGTTCACACCCGCTGAGACGCGTCAGGCCCTGAAGCGGAAGATGGAGCCGAGCTATATGGGGACCTTCACCGGGGTGAAGCGTCACGTATTGACCACATTCGCCAATACACACAGCGCACTCATGAAGAAGCGCGTTTCCCAGTTCATGCTCTCCACCGTGTGTGACGTCTGTAACGGCAAACGGCTTCGCCCCGAGTCTTTATCTGTGAAGTTTGCCGGATATGACATTGCGGAGATAGCCGCTCTTTCCCTGAAGCGCCTCAACGCAGTGCTTGGACCTTTCGTTGAAACGGGTGGCAACGCGCATGTTGCGAATCCTGAAAAAACAGAAGTTACCAAACGCATTACTGGCGATATCAGCGCACGGCTCGCCGTTCTACTCAAGCTTGGCCTCGGCTATCTCTCACTGGAGCGCAGTACGCCCACGCTTTCCCCGGGGGAACTTCAGCGCCTTCGCCTTGCAACCCAGCTGCACTCCAATCTCTTTGGCGTCGTCTATGTTCTCGATGAACCATCTGCTGGTCTCCATCCTGCCGACACGGAAGCTCTTCTCGACGCACTAGATGCCCTCAAGGATTCCGGCAACTCACTTTTCGTGGTAGAGCATGAACTAGACGTCGTTCGCCGCGCCGATTGGATTGTAGACGTGGGTCCCGGCGCGGGCGTCAATGGCGGTGAGGTCCTTTACTCGGGCCCACCCGCGGGCCTGAGATCCGTTGCTGCATCACAAACTCGCCGCTACCTCTTTCCGTCAGGCCCATCCCTCCGTGCGCAGCCCCGCGAACCCAAGGCGTGGCTCAAGCTTAGCGGCATCACAAGAAACAACCTCAAGTCCCTGGACGCCGAGTTCCCGATTGGCGTCTTCACATCCGTTACAGGCGTCTCAGGCTCAGGAAAATCTACGCTCGTGGGCCAAGCGCTCGTCGAGTTCGTCGCCAAACATCTCGGTCAGACAATTGAAATCGAGAAAGATGAGATTGATGACCTCGAACAAAACGCCATTCTCACCGCCGGCGGCGAAATTGTCTCTGGTACGGAACACGTCCGCCGGCTCGTTGTCGTGGACCAGAAGCCAATTGGCCGCACCCCGCGCTCGAATCTGGCAACCTACACCAGTCTCTTCGATCACGTTCGCAAGCTCTTTGCCGCCACCAAGCTCGCGCGTTCTCGCAAATACGACGCTGGCCGCTTCTCTTTCAATGTACCCAAGGGCCGATGCGAAACTTGCGCAGGTGAAGGTTTTGTCTGCGTCGAGCTTCTCTTTCTTCCGAGCGTTTACAGCCCGTGCCCTACATGCCACGGCGCGCGCTTCAACGCCAAGACTCTCGAAATTCATTATCAGAACAAGAGCATCGCCGAAGTCCTCGCTCTTACCGTTGACGCTGCGGCAGAATTTTTCGAAGGAACCTCTGACGCGCCGCAGATTGGGCGTGCTCTGCAGGTATTGCAGGAAGTAGGACTCGGCTATCTACGGCTCGGCCAGCCCGCCACCGAACTCTCCGGCGGCGAAGCACAGCGGGTCAAGCTTGCCACAGAGCTCCAGCGAACTCAGCGCGGGGACACTCTTTACGTCCTCGACGAACCCACGACTGGCCTGCACCCATCCGATGTTGACCGCCTCAAACGCCAGCTACATAACCTCGTTATGGCTGGCAACACCGTGGTGGTGATCGAACACGACATGCAAGTTATTGCCGATAGTGACTGGGTTATCGACATAGGCCCCGGAGCAGGCGATGACGGTGGACATATTGTCACGGCAGGCCCGCCAGCTGCAGTCGCAGCCGCTGAGAACAGCAAAACAGCTCCCTATTTGGCGGCGCTACTTAAGTAATGAGTCCACGCGCCCCGAAGATAACTGGAGCTAGGCCCAAAAAGCCCACAATCCCTCATACTGTTCGCCTTCCACGTCTCTAAGCCTGGGAACATCTCGGCCCAAGGTTTGTCCCTTCTGTTCGAAGAAATCGACTCGCGCGTGTCTGCACGGGCGAGTGAAGATGAAAGAACAGTCACAACGGCGTGTCTGAAACCTGCTTTCCCAAAAGGCCCTCGCGGCCGAGGCGTTTCGAAGGACAGACACGCGCGGGCGTATCTCATCATGTGCCAGGAGATCTTACTCTCCACAAACACGCCGGATACATTAACGCAGACTTCTCTTCGTCCAATCACTTTTCCCTTGCAGTCGGACGGCGGACCGTACATTTCGGAAACTTCGAATTCTGGTCTGTACTGCCCTCGAACTTGCCGCAAAGCGGACTTCTCAGGAGCTTCGGCGTCAACTAGCAGGCTTCTTCTTTACAGAAGACGGTATCTTTCGCGATCCAGCCCAAGCCTTAAGCGCCTTGAGCGCCGGACGAAGGGCGACCCCATCTTTTGTCAACATGTATTCCACCTTGGGTGGCACTTCCGGATATACCTTGCGGTGAACCACGCCATCTTTTTCTAAGTCACGTAATTGCTGAATCAGCATCTTCTGAGATATCCCGGACACTGCGCGGCGTAATTCCGAGAACCGCAGCACCGGTGCGCTGAAGAGATGGAAGAGGATGAGTATCTTCCATCGCCCTTCCAGCACTGTGAGCGCTTCTTCCAGTTCCACTGTGGAACATGTTTGCGTTAATTTTTGCTTTGTCTCTTTCATGGTCACTTAAAGGTTAGTATTGCACTTTTTGGTTCGTTCTTGTGTTTTGGACACCACATATTTAGCCTTTCTTCAAGGCCGCAAATCAGCTGTGCAGGGAAGAAGCCGGCCTTACTCTAACGGAGGAAGTAAAGAGGTTTTATGGATGTGATAACAGTAGTGACTGGAGCGAGTCGAGGCGCGGGAAAGGGTATAGCCATTGCGTTAGGCGAGACCGGGGCGACCGTATATGTCACAGGCCGCAGCATCGCGGGCGGCGACTCTCGCTATGGCGGCACAGTAACCGAAACCGCTAACCTGATCACTCGGGCTGGGGGCAAGGGCGTTGCCGTCGCCCTTGATCACACCAATGACGACGCAGTCGCGGCGCTATTCGCCCGCGTGAAGGCGGAGCATGGTCGTCTCGACATCCTGGTCAACAATGCCGCCAATGCGGCCGAAAGCACGACGATGCCCGGCGGCTTCTGGGAAAAGCCACTGGAGGCGGTCGATCTCATTACCGTCGGCTTGCGTTCGCATTTCGTGTCCGCTTATTATGCTGCTCCTCTCTTGATCGCAAACGGCCGCGGCCTTATTGTCCACACCGGCCATTATGGTGCTGTTGCCTATTACCACGGCCCCGCCTATGGTGCGCAGAAGGCTGGCGCGGACAAGATGGCAGCCGATTTTGCGAAGGAGTTGCGACCGCACAACATCGCGGCAGTGTCAGTCTGGATGGGTGGCCTCGATACCGAACGTGCGCGCGCCTATCTTGCCGGCATGCCTGATGAATCGCGGCCGAAGACGAAACGGGAATCGCCGCAATTCACTGGAAAGATGATCGCAGCACTGTATGAGTCCAATCTGAGGATGGAACTATCGGGGCGTGCCTTGATCGGCGCGGAACTGGGTGCGAAGCTCGGCGTGAAGGACATTGACGGCAACGCACCGAAGTCCTACCGGTACGAATTAGGCGGCCCGCCGGAGTTACACCCGACTCTCACATCCTGAGGGTCATCTTTACCTTCAGAAAAATCCAGGTGGCCGTAAAGTCGGCTTATCGGACAACATCCTGGAGAACTTTGGCGGGGTAAGGGTTACGCCCCTTGCCCCCAGCTCCAGCCGACGCCGGCGTGAAACAACCGACCTCTTCTTCCGACTCCCCAATCTAGCGGGGGAACCCCGCAACGCCCCATAGATATGTGCGCGTGCAACGCGCACCAAGCGGATACCAAACCTTTGCTGAGGTGAGCGAAGTGGGACACTGTTTACGTTTTAGACCGGGAAGATCGTTTACAAGGCCCTTGCGGAGGAAGTGGCTCTGGTTCTGGGTTATGGCTGGCTAGGCCAGGTCT
>Ga0193743_1003034_pt1 | contig 11422 bp, 8 predicted proteins | sample L2c2metaG_FD_143038 | JGI IMG/M metagenome (GOLD analysis project Ga0193743, IMG submission 143038) | Soil microbial communities from a riparian zone of the East river system, Colorado, United States - L2c2 | ecosystem: Environmental > Terrestrial > Soil > Riparian zone | place: USA: East River...
ATCGGCCAGCCGCCGCGACGCCACGGCACCAGGACCTTTGCCGTCGCCGGCAGCTCTCCGCAGGCTTTCCACCGTGCTCTTCAAGGCCTCGACATTCTCGGCGTCGGAGGGAGCGGCGTCGATCGAATCCGGGTTGAGCGCCGGATTGAGCACCTTGGCGCCTTCGGCGATCAGCTTCAGTTTCGCCGGCTGGTCGTCCGGCACGAAGCTTTCCAATGACCTGACCTCGAGGACTTCCGGCACCTTCTCCAGCCTGGCCTGGATTTTCCTGGCGTCTTCATCCGAATTCGTCATCACGTTGATGGCGTTGGCGCCGGTGTTCGGGTCTTTTCTCAGATCGAGATAGGTCGCGATCGATTCGGCCTTCGGACTGCGCAGATTGATCGGGTTGAAATCGAATCTCAGGAAGTAAAGCAGCGGCAGGCCGGCCACGCAGATCACGAGCGTGCCGACGATAATGATCACGCGATGCTTTTCCAGGAAGTGATCGACCGGCGCCAGAAACGCGTAGCCGACCGCCTCCTTCTCCCCGGGAGGATTGAGCAGTCTCAGCAGCGCCGGCAGCACCGTGATGCTGCTCACGAAAGCCACCAGCATGCCGACGCCGGCGATCTTGCCGAGCTCCGAGACCCCTTTGTAGTCGGTCGGCAGGAACGAGAGGAAGCCGGACGCGGTCGCCATCGCAGCCAGCGAAAGCGGCACGGCGACATGGCGCGCCGCGCTTTCCAGCGCCTGTCGCAGATCATCGCTTTTGAAGCGCTCCGAGCGGTAGCGGACGCTGAACTGGATGCCGAAGTCGACGCCGAGGCCAACGAACAGAACCGCGAATGCGACCGAGAGCAGGTTCAGCGACCCCACCATCATCAAGCCCACGGCCGTGGTGATCGACAGGCCGATGAACAAATTGACGAACACGGCGAAGATGATCTTGCCCGAATGCAACGCCATCCAGAGAATGAGCAGCACCACCAGCACGGTACCGATGGCGTTGACGACGGCGCCGTCCTGAACCGTGGCGAATTCTTCGTCGGCCATCGGGACCGGCCCGGTCAGCCGGACCCGCGCGCCATATTTGCCCTGGAAATCGAGATCTTTCGCGGCCTCCCGGATCGCGTCGCTGCCCTCCTTGCCAGGCTCCAGCGCATTGAAGTCGAGGATCGGCTTGAACTCGATGAAGGCTCGCCGATCCGAATCGGTCAACGGCTTGTCGCTGACAAGTTGGCGCCAGGAGAAGGTCGCGCTGCCGGTTTTCAAGACCTTCTCGATCGTCTCGGCAATCAGGTTGAACGGCCGCTGGGTGCTGTCGAGCTTGACTTGGCCGCGTTTGACGCCGGCAAGCCCAGTTTCCAGTGCGCCGGTCAGTCCGCGTATCGAGGGATCGCCGGCGATGATTTCGATCAAGGGCGCCGCGGAAGCAAATTGGCCGGTCAGCTCACGCACCTCGGCTTCCGGAAGATACAGCAGCCCGTTCTTGGCAAAGAATTCTCCAGAGCCGAGCGGCTGTACGGAGGAAAAATGCTTGGTGTCGCCGGCCAGTCTCTGCACCAGCGCGGCCGTCGCGGCACTGGTGAGTTCCGGCGTCGGGGCATCCACCACCGCGAGCGTCGTGCTGTCGCGATCGAACGCCTTATCGAACTGGTTGTCGCGCTTGCGCCAATCGAGCTTGTTCGAAATCAGCGTGTTGATGTCAGTATTGATCTGGAAATTCTGGGCGGTGTAGTAGCCCCCGGCGATCGCCAAGATGAGTGCGACAAGAACCGTGACAGTGGCAAACCGCGTACAAGCTTTAACGACCGATACGACAAAACTTGTCAGCACATCTAATCTTTCTAATGTAAGGGCTCCGCAGGAACGCCCGCTGTCTAGCGGAGTTCGACCCGTCGATCCAACATTTGCTTTGGATGTTTTCTGTCAGAGCACGGAGAGACAAATAACGCGAAACTTGCCCAAATCGTGCCCTGAGAACGGTATAATTCGGATCGGCCTGTCGTAAAGTGACGAACAAATGAGGATTCCGTAACTTCCCGCCATGGCGGTTACAATATATTGTATTATAGTACCGCCGCAACCAGGCTGATCGCTTACGATCCGCCTTTCCTATCAGATTATTTTTTGACACAAAGCCCTGTGCATTCATGCGCTTAACGGCGAGATGGATGCGAAATCTGGTCGTGGTGTGGATATTGCTGATACCTGATGGCACGGAGAAACAGTATGAGTTTGGTGCAACTTGCGTAACGGGCGTCCCATGGAAGTGTTTCTCGCGCAGCCGCGCGGATTTTGCGCCGGCGTCGTGCGCGCCATCGAGATCGTCGAGCGTGCGCTCGAGAAGTATGGCCCGCCGGTCTATGTGCGCCATGAGATCGTGCACAACAAATACGTGGTCGAAAGCCTTAAAAACAAGGGCGCGATCTTCGTCGAGGACCTCTCGGAAGTGCCGCCCAAGGCGGTGACCGTGTTCAGCGCCCATGGCGTGGCCAGGAGCGTCGAGGAAGAGGCCGCCTCCCGCGGCCTGCCGGTGCTCAACGCCACCTGCCCGCTGGTGACCAAGGTCCACAACCAAGGCAAGCGCTATATGTCCAAGGGCCGGGCGCTGGTCCTGATCGGGCATGCGGGCCACCCGGAGGTCGAGGGAACCATGGGCCAGGTCCCGGGCCCCGTGGTGCTGGTCCAGAACGTCGACGACGTGGCGGCGCTGACCTTGCCGGTGGACACCCCGGTGGCTTACATCACCCAGACCACCCTGAGCGTAGATGACACAAAGGATATAATTCTCGCCCTCCAGCAGCGGTTTAAAGATATTCAAGGCCCGGACATCCGGGATATCTGCTATGCGACACAGAACCGCCAATCTGCGGTAAGGGACCTGAGCAAACTCGTGGACGTGATCCTGGTGGTGGGGGCCACCAACAGTTCCAACTCAAACAGGCTGCGTGAAATCGGCACCGAAGTGGGTGTCGCGAGTTATTTGATTGCTGATGGCAGCGAACTCAACCCGGAATGGCTGAAGGACGCAAAGGCCGTCGGCATCACCGCCGGCGCCTCGGCGCCGGAGGTTCTGGTCGACGACGTGATCGAGGCCTTGAAGCGCATCGGACCGGTCTCGGTCTCGGTGCTTCCGGGCCGGGAAGAGAACATTGAATTCCGGCTTCCGGCCGAACTGACGACGGGCTGATCTAGAATAGCGGGCTGACTAACCACTCTACCTGAGTCCAGAAAGAAGATTCGTAATGGCAATACCGTTCTTCAAGGAAATGCGTATCGGCGGCTATCTGATCAAGCAGAAGCTGCTGGGCCGAAAACGCTATCCGCTGGTGCTGATGCTCGAGCCGTTGTTCCGCTGCAACCTCGCCTGCGTCGGCTGCGGCAAGATCGACTATCCCGACGCGATCCTCAACCGCCGCATGTCGGCGCAGGAATGCTGGGATGCCGCCGACGAATGCGGCGCGCCGATGGTGGCGATCCCCGGCGGTGAGCCGCTGATCCACAAGGACATCGGCGAGATCGTGCGCGGCCTCGTGGCGCGCAGGAAATTCGTCTCGCTGTGCACCAACGCGTTGCTGCTGGAAAAGAAGCTCGATCTGTTCGAGCCGTCGCCCTATCTGTTTTTCTCGGTGCATCTCGACGGCCTGAAGGAACATCACGACAAGGCGGTCTCGCAGAAGGGCGTGTTCGATCGCGCGGTCTCGGCGATCAAGGCCGCCAAAGCACGCGGCTTCACCGTCAACGTCAACGCCACGATCTTCGACGGCCACCCCGCCGAGGAAATCGCCAAGTTCCTCGACTTCACCACCGAACTCGGGGTCGGGGTTTCGATGTCGCCGGGCTACGCCTATGAGCGCGCGCCCGACCAGGAGCACTTCCTGAACCGGACCAAGACCAAGAAGCTGTTCCGCGACGTGTTCGCGCTCGGCAAGGGCAAGAAGTGGAACTTCATGCATTCCGGCCTGTTCCTGGACTTCCTGGCCGGCAACCAGAGCTATGAATGCACCCCGTGGGGCATGCCGGCGCGCAATATTTTCGGCTGGCAGAAGCCCTGCTATCTGCTCGGCGAAGGCTATACCAAGACCTTCAAGGAGCTGATGGAGACCACGGACTGGGACACCTACGGCACCGGCAAGTACGAGAAGTGCGCCGACTGCATGGCGCATTGTGGCTACGAGCCGACCGCGGCCAGCGCAGCCCTCGTCAACCCGTTGAAGGCGATGTGGGTGGCGTTCCGCGGTATCCGCACCACGGGCCCGATGGCGCCGGAAATCAATCTCGAAAAGCAGCGCCCGGCGCAGTACATCTTCTCGGCCGAAGTGCAGATGCGCCTGTCGGAGATCCGCCGCGACGAGGCCGCCGCGGCACAAATGAAGGCGCAGCAAAAGGCATCGACCGCCGCTTGAGGCGGTCGCGGGTCAGGCAGCCAACTCAAAAGCAAAACAGGGCGCGATACGATCGCGCCCTGTTTTCGTTGAGAACCGGACCAGTGCGGCGACGCGGATGGCGGCGCCGGCCAAGCTTATGCCGCGGCTTTGAGCTCCACGGGGGCGAACGTCTCTTCGTCCAGCAGAAAACTTCGGCAGCCGCGCAGGCTGCGCAGTGCGCGGTTGAAATCGATCCCGGTGGAGACCAAAGCGCGCAACGACAGCGGGTTGCGCGCCACGCCGCGTAGAACCTTGCGCAGATCGATGTCGCCGTTCGGCTTGATCGCGCTCATCGCGATCGCCGGCAACGCGCGGCTGGCGGGATCGCTGATGACGCGCAGGGCCGCGAATGGCAGGCCCACCTCGGTGGCATAGGCGGCAGCGATATGGCTTTCCATATCGACCGCCGCAGCGCCGGTTGCCGACCACAGCGCGGCCTTGCCGGCGCGTGCCGCGATAACCTTTTCGACGCCCGCCAGGCCGCCCCTGACGACGCGCCGGCGCTTCAGCGCGACGCTGGCGATCTGCTCCTCGTTGAGCGGCAGCTCGGCCAGCCAGCGCGCATCCCCGGCCAGCACTTCCGTCGCCACCACAATGTCGCCCGATTTCAACGTGGGATCCAACCCGCCGGCGACGCCGAAACTGATGACGCCTCTGAATGAGGCTGGGTCCAGCGTCGCAAGCAGCGACCGCAATTGCCGGGGATCGCTGCTGCTGCAGATGACCGCCATACCCGGCCCGGTCGCGATTCGCGCCTCCTGCACCAGTCCCGTCACAATCAGCACCGGCCGCGGGTCAACTCGATTGCCCGCGGAAACACCATCCCCCGCCCCCAAATTCACATCCCGACCCCTACAACCCTGCTGTTGGTGCTGTTCAAATTTCGATACCGCGCAAGCGCCCACAACGGAAAGAACTTCGAATAGCCATGATATCTCAGATAAAACACCCGCGGAAAGCCTGTTGCCGTGTAACGTTGCTCGTCCCAGAGTCCTTTTTCGGTCTGTGTGCTTTTTAGGTACTCCACACCCCGCAAAACTGCGGGATTTTCGACCTCGCCCGCCGCCATCAGACCAAGCAAAGCCCATGCCGTTTGCGAGGCGGTGGTGGGCGCGCCGTCGAATCCCTTGTAGTCGAGTCGGTAACTGGTGGCGTCCTCGCCCCAGCCGCCATCGGCGTTCTGGATCGCCACCAGCCAATCCGCCGCCTTGCGCATCATCGGGTCCTGGTGGCTCACGCCGGCGGCATTGAGGGCGCACAGCACCGACCAGGTGCCGTAGATGTAATTGAGGCCCCAACGGCCATACCACGACCCTTCCGCGAGCTGGGTCCGCCGCAGATAAGCCACCCCATCGGCAACCGCTTTGCTGGTTTGCACGGTCTCGCCGAGCTGGGCCAGCATCGAGATGCAGCGCGCCGTGACGTCCTCGGTCGGCGGGTCGAGCAGCGCGCCGTGATCCGAGAACGGGATGTTGTTGAGATAATATTCGAGATTGTTGACGTCGAACGCGGCCCAGCCGCCATCGCGGCTTTGCATGCCCTCGATCCATTCGCGGCCGCGGGCGATCGCGGTATCAAATTCACGGCTGTTCGAAGCGCGCTGCGCGCGGTCCATCGCCATCACCACGACGGCGGTATCGTCGAGATCCGGATAGTAGTCGTTGTTGTATTGAAAGGCCCAGCCGCCGGGCCGGACGTTCGGGCTCTTCACCGCCCAATCACCTTTGACGTCCAGCACCTGCCTCGGCAGCAGCCAGTCGAGCCCCCGCTTGGCGGAAGGCAACGCCGCTTCACCGCCGGCTTCGAGCATCGCGTGACAGGTCAGCGCCGTGTCCCACACCGGCGACATGCAAGGCTGGCAATAGGCCTCGTGTTCGCCGATCACCAGAAGCCTGTCGAGCCCCCGCCGCGTCAGCGCCCGAGGCGGGTAATCCGCCGGCTTGCCGAGCACCTCGTACATCATCACAGTGTTGGCCATCGGCGGATAAATCGCACCAAGGCCGTCTTCGCCGTTCAGGCGTTCTTCGATAAACGCCACCGCGCTGTCGATGGCGCGGGCCCGCAGCTTCCTGGGAAACAGCGGCTCGATCACCCGCAGCACGCTGTCAAGGCCGCGGAACAGCAGAAACCAGCCCCAGCTTTGGTGCGGCGCCTTGGCGGTCATGCCGATCGAATGCGGCGGCTGCAGGAACAATTCATCGACGCCGACGGCGCTGGCATTCCGGGCGCGAGGTTTCAGCGCCGCCAGCACCAGCAGCGGCACGATCGTGGTGCGCGCCCAGTACGAAATCTTGTTGAGATGGAATGGCGACCACATCGGCAGCAGCATGATCTCGACCGGCAGCACCGGCACGCTGCGCCAGGTCAGCACCCCGAACATCGCCAGCATGAAACGGGTGAAAACGTTGCTGTGGATCGCGCCACCGCGGCTGTGGATCGCCTCGCGCGCCCGCGCCATGTGCGGCGCATCGATCGGGTCGCCGATCATCTTCAGCGCGAAATAGGCTTTTACGCTGGCGCTCATGTCGAAATCGCCGTCGTGCACCAGCGGCCAGCCGCCATGCGCGCCCTGCACCCGGCGCAGATAATTGGCGATCTTGCCTTCCAGCACGGTGTCGACCGGCTCGCCCAGATAATGGCGCAGCAGCACATATTCGGCCGGGATGGTGCAATCGGCTTCGAGCTCGAACACCCAATGGCCGTCCGCCTGCCGCAGGTCGAGCAGCGCCCGCGTCGCCGATTGGATGCTCGCCTCCAAAGCGGCATCGGGTCCAACGCCAACGCTGTCAGTGCCGGAAGCCATTTTGCTCGACATCCCCGTCATTGTCCGTGCCCGGCCCTCTCGGAGCCGTGCGTTGTATCATCGATCAAGCCTGCCGCGAGGCAAGCACCAGGTCGGCGGCGCGATCGCCCGACCGGACCGATCCCTCAATGGTGGCCGGCAACCCCGTATCAGTCCAGTCGCCGGCGAGAAACAGGTTTTTCCATGCGGTCGACGCGCCCGGCCGCAGCGCGTTCTGCTCCGGCGTGGCCTCGAATGTCGCGCGGCGCTCGCGCACGATCTGCCAGGGCGGCAGTTCGCCCTGCACGCCGCCGGCCTTGCAGATGTCCCGCCAAATCGCCTGCGCCAGTTCCTCGCGCGGCATGTCCACCAGCCGGTCGGCGCCGCTGATGGTGATCGACAGCCGCTGCGGGAAGGCGAACAGCCATTCCACCAGACCCCCGACGACACCGAGGATCGGAGGCAAGTCCTTTGGCGGATCGAAGCGGAAATGCGCATTGACGATGGCGCGGAATTTCGATGGCGTTTTCAGGCCCGGCAGCAAGGAGGCCGCGGGACGCGGCGGCACCGCCATCACCACCCTATCGTCCGCGCCGAGCGCAATAACGTCGTCGCCGAAATTCAGTTCGCTGATGCGCTCCGCCGATTTGCCGAACGCGCGCAGCTCGTGGCCGAACTGGATACTGGCGCCCTTTGCCTGCAGCAACCTGATCGCGGGCTCGACCAGCACCGCGCTCAGCCCTTCGCGCGCGATCAGTGGCCGGCAGGCCTGTCCCCCGGCCAGCAGCGTTTCCCGCACGATCGCGCCGGCAAGCCCGGCCGATCCCTCGGGCGGATCGACATTGAGCGCAGCCAAAAGCAGCGGTTGCACCAGCCGCTGGTAGAGCGTGCCCTCGCAGGGAATGGTATCGCCAACGAGCTTGTCTTGTCCCGCCCAGATCAGCGGCGCCAGCTTCAAATAATCCAGCACACCCGTGTCGGGTACCCGGCGCGCCGCGTCCAACACCCACAATGGCAGCCGGCCGTCGCCGAGATCGAGCTGCCAGCGCCGGCCCGTCGCGATATCGACGAATGGAAATTGCGCGCGCCTCGGCCCGACCAGCCCCGCCTCGGTGCCGATCGATCTCGCATAGGCGAGCGCGTGGCTGTTGCCCGAGAGCAGGAGATGATTGCCGTTATCGATCGTAAGATTGGTCGCCGCGTCGAAATAGGACCGGCAACGGCCGCCCGCCTGTTGCGTAGCCTCGTGGACGTGCACTTTGTAGTTCGCGTTGGCCAGCCGAACGGCGGCCGACAGGCCTGAAATCCCAGCGCCGATGATGTGAGCGATCTTTTGCATCAGATGAAAGCGTAGCGAAGGATAATGGCGATGCGGGTCATCTTGTCGACGCGCACGGCCGACCGCGGCAACGCGAAGCCTCTTGCAACCAGCAATTCGAGAATCGCCCGATAATATTTCGACATGATCCGCGGCGCCCGAACCACGCGCCGGGAATTGCGACGCATGACTTCATCGGCTTTCGCGAAATGAGCCCGCGCCCGCTCCACCAGCGGCGCGCAAACTTTCGGCAGCGCCGGATCGGCAATGACCTTGAGCGGATCGTTGGAAGTTATTCCCGCGTGCAGCAGGCCCTCGAGCGGCAGATAGAGCCGGCCGATGCCGGCGTCCTCATCGATATCGCGCAGGATATTGGTCAATTGCAACGCACGGCCGAGATGATAGGCGAGCAGGATGCCATCGTCCTCGGCAAGGCCGAACACCCGCACCGACAGCCGTCCGACCGCGCTCGCCACCCGGTCGCAATACAGATCGAGCGTCGCGAGATCCGGCGCACGGATATCCTGCGGGATATCCATCTCCATGCCGTCGATGATCGCCAGAAAATCCTCGCGCTTCAGGTTGAAGCGGCGAACCGAGGCGACGTAATCCTGCAACCGCGGCGGTGGATGGCCCTGATACAGCGCGTCGATATCATCGCGCCATTGCTGGATCGCGGCCAGCCGTTCGGGCCGCGGTCCGTCGGAGTCGGCGATATCGTCGACCTGCCGGCAAAAGCTGTAGATCTGAAACATCGCCTCGCGCTGTTCGCGCGGCAATATCCGCATCGCGGCGTAAAACGAACTGCCGGACGCCGCCGCGCCGTCGCTCGGATTGGCCACCGCGGTATCGACTGTCATGCGCCGGCCGCCGGATTGGACACGGGCCGGCGACCGACCGCGCGCCGCGCCATCTCGCTCGCCATCCCGCCAAGGCTATGGGCCAGCAGTTCGGTCGGGCCGAGATGGACCCTCTCGCTTAGGGGATCGCGCACCTTGAGCATCCGCACGATCCTGTCGGCAAAACTCTGGATCACCGAGATCTCGAGTCCGAGCCGGAAATCCCTGACTTCGCCGCTCAGCCGTTTGCTGTCATTGAGCAGGCCTTCGGTACGCGCGGCGAGCGAATGCAGGCATTGCAACAGCGGCGCCGGTGCCCGCGCCTGCCCGAGTTGCTCGACCGAAGCTCCCGCTGCCGCGAGCGCATCGCGCGGAAGATAGACGCGGTTGAGATCGCGAAAATCCTTGCCGCAATCCTGAAGGTGATTGTTGATCTGCAGGCCGGCGCACAGCGCGTCCGAAGCAGCCCAGGTCGCAATGTTCTCGCCGTGGACGTCGAGCATGAAGCGCCCGACCGGCATCGCCGAGTAGCGGCAGTAGTGAATCACTTCGTCCCAATTCTCGTAACGAAGCTTGGTCACATCCATCCGGAAGGCGACCAGGACGTCGAGCGCATGGCGCGGCGGCATCGAACGTTCCGCCAGCGCGTTGCGCAGATTGACGGCCTCGGGCTGGGTATCGCCCTTGCCCAGCAATTCGGCTTCGAGCAGATCGAGATAGGCCAATTTATCGCGCTCACCGAGCGTCGCATGATCGGCGATGTCGTCCGCGGTCCTGACGAAATTATAGAACGCGAGAATCAGCGCCCGGTGACGCCGGTGGATGATCCATGACGCGACGGGAAAATTCTCGTCGCGATGGGTTTTTCCGGATCGCAGTTCGCTCGCGGTGGTCATCAAGAACGGGCTACATCATCGGGGTGAATTCGCGCGCACCGATCATCCGCGCATGCGGACGGAACGCGAACCCCATATAGGGGAATACGTCGGCAAAACCAATGCTGTCTGCGATCGCTCGCAAACCAGGCCGCGTCCGAAATTAACCCGGTGACGGGCCTGCGACGGCGATGACCCGATGCCGATAAGGCCTACTGCCCGTGATTTTTCAGCACCAGGTCGCAGGCTTTGGAAATCTTCGGCCGGTTCTGCTGAAGGCAGGCCAGAACGGTGAAATCGCCCTGGTCTATCACCGCGCGGCAGAAGCGCTGAACATCGCGCGAGCAGGCTGCCTGCTCTTCCGCGGTACCGCGCTGTTGGGCGACCGCACTGGTGGAAACCGAAATCGATAGCAGGGAGACTGCAAGAAAAAACTTATACATCGTGTTCCTTCAATGTAACCGCGGAGAATACCCATCCGGACAGCACGGCGCTGAACGGAAAAGATGATTCAGATTGCGAACGCCACGAACCGCGGCGACGAACAAACCAAGCGCTGGTAAATGCGGCCAAATTTACGGCGACTGCAACCCGAATACCCGGCTCCGCGCGTCAACTCAACGATGATCGCAATTATTTGAAATCAAAAAGCTATTTGTCTTCCGGCTTTTCGCGGCCGGCCATTTGCGGCCAAAGGCTGCCATTTAAGCCGTGCGCTCCATTGTAAAACGGGTGAATATCTGAAGCTTTTTGACAACACCGAGCAAAAAAATGCAATTCGCGGGCGTCCGGTTCATGTCATTTCAGCCAACGAGCCGGCAGCGGCGGCCGGTCGGCGCCTTTTGCAACACCGCGGGCGACTTGCCGTTGAACCTTGCAGAGTACTGCGACACTAAACCTTCGATGCGGCGGGACATATCTTGCAACACAGCATCAATTTTGAACGGGAAAATTCAACATGAAACTTTCTGTTTCCGGCTTGTTTGGACAGGCCATCAAGGCTGCGGTCGTGGGCGCCGCGCTGATGTTGTCGATGTCGGCGAGCCATGCCCAGTCGAGTCCTTTTGCGGGCTTTGACGGATCGTGGTCTGGCACCGGTACGGTTTCGCTTTCCGACGGAACCACCGAACGCATCCGATGCAAGGCCGACTACAAGGTCAACAGCAGCGGTCTGAACCTGAAGCAGAGCCTGCATT
>Ga0193743_1003035_pt1 | contig 11419 bp, 9 predicted proteins | sample L2c2metaG_FD_143038 | JGI IMG/M metagenome (GOLD analysis project Ga0193743, IMG submission 143038) | Soil microbial communities from a riparian zone of the East river system, Colorado, United States - L2c2 | ecosystem: Environmental > Terrestrial > Soil > Riparian zone | place: USA: East River...
CGCCCACAGCCCTCGGGACGTCGCCGTGGCGGCCACCACGAGCGCCGCGGTGGGCGTTCGTCGCAGCTCGGCGGGCCGCAGCGGCTGGATGCCGAGCCGGGAGGCGGCCGCGCGGACGTGCGCCCGGCTGTCCACCAACCGCACCCGGCGGGCACCCAGCGCCAGCGCCACCTGCCCGGCGTAGAGCGGCACGCTCCCGCTGAAGATCGTCCGGGGAGTCAGGCCGGCGATGATCAAAACCTCGGTGTCCGGGTCCCGCTCCAGCAGCGCGGGCAGGTACGGGCCGATGTGCCGATACCCGTCGCAGATGGTGTCCGAGAGGCTGGCCGCGGCGACCGGGTCCACGCCGTCGGGCAGCGGCACCAGCATGGCGTCGGCAAACGGCACCGCGAGCTGGTCGGCCAGTGCACCGCCCCAGTGACCGCCGCCCACCCCGAAGCCGTACATCGAGATCGGCGGCACACTGGCGCAGTTCGAGGTCGCCCCGGCGCGGCACGGCGCACAGTCGCCGCAGCTGATCTGAAACGGCACGGCCACCCGTTGGCCCGGCCGCACGGTGGTCACCCGCTCGCCGACGGCAAGCACCTCGGCGACACATTCGTGCCCGATGTTCAGCGGCAGCGGGAACGGCGTGGCGCCGAGCGCGACCGCCCGGTCCAGGTCGCAGGTGGCCACGGCGATCGGGCGGACCACCGCCGCGTCCGGCCCCGGGGGCGGCGGCGCCGGAACGTCCCGCCAGCGCAGCCGGCCACCGCCGGAGGCGATCAGCGCCCGCATCCTCGGCCGGCTGGGACGGCGTCGCTGCTGGACGCGGTCGCGTGCGGCATCCATCAGCCGCGCGCGGCGGACGTCCACGCCGCGTTCCAGGAGGACGCGCCCCACGGCGGCTGTCACCGGAGTCAGCATCGTTGCCACCTGACGCGGCGTAGGCCGGGGTCGGAAGCGCGGTCCGCCGGCCGTCGGCTCCGTCATGCCGGCACTCCTCTCGCTCGGTGTCCGCACCGTACCGCGATTAGATAGAACGTTCTAGTTAGAACCTTGGGATGCGGACTTCCGAGGCGACTCCGATGGAACGGCGGCGGGTTGCCATGTGTGCTGTGAGCGCCGACTCAGTGTGCTGAGAGCGCCGACTCGCGGGTGGTGGAGGGGGGCCGGACGAGCGGTGAGGGGGCGGCGGCGGGTTACCAGGCGGTGTTCAGGTCGGCGTGTTGGCGGATCCAGGCGTGCATGGCTACGCCGGCGGCGACCCCGGCGTTGATCGAACGGGTGGAGCCGAACTGTGCGATGGACACGGTCAACGCCGCCCCGTCCCGCCCCTCGACGGACACCCCGGGCCCCTCCTGGCCGAACAGCAGCAGGCAATGGCGGGGCAGCGACGCGCGCTCCAGCCGCACCGAGCCCGGCGAGTTGTCCACCGCCACCACGGTCAGCTCCTGCTCGGCCGCGAACTCCAGCAGCGAGGCGACCGTGGGATGGTGGCGCAGGTGCTGGTAGCGGTCGGTGACCATGGCGCCCCGGCGATTCCACCTGGCCCGGCCGACGATGTGTACGGCGGACGCCGCGAACGCATTGGCGGTGCGCACCACGGTGCCGATGTTGTGGTCGTGCCCGAAGTTCTCGATGGCCACGTGGAACGGGTGCCGGCGGGCGTCGATGTCGGCCACGATCGCCTCGCGCCGCCAGTACCGGTAGGCGTCGACGACGTTGCGGCGGTCACCGTCGCGCAGCAGGTCGGGGTCGTAGCGCGGTTCGCTCGGCCAGGTGCCGGCGTCACCCGGCCACGGGCCGACGCCCACCGGCTCGCCGGCGGTCCATTCAGTCGGCCCGGGCACATCGTCGGAAAGCACGGTCAGGACGGCAGGTCCAGGTCGGCCGGGCCGAGCACCGCGCGGTAGGTCAACCCCTCCGCCTCGATGGCCTGCCGGGCGCCGGTGTCCCGGTCCACCACGGTGGCCACGCCGACGATCGAGGCGCCGGTGGCGAGCACGGACCGGACCGCGGTCAGCACCGAGCCCCCGGTGGTCGAGGTGTCCTCCACCACCAGCACCTGCCGCCCAGTGATGTCCGGCCCCTCGACCAGCCGCTGCATGCCGTGCTTCTTGGTCTCCTTGCGCACCACGAACGCGTCGATTGCCGCCCCGTCGGCGGCCGCGGAGTGCAGCACCGAGGTGGCCACCGGGTCCGCGCCCAGGGTCAGCCCGCCCACCGCGTCGTACTCCCAATCCGCCGTCAGCACCCGCAGCAGCCGCCCGATCAACGGCGCCGCGCGGTGATGCAGGGTGACCCGGCGCAGGTCGATGTAGTAGTCCGACTCCGCGCCCGAGGACAACGTCACCTTGCCGTGCACCACCGCCAGGTCCCGGACCAGACCGGCCAACTCCTCCCGGTCCCGATCCGCCCGGCCACCCCCGAGCGTCACCGGCGCTTCCCGTCGAACCGGGACACCATCGCCCGCACCACGAACCGGGGCATCACGTCGATCACTCCCACCACTGCTTTGTAGGTCATGCTGGGCACCGACACCACCCGCCCGCGGGCCAGATCCGCGAGGCCGTCGGCAACCACTCGATCGGCATCCAACCAGAGCGGCCCGGTGCGCGCGCCGACGTCCACCCCGGCCCGCTGATGGAACTCGGTGCGCACGTAGCCGGGGCAGAGCGCGAGGACGTGCACGCCGGTGCCGCGCAGCGCGTCCGCCAGGCCCTCGGTGAAGGTGGTCACCCACGCCTTGCTCGCGTTGTAGGTGGCGGCCCGGCTGGGCATGAAACTGGCCACGCTGGACACGTTGATCACCGCGCCGGAACCCCGGGCGACCATCGAAGGCAGCGCGGCCCGGGTCAGCCGCAGCACGCTGGTCACGTTCACGTCCAACTGGTGCTGCAGCCGCTCCACATCCAGCTCCAGGAACGCCCCGCCCAGGCCCAGCCCGGCGTTGTTCACCAGCAGGTCCACCCGCTCGGCTGCCCTGGCTTCGACGGCCGCGCGCCCGTCGGCAGTGGCCAGGTCGGCGGTCAGCACCTCGACCTCGACCGGGTGCCGCGCGCGCAGCTCGGCGGCCGTGGCGTCCAGGCGAGCGGTGTCCCTGGCGACCAGTACCAACCGATCGTGCTCGGCGGCGAGCCGGCGGGCGAACGCCGCGCCGATGCCGGCAGTGGCCCCGGTGATGAGGGCGGTGGGCAACCTGGAGCTCCTAGCTGTAGCCGGAGTCGCTGTCCGGCGAGTTGCCCGAGGTGCGCCAGCCCGGCGAGTCCGACTGCCGCTGGGTGAACGTCCGGGCCCAGTCCGCCGCGGCTGAGGACGACGGGGGGTCCGGATCGGACGGGTTCTGCGGCAGCGCCGGGGAGTCGCCGGCCCGGCTGGCCTCCTCCAGCGCGCCGGCCACCTCGACCAGCTGGTCCAGCAGGTCCTGCAGGTGGTCCGGCGTGTAGTCCAGCGGGGCGGTGCACAGCACCCAGGAGTCCTCCGCCCAGAGCAGCTCCACGTCCTCGCCGATGGCGTCCGCGGCGCGGATCAACCGGGGCGTGATCAGCGGCCGGATCGCGGCGGCGTCGGAGACGAACGCGTAGCGCTGGCCGACCGGCTCCAGCAGGTCCAGCCCGGCGTCATCGGGCAGCGGAGCCGACGGCAGCCGCAGCTCGACCGCCCCGCTCATGGCGGTGCGCCGCTGCACCGCGCACACCACTGAGCTGAGCCGACCGGCCTGCTCGTGGTCGAACACGTACACCAGACGGCGTCCCTCGGCGGTGGGCACCGAGCCGGTCACCAGGTTGCGGGCCACTCCCGGTCCGCCCTGGTGGATGGTGCCGTAGCGCCACCGGCTGGGCAGCACGGGGTCGCTGTCCAGGTACTCCCATTCCTTCTGCGCGGCCCAGCGTCGGCGGTCGCGCATCTGCCCGCCGCCGGCGTGCCGCGAGGCCCGGAGCATGACCAGGCCGAGCACGAACGCGACAGCGGCGATGAGAAACCACACCGAAGTCGGGATGCTCACGCAGCCACCCTAGCGGCGAAGGCGGGCATTTCGAGGTAACCCAGCTGTAGGACGTATGGGCGAGCCGGCTGAGAACCCCACAAAAAGACCCGCCGGGCGCCCTTGCGGGTCGCCCGGCGGGTCGATCGGGTCAGCCGCGGCGAGCTAGCTCGCCGCACTCGACCGGACGCCGCGGCCGACGGTCAGCCCGGCGGCACTGTCCAGCACCGAGCCGGCCAGGTCCACCCGGACGGTGTCCCCGTCGGTGATCTCGCCGGCCAGCAGCGCCTTGGCCAGCTGGTCGCCGATGGCCGACTGGATCAGCCGGCGCAGCGGGCGCGCCCCGTACAGCGGATCGAACCCGTTGATGGCCAGCCATTCGCGTGCCGCGGGGGACACATCGAGGGTCAGCCGCCGCGCGGCCAGCCGCCGGCCGAGCAGCCCCAGCTGGATGTCCACGATGGAGGTGAGCTCCTCGGTGGTCAGCGCGTGGAACACCACAATGTCGTCCAGCCGGTTCAGGAACTCCGGCTTGAAGTGCCCGCGCACGGTCCGCATGACCGCATCCAGCCGGGCCGCCTCGTCCATCGACGGGTCCGCGATGGCGTGGCTGCCCAGGTTGGAGGTCAGCACCAGGATCGTGTTGCGGAAGTCCACCGTGCGGCCCTGGCCGTCGGTCAGCCGACCGTCATCCAGCACCGCGAGCAGCACGTCGAACACGTCCGGGTGGGCCTTCTCCACCTCGTCCAGCAGCACCACCGTGTAGGGCCGCCGGCGCACCGCCTCGGTGAGCTGACCACCCTGGTCGTAGCCCACGTAGCCGGGCGGCGCGCCGACCAGCCGGGCCACGCTGTGCTTCTCCGAGTACTCCGACATGTCGATCCGGACCATCGCCCGCTCGTCGTCGAACAGGAACTCGGCCAGCGCCTTGGCCAGCTCGGTCTTGCCGACCCCGGTCGGGCCGAGGAACAGGAACGACCCGGTCGGCCGGTTCGGGTCGGCCACCCCGGCGCGGGCCCGGCGGACCGCGTCGCTCACCGCGCGGACAGCTTCGGGCTGCCCGATCACCCGCTTGCCGAGCTCGTCCTCCATGCGCAGCAGCTTGGCGGTCTCGCCCTCCAGCAGCCGCCCGGCGGGAATGCCGGTCCATGCGCTGACGACCTCCGCGACGTCGTCCGGGCCGACCTCCTCCTTGAGCATCAGCTCGTCCTTCTTGGCGGACACCTCTGCCGCGGCGGCCAGCTCCTTCTCCAGCTGCGGGATCTTGCCGTAGCGCAGCTCAGCCACCCGGCCGAGATCGCCGTCCCGTTCGGCCCGCTCGGCCTCGCCGCGCAGCCCCTCCAGCTGCTCCTTGAGCTCGCGGCTGGACTGGATGGAGTTCTTCTCGTTCTGCCACCGGGCGGTCAGCGCGGAGAGCGCTTCCTTCTTCTCCGCCAGTTCGGCGCGTAGCGCGGTCAGTCGCTGTTGCGAGGCCGGGTCGTCCTCCTTGGCCAGCGCCATTTCCTCGATCTCCAGGCGGCGCACCGCGCGCTCCACCTCGTCGATCTCCACCGGCCGCGAGTCGATCTCCATGCGCAGCCGGGAGGCGGCCTCGTCGACCAGGTCGATCGCCTTGTCCGGCAGGAACCGGGCGGTGATGTAGCGATCGGACAGGGTGGCCGCGGCGACCAGGGCGGTGTCGGTGATCCGCACGCCGTGGTGCACCTCGTAGCGCTCCTTGAGCCCACGCAGGATGCCGACGGTGTCCTCCACCGACGGCTCGCCCACGAAGACCTGCTGGAACCGCCGCTCCAACGCCGGGTCCTTCTCGATGCGCTCGCGGTACTCGTCCAGCGTGGTCGCGCCGACCATGCGCAGCTCACCGCGGGCGAGCATCGGCTTGATCATGTTGCCGGCGTCCATCGCGCCTTCGCCGGTCGCGCCGGCGCCGACGATGGTGTGCAGCTCGTCGATGAACGTGACGACCTCGCCGGCGCTGTCGGTGATCTCCTTCAGCACCGCCTTGAGCCGCTCCTCGAACTCGCCTCGGTACTTCGCGCCGGCCACCATCGCGCCCAGGTCCAGCGCGACGACCCGCTTGCCCTTGAGCGACTCCGGTACGTCGCCGGCCACGATCCGCTGGGCCAGGCCCTCCACGATGGCGGTCTTGCCGACGCCCGGCTCGCCGATCAGCACCGGGTTGTTCTTGGTCCGCCGGGAGAGCACCTGGACCACTCGGCGGATCTCATTGTCCCGGCCGATCACCGGGTCCAGCTCGCCCTTGCGGGCCCGATCGGTGAGGTCGACGCCATACTTCTCCAGCGCCTGGTAGGTGCCCTCCGGGTCCGGGCTGCTCACCCGGCTCGAGCCGCGCACCTTGGCGAACGCCTCCTTGAGCGCGTCCTCCGTGGCACCGTGCCGGCGCAGCAGCTGGGCCACCGCGTCCCGGCCCGAGGCCAGGCCGACGAGCAGGTGCTCGGTGGAGACGTATTCGTCGCCCATCTCGGTGGCCAGTTGCTGGGCCGAGGTGAGTGCCGCCACCGCGTCGCGATTGAACTGCGGGGCGCTCACCGTGGCGCCGGCCGCCGAGGGCAGCCGGTTGACCAGCTGGGCCAGATCGCCCCGGATTGTGCCGGGGTCAGCGCCCACTGCCTCAAGCAGCGGCGCGGTGATGCCGTCGGCCTGCGCCAGCAGCGCGCCCAGCAGGTGTGCCGAGCCGACGTCGGGGTTCCCAGCCAGGGTGGCTGCCTGCACCGCGGCCGAGACGGCCTGCTGGGTCTTGGTCGTGGGGTTGAACGAGTCCATGCTCGCTGCGTCCTCCTGCATTCTTCGGTCCGCGGGCGCCACCGGCCTACTCGCCAGTGTGCCTCTCGCTAGACATAACGGCAGGAAACTTGAGTCTGTTCCGCTCAAGGCAAAGTTCTGTGCCAGATTCCCCGACTCAGTGTGCTGAGAGCCCCGACTCGCGGGAAGGGGCACGCCGGCATGCCGACCTACGCCGACGATCTCGCCCGCGATCTAGTCGGCGATCTAGTCGGCGATCTTGGCCAATGTCACGCTGAGAGATCATCTGACGGGTGACACGCCCGATGAGGTGGTGCATTGTCACGAGCTCGTGGCGGCCGACCTGGAGAAGTAATACCCTCTGCGCCCAGCGGTCCGGCCAGCTACTACTATCGGCAATCCCCGACCGCCCGAAAGAGTGAAGGGCACAGTGATCGTTTAGTGAGACGTTCCCCCGTCGCTCCCCGGACGATCACCCCTCGACGAGCCGGTGCGACCGGCGGATCGTCGCCGCTTCCCGAGGAGAGAGCCAGCCGCCTGCGATGACAGCCCAACCACTGCTGACACTCCCGCCGGACCAGCCGACTCAGGCGCGCGCCTCCGAGATGGTCGAAATCATCCGGAACAGCTGGACGGAGGTGGAGCCGAAGGCCGACGAGCTGGCCAAGCACTTCTACGCGGTGCTCTTCCAGCACGCGCCGGAGACCCGGGAGCTGTTCCCGGCGAACATGCAGGTGCAGCGCAGCCGGCTGCTCCGGGCACTGGTGCACGTCGTGCAGATGGTCGACCGGCCCGGCGATCTCACCCCGTTCCTGGCCCAACTCGGCCGGGACCACCGCAAGTTCGGGGTGATCGCCAAGCATTACGACGCGGTGGGATACGCGCTGCTCAGCGCGCTCGAGCATTACCTGGCCAACGCCTGGATCGCGCCCGTGGAGAAAGCCTGGACCGACGCCTACGGGCTGATCGCGACCGCTATGGGCGCGGCCGCCGACGCCGAGCGCGGCCCCGCCTCCTGGCTCGGCCGGGTGGTCGGTCATCGTCGGCTGAGCTGGGACGTGGCGATGGTCCAGGTGCAGACCGGGGAACCCATCCCGTACCAGGCCGGCCAGTACCTGAGCGTGGAGACGCCGCGCCGGCCCCGGCTGTGGCGCTACCTCTCCCCGGCCAACGCGCCCCGGCCGGACGGCGTGATCGAGTTCCACGTGCGCGCGGTGGAGGGCGGCTGGGTGAGCCGGGCGATCGTGGCGCACACCCAGCGCGGCGACACCTGGCGGATCGGCCCGCCGATGGGGCGGATGGCGGTGAACCGGAAGTCCGGACGCAACCAGCTGATGGTCGTCGGCGGCACCGGGATGGCGCCGATCAAGGCGATCCTGGACGACATGTCCCGCTACCGCGAGAACCCGCGCACCGAGGTGTTTGTGGGCGGCCGCAACTGGGACGAGCTCTACGACTTCGGCAGCCTGCGCCAGCTCTCCTACACCAACCCCTGGCTGAACGTGGTTCCGGTGGTGGAGGACGACGACGAGGGCCAGGGCGCCGAGCGCGGCACGCTGGCCGACGTGGTCACCCGATACGGCGCGTGGAAGGACCACGACGTGCTGGTCTGTGGCTCGCCGTCAATGATCAGAGCAACGGTGTCCCGCATGCTCGTAGCCGGCACCCCCCTGGACCAGATCCGCTACGACCCCTTCACCATGGACTGACCGGCACCCCAAGCCGCCGACGCCCCGAGCAGGCCGACACCCCGACTTGTCGTGTCTAGTTCCAACGACAAGAGCCACTTGTCGCGTCTAGTTCCAACGACAAGTGGCTCAGCGGAGGGCCGGTGTGGGCGCCGCCCCCAGCGGGCCGCGGGTGCGGCGGCTAGCGCTCGGGGGGTTGTTTGGGGGCGGGGCGCCAGACGGCGATGGCGGTGTGCCGCTTCACCGGGACCAGGTCGCGCCGGTAGGAGGCGTGCACCGTGGCGGCGGCCTGCTCGGCGGCGGCCTGTGCCGCGGCCAGCTCGTCCAGCAACTCGGCGATCTGGCCGCGCAGCTCGTCCACCGTGCGCTCCAGCTCGATGATCCGCTTGACCCCGGCGAGGTTGACCCCCTCGTCCTGGGACAGCCGCTGCACCTCGCGCAGCAACGCGATGTCGCGCGCCGAGTACCGGCGCCCGCCACCGGCCGACCGGCCGGGCCGCACCAGGCCCAGCCGGTCGTAGCCGCGCAGCGTCTGGGCATGCAGCCCGGCTAGCTCGGCAGCCACCGAGATGACGAACACGGGGCTGTCCAGGTCGGTGCCCGGCGGCAGACCGGAACGGTCGTCAATGGCCATCGCTGATCACCTCGTCGCGTTCTTCATCAGAACAGCCCGGCTCGTGGGTCGAAGGATTTTGTCGCGTCAGCGTAGGTCCGCAGGGCGGCCGCCGCCTCCTCGTCCAGCTCCTTCGGTACCGCGACCTCGACGGTGACCAGCAGGTCACCGCTGGTGCCGTCGGTCCGGCGCACACCCCGGCCCCGGACCCGGAAGGTCCGTCCGCTCGCGGTACCCGCCGGCACCTTCAGGGTGACCTTCCCGTCCAGGGTCGGCACCGTCAGCGTCGCCCCCAGCGCCAGCTCCGGGTACCTCACCGGCACCCGCAGCGTCAGATCGTCCGGGTTGCGCTCCGACCGCCCGAACAACTGGTCCGGGTCCACGTGCACCAGGACGAACAGGTCACCGGCGGGCGCGCCGCCGCGACCGGGCTCGCCCTGGCCCTTGATCCGGATCCGTTTGCCGTCGGTCACCCCGGCCGGGATACGCACGTTGAGCGTGCGGGTCCGGGGCGTGACCCCCCCGCCGCCGCAGTCCGGGCACGGGTCGTCGATGATCCGGCCGGTGCCCCGGCAGTCCCGGCAAGGCTCGGAGAAGGCGAACGCCCCCTGGTTGCGGGTGACCAGCCCGACGCCGTTGCAGGTCGGACAGGCCCTCGGGGTACTGCCGACCCTGGCCCCGGTGCCGCCGCAGGTCTCACAGCGGCCCTGGGTGGTCAGCCGAAGCGCCACCGTGGCACCTCGGACCGCGTCGGCGAAGGGCAGCCGGATCTCGCTCTCCACGTCCGCGCCCCGGCGGGCCTGACTGGACGGACGGGTACCGGCCCGGCCCCCGCTGAACAGGTCGCCGAACAGGCCACCCAGCCCGCCGGTGCCACCGGCCCGCGCACCGCCGGCCCCGGCCCGACCGAGCAGGTCGTCCAGGTTGAAGTCACCGCCGGTGTTGAACCCGCCGGTACCACCGCCGAAACCTCCGAAGCCGCCGGCCCCGGCGCCGAAGTTGCCCCCGGACCGGAACAGCCGCCTGGTCTCGTCGTACTGCCGGCGCTTCTCCGTGTCGGAGAGCACCGAATAGGCCTCACCCACCGACTTGAACCTGGCTTCCGCCTTGTCGTCACCCGGGTTCTTGTCCGGATGCAGGTCTCGCGCCAGTTTCCGGTAGGCCTTCTTGATCTCGTCGGCGGAAGCGTCGGAGGAGACGCCCAGCTCGGCGTAGAAGTCTTTCTCAATCCAGTCTCGCTCGGTCACCGGACGCCTCCTTCCCGCTCATTCGTTGTTGTCCTCGTGCTGGGTCTCCTGCTCGTTGGGCGGCTGCTCCACCGGCCCCGCCGCCGGGTCCCGGTCGGTGACCGCGACCATTGCCGGGCGCAGCACCCGGTCGCCCAGCCGGTAGCCCGGACGCAGCACGATGGTCACGGTAGGTCCGGTGACGTCGTGCGAGGTGGTGTGCTGCACCGCCTCGTGCACCGAAGGATCGAACGGGTCGCCCACGGCGCCGAACGCGGTCAGCCCGACGTGCGTCAATGCGCTGACCAGCTTGTCCGCCACGGCTTTGAACGCGCCGGTGAGGTCGCCGTGCGCATCGGCGCGGGCCACATCGTCGAGCACGGTGAGCAGCTCCGCGACCACCTGGGCGCGCGCCGCCACCGTGATCGCCTCCCGGTCCCGGTCCACCCGGCGCCGGTAGTTGGCGTACTCGGCGCTGACCCGCTGCAGGTCGGCGGTGCGCTCGTCGAGCTGGGCGGACAGCTCCGCCAGCTTCTCCTCGGCGGGGTCGGGCGTGGGGATCGTCCCTGGAGCCGGCTCGGTGGGACCGCCGGCCCCGGCGCCGGAGACCGACTGCTCGGCCTCCGGCACCCGGACCTCACCGGTCAGCGGGTCGATCCGCCGCCGGTCACGCACCACGACCCGCTCGGGCTCCTGGTTGCGTTCTTCATTCACTTCTTGTCGTCCTCATCCACAATCTCGGCGTCCACCACGTCGTCCGACCCGGCCTGGTTGCCGGCGCCCTGGGCACCCGCGCCGCCGGCGGCTCCACCGGCCGCACCGGCGGCAGAGCCGTCAGCGCCCTGCTGCTGGTACAGCGCGGCGCCCAGCTTCTGCGACTCGGTGGCCAACTTCTCCATGGCGGCCTTGATCTTGTCCGTGTCGGTGCCCTTGAGCGCCTCCTGGGCCTCGCCCAGCGCGGCGTTCACGCCGTCCTTCACGTCGGTCGGGAGCTTCTCGTCGTTGTCCTTGACGAACTTCTCCGTCTGGTAGACCAGCGTCTCGGCCTGGTTGCGGACCTCGGCCTCGTCGCGGCGCTTCTTGTCCTCCTCGGCGTGCTGCTCCGCGTCGCGCATCATCCGGTCGATCTCGTCCTTGCCCAGGGCGGATCCGCCGGTGGTGG
>Ga0193743_1003036_pt1 | contig 11419 bp, 10 predicted proteins | sample L2c2metaG_FD_143038 | JGI IMG/M metagenome (GOLD analysis project Ga0193743, IMG submission 143038) | Soil microbial communities from a riparian zone of the East river system, Colorado, United States - L2c2 | ecosystem: Environmental > Terrestrial > Soil > Riparian zone | place: USA: East River...
ATATCGCCGTGCGAACGTGCGCAACATGCTGTTTCGCGTGATCGAGGCGTCCAAGGCAGGCAGGCCGATCTCGCTGCCGGAGGCGTCAGCGATGAAGTGGTACTGCTCGCAGGCGGCCACCGACGTGGCGATGGAGGCGATCCAGCTGTTCGGCGGCAACGGCTACATGACCGAGTATCGCGTGGAGCAACTGGCGCGCGACGCCAAGTCGCTGATGATCTACGCGGGCAGCAACGAGGTGCAGATCACCCACGTGGCCCGGGGGCTGCTGAGCGGCTAGCCCTGCGCCCGAGCACTCTGATAGAGGCAGATCGCCGCCGCCGCAGCCACATTCAAGCTCTCCGCGCCACCGCGCATCGGGATGTGCACCCGCGCGTCCGCCAACGATGCGACGTCGGACGGCAGTCCATGGGCCTCCGGTCCGAACAGCCACGCGGTGGGCGTAGCCAGGTCGGTTGCCAGTTCGGGGCTGTCGAGTGACACCTCGCCATCCAGGGTGGTGGCGAGCACCCGCACACCGGCTCCCTGCAACACCACGATCAGGTCCGCGGTGTCGGTCACCTCGAGTACGGGTATCGAGAAGATGCTTCCTGCCGAGGCGCGCAGGCACTTTCCGTTGTAGGGATCGACACTGTGCCCGGCCAGCACGACGGCGTCGGCGCCCATGGCGTCGGCCAGCCGGATGAGCGTGCCGGCGTTTCCGGGTTCGGAGATTCCGACGGCGACCAGCATCAAGCCTGGATTCGTGGCGAGCACGTCGGTCAGCCGGACCTCCGGCAACGAGCACACCGCGACCAGCCCAACGGGTGTCACGGTGTCCGACAACGCCTTCGCGGCCCGTTCGGTCACCACGTATACGGGTGTGCCGTCGAGCATCGCGCCAAAGCGGTGGAGTGCGTCCTCGGTGGCGAACACCTCGCCAACGAGACCGCGCCGCAACGCTGCCTCGACGAGATTGGGCCCCTCGGCGAGGAAGCGTGCGGCGCGGGTGCGGCTCACGTGGCGGTGCAGCTTGGCCGCTGCCACCACGCGAGCCGATCGCTCGGTGAGCGGAGAGCCCGGATGGGAGCTCAGGCGGCCTCTCCGGACGGAGCGTTGACGTCCTCGGGCAGCGCAGCCTTGGCCACGTCGACCAGGGCGGTGAACGCCGCCGGGTCGCTGACCGCGATCTCGGCCAGGTTCTTGCGGTCCACCTCGACGCCGGCGGCCTTGAGGCCCTGGATCAGCCGGTTGTAGGTGATGTCATTGGCCCGGGCCGCCGCGTTGATCCGCGAAATCCACAGCTTGCGGAACTCGCCCTTGCGGGCGCGCCGGTCGCGGTAGGCGTAGGTCAATGAATGCAGTTGCTGCTCTTTGGCCTTGCGGTAGAGCCGGGACCGCTGCCCGCGGTAGCCCTTCGAGGCCTTGAGGACGGTACGCCGCTTCTTCTGGGCGTTGAGTGCGCGCTTCACGCGTGCCATGGGGTGTTCCTATTCTCGTGCGGTCGTTACGGGGTGCTGCGCTCAGCCGTTGAGCATCTTCTTCACGCGGCTGGTGTCGTTGGCAGACACCGTGGTACGGCCGTCGAGGCGGCGGGTGCGCTTGCTCGACTTGTGCTCAAGGAGGTGCCGTTTGTTGGCCTTCTGGCGCACGATCTTGCCGGTTCCGGTGAGGCGGAAGCGCTTCGACGCTCCGCTGTGGGTCTTGGCCTTGGGCATGCTGTCCTCTAGTTCTGTGGTGGATCGGTTCAGTTATGGAGCTGGTGGCGCTTCGCTCGGCGGCGCTGCCACGGGCTCGGCGGGGGGCGGTGCCGCTCGCTGCGCAACCGGTGCGTCGGCGTCGTGCGCCGCCTTGGCGCGAGTCTTCGCACCGCGGTGCGGCGCCAGCACCATCGTCATGTTGCGGCCGTCCTGCTTGGCGGACGTCTCGACGTAGCCGTAGTCGGCGACGTCGGCGCCGAGGCGCTGCAACAGCCGGTAACCCAACTCGGGCCGCGACTGCTCACGTCCGCGGAACATGATGGTGACCTTGACCTTCGACCCGGCCTCGAGGAAGCGGACGACGTGTCCCTTCTTGGTCTCGTAGTCGTGCGGGTCGATCTTGGGTCGGAGCTTCTGTTCCTTGACGACGGTCTGCTGCTGGTTCTTGCGAGACTCGCGCGCCTTCTGAGCCGTCTCGTATTTGAACTTGCCGTAGTCCATGATCTTGCAAACCGGCGGTTTGGCGTCTGGGGCTACTTCGACGAGATCGAGATCGGCGTCCGCGGCGACGCGGAGTGCATCTTCGATGCGCACAATGCCTACCTGCTCACCACCCGGTCCGATAAGGCGGACTTCAGGTACGCGGATGCGCTCGTTGATGCGTGTCTCAGTGCTGATGGGGCCTCCTATGTAGTGTTGCCGGAGTCCACACCATCAGCACCCTGTTCCTAGAAACAGGAAAGCCCTGCACATAGCAGGGCCCGATGCCGACCGATCACGGCTCGCGCCGCCTGCGCAATGCGCAGAACAGGCGTCGCGTGACGCCTGTGACCGGACCGCTGAACCTGGCGTCGAAGACGTGGCCAACGGTGGGAGCGGGACTCCACTTGGGTGTCCTGGCATACACCAGAACGGTCGCACGTGCCAGTCTAGCAGGCATGACCGAGGTTCCTAGCCCCGCCGAATCGCCGGCTCCACCAGCAGCGCGCGAGCTGGCCGAGATTCCCGCCGTCGAGGTGATCACGCGCTCGGCCGTAATGCTGATGAGCGCCGCCGCCGAGAAGCTGGGATTGTCGGCGCCGGACCCCGACGACAGTCCGCACCGCGACCTCGACGAGGCCCGGCGCCTGATCACCGCGCTCGCCGGGCTGGTGACTGCGTCAGCCGAGTACCTGGGGCCGCACGCCGGGCCGGTCCGCGATGGTTTGAAGAGTCTCCAGCTGGCCTTCCGCGAGGCGAGTGCGGCCCCGGATGAGCCGGGACAGGGTCCTGGCGAGAAGTACACAGGGCCGGTCTGGTAACCAGTCTCACCCATTTCCCCGGTAGACCGCATATCCTCGCGGCCTATGACTCTGACCGCGGTGAACAAGAAACGGCGCTCCGCATTCTGGTGGGTCCCCGTCGCGGCCGGCTGGACCGTCGGTGTCATCGCCACGTTGTCCCTGATCGCCAGCGTGTCCCCGCTGATCCGGTCGATCATCAAGATCCCGCGCGAGTTCGTCAACGACTACCTCTTCAACTTCCCGGACACCAGCTTCGCGTGGGCGTTCGTGCTGGCGCTGCTCGCGGCCGCGTTGGCGGCCCGCAAGCGGATCGCCTGGTGGATCCTGGTCCTCTACATGGTCGCCGCCACCGGCTGGAACGTCATCGACCTGGTCACCGGCGACGAGTCGGTCATGGTGGACATCGGCGAGGTCATCGGAGCGGCCTTCCACGTCGCGGCGATCGGCTTCCTGATCCTGGCCAGACCCGAGTTCTGGGCGAAGGTGCGGCGCGGTGCGCTGTTCAAGGCGGCCGCCACCCTGGTCGTGGCAATGGCGACCGGCACGCTGATCGGGTGGGGACTGCTCGAGCTCTTCCCCGGCACGCTGGCCAGGTCGGACCGGCTGCTGTACGCCCTCAACAGGGTGAGTGCGTTCGCGGGGGCCGCCGCCGACACGTTCTCCGGACACCCGCACGTCTTCGTCAATGCCTTGCTCGGCTTGTTCGGCGCGATGGCGCTCATGGTCGCGGCCATCGTGCTGTTCCAGTCCCAGCGGGCCGAGAACGCGCTCACCGGCGAGGACGAGTCGGCGATCCGCGGACTGCTGGAGCTGTACGGCAAGAACGACTCACTGGGTTACTTCGGCACCCGCCGCGACAAGTCGGTGGTGTTTGCGCCGAACGGACGTGCCGCGATCACCTATCGCGTTGAGGTGGGTGTGTGCCTGGCCAGCGGCGATCCGATCGGGGATCCGCGGGCGTGGCCCGCCGCGATCCACGCCTGGCTCGCGCTGTGCCAGTCCTACGGCTGGGCACCGGGTGTGATGGGCGCGAGTTCGGTGGCGGCGCAAGCCTTTCGCGAGGCCGGCCTCAACGCCATCGAACTGGGTGACGAGGCGATCCTGTACCCGGACACCTTCAAGCTGTCCGGGCCGGACATGAAGCCAGTCCGGCAGGCCGTCACGCGTGCGCGCCGTGCCGATCTGACGGTGCGCATTCGGCGGCACCGTGAGTTGTCCGCCGACGAGATGAGCCAGGTGATCAAGCGGGCGGACGCCTGGCGCGACACCGAAACCGAGCGCGGATTCTCGATGGCACTTGGTCGCCTCGGGGATCCGGCCGACGGCGACTGCCTGCTGGTCGAAGCGGTGCAGGCCGGCCAGGACGACCAAGACAACGTGATCGCCATGTTGTCGTTGGTGCCATGGGGCGCCAATGGGGCGTCCCTCGACCTGATGCGTCGCTCGCCCCAATCCCCCAACGGCACCAACGAGCTGATGGTCAGCGAGCTGTGCCTACAGGCCGAAGACATTGGCGTGAGCCGCATTTCGCTCAACTTCGCGATGTTCCGGTCCGCCTTCGAGGAGGGGGCGCAGCTCGGCGCAGGCCCCGTCGCGCGGCTGTGGCGCGGCTTGCTGGTGTTCTTCTCCCGATGGTGGCAGTTGGAGACGCTGTACCGGTCGAACATGAAGTACCAGCCGGACTGGGTGCCCCGCTTCGCCTGCTACGAGGACGCCCGGCTCGTCCCGCGGGTCGGCGTCGCCTCGGTGATCGCCGAGGGCTTCCTGGTGCTGCCGTTCAGTCGCCGCGCCAAACAGCACACCGGGCATCACATCGCGGCGCCGGACACGCTGGTGCGAACGGGGCTGCTGAACGAGGACGGCAGCGCGCCCGACCTCAGCGGACTCGACGTCGACATTCTTGACGAAGCGGGGCCGCCGCGGCTACCCGAGCAGGTGCGAGTCCGGATGGCCAAGCTGAAGGCTTTGCAGGACAGCGGAATCGACGCCTACCCCGTCGGGAAGGCGCCCAGCCACACGGTCACCCAGGCCGTCGACGGAGGAGACGACGTCACCGTGTCGGTGGCCGGCCGGGTGCTGCGCATCCGGGACTACGGGGCGGTGCTGTTCGCCCAGCTTCGCGACTGGTCGGGCGAGGTCCAACTGCTCTTCGACAACTCGCGGCTCGCCAAGGGCACCACGGCCGACTTCACCGGCGCCATCGACCTCGGCGACCTGGTCGAGGTGACGGGCACCATGGGCTACAGCAAGAACGGAACGCGCTCGCTTCTCGTCGACAGCTGGCGACTGATCGGCAAGTGCCTGCGCCCCCTGCCCGACAAGTGGAAGGGCCTGACCGATCCCGAGGCGCGGGTCCGGACGCGTTATGTCGACCTGGCCATCAACACCGAGGCACGCGACCTGATCACGGCACGCAGCCGGATCCTGCACTCGATCCGTGAAACCCTGGTCGGCAAGGGTTTTCTCGAGGTCGAGACGCCGATCTTGCAACAGATCCACGGCGGCGCCAACGCCCGGCCGTTCATGACTCACATCAACGCCTATGACCTCGACCTGTATCTGCGGATCGCCCCCGAGCTCTACCTGAAACGGCTGTGCGTCGGCGGCGTGGAACGCGTCTTCGAACTTGGCCGGGCGTTCCGCAACGAGGGCGTGGACTTCAGCCACAACCCCGAGTTCACCCTGCTGGAGGCCTACCAGGCCCACGCCGACTACAACGTATGGGTGGACGGATGCCGCGAGCTGATCCAGAACGCCGCCGAGGCCGCCAACGGCAGCCAGGTGGTCATGCGGCCAGGTGAGGCCGAGGGCTCGCTCGAGGCCGTCGACATCTCCGGTGAGTGGCCGGTCAAGACCGTGCACGGCGCGGTGTCCGACGCGCTCGGTGCGCAGATCGACGCCGACACCGACCTCGCCAGGCTGCGCACACTGTGCGACGGAGCGGGCATTCCGTACCTGACCCACTGGGATGCGGGCGCGGTCGTGCTCGAGTTGTATGAACGCCTCGTCGAGGGCGAGACCGAACGTCCGACGTTCTACAAGGACTTCCCCACCTCGGTTTCGCCGCTGACCCGGCCCCATCGCAGCAAGGCCGGGATCGCCGAGCGATGGGATCTGGTCGCCTGGGGCGTCGAGCTGGGCACCGCGTACAGCGAGCTGACCGACCCGGTGGAGCAGCGAAGGCGGCTGCACGAGCAGTCGCTGCTCGCCGCGGGCGGCGATCCCGAGGCGATGGAGCTCGACGAGGACTTCCTGCAGGCGATGGAGTACGCGATGCCGCCGACCGGCGGACTGGGCGTCGGCGTGGACCGGGTGGTCATGTTGATCACCGGGCGCAGCATCCGCGAGACGCTTCCGTTCCCCCTTGCGAAGCCGCGCTAGCCGAGTCGATTCACAGCCCATCTCCAGGAACGGCATACACCATGATGCCGTGACGACTTCGACGACGAGGATCGCCGAGACCCTGCTGGCGGATCCGGCCGGTGGATACCGCCAACAACATCTTTCGCTGATGCACGGCTGGCTGCCATTGACGGTGCAGGCCGTTGCCGCGGTAGTGCTGCTGGCGGCCATCGGTTGGCGCAACCGGCGCTGGCGGCTGGTGTGGCTGCCGGTGGCAGTGGGCATCGGTGTGGTGCTGGCGGCGACGGCGTACTGGTACATCTCCTCCGAGGGCTTGGCGGGCGACCCGGCTCCGAACTTGCTGTGGATTTGGATCGCGGTCACGGGCGTCGCGGCAGTCGTCCTGGTGGTCGGCTGGCGCGGTGCCCGGTGGTGGCGACGCGGCGCGGCGGCGGTCTCCTTGCCGCTCTGCGTTCTGTGTGCCGGTCTGGCCCTGAATCTTTGGGTGGGCTACTTCCCCACCGTCCAGACGGCGTGGAACCAGATCACCGCGGGCCCACTGCCCGACCAGACGGACCAGGCCACGGTGGTGGCGATGCAGGCGGCGCGCCAGATCCCGAGCAAGGGCACCCTGGTGCCGGTCACCATCAGCCCGACCGCCTCTGGGTTCAAGCACCGAGGCGAACTGGTCTATCTGCCGCCGGCCTGGTACGCCTCGAACCCGCCACCCGCGTTGCCCACGTTGATGATGATCGGCGGCGAGTTCAACACCCCGGCCGACTGGCTGCGGGCAGGCAATGCGATCAGGACCGTGGACGACTTCGCCGCCGCCCACCGCGGTAACGCGCCGGTGCTCGTCTTCGTCGACTCGGGCGGCGCGTTCAACAACGACACCGAATGCGTCAACGGCGCCCGTGGCGATGCGGCCGACCACCTGACCAAGGACGTGGTGCCGTTCATGGAGACGACGTACGGCGTGAGCGCCAAACCAGCCAACTGGGGCGTCGTCGGATGGTCGATGGGTGGGACGTGTGCGGTCGACCTGACCGTGATGCACCCCGACATGTTCAGCACGTTCGAGGACATCGCGGGCGATATGGCTCCCAACTCGGGCACGAAACAACAGACGATCGAGCGGCTGTTCGGCGGCAACGCGGCCCAGTACGCCGACTTCGACCCCACCACCGTGATCACCCGTCATGGGCGCTACTCGGGGATCGCGGGGTGGTTCGACATCAGTGGAACCGCCTCGTCCCCACCGCCTCCCACGGCGGTCAACGCCGCCAACGCCGGCGGCAACGGCCTGGGCGGGAGCGATGCCGCGGGCCGGACCAACGACCAGACCGCGGCGGCAAACTCGTTGTGCGGACTCGGCGCAGCCAACGGAATCGAGTGCGCCGTGGTCGCCGAGACCGGCAAGCACGACTGGCCGTTCGCCGCGCACGCCTTCGCCGCAGCACTGCCATGGCTGGCCGGGGAGATCGGCACGCCGCGGGTGTCGCGGGAACCGCTGCCAATGCCTGCAGCTGCGGCGCCGACGCTGCAGGCGGCGGCCAAGTAGCGGCGTCAGTAGTCGGATTCCGCGGCCAGGATCTCGGCGAGGAACGCGTCGGGGCCGGGTTGCGCGAGCCTGGCCCTTGCGAAGGCCCGAATCCGCTCACGGGCTCGGGCCGCATCGTCGGAGTCGTCGACGTCGGCGCCGATGGTGACGGCGGTGGTCGGCCAATCATGGTCCCAGGCCTGGGTTTCGGTCACCGGCTGCTGTTCTGCCCCCACCAACGGAAGCGTCGCACGACCGTCGGCATCCAGGACTCCTGTGCCGCTGACCCCTCCCGATCGCAGCCGCACCGAGACACCGGCGGCGGGCGCGGTGGTGGCCACCCGGACCGCGGCCACCGCCGCCGGTCCGGCCATCTCGATCGCCCAGTCGACCGTCCTGTCGGCCGCGTCGAACAGGCCTGGTGGGACGGCGGTCCAGTTGACCGAACCGACTCCGCTGGCGATCGCCAATGCTCCTGACCGAACCGATTCAGGTCCGGCGGCCAACGCGTAGTCGTCGCGGCGGCGTTGCGACTCACTCACGGGCACAACCCGATTCGACCACTCGACGACGCCGAGTTCGTCGGCGAGCTCGCCACACGCCCCGACGAGTTCAGCAACGCGCGGATCGTCGCCGTGTGCACCCGCAACGAGGCTCGCCCCGTGCCACCGCAGGAGCTCGGCCACGTCGGAATCGAAGGTCTCCTCGGCGAAGTACTCCTGTGCGGCGGCAGTCAGCAGGGCGATCTCGCCGTCCAGTACCGCGGAGTCAAGTGCGACGATGCCCTCGCGCGAGCTCGCGGGCCACCACCGCCGCAGCCAGTGGCCGACGGCGAGCCTGCGCAGCGGGGCCAGCGCATCCGGCGACGGCTCGACACCCGTGACGTCGATGACCCGTCCGTCGTCTGCCATGCCGTCGCCAAGCGCGGTGAGCACGGCGACGTGCCCCGCTTCGCCGACCACATGCCAGAGCCATTCGGCGGCAGGCACATCGGTGAAGGTGATCCGGGCGGCGCCGGACGGGTCGTCGACCGTCCACGCCAGCACTGCACCGCTGAGTTCGAGGACGGCGACGGCGGGTGGCGCAGCGACCGTCGGGCCTGCGCTCCACAGACCGGAATCGGCGACGAATCTCATCGGGTCGCCTCAACATCGCCCGTCGCTTCGCTCGCCCCCGCCAGTTCGAGCATGGCCTTGATCCGCTGCCGGTGATCGAGGCTCACCGACCTCGCCACCCCTTCCAGCAGGGCTCTGACGTCATCGACGTCGTCGCAGGACTCCTGCCAGACGTCGCGCCCGTGCAGCCGGGCCCAGAGCCTGCTGGTATACGGGCGCGCGAAGGCGGCGAGATCTTCGATCACCTGGCGTTGGCGCGGATGCAACGGCCCGCCCTCGGCCAGATACCGCCTGGCGTGAAGGACGTACGCCTCCTTGCGGAGCCGGGCCTGGATGTGGCAAGCCAAGTCGTAACGCGGCGCGGCGGATTCGCGCAACGGAGCGAGGTCGACGGCGACCTCGATGCCGGCCACCAACGTCGCCTGCTTGTCCTCGGCGAGCAACCCCCACGGTGCGCAGGCGCGGTCGACCTCCTCTGCGCACAGCAGCGGGAGGTCGGGCAGTTCGTCGTGGTCCAGCGCGCGGCGCAGCGTCGCCCGGACCCGGTCGAGCACGCTGCGATCCAGGGGACGGTCACCGTCCACGCCGCTGGTCATCGGCGGAGGTTGTTGCGGGGCAATCGAGCTCAATCCGACCTCGACGATCGACCATGGCAGGTCGGCGAACTCGCGGCGCGCCCTGGCGCCGAGGTTGTACGGCGTCGAGTCGGCGATCAGCGCCGACCAGACACGTTGCCGGGCCGCCTCCGCCGTGTGGCCGTTGGCGGTGCCGAGGACGGTGGACAGTCCCGCCAGGAAGGGACCGGCGATGGTGTCACCCGGGCGCACGTCGCGCCAACTCCGGTCGAGTTGGCGGGACAGCTTGGCGATCACCTCGTCGCCGTCGACGTACCGGTTCAGCTGCTCGATCGCGGTGCGGTCCCGCTCCTGGTGGATGTCGCGCAACACCGCCTCGGCCGCCCGGTGATGGTCGTGCTCCGGTGCGCCCTTGGTGACGGCCAGCTCGAAACATACCGGGAAATACAACTCTTGGGCATTTCCGGTGGTGATGCGCAACCGGCGCCGCTCGGCCTTGAGGAGTGCGAACCAGGCAGCGGTAGCCCGCAGGTGGGCGGCGTGATCGACGATCAGGTCCCGCACCGCGGCGGCGGTGTCGGGGGCGAGCACTGGAGCGGAGTACTGCGGGTTGGATCGCAGCCGCAGCACCAGCGGGTCGAGGATGCGCTTGACGGTCCTGCGCAACGGGCCACCGTCCGATCCGCTGAGCACCTCGACGCCAGGGCCGATCGCCCGCCACGCCTGGTCGATCACCGCGCGGCGCGGTTGCGCGACGGCGACCGTCGTCACCAACTGCGGCTCCGTGCTCATCTGCTCAGGATAGGTGCTGGGGAAAGTTGGGTTCGGTAGCCGACGGGCAGGTCGACGATGGTGGCATGCCCGACGCGCTCTTGATCGCACTCGTCTTCCTCGCCTTCGCCGCCGTCGGAGCGGTACTGGCGCGTCCGCTCGCTCATCGCATGCACGAGCCTGCCGCCGTCCCGCCCGGGTCTCCCGGCGCGACCTCGGCGGTCGGGATCGGCACCGTGCGCACCGTGGCCGACCCGATCACCGTCGACGTGGAGAGCGTCTCGGGCCAACGGTTCGTGGGCAGGCTGCGGCACGGTGACGGCGAACCGGGGATGTCGGATCTGCGTCCTGGAGTCGTTTTGCTGGTGGCGTTCGATCCGGCTGCCCGCGAGCAACTTTCACTGGCTGACGACATGGTGGCGGTGCGGTCGGAGTTCTACCAGATGCTGGTCCGAAAGGGGCTGGCCACTCGCCGTCAGCTCGAGTTGATCCGGCACGGCACCAGGTCACGCGGCGTGGTGACGGCGATGCGGACCACGGGAGACGCGCGCGAGGACTACCGGGAGGTCGAACTCGACCTGATGGTCATCAGACCGGAGGGTGGGCAGTTCCCGGCGCACGAGACCGCGCTGATTCCGGCGTCGGCGCTGGCCGTGGTGACGCCAGGCAGTGTGGTCGACGCCTACTACCGGAGCGGCGACGAGTCGACGGTCGCGGTGTGCGTGCCGCCGAGTTGAAGGGTCAGCGGACGCCGTCGACCGTGAAGGTGACCAGCGCCGCCCAGTAGACGGGGTTGGCCGTGGCATCGCCCGCACGCCACCGGCGCATCTGGTCGCGTTGCCAGCGATTGACCTCGCAACCCGCGTCCGCGGACTGGTGCGCATCGTCCACCGCGACCACGACGTCGGCCATCGGGTCACCGTCGGTGAGGCGCGTGAACTGCCGGTAGCCCGCTGTCGTGGGAAGCGACCAGAGCGTGGCCGTGACGAGTTGCGCCCCGCCCAGGATGACGGCTGCCACCAGCCCCGTTGGCTCGTCGAAGCGGTAGTCGCCGCCGGATGCGCAGGCCAGCAGCGCGACCCGCGGCGGCATCACCAACTGCAGCGACATCACC